>Ga0306918_10000145_pt1 | contig 29347 bp, 25 predicted proteins | sample tim00Cox0000000H_FD_203315 | JGI IMG/M metagenome (GOLD analysis project Ga0306918, IMG submission 203315) | Lab enrichment of tropical soil microbial communities from Luquillo Experimental Forest, Puerto Rico - timezero.00C.oxic.00.000.00H (v2)... | ecosystem: Environmental > Terrestrial >... | reverse complement strand
CGCGTGGTCGAAAGTGCCGCTTCTGCCACGGCACGAAGGCGCGGCCCCACAGCGCGCCGTCGGTGATGATGGCTGTCGGCATGAACAGGTCCCGACTCGAGTTGGGACGAGGGGTCCCTGTGAGACCCCATCGCGTTTGAAAGCGCCCGGCGATTTTCGCCAGCGCCCGGGCGCGCTTGCCGCTCGGGTCCTTGAAGCGCGAGGTCTCGTCGACGATCAGCATGTCAAACAGCGGGTGATCGTCGGCAACAGTGGCGAGCTCGCCGACGAGCCAGGGCGCGAGATCGACCCCAATCACCGTCACCTCTCGCGTCGCAGCGGTAGTGAGGAGTGCCCTGCGTTGCTCGGGGCTGCCGTCGAGAACGGCGACGCGAAGGTGTTGAAGGTGCGGCCAGGACGCGACCTCCTGCGGCCATACGGTGGTCGCCACGAGTTTGGGCGCGATAACAAGAGCGTGACGCCGATGCTTGTCGCGGATCAACTCGGCAAGCGCAGTAAGCGCAGCGGCGCCTTTGCCGGCGCCTAGCGGCGCGATCAAGAACGCAGCATCGCGCTCGTAAAGGTATGTTGCTGCCCGTTGTTGATAGCTACGCAGGACGCGCGCGAGGAAGGGCGCATTCATAGCTTGCCTCCGCGAAGCGCGGCTTTGCTCTTCGTGTAATACGAGCACGAGCACTCATCTGATGCGAGCGGCAGGCCTGCGGCCCAGTCTGGAAGCGTCAGCATCTCGCGCCGCAGGATTGCTTTCGCCTCTTCGGCGCGCGCCTCATCAACCTCGCAGACAATCTCGTCGTGTGTCGTCATGCGGATTGGCATAAACGCGAGCGCCGGATTCGTTTCGATCCGTGTCACCGTTGTGCGCAGGATATCGGCGGCACATCCCTGGGTGGCATTCTCCGCCAGCGTGCCGTGCCATAACTTCGCGCGTCCGTGGGCGCGCCGAAACGACAGCTCGGTGCGTTTCTCGCCGGTCGGTTTATCGTTCTGGTCGAGAACATCGACCTCGCGCCAACGCGGTCGCGGATAGGTCAACAAGCGACCTGACGGCAGCGCCATGAACAGCGCGCCGCCGAGATAGTCCTCACGATAGACAAAGGCGATCCGGCCTGCTGTGGTGATCTGGCCAGGGATTTCCCAGGCGCGCATCGCAGCGCCCCACAGCCCGAAGCTCTCCCCGCCGCGGTGGGCGCCCCAGAATTCTCGCGCCCACGGATTCGCCTCGCGCCAGGCATCGACGATGCGACGCGCCTCGGCGGCGTCGAGGTGGATATGATAACTCAGCGCCATGTCTTGAAGCGCACCGACGGAGCCGCCAAATTGCAAACTCAACGTTGCTACCTTCCCAATCTGCCGCTCAGGCTTGATTATCGCGCTCGGATCCTTGTGCACGATGTCGGCAGCAGCGATGGTATAAATGTCAGGCAGCGTCGGATCGGCGTCGTTGGCGCGGAAAATATCGAGGACTCTTTCAGCACCCTCGGAAGCGGCGAGCCAGGGCGTAATCCGCGCTTCAATCGCGCTCCAGTCGCCCCACACAAAGACCTTTCCCGGTCCGGCAATGAGGGCCGGACGTACAAGCAAAGCAAGTTTACGCACTACCGGTACATCGACAGGCTCCGCCGCGGCCAGCTCGGCGTAGCTGCAGCCATCGGCGATCGCATCGACGAGCGGCGCCTCTGCCACACCATCCTCGCCAAGCACGTCGCGGGTGAGGTTCTGGATCTGGGCGGCTTTACTGGACATGCGTCCAGTTTGAAAACCGCCACTGAATCGGTATTGGTCCCGCAGCACGCCATCGACCTGCTGTGCTTCAAGGCGTGCGAACTTTTTTGGCGAAGCCCCGGCGCCGAACAAGCGTAACGTCGCAGCTTCGCAGGCTTTCGTCTCGTCAGTGCTAAGGCCGCCATTGACGCGCTTCACCTCGAGCGTGGCGAGCAGGCGGCCGACGCGATCGCGTGTCAGGCTGAGTTCCGCTTTGTCATCATCATCATCATCATCATCATCATCATCATCATCATTGTTATCGTTGTCCGCCGGAACGCCAACCGTTAGAATCGCGCGCATCGCCGCGTCAGCAAGGTTATCGTACAACCAGGTCGCGATCCCTTGGGCCTGGGTGACGCGGGTGACAGCCCCGTTGGTCAGCTCGTTCAACCGACGCCCACTGGCGACAGCATCCTCGGCAGCGAGAGCCGCGGCGCGGTGCACGTAGGGCATGTCGAGCTTCACGCCCCGTCGGTTGATGCGTTCAAACGCCCAGTATTGTTGCCATTCTGCGAGTGGCAGTGGGCGCGTCCGGCGGTAGACATCGCGCATCTCCCCGACGTCCCGGCGCGCATAAGTAAGAAAGCGCTGCCATGCTTCTGGATAGTCGCGAGGGTCTGCACCTTGGACGCAAAACAGTTTGATCAGCTTTTTGCCGTCCTTCTGTTTGCCGGCGCCGCCAAGCGCGCGCGAGGCGCTTTCAAGATCGGTCGGCAAGTTGGAGATGCCGGCCTGGATCATCGGATCGATGACGCGCTCCGGCGCGAGGAAGGGGAATCCGAGCGTTGCATAATTCCAGATGGCGCTATCGAAACTCGCGTTCCATGCAGCGAAGATCATGCCGCGATCGAAGGCGGCGCGAAGATCATTTGGCGGGTGGTTCCAGTCCAGGATCGCGCCGTCGGCGTGCCAAGTGAGCGCCGGCGCGTCGCCGATGGCATAGGCCAGAACGATTGCGCGCGTTGAAGGCTCGGTGGCGTAGCGGAGAGTTCCGGCGGCCTTCAGGTCGAGCGCGCCGGCCGACTCGAAATCCAGCCAAATGAGATCGCTGACGTTGAACATCGCGCGGACCCTCAAAAGGTCAGGCGAGGCCGCCTGCAGGTCGGCCGCGCTTGTCAGGTGCGCATCGGCGTTACCCGGCGACGCGACGCCGACGCGGTTGCTCGGCAGGCGGCGGCGACGCTGGCGCGGGCGGGGGCGATACCGGCGCCGGTGCTGGCTCCGGACCGTCGAGCGACATCCAACCAACGATCGTCAGGCACGGCGTCCAAATACGACCGTATTGACTGTGCTGGTACGAATCCTTCTCAAGACGCACAATCGGCGAGATTTTGTTGCCGTGTTGGCCGCCGTTGAGTCGGTCGCGCACTGCTTCGATCAATCCCTTGATAGCTTTGATGCCGCCGTCGGTATTCGACTTGAAGACCACCTCGCTACCAGCATCGATGCCGTCGAGGCACTTCATGTCGGCGGCCCATTGCGGTTGCCACGAGAAGCCGTGGTCCGGAAGTTCCGTAACGTCGGGCATCGGCTGGCTGACGGGAACGAGGCGCTCCCCAAGCGGCTTGTTGTCGTTACCGAAGCAGATGAAGCCCCACATGAAAGTCATGGGGTTGACGGCCCACGAGCTGCCGTCTTCGGGGATGTTACGCTTCTGCCCGACCGTCCAGGGGGCACCGGCGCCCTCTCTGCTTTTAAATTGCAACATTGGCTTGCCTGAACTACCGCCGCCGGATGTCAGGTCGACGTTATTGAGTGCCGCAGTGAGTGCCGACAGCGAAACGAGTCCGCCTCGCGCTGGGGCCGGGGCAATTGCCTTGTCCTCATGCCTGTTGTCGTTAGCGCGACCGTGGTCATCACGGCTGTCACGATCTTGGTCACGATATTGATTCATGATTACCTCCCTCCTGGAAGGTTTCGAGCGCCCGGTTGAACAATTGCACGAGCTCGCCCCGGCCAGGCACCGGAGCGCGTGCGTTCTCACACCGCACGAGCGAGACGCCGGAGCGGTGCGAAGCGATGAGTTCTGGGGGGACTTTGAGACCGCGCACTTTCGCGCGGATCTCGACTTGTTTTGGTGAGCGCATCGTCTCGGCGATGATGTCATCGCGGCCGAGGCCGAGGCTCTCTAACGCGGCGATTGCAGTGCTTTCGTCGTCGCGCCAACGGCGCTCGGCGCGGCCGGCCGAGAGCGCGTAGCCAGGAACGATGTCGCCGTTCTCGAGTGCGCGCTTCGCCTGATCGTGCAGCGCGGTGCGAATGTCTTTGACCGCGTCGACGAGGTTCAGCCCGTCGGCGAGCAGTTGCAGGTAAGCTTCCTTCGCGGGCGGCGCGGCCAACGCGGCAGGCGTCGGCACCGCGAACTGAGCGAGATCGAGGAGCGGACCAGTGTGCGCCGGGCAGATCGGCTTTGCGGGGCAGAACCGGCACCACGCACCTCGCTTCAAGCGCGGTGTGTCTGAAAGTGCTTCTTCGCAAGCGATGGGGTATACCGCGCCGAATTCGTCCAGCTCGGCGTGTGTGACCGTAACGGTCGAGACCATCTCGGCGTCCGGCTCGATCGACACGGGCTGCACGATCGTAAGGATGATGTCTTTAACGCCGGTGAAAAAGTTAGGAAGGGAATGACGCGCAGCTGCGGCGTAGAACATGAGTTGTGCGTTGAGGACGTCCTCGTCGCCATCAGGGTAGAGCGCGAGGACACGCACGCCGGCGCCAAACTTGAAGTCGATCACGCGAATCGTGTCGCTGCTACGGACGATGAGGTCGGGGGTACCAAAGGCGCCAGCGACGGCTGGAAAAACAACAGGATGCTCGAGATAAAATTCGGTTTCGGGCGTCAGGAGCGCATCTATGTAGGCGAAAGCCGGCCGCAGCGCGTTCTCAACGTCGTCCTGCGTAATCGTATAGTTGTTGATCGTCTTGCCGACGAGGCTTTCGAGGTCCTCGTTCTCGTCGATGAGATGGACCAGCGCTGTATGGCACGCCGTACCGCGTTCCGCGTAGGCGGATGGCTTGCGTAGATAGGCAGGCACTTTCTGGACGAGGCCGACGGATGCCGGGCAGTGAAGGACACGCGCCGCGACGCTGCCACCGAATGGTGAGTGCGGCGTCAGCGGGGCATTCATGACTTGGCTCCGTAGAGCGCGATCAACGACGCCTCGGCGCGTCCGTGATCGCGTTTGCGGGCAATCAGGCTATGCACGGCGGGGAAGAGCTCGAGCGCGCGTTGACGCGCCGCTTCCTTGTTCTTGCCGGGCAAACAGAAAGCACGTTTCCAGACCGCGGGTTCGATGATGGTCACCGGAATCCCACTCAGCGCGATCGCCGCTTCGGTGGCGCCGACGGCGCGCCCATACTTGAAACCGCTACTGGCGCCCTGATGCGGCATTGCCTGAGCGCGTTCTATGAAGGCGTGCTGGACGTTGTGCTTGCTGATCCACGCGCGAATCGCGATCACATCGGCGCGCTCTTTTGCGTTCGCGCCGATCACCGGAATGTCGATGCATTCCACCACCCCGGGGGCGGTTCCGTCGGTAATCTCGACGACAGCCAATCCGCCGCTAATGCCAGGATCGACGCCTAAGACGAGCCTCATGGTTGTTCATCCCCCCAGCAAGAGATCGAGCGCGGCCCCGAGCGGACCAGAGACGCGACCATGTGAATCGCGGCAAAGCGCGCAACGGATTGCGCGCGGATCCGCGCCGTGTTGGACCGCGAACGAGAGCGCGATGCTTGAATCGCGGGCGTTGGTGTCTGCCTGCGAGTTTGATTTGTGATTTGAGAGAAACAGTTCGCCGATGCGACCATCAGCGAACCGGCTTACGGTCGCGGTGTAGCGCAGGCCGTTGACCTCGATCTCGAACGTCTCGGCTGCGCGCCGGTTCGGGAGGCGTTCACGATTCATGACGCCCCCGCCGATTTGTGAGCCGCCGGGTGCGCGATGAAGCGAGTTACGTTGTCAGGAGGCGCGACTGATTTCTCGACCGCGGTTACGGCGCTAATCGCGTCGGGGAAAACACCGAGGGATTTTTCGTCCTTGTCGAATGCCTCGACGCCGCGCGGGCCGAGGTTGATGAGAAATCCGGCACAGGCGCCGCCGTTCATGACACGGACCAAGCGTGGAGCCGGCGTCAGCACTTCATCACTTGGGGGCGCGGGGGGCTGACTCGACATGGTTAAATGCCTAGCTGCTTACGGCGCAGTTCAAACAGAAAATTGGTCACCTGACGCAGCGCATCATCGACGAGAGTCTGCGCGCGCTGGAGCGCATCGGCGGTATCCGCCTGCTCGTGGAGATCGCGGACAGCATCGAGCTGCTGGATCAAATCGACCAGGATATGATCGGTGAGGATGTTGTTCACGGCAGGATCTCCAGCGTTGGGGAAGGCATTTGCGGTACGCCGGCCGAGCTCAACGTTTATTGACTAGGTGGCCCCCCCTTCTCGGAAGAGCTGTCGAGATCGTCGAAGCTGTAGCTGCCATCAGGATTGCGGTGCGGACCTTCACCGCGCAGGTGAAGCTTCCGCAACCACTCGCGCGATTTTCCGAGATACCGAGCTGCGCCGAGCTGATTAGTGCGACCGCGCCTGGTGCGGCGGGCGACCTCTTCGAGCTTCTTCACGCGCTCGCGGAGATTGTCGAGTTCGGACCGGACTGCAAAGGACATGACCTATACTCCGCATAGTTTGACCAAGGTTGGCCGCCTTGGCGCTATGCGGGTATCTGTTGGACTCGACGAGGAAGTTTGCGAGGAAGTTTGTAGAAGCTGGAGGAAGCGCGAGGAAGTTACTGTTTTAGGACTTCTTTGCGATATCTCCGGGCTAGGCGAAGCACTCGGCTGTCGGCGCCGCCTCGTCCCTCAATTTTACCGAGATCGCCTAATCGCTGAGCAGCCTCTTGCGCACTGAGCTGCTCTTCTTTCATGAGTTTGGTCATGACTAGGAATAGCGCGCGGTCGCTCTCGCTGAACCGGTCGGGGCCTCGCCGCTTCACCTGTTTCTTGGCCTGCCGCTTCACTCGTTTCTGCCGCTTCACCCGTTTTTTGGCCGCGGCAGGTTCAGAGTCGCCAGGCGCCGAATCGGCGACCGTCTGCTCGTTTGGTTGAGTCGCAGGTGGCGGCGTCTCCGACTGGATCTCGAACGCGCTTTGAGCGGGCGACGGCTCGTTGCCTCTTGCCGGCAAGACGGCCGGCGACTCCGCGGGGGCTGGCTCAGTAGTTGCCAGCTCGATCGGCTTCAGTGCAGCAGGTGCTGCCTCTGCCGCAGGAGCAGGCGGCGGTGCCTCTGGTTGTTCTGGCGCGCTTTGAGCATATGCTGAGGCTTGGACTACCGGATCAAGCTTGATCGCACTCCGCGGTAACTGCGGTTCAGCTTCCGTAGGGGCTGTTAAGCGAGCTGCGATTTGATCGATTCCTTCGCGCGGTGCAAAGATCCAAGAATCGGTGTTTGGCTTCCAACTTGGTCGTTCGCCGAAGGGATACTCCGGATCGATAATGTAACAGTCGAAGAGCTCGTTCGGATTGTCTCTGTTCCACCACACGGGTTGGAACGCCTCAAACGGGCCTCCCGAAACGCGACGAATCTTCAGCGTGAGCTCTCCTGCACAGGACTGCCGTCTGATCTCAGCTTTAATGCAACGTAGCCCGCATCGCGAGGGTGCATTGCGTTCGCGCTCCGCTAACTGTTGGGCGATGCGCCAAAGCTCGTGACGTCGCGCGTTGTCGGCGGCGCTCCAGGGAGATGAGATAAAATCTTGCTGCCCGAGATCGGGACGGTGCTCCTTCAGCAGGGAGCTGGCGATGATTCGATCACCAATGTTTGCCTCGGTAAGCTCCGGCAGAAGGTCGACTTCGCTTAGGGACACTTCAGTACCGGTCCAATCGGCGAAGACGCGAGAGCCGATTTTGTCGATGAATCGCGGCAAAAAAATCAGACCATAAACGTCAGCATCGTCTGGCCAATAGCGCGGCTGCACAACACCCTCCAAGCTGGGCTTGGCAGGGACAGAACAGCGCGCTACAAGTGGCTGTCGAAGCCTTTAGCGGCCGTTGCCCTGCTCGGCGTCGGCTGTTTAAAGAAACCGCGGCGCGCGCAGCGCCGCGGTTTTGTTTTAGACGCTCATCAAGTCTATTGACAAGGATGGCATCTGCAGCAACAGGGGCGCGCGATGACCATTCACCTGGTCGCGCCAACGGAACGACCGTCCTGCCCCTCTGGCTGGGGGCGATACCCGCGCGCCGCAGCTGCGAGCGAGCTCTGCGAGATGCTCCGCGCACTCGGCCTCGCGCAACATCGCGTTGCTCAGCTGTTCGGCGTCGGCCCAAAGAGCGTCCGACGCTGGCAGCATGGCGATCGCCGCGTCCCATGCGGCGTCAGCATTGTGCTCCGCCTCCTGGCCGCCGGGGCGGTTACGGTTGCTCAGATCGAACAGGCCGCCGTGCCTGTCCCCGCCCGGGCAAACGGCAGCGCCAAACCTGAATCGCCTGCTCCCCTCCTCGTCGAGCCGGCGCCGACACCGGCCACCTTGGTGCGCGGCGAGGCAGCCACCTTCGCCGACTCAGATCTCACCACCGCCGAGAAGGTCATCGCGCTTGCCCCGGGGGCCTGCCGCTGGCCGTGTGGCGATCCTGGGCACCCTGATTTTCACTTCTGCGGTGATCCAGTTGCCAAGAGGCCCTATTGCGAGCATCACCGCACCATGGCCTACATGGCGCCGCGGACTGGCGGCGGGCATGGCGCCCGCATCAGGCTCGTCGCTCAATGGGGCCACCAGTGGCCAAAAGCTTCGTGTCCCAAAGGTGCCCACCATGCTGCTGCACCCGTCGTCTTGTCCGTCCCGCCCGCAGGAGGCCCAAACCGTCGATCCATCCGTTGAACAGCTCATCGGCGATTTGGTCGCCGCGACCGCCTGCCTGTTCGCTCAGGGTCTGGGCGAATGCTGGGCACACGGAAAGATGAATGGTCAGATGAGCGCCGACACCAACGAGCAAGGCAGCGTGTTGATCGCAGGTCTTCTGGAGCTGCGAAACGGTACCGCCGGCGAGCTGGATTTCAATGCCGTGGCACGGTCGCACGGTGCCAGAGTCTTAAAGGACCGCTACGGCCAAGGCATCAGCGACAAGACGATCAACAGCTTGCTCAACGCGGCGCTCGAAATTTTGGGTCGGATCGTCCGCGCGCGGTTGAACTGAGCTCGTGTCGTACCTTCCAATATTTGGCTCGGGCAACAGCGGCTTCGCGCTTGGTGGCGTAGACGCCCAGCGAGATGAGATCGGGCGTCCCCTTCACGACGTCGCGCTGGGATGCCCCCGTTGCCCCGCAATGGGCGCCCGTGCGCCGAAATCAGCCCGGGTCAGGCGGCTTGGTCTCATTAAGCTGTGTGCAAGGCTCAGATAGCTCACCGCCCTTGGCATCGTCTGAGCGCCGCCTGAGCTGTTAATTGGCTGTTTATTTCAGTACCTGGTACTCAGGGCAACTTGTTGATTAACTTATATTATCCGCCACAGGGAGGCTAAGGTTGGGTTAAGCATGAGCCGCGGCACGCGTTTGGGTGCTGCGTGTTGCGATTGCGCCACACATTCCGTTTCCCCTCTCCCTGCTACGCGGGGCGAGGGTGCCCGACCCTTAAGCGCGTTCACGCGCGTCCATAGCCCGTCGAAGACGGGCGTAAACGCCCTTAACGACGCGCTATGGCGAGGGCGGGTGAGGGGCAGCATCTTGCGCCCGCAAGGTTGTGTTTATTGATGCGCGTTGCCCCTCACCCGGCTCGCGCCTTTCGGCGCTCGCCATCCTCTCCCCGCTACGCGGGGCGAGGGTCGTGCGCTACGGCTGAAACTGGATGAAATTGGCGGAGCCGTCGCGCGCGATGCGCGCGGGGAGATCGACCTCCCACGACAAGTATTCGCGCATGGCCGCGGCGCGGTCACTCGGCCGCTCGTAGGGCTTGAGCCACGCGTCCACTGCCTCGTCCGCCATTCTGGGGTCATCGGCCGTGAGCGCATGCCCGGCGGCAAGCCACGCGGCGTTGCCGCCGTCGAGCGCGCGCACGGGACGATCGACGAGCGCACGCGCCTCCGCCGCCGCGCGGCCGGCGAGCACGCCATCCTCGCACGTGAGCACCAGCGTCCCCTGCAGCGGTATCTTGGCGAGCGCGCGTTCGAGCCGCGAGCGGATCGCAAACCAGGCGCCGGGAATGTGCGCCCTGAGATAGTCGCGGCTCAGCGAGAGATCGACGATCGTGGCTTGCCTGCGTGCCATCAGCGCGGCGAGCTCCTCGCAATCGAGGCGCAGCTCAGGAGGCGGCGGGTCGCCCAAGATCGGCGCTTCCGGCCGCGCGGTCTCGCCGCCCGCTTCCGCCAGCACGTACACGTCGCGCCAGCCCATCTGGCGCAGCCAGGACGCGGTCATCACCGCGCGCACCTCGGCGGGGTCGACAAGCACGATGCGCGCGCCGAGCGTGCCGACATATTGGTCCGTGGCCTGGACGAGCTGGCCGCCGGGAGCGGAGACGGCGCCCGCCACGTGGGCGGCGTCGTATTCGCGCGGATCGCGCACGTCGAAGAGATAGAGCGTGCGCGCATCGTCGGCGCGCCAGCGCGCGAGGGTGGCGAGATCGATGCGCGGAACGCCGAAGCGGCGTGCCACGCCCTCGGCGGCGGCTTTGGCCCAGGCAAGGCCGTCGCGCGAGACATCGGCTGCGCGGGCGCCCTTGCCGCTGTCGCAGGTAAAGCCGGCGAGCGTCCAGCCCATGGTGCCGTTGCGCAGCGCCACCACCTTGTTGGGCACGCCGGCGTTGATCAGCGACTGCGCCCCGATGATGCTGCGCGTGCGCCCCGCGCAATTGACCACCACCATGGTCTGCGGCGAGGGCGCGAGATCGCGGATGCGCAGCACCAGCTCCGCGCCCGGCACGTTGACGGCGGTGGGGATCGAGACGCGCTGGTATTCGTCGAACGGCCGGCTGTCGAGCACCACGATGTCGCTGCGCTCGCGCATGAGCCGCGCGAGCTCGCCGGCGTCGATGCTGGGCGTGGCGCTCGCGTGCTCGATGAACTCGCCGAACGCCTTGCTCGGCACGTTGACGCCGGAGAACAGTTCGAACCCGGCCTTAGCCCAGGCCGCAACGCCGCCGTCGAGCGCATGGAGGTTGGTGTAGCCGGCGCGCGCGAGGATATCGGCGGCGCGCTCGACGAGGCCATCGGCGTCGTCGCATAGCACGATGCGCGTGCCCCGCCGCGGCACCAGGCGGGCGAATTTGAGCTCGAGCCGGCTCAACGGCACCGAGCGCGCGAACAGGAGATGGCTTTGCGAGAAGATCAGCTCTTCGCGCAGGTCGACGATCGCCAGCTCCTGCCCGTCGGCGAGCATCGCCTTGAGGGCGGACGCGCTCAGCGGCTGTAAAGAAGTCGTCGTTTGCAAGCGTCGCCAAGTGGTTCAAGCCCGAGCAGCGGACTAGGTCTGCTCCCTCCCCCGTTTACGGGGGAGGGGTGGGGAGGGGGTACGCAAGCACGAATCTTTTTTCCGCCCCCTCCCTAGCCCTCCCCCGCGAGCGGGGGCGGGAACGGACCGTGATCGCGGCGCGGTTATCGATCAATACGCTCCTTCGCCGTGAGCCAAGTCACGTCGCCTGTTGCGGCGTCATCTGCTCGACCTTGCCCGAGGTGAGGTCGAAGCGCACGCGCTTGATCTTGTCGAGATTGGTGCCGGTCACCCGGACGAAGCGGGCGTGGTCGGGATAATCGATCGAATGGATGGTGCCGTCCTGATAGATGCCGGCGTGTCCCGGCAACAGGCGATACTTCTTGACCGGTTTGAGCTTGGCCTTTTCGGGATTGGCGCCGTCGTCCTCGCGCTCCCACTCGATCATGTCGGTGTAGTGCGTGGCTTGGCCGTAGATCGCCCACGACGCGCCGTGGTCGTGTGGGGGCGACACCCGAGCCTTGTCGTTGATATGGGCGAGGACCTGGAATCCGAGCTCCGGGTCCTCGTAGAGCACCTTCAAGCCGCGCGGCACTTGCTCGCCGCAATAGGTCTCGACGAAGGCCTTATTCGCGAGCAGCTGCTCGAGTTTGAGGCGAACCTGTTCGCGGCCCTTGGGCCCGCCGTCGCGGGCGAGAATGGCGCGGCAATCCGACACGAATTGATCGAGGTCGTAGGACATTGCTGCCTCCTGCGGACGACACGTGGCCTAGCTTCGCTCATCGTCCTGGCGAATGCCAGAGCTATGGGGCGTAGGTCGTGTCTCAGTTTGCATCTCAAGTCATGCTCTTCCGCTCGTCCCCGCGAAAGCGGGGACCCAGTCCTTGACCTGGATTCCCGCTTTCGCGGGAATGAGCGGAGTTTGCTGCGCGGTCGGAGGTCGTGAAGCCCAGCTCGGCGATGGCTTTATCCAAGGCTTGGCCGTCTTCGTCGGCGAGCGCGGCCTTGATCAGAGCTTCGAGCGTTGCGCCGGAATTGCTGCGGCCGAGCAAACGCGGGACCACGACGACGAGCTTGTCGAACTTGGCCTGGCCGCGTTCATGGGTCTCGCCATAGCCTTTGACCAGGCTTCGCATGCGCGCGATTTGCAGCGCGAGCGGATAATCCGCGCGCGCGGTCGCCGCCACCAGGTTGAGCCAATTCGCCAGCGCGGCTTGCTCCGTGGCGAAGCGCAGCGAGCGGCGGCGCAGCGGCTTGAGCTTCGCGAGCGCGTAAAGCAGCAGGAAGCCGCCGATCGACGTCGTCTTGACGACCTTTCCCTTGCGCGTGGCGCGATCGACCAAGCCGCGCGCCCAAGGCGTGCGCAGGAGCCAGCGTCCGAGCGCGGCCGGCAGCGTATCCGCGATCTCTTGCGTGCGAGGATGAAAGAATTCGGCGATTTGGAGAATTTGTCCGTCCTTGATCTGCGCTTCCTCGCGCACGCGCGCGAAGCGGCTCGATCGAATCTTCAGATCTGCGACGCGGATCGTGTCCTCATAGGCCATGCCGAGCGCGAGTTGGCGCGCGGTTTCCGCGAGCAGCCGCCCGGAGCCGTCGCCGGGTTGGCGCTCGATGTCTTGGAAGCGGGCGAGCCGCGCCAGAAAATGCCGCGCGTAGCCGGTGTCCTGATAGTCGTCGAGCCGCGTGATGGCGGCAATCACGATCGCGCGCGCGTCCCCGGAAAAGTCGCGCGCGGCAGCGTCCACGAGGTCGCGGACCGCGCGCGAGGCCTCGCGCGCACCGCCCTCGAGGGATGCGGCCGCGGGAACCGCCGTTTGCCCCCCATGCGCGGCCTCGAAGCCCGCGGCAAACGCGGCGAGGCTGCTGTTGACCCCAACCTGGCCGCGGCGGATCGCCGCCTCGAACGCCGCGCGCGGGAAGGGGAGCGCGCCGGATCCGGCGAGCGCGCCAAACAGCACCGCGCTCAAGACGCTTCCCGTCGCGTCCGCAAGCGCCGCCATGTCGAACGCCACCAGCGCGCGCGCGGCGTCGCGGCAGCCGGTGAGCAGCGCCGCCGCGTCCTCGCGGCCGTCGGCGAGCGCGATCTTCTCGGTCATGGCGAAGACGCGGTGAGTGGAGGCGATGAGCAACGTTTTTTCCGGCGTGACGAAGCCGCGCTCGACCGCGCGCGCGGCCTCCATCAGCTCGGAGGCGAGCACCACGTCGACGTCGCCCGGCACCGGCATCAGCGCGAGCACCGGTTCGCGCCCATCGGCCTGCGCCTTGGGAAACAACTCGACGTAATAGACGGTCGCGCCGGTGCGCTGCGCGACGCCCGGCACCGAGGTCGCCTGCGCGAGATAGCCGCCGTGCTGGCCGAGATCGACGATCCAGTCCGCCAGCACGCCGCCGCCCTCGCCGCCGAGCGCAACCACAGCGATGGTGATCGGCCGCACCTCGGCTTGCGTCTGCCCGTGGGCGTCCATCGGCGCCGTCAAGCCGCGGCGAGGCGCCCGTCGATGCGCCGTTGCAGCCAACCGATCACGGCGCCGCGGACTTTGTCCTTCAGCCGGTCCCAGGGTCCGGGATTGGCGATGATCGTGGCGCGGTAGAACGATGGGCAAAGCACGGCCGCGTGCGCGACCTCGCCGCACAGCCCGCAGCCGACGCAGGAATTGATCACCTTGGTCACCGGCTCGCGCCGCAGCGGGTCGGGGTTGGGCGCGAGCGTGAGCGACGGGCACCCCGACAACCGAATGCAGGAATGGTCGCCGGTGCAGGTGTCCGGATCGACGCCGAAGCGCTCGCGCACCATGCGCTCGCCGCGTTCCAGCCGCTTGCGCATGAGCGGCCGCACGCGGCGCTCCTTGTTGAGCATGCATTCGGACTGGGCGATGATGACCTTGGGGCCTTTGACCGCCGTGGTGAGCGCCTCCTTGAGCGCATCGCGCATCTTGCCGACGTCATAGGTGCGCGTGATGGTGCGCACCCAGTTGACGCCGACGCCGCGCACGGCTTTCTCGATCGGGTTCTTGGTCGCGCGCATGCTGTTGTCGGCGGCGGAGGACGGCACGTCCTGCCCGCCGGTCGCCGCCGCGTAGCCGTTGTCGACCACGATCAGGACGTTGTCGCTCTTGTTGAAGACGGCATTGCCCACGCTCGAGGCGAGCCCGTTGTGCCAGAAGCCGCCGTCGCCGACGAGCGCGATGGCGCGCTTGCCCGCCGCCACGTTGAACGCGGCCGCGCCCGCGCCGCCCAACCCATACCCCATCGTGGAATTGCCGAGGTTGAACGGCGGCAGGATCGAGAACAGGTGGCAACCGATGTCGCAGCTCACGTGATGGGGCCCGAGCTCGCGCTCGATGAGCTTCATGGCCGCGAAGATCGGCCGTTCGGGGCAGCCGGTGCAAAACGAGGGCGGGCGGCCGTGCACCTTTCCCGCGACCGCCTGCCGGCCCTTTGCCAGGCGCTCGGACTGCAACGACGAAGCGATGGAGGTGCGGCCATCGGCGAGCAAATCACCGCGATAGGCCGCGATGAATTTCCGCACGCCCCCCTTCATGACGGCGCCGGTATATTCGCCCGCCATCGGCAACATGCTCTTTCCCTCGACGCGGGTCGCAACGTCGGCGCGGCGCAGGATCGTATTCACCGCCTGCTCGATGAATTCGGGCTGACCCTCCTCGATGATCAGAATCGCTTTTTTCCCCGCGCAGAAGCGGACGAGCTCGGCGTCGATCAGCGGATAGGTGACGTTGAGCACATAGAGCGGAACGCGGCTATTGCCGAACACGTCGGCGAGCCCGAGGATTTCGAGCGCGCGCAGCGCGGTATTGTACATGCCGCCCTGCATGACGATGCCGATGTCGTCGGCCTCGCCATCGAACACCTCGTTGAGCTTGTGCTCTTCGATGAAGCGCACGGCGGCCGGCCAGCGCTTCTCGATCTTTTCCCGCTCGTGCAGGTAGCTCGCGGGCGGCAGCACGACGCGGTTGGGGTCGCGCACGGGGCGCTCGAGCGCGTCCTTGAGCGTGAAGGCCCCGCGCGCATTGTCGCGTGCGGTGAAGCTGCCGTAGACGTGGCAGGCGCGGATGCGCAGCTCCAGCATGACAGGAGTGTTGGAGACCTCCGATAACTCGAAGCCGGCCTCGACCGCGCGCACGATCGACGGCAGGTTCGGGCGCGGGTCGAGCAGCCAGATCTGCGACTTCATCGCAAACGCGTGGCTGCGCTCCTGCATGATCGAGGAGCCCTCGCCGTAGTCCTCGCCGACGATGATCAGCGCGCCGCCGGTGACGCCGCTCGAGGCGAGGTTGGCGAGCGCGTCGGAGGCGACGTTGGTGCCCACCGTCGATTTGAAGGTCGCGGCGCCGCGCAGCGGGTAATTGATCGAGGCCGCGAGCGCGGCGGCGGCGGCGGCTTCGTTGGCGCTCGCCTCGAAACGGATGCCGAGATCGCGCAGCACGTCGTCGGCATCGGCGAGCACGTCGACAAGGTGGGAGATCGGCGCGCCCTGGTAGCCGGAGACGTAGGACACGCCGGACTGCAGCAGCGCCTTGGTGACGGCGAGAATGCCTTCGCCGCGGAATTCCTCCCCGGCGCCGAGCCGAAGCTTCGCGACCTCGCTTTTGAACGAGCGTTCTGCCATCCGCGTCCCTTTGCGTCCTCCGCCGCGAGCCCTTCAATGTGGCCCGCAATTGACTCAACTCCACGCCACCGCGATTATATTTGAAAGAAACCATCATCAATAGGCTCTCTGGCTCGGAGAGGGGAAAACCATGCGCTCCACCTTCATCGCCGGCGCGGTCGTGATCGCGGCGGCATCGGCGGCATCGCCCCAGGAGGTCACCCTGCGCGCGGTTTCCGCCTTTGCCGAAAACACCACCTATTCGCGCGGCTTCGAGCGCTTCATCGAGCGCGTGAATGGGGCAGGCAAGGGCGTCCTTCAGATCAACTACATCGGCGGACCGAAAGCCATGCCGCCGTTCGAGGTCGGGAACGCGCTCAAATCCGGGGTTGTCGATATCGCGAACTCGACCGGGGCTTTCTACACCAATGTGATGCCCGAGGCCGATTCCTGGAAGCTGACCGAACGGCCCATGTCCGAGCTGCGCAAAAACGGCGGCTACGACTACATGTCGCAGCTCTATGCCGAGAAGATGAACGCGATTTTCCTGGCGCGCCACGTCGATGGAAATCCATTTCACCTCTATCTCAACAAGCCGATCGCGAAGGCCGATCTCAGCGGCCTCAAGATCCGCATCACTCCGGTCTACCGCGATTTTTTCCAGGCGCTCGGAGCGACGGTTGTTCAGACCGCGCCCGGCGAGGTTTATACGGCGCTCGAGCGGGGGGTCGTTGACGGATACGGCTGGCCGATCACCGGCATCTTCGATCTCGGCTGGCACGAGAAGACGAAATATCGCGTCGATCCCGGCTTCTACACCGCCGAAGTGTCGATCCTGGTGAACAAATCCACCTGGGACAGGCTCACCGATGCTCAGCGCGATCTTCTGCGCAAGGCGGGAGAGCAAGCGGAAGGAGCCGCGGTCGCGATTTTCGCCGAAGAAAACGCCAAGGACACCAAACGCCAGGCCGACGCCGGCATTCAGACGATCAAGCTCGAGGGCGCCGAGGGAAAATTGTATCGCGACAAGGCCTATGAAGCCGGCTGGGCGGGGGTCATCCGCCAGAGCCCGCAACATGGCGCAAAGTTGAAGGAGTTCTTCGCCAAGTCCAACTAGCGTGGCGATCGACGGAGCCGTCCCGGCATGGCGAGACTGTCGCACTGGTACAGTCGCCTGCTCGAAGCCTTGATGCTGCTGGCGTGCCTCTTGCTCTTGACGATGACCTTGCTGATCGGCGCCGATGTGCTGCTGCGCAACATCGGTCTGGGCGGCATCGCGCCGAGCAATGAGATATCCGAGGACATCATCTATCTTTTGACGCTCTTTGCTGCTCCCGGCCTGTTGCGGCAAGGACAGCACATCCGCATCGACATCGTGCTGCGCGCGCTGCCCGCCAAGGTTGGGTGGCTGCTCGAATGGCTCAGCGACGTTCTCGGCGTGATTTGCTGCCTCTACTTCGTCTGGTACGGAACGCGCGTTGCGGTGGCAAGCTTCGAGGCCGGCGCGCTTTCGATCAAGACGCTGATCATCCCGGAATGGTGGCTGCTCGCGCCGATGCCGCTGACCTTCGTGTTGCTCAGCGTCGAGTTTCTCTTTCGCATGCATCGTCTGGCCCTGGCCGAGCGTCGGCCCCGGGACGATGCGGTGTCCGCGTCCTAGGGGAGCCGATATGTCCTGGCAGCTCGCCTCGCTGCTGCTTCTCGGCGGCTCCACGGTGCTTCTGTTCATCGGCCTGCCGGTCGCCTTCGCTTTCATGGCGATCAATATCGTCGGGGCGATCTTGTTTCTCGGCGGCGATGCGGGCTTAAGCCAAATGCTCAGGAACAGCGCCGCGGCGGTGATCAATTTTTCGCTGACGCCAATTCCGCTGTTCGTGCTGATGGGCGAGGTCCTCTTCCATACCGGGCTCGCCCTCAAGGTGATCGATGGAATCGAGCGCTTGGTCCGTCAGGTCCCGGGACGGCTCGCAGTCGTCGCGGTGGTCGCGGGCACGGTGTTCTCGGCCATCTCGGGCTCGACCATCGCGACCACCGCCATGCTGGGGTCGTTGATGCTGCCGGTCATGCTGTCGCGCGGCTACAACCCGGTGCTGGCGACGGGACCGATCATGGCGATCGGCGCGGTCGACATGCTGATCCCGCCGTCCGCGCTCACCGTGCTGCTCGGCAGCCTGTCCGGGATTTCGATTTCGAAGCTGCTGATCGGCGGCGTCGTTCCGGGGCTGATGCTCAGCGTCGCATTCGTCGGCTACATCATCGTGCGCGCGACGGCGAATCCGGCGCTGGCGCCGGCGACCGTGGTCGAGGAGAGATCGGGTTGGGCGAGGTACGAGCTGCTGGTGCTCTACGTGCTGCCGCTCGTCTCGATCTTCGTGGTGGTCATCGGCGCGATGTCGGGCGGCATTGCAACGCCGACGGAGTCCGCCGCGCTGGGGGCGCTCGCCACCATGGCGCTTGCCGCCGCCTATCGCTCGTTGAGTTTCGACGCGCTGCTCAAAGCATTGCGGGGCACCGTCGGGATTTCGGCGATGATCCTCTTCATCATCCTCGGCGCTACGACCTTCTCGCAAATCTTGAGCTTTTCAGGGTCGACCGAAGGCATCGTTTCAAACATCCTGGGCGGCGGGCTCACCCCCTTTGCGATCCTCGCCGGAATGATGCTGCTGTTGATCTTTCTCGGCATTTTTGTCGACCAGGTCAGCATGATGCTCATCACCTTGCCGGTGTTCATGCCGATCGTTCAGCGCCTCGGTATCGACCTCATCTGGTTTGGCGTTCTCTACCTGATCTGCATGCAGCTCGGCCTGCTGCTGCCGCCGCACGGACTTCTGCTGATGACGATGAAGGGCGTCGCGCCCAAGGAAGTCACGATGGCGCACATTTTTCGGGCGGTCGTGCCCTATGTCGCGATGAGCCTCGTGCTGCTGGTCATCATCATCATGGTTCCGGCGATCGCGACTTGGCTGCCGAACGTGCTGGGCTGACGTCGCCATCGGGCGGAGGGGAGGCGGCGCTACGGCAGCACCGCCGTCGCCTCGATCTCGAGGCGCGCCTCGGGCTCGACCAGGCGACTGACCTCGACCACCGCCATGGCCGGGAAATGCCGGCCCATGACCTCGCGATAGGCGGCGCCGAGGGCGGGAAGGTCGGCGAGATATTCATCCATGTCGCGCACGTACCAGGTCAGGCGGACGATGTGGCGCGGCGAGGCGCCCGCTTGCGCCAGCACCGCGGCGATGTTCTCGAGCGCCTGCTTCATCTGCGCCACGAACCCCGCGGCGAAGCGGCCTTGCTTGTCCTGGCCGATCATGCCGCCGACGAACACCATTTCGCCACGCGCGCGGATGCCGTTGGCGAAACCCCTCGGCTGCGGCCAGTCGGGGGGCTGCAGCACCGTGTGGGGCGCGCCGTCATCGGGCGATCCGCGGGTCGAGCTTTCTGCCACTGTAGTCTCCCTATAGGTCCACGTCATTGCCGGGCATAGCGCGTCGGAAGACGCGCGTGAACGCGCTTGTGACCCGGCAATCCATCTCTTCGCAAAGAGTCCTTACGAAGAGGATGGACCACCCGACCTCGGGTTTACCCGAGTTCGGGCGCTTTGAATGCGCAAGTCGGACAAATCCGACTTGCGTGGTCAAGCCCGCGGGTGACGGGAAGACGTTTCTGCGACGGAATAAGATGGGTTCGAGCACGCATCATGACGCGAGCTTGTGCGACGCCGTGTCGGCCGCCATGCGGCGAAGCTCGAAGCGCTGCAGCTTGCCGGTTTGGGTGCGCGGCAATTGGGCGACGTACTCGATGGTGCGGGGATATTTGTAAGGCGCGATGGTGGCCTTGACGTGATCCTGCAGGGACTTGGTCGCGGCCGCATCGCCGCTATGGCCCGGCCGCAGCACGACATAGGCCTTGACGATCTGCCCGCGCTCCTCGTCGGGCGCTCCCACCACGCCGCATTCGGCGACCGCTGGATGCTCGAGCAGCGCCGCCTCGACTTCCGGACCGGCGATGTTGTAGCCCGACGAAACGATCATGTCGTCGGAGCGCGCCTGGTACCAGAAATAGCCGTCGGCATCCATGAGGTAGGTGTCGCCGGTGATGTTCCAGCCGTCCTGCACGTATTGGCGCTGGCGTTTGTCGGCGAGATAGCGGCACCCCGTCGGCCCGCGCACGGCGAGGCGGCCGATGGTGTTAGGCGCAACCTCCTTGCCCTGCGCGTCGACCACGCGCGCCTCGTAGCCCGGCACAGGCTTGCCGGTCGCGCCCGGGCGAATCTCGTGCTCGGGGGAGCCGATGAAGATGTGCAGCATTTCGGTCGCGCCGATGCCGTCGAGGATCTTGATGCCGGTGGCGGCGAGCCAGGCGTCGAACGTCGCCTTGGGCAAGGCTTCGCCGGCCGACACGCATTTGCGCAGCGAGGAAACGTCGTGCGCGGCGAGCTTCGCCAGCATCGCGCGATAGGCCGTGGGCGCGGTGAAAGCGACGGTAGCGCCGAACTTGGCGATGGCGGCGAGCAGGTCGTCGGGGGATGCCTTTTCGATGAGGATCGACGCCGCGCCGACGCGCAGCGGAAACAAGACGAGCCCGCCGAGCCCGAAGGTGAAGGCGAGCGGCGGCGAGCCGATGAAGCGATCCTGCGCATCGGCGCACAGCACGTGGCGCCCGTAGCTGTCGCAGGTCGCAAGCATATCGCGGTGGAAATGCATGGTGCCCTTGGGCTCGCCGGTCGTCCCCGACGTGAAGCCGATGAGGCACACGTCGTCGCCGGCGGTATCGCAGGGGACGAAGGTCTCGTAGCCCGGCGTTGCCATCAGCGCTTCGAGCGCATCGGCCGCGCCGCCGCCCCAATAGACGACGCGCTCGAGATCGCCCGCCAGCGCGCGGGCCTTCTCCATCTCCTCGGCCAGCCGGTGATCGCAGAGCGCGAGGCGGATTTTCGCTTTGGCAATCGGGTAGGCGATCTCCTTGGCGCGCAAGAGCGGCATGGTCGCGACCACGACGCCGCCGGCCTTGATGACGGCGAGATAGGCCGCCACCATCATCGGGCTGTTCGGCCCCCGCAGCAGCACGCGATGGCCGGCGACCATGCCGAGCCTGCGCGTAAGCACGTTGGCGATGCGGTTCACGCGCTCGGCCAGTTGCGCGTAGGTCAGGGCTTCCCCCGGCGAGATCAGGCACGGCCGGTCGCCGCCACCGGCCGCAACCCAGTGGTCGAGCAACTCGACCACGCAATTCATCCGCTCGGGATATTTCAACTCCGGCAGCTCGAACAGGAAGTCCGGCCATTGCGCACGCGGAGGCAAGTTGTCGCGCGCGAAGGTGTCGAGATGCGCGGTCATGGCTATCGCTCCTCGCCAAAATCCATCCTACGCAACGCCACCCGCACTCCTCCCGATGTCGCGTCACTCCGCCGCGAGCGCCGATTTGCCCGTCCGGTTCTTCAATAGCTCGCGCGCGATCACCACCTTCTGCACCTCGGTCGCGCCTTCGTAGATGCGCAGCGCCCGGATCTCGCGGTAGAGCTCTTCGACCTTGACGCCCTTGGTGATGCCGAGGCCGCCGTGGAGCTGCACGGCGCGATCGATCACGCGTTGCGCCGCCTCGGTCGCGAACATTTTCGCCATAGCCGCCTCGCGGGTGACGCGCGCGGCGCCTTGGTCCTTGGTCCAGGCGGCGCGATAGACGAGCAGGGCCGATGCGTCGACCTCGCTCGCGCTCTCCGCGATGGCGCCCTGCGTGAGCTGCAGCTCGGCGAGCGGCGCGCCGAAGAGCTTGCGGCTCGCCGCGCGCTCTACGGTCTCATGCAACGCGCGGCGGGCGAAGCCGAGCGCGGCGGCGCCCACGGTCGAGCGGAACACGTCGAGCGTCGCCATCGCGACCTTGAAGCCGTCGCCCGCCTCGCCCAGGCGGTTGGCCAGCGGCACCCGCACGCCCTCGAACCGCAGCGTTGCGAGCGGGTGCGGCGCGATGACCTCGATGCGCTCGGTCACGCTCAGTCCGGGCGTCGCGGCATCGACCACGAACGCCGAGAGTCCCCTGGCGCCGGCCCCTTCGCCGGTGCGCACGAAGACGACGTAGTGATCGGCGATGCCACCGTTCGAGATCCAGGTCTTGGTGCCATCGATGCGCAAGTGCGACGGCCCATCCGGCTTCGCCGTCGCCGCCAGCGCGGCGACGTCGGAGCCCGCTTCCGGCTCCGACAGCGCGAAGGCCGCGATGGCGCGGCCGTCGCGCACCGGCGGCAGATAGCGTGCCTTGAGCGCCGCCGAGCCGAACAGCGAGATCGAGGCGGTGCCCAAGCCCTGCATGGCGAAGGCGAAGTCCGAGAGCCCATCACGGAACGCCAAAATGTCGCGGGCAAGACAGAGCGTGCGCACGTCGAGGGCGCGATGAAGGCCGCCGTGTTCGGCCGGCACCACCGCCTTGAGGAAGCCTCCCTCGCCGAGCGCCTTCACCCGCGCGCGGCAGGCGGCGTCGAGGTCGTCGTGCGGCAGTGCGGTAAGCGTGGCATCGGCCCAGCGTGCGAGCGCTTGGGCGAAGCGGCGATGGCCATCGTCGAAAAACGGCCAGCTCAGCGTTTCCTCGAGGCCCATCTCAATTGCCCTCGAATACCGGCTTCTGCTTGGCGGCGAAGGCGCGGAACGCGCGCCCAAAGTCCTCGGTCTCCATGCACAGGGCCTGGGCGATCGCCTCGGCCTCGATGGCGCTCTCGACCGACATCGCCCATTCCATATCGAGCATGCGCTTGGTCATGGCATTGGCGAAAGTAGGCCCGGTGGCAAGTTCGGCGGCGAGCTGCTGCGCCTGGGCGAGCACGGTGTCGGGTGGGGCGAGCCGGTTGAAGAAGCCCCAGCGTTCCGCCTCCTCGCCGCCGAGCACGCGGCCGGTATAGAGCAGTTCGGCCGCGCGGCCCGCGCCGATAAGGCGCGGCAGGATCGCGCAGGCCCCCATGTCGCAGCCGGCCAAGCCCACGCGGTTGAAGAGAAACGCCACTTTGGCGCCCGGTGTTCCCAGCCGCATGTCGCTGGCCATGGCCAAGATCGCGCCGGCGCCGGCGCACACGCCGTCGACGGCGGCGATGATCGGTTGTGGGCACGCGCGCATGGCCTTGACCACCTCGCCGGTCATACGGGTGAAATCGAGGAGCTGCGCCGCCCCCATCTCGACGAGCGGCTTGATGATCTCGAACACGTCGCCGCCGGAGCAGAAATTGCCGCCGGCGCCGGTGATGACGAACGCCTTGACGGCTTTCTCCTTGGCGGCCGCGCGGAAGAGATCGACGATCTCGGCGTAGCTGTCGAAGGTGAGCGGGTTTTTCTTGTCGGGCCGGTCGAGCGTGATGGTGGCGACTTTGCCGTCGACCGCAAGGCGAATGTGGCGCGCCTTGTAGTCCGCGAGCGGCAGGGCGACCGGGTTGGCTGCGCTCATCGCGGCGCTCCGTTGCCGATGGCCTTGCGCGCCGACGCCTTGGTCTTGGCCAAGAGCCGCATCAGCGTCTCGATGTCGTCGGCGGAAAGGTCGGCGAGCATGTCTCCGATCCAATCGCCGTTCGCGCGCGCCATGGCGCGGAAGAAGCGGCGTCCCTCGGCGGTCAGGCTCACGAGCTGCGCGCGGCGATCCTTGGGCGAGGGCCGGCGGCTGACCAGCCCCTGCTCGAGCAGCCGGTCGACCAGGCCGGTGACGTTGCCGTTGGACACCATCATGCGTTGCGACAGCTCGCCCAGGGTCATCGCCTTCGGCGCGCGGTAAAGCTGCGCCATCAGATCGAAACGCGGCAGCGTGACGTCGAAGCTGTCGCGCAGCCGCCGGCGGACCTCGCTCTCGATCACCTCCTTGCAGGCGAACAGCCGCAGCCACAGGCGCAGCTCGTCCTTGTGATCGTGCGGCCGCTCCGCGACCTTAGTCTCCGCGTCGAGCGGCATGGTGCGCTCTTGCATCACATCTCCCCGCCTGCGATCGCGAGCGTCGTGCCGGTGACCGCCGCGGCCTCCGGCGAGCAAAGGTACACCACGGCGGCGGCGACTTCCTCCGGCCGGATCAGGCGGCCGATCGGGGCGTCCTTCGCGTATTCGGCGAGCACGTCCGCCTGCGCGCGGCCGGTCTTGGCGGCGACGCGCTCGATGCTGTCGCGCACGAGCTCGGTGTCGGTATAGCCGGGGCAAACCGCGTTGACCGTGACCCCGCGCGCCGCGGTCTCGGCGGCGAGCGCGCGCGTCAAGCCCACGAGCGCGTGTTTTGCGGCGCAATAGGCGCTGATATAGGCGTAGCCTCTGAGCCCGGCGGTCGAGGCCACGTTGACGATGCGGCCGAAGCCGCGCTCGATCATGCCCGGCAGCACCGCCTGGGTCGCATAGACCGCGCCCATCAGGTGCACGTTCCACATGGCGCGGAAGACCGAGGGATCGGCCTTGATAAAGGGGCCGGATTCGACCGAGCCGGCATTGTTGATGAGGATGGCGATCGGGCCGCGCGCCGCCTCGGCCGCCGTCACCTGCCGCTTGACCTCGACCACGTCGGTGACGTCGGCGACGCCGCATCCCGCGGCCTCGCCGGCGGCGACCGCCTCGCGCAGCGGCGCTTCGGTGCGTCCGATCACGGTCACCGCGGCGCCGGCGCGGGCGAGCGCGGCGGCGACCGCGCGGCCGATGCCGCGCCCGCCGCCGGTCACGAAAGCATGCTTGCCCGCAAGCGCCATGGCCTCGTCTCTGGGCGGCCGGGGAATCGCCGCCGGACAACTTATTTTAAGCTTAAAATTTTCAAGCTTCAAGCTTGTCGGCGGGATGTTTTAAGCCTAAAATAAATCCTGCCGCCCGCCGTGCATCGATTCGCGGCGGGCGCGGCGGAGGCGTGGGATGAAGGTTCACGTCATCGGCGGCGGCCCGGCCGGCCTCTACTTCGCGATCCTCGCGAAGAAGGCCTGGCCGCAGACGCGCATCACCGTGTTCGAGCGCAACCGGCCCGACGACACCTTCGGCTTCGGCGTCGTGTTCTCGGACGAGACGCTCGACACCTTCGAGGTGTACGACCGCGAGAGCTATCGCGCCATCGTCGGCCACTTCGCCTATTGGGACGACATCGAAATCCATTTCCGTGGGACGACGCACCGCATCGGCGGCAACGGGTTCTGCGGGTGCTCGCGCGGCACGCTGTTGAAGATTTTGGGCCGGCGCGCGCGCTCGCTCGGCGTCGAGATCAGGTACCAGTCCGAGATCTCGCCGCTCGATCCCGTCACCCGTGACGCCGATCTCGTGGTGGTCGCCGACGGCATCAATTCGCGCATGCGCGAGGCCTTCGCCGGGAAATTCAAGCCGAGCGTGGACCTGCGGCCCAACTTCTTCTCCTGGATGGGCTCGACGCGGCCGTTCGACGCCTTCACCTTCTTCTTCCGCGAGACGGAGCACGGCATCTTCATCGGCCATTGCTACCAATATGAGCCGCAGCGCTCGACCTGGATCACCGAGACCGATCCGGCGACCTTCGCGCGCGCCGGCCTCGACCAGCTCGACGAGGCCGCGTCGGCGCGGTTCGTCGAAGGCTTGTTCGCAAAAGAGCTGCAAGGCCATCGGCTGATCACCAACCGCTCGATCTGGCGCAATTTCCCCACCATCCGCTGCGAGCGCTGGGTCGCCGACAACATGGTGCTGCTCGGCGATGCCAAGGCGACCGCGCATTTCTCCATCGGCTCCGGCACCAAGCTCGCGATGGAGGACGGGATCGCGCTTTACGAGGCGTTCCGCTCGACCGGCGGACGCGATGTTGCGGCCGCGCTCGCGCAGTTCGAGAGCCAGCGGCGCGAGGAGGTGGAGAAGACCCAGCACTCGGCCGACGTCTCACTCGTTTGGTTCGAGCACGTCGATCGTTTTTGGAACATGGACCCGACCCGCTTCGCCTTCGGCCTGATGACGCGCTCCAAGGCCATCACCTACGACAACCTCGCGCTGCGCGCGCCCGAATTCGTCAAGCAGGCGGACCGGGTGGTCGCCCGCGACGTGCGCGCGCTCGGTTTTGACGCCGACACCTCGCAGCCGCTGGCGCCGATGTTCCAGCCGCTCCGGCTGCGCTCCCTCGCGCTCGAGAACCGCGTCGTGGTGTCGCCGATGTGTCAATACTCCTCGCAAGACGGCATGCCCAACGATTGGCACCTCGTCCACTACGGCTCGCGCGCGATCGGCGGCGCCGGCTTGATGTTCACCGAGATGACCGACGTGTCGAGGGAGGCCCGCATCTCGCTGGGCTGCGCCGGCATGTACAGCGACGCGCACGAGGCCGCGTGGAAGCGCATCGTCGATTTCGTGCACGCGCAGTCGCACACCAAGTTCTGCCTGCAGCTCGGCCATGCCGGCCGCAAGGGCGCGACCAAGCTGATGTGGGAGGGCATCGACGAGCCGCTCCCCGAGGGCGCGTGGCCGATCGTCTCGGCGTCGCCGTTGCCCTATTTCCCCTACAGCGCGGTTCCGCGCGAGATGACCCGCGCCGACATGGACCAAGCGATCGCCGATTACGTCGCCGCGACCGAGCGCGGCCATCGCGCCGGCTTCGACATGGTGGAGATGCACGCGGCCCACGGCTATCTGCTCGCGAGCTTCATCTCGCCGCTCACCAACGCGCGCAGCGACGAATACGGCGGCAGCCTCGAAAACCGCCTGCGCTTCCCGCTCGAGGTCTTTCGCGCCATGCGCGCCGCCTGGCCCGACGAGAAGCCGATGTCGGTGCGCATTTCGGCGACGGACTGGGTGGATGGCGGGCTCACGGGCGATGACGCCGTCGAGGTCGCGCGCGCGTTCGCGCAGGCCGGTTGCGATCTCATCGACGTGTCGACCGGACAAACCGTCGCGGACGCGCAGCCCGTCTTCGGCCGCATGTTCCAGACGCCGTTCTCCGATCAGATCCGCAACGAGGCCTCGCTGGCGACCATGTGCGTCGGCGCGATCACGACCGCCGACCAGGTCAACACCATCATCGCCGCCGGCCGCGCCGATCTCGTCGCGCTGGCGCGCCCGCACTTGGTCGACCCGTACTTCGCTATGAAGGCGGCGGCCTGGTACGGCGCCCCGGGCATCCATTGTCCGCCGCAATATCTCGCCGGCAAGGAGCAGATCTTCCGCAACAGCGCCCGCGACCGCGACGAGCTTCAGCACTTGCGGCTCAAGGCCAAGCCCAAGGGGCACCGCGACACCTGGAAGGAGGCGGCGGAGTAGCGCTGGTATTGAGATTTCGAGCCGCACGTGAGAACTTTGAGCGACGCCGGAATCCAAAAACGTCATTGCCGGGCTTGACCCGGCAATCCATCCTTCTTCGTAAGATTGTCTTGCAAAGAAGATGGATGCCCGGGTCAAGCCCGGGCATGACGGATCGGCGATTTCATGCCGATTAACGTGAGGCTACAGGAGGCGTCCCATGCACGAAGCGTTGAACCACGCCAAGCTCGCGATGCTCTTCCGCAAGGAATTCGAGCTTTGCAACGTGCGCAAGGGCGAGACCATCGTGCTGCTGAGCGATCTTGGGGCGCGGCGCGATTACGTCGCCGCGGCCTTCGCCGCGGCCGAGGAGTTCGGCGCCGACGCCTACGAGATGTGCGTCAACGCCATGCCGTCGTGGACCAAGGTCGGGGTCGAGACCGTGGGACGCTGCAAGGGCACGCTCGAGGCGATCAAGGCGGCCGACATGCTGGTCTGTCTCCACATTCCCTTGTTCACGCGCTGGCTCAAGGAGGCGCGCGACGCCGGCACGCGGGTGCTCATGATCATCGACGGTCCCGACGAGCTCGAGACGCTGATGGCGCCCCCCGGCCTCAAGGAGGCGGTGGAATACGCCGGCGAGCGGCTGCAACGCGCCAAGACCATGCGCATCACGCGTCCTGGGGGCACCGACCTCACGGTCAAGCTCGGCGAATACCCGACCATGATTCAATACGGATACGCGGAGAAGCCCGGCCGCTTCGACCACTGGGGCGCCGGCCACGTGCATACCTTTCCGAACGAAGGCTCGGCCAACGGCACCGTGGTCTTCGCCCCCGGCGACATCATCGTGCTGCCCTATTGCCGTTACGTGCAGGACGAGGTGCGGCTCGACATCCGCGACGGATTCATCCGCAAGATCGAGGGCGGCCTCGATGCCAAGCTCATGAACGACTGGCTCGAGGGCAACAAGGCACGCGCGGACGATCTCGACGGTCATGCCATCTCGCATCTCGGCTGGGGCCTCAACCCGCAGGGGCGCTGGGACGCGATCGCGCTTCATGGCGCCGACCCGAAGCGCCACCACGCCGGCGCGCGTTGCTTCGCCGGAAATTTTCTGTTCTCGACCGGTCCCAACTCCCAGGGCGGCGGCAAGCGCACGACCAAGGGACATTACGACGTGCCCATGCGTGACTGCACGGTCTCGCTCGACAACGACGTCATCATCGAGCGCGGCAAGCTCACCGACGCGAAGATGCAGGTGGCATTCGTTCCGCGTTGATGCGATGACCAGTGCTGCCGTCAGCGCTGAGGACGTGACCAAACGGTTCGGCGCGACGGTGGCGCTCGACGGCGTCGACTTCGACGTGGCGTATGGCGAAATCCACGCCGTCGTCGGGGAGAACGGCGCGGGCAAATCCACGCTGATCCGCATTCTGGGAGGCGTCCATCGTCCCGACCGCGGCGTCGTCCGCCTCGACGGGGAGGAATGCCACTTCGCGAGCCCCCACGACGCCATCGCTGCCGGCATCGTGACCATTCCGCAGGACCTGCGCCTCGTGCCGGCGCTGTCGATTGCGGAAAACGTCGCGCTCGGCGACCTTCCGGTGCGGCGCTTCGGCCCGCTCGCCATGGTCGATCGCGCCCGCATGCGCGCGGAGGCGCGCGAGGTGCTGGCGCAGCTCGACTTCGACCCGGACCCGCGGGCGCGCGTCGCTTCGCTCGGCTTTGCGGAGCGTCAGCTCGTCGCGATCGCCAAGGCGCTGCGCCGGCGGTGCCGCGTCTTCATCCTCGACGAGCCGACGGCGGCGCTCGAAAAGCGCGAGATCGCGCGATTGTTTTCGGTGCTGGCGCGCATGAGGCGCCAGGGCACCGCCGTCATCTACATTTCCCACCGTCTCGACGAGGTGGTGGCCATCGCCGACCGCTGCACCGTGCTGCGCGACGGGCGGGTGGCGGCGGTCGCCGCCCGCGGCGCCTTCGCCGTGAACGATCTCGTCGGCGCCATGATCGGACGCCTGGCGCAAGAGGCGGTCACTGCCGCGCTCTCCGCCGGCGAACCGCTGTTGGAGGCGCAACCCGACGGGGCGGCGACGCTGCGCGTGCGCGAGCGCGAACTCGTCGGCTTGGCTGGCCTCCTCGGCAGCGGCGCCGATCGGATGATCCGCGGCCTGTTCGGCGCCGGGAGCGAGCCGACGATGGTCGCGGCGCGCGGCGACAAGCGCCGGCTCGCAAGTCCCGCCGATGCCATTGCCGTCGGCATCGGCATGGTGCCGGGCGAACGCGCGCTCGGCCTCATTATGAATCAGTCGGTGCGCGACAATATCTTGCTGCCCAATCTCGATGCCTTCGCGCGCAATGGCTGGCTCGACCGCGACGCCGGC
>Ga0306918_10000144_pt1 | contig 29467 bp, 28 predicted proteins | sample tim00Cox0000000H_FD_203315 | JGI IMG/M metagenome (GOLD analysis project Ga0306918, IMG submission 203315) | Lab enrichment of tropical soil microbial communities from Luquillo Experimental Forest, Puerto Rico - timezero.00C.oxic.00.000.00H (v2)... | ecosystem: Environmental > Terrestrial >... | reverse complement strand
TTTCGTGAGCAATATCTCAGCCTCGGTGCCCGTTGTCCTTCAGCCGGCCGGGCTCGAGAGCAGCATCGGTTTGTTGTCCTCGACCTGGACCAAGGACCCGCTCGATCCTGAGTTTGAGAATGACCCGGGGATGAAGGATTGGCGCGCCTGGATGAGCAAGTATCTACCGGGTGAGGATTTGCGCCGGCCGAGTTTTGGCTACGGCTACAACTCTGCGGCCGCCTTGATACAGGTGCTCAAACAGGCGGGCAACGATCTCTCGCGCGAGAACGTCATGCGCCAGGCGACCAACCTGCGCGACCTCGAGCTCCCGATGCTGCTCCCGGGAATCAAGGTCAACACCAGTCCGACCGACTATTGGGCCGTCCAGCAGTTGCAGCTGACGCGGTTCGATGGCAAACGCTGGGTGCGGTTCGGGGATTTGGTCTACGACGAGTGAGGCGCAAGTCCGTCCGATTTCTCGTGGGCGCCCACCGGCAAATTATGCCACCACCCTACGGATTGCGCGCGATCTGCTCCAGCACAGGTTTCTACATCTGCTGCTCGGCGTGGATGAAGGCCAGGAGTTCGGCCGGCGTCATCGGATGCGGATAGTTGCCGGTCGTTTCGAGCTTGGTCTTGGTCGCGGGATCGGTGACCGCGGCGCTCAAATCGTCGCTCAGCTTGCGCACGATGGCGTCAGGCGTGCCGACCGGCGCGACCAGCGCGAGCCAGCCGCGGACGTTGAAGCCGGGAAGCGTTTCCGCGGCGCTGGGCAAATCCGGGAACTCGGGCAGGCGCGCCGTCGAGCCGACGGCGAGCGCCCTGATGGCTCCGGCCTGCAACGCGCCTGCGAGTGGAGGATAGCCATCGATGACCATCGGCACGCGCCCCACGATCACATCGTTGAGCGCTTGCGCGGTGCCGCCCAGATAAGGAACCATGAGCAGCTTGATGTCTGCGCGTTGTTGCAGCGCTTCGCCAGCGAGGTGGGACAGCGTCCCGCGTCCGGTTGCGGCATACGAGATTTCGCCCGGGCGTGATTTCGCGAGCGCGATGAAGTCCGGCAGCGTCGTCACGCCGAGCGAGGACGCCACCGACAGGAAAAACGGTTGCTCGCCGACGAAGCCGACCGGGACGAAATCGCGCGGCACTTCGAGCGGCAGGTTGGCTTGCAGCCCCGGCAGCGTCACGAAGGCCGACGAGGCCGGCATGTAGAGCGTATAGCCGTCGGGCGCGGCGGCAGCGGCGGTGCGCGCCGCCACGGCGCCGCCGGCGCCCGGATGGTTGAGCGCGAGGACCTGCCGTCCCCACATCTGCGACAGGCGGTCGGCGACAATCCGCAACAGCGCGTCCGGGGAGCCGCCCGGCGCCGAATGGGTGATGATCCGCACCGGCCTGATGGGAAAGTCCTGCGCTTGCGCCCGCGCGAGCCGTGAGACTGCCGGCAGCGCAGCCGCACCCGCTGCCAGACGCAGAAATTGTCTCCGAGGAAGTTTCATCGCGTTCCGTCTCGCTGCGCGCCTGCCGACGGCACGCCGCTGAAGACGGCGTCGGTGTGTCCTGCTGACAGCTTGCGGATAATGTTACACCGTTTGGTTGCGCGCGGAAGAACTGACGTCGCCCATTGGCACGGAAAATCAGAACAGTCTCGCAGACGCGAGTCGCGCTCCGTCCCTGAGCGTACGCAGCTTCGCCCACACCACATCCGGAGCGACACGCCCCCACCCCGCCGAGGTGTCGAAGCCGCAATCGCTCGCGGCGAGCACGGCGGAAGCGTCTCCGATCACAGCAACGATCCGTTCGATTCGATCCGAGACCACCTCAGGGTGTTCGATGATGTTGGTCAGCGGGTCGATGACGCCAGCCACCAGCATCTGCCCGGACTTCAGCGGAAACTTCTTAAAGCAGCGGAATTCATGCGCGTGACGCGGGCCGGCGAAGGGCAAATACAGAGCCCCGACGTTCGCTTGCTGAATGATTGGCAGGATATTCTCAAGCGGTACGTCGCTGTCATGGGGACTTTCCGAGTTGCCCCAACACACGTGCAGGCGCACACGGTCTGACGGAATGCCTTCGAGCGCACGGTTGATCACTGCAACGACTTGTTCGACGAATTCGAGAAATTTCGAGAGCGGCTCATCTTTGTAGGAAATGTGCCGCTCCAGGGCGAGGTCGGGTGCATCGATCTGCAGCACGAAGCCGGAGCGTACGATGGTTTCATACTCGATCCGCAGAGCGTCGCCGAGCGCCTCGAGATATTTCAAGCCGCTGTCGTAATACTGGTTCTTGATCGCCGCGGCGACGATGCCGGGCGAGGGGGCATTCATGAAGCTTTCAACAAAGACGTTCGGATGCTCTTTGAGGACACCCGCGAAGTCACGGCATTCTTTCTCGATCGCCGCCGTATCGATATATCGCACCTCTCCGACGGTCATCGGCAGGCCCTCGTTGGGCGACACCCGCGCCGCGCTCGACGTCTGCTGCAGCCACCGCTTCTTGAACTCGGGATAGCGTTCGACATCCGCGCGTGACGGACGCTGCCAGCTCCCGCCGAGACCGGTGAGCCGTTCCTTGAGATAAAGGAAGAACGAATCGTGCTGCTGCTCGCCGTTGTTGCCGATGTCCACGCCGGCTTCCGCCTGGCGCGGCACGATTGCCCTCACCGCCGCAAGACCGGCCGCCGCGATCGTGTCCGCATCGATGCTTTCGCCGCGGGCGCGGCGGACGAAAAGGCCGGTCAAATTTTCGGGCCGCGGCAGGCTACCGGCATGCGTCGTCAGAATCCGCTCCGAACTGCGCCGCATAAATGGCCCTGCGTGTTGTGGCGATGGCCCGACTACTTCAGACGACCCGTCTTTACGTAAAATGCGCGCTCGGCCTCCACGTAAGCATTTAGATTGGCCTGCATTCGCGTAGGATCGGTGAGCTTCGGATCGAAATACACGCCGGCCTTGAGATACTCGGCGACCAGTTCAGGGTCCTTCATCGCGGCGCGTATGGCAGCCCCGAGGTAGGCCTTGCGATCCTCGGGCGTCCCCTTCGGTACGACTGCAAATCGGATGACGAACCACTGGTATTCATCTCCCCCCAGCGCCTCGTTCATCGTCGGCGTATCTTTCAGGAAACCCAGGCGCTCCGAAGCCGCCACGCCGATAGGCCGCACCTTGCCGGCGTCGGCGAGGCCGCGGAACTCGGAGTAAAATCCTTGTGCGATGTCGACGTTTCCCCCGGCCAGGGCATTGATGCCGGCCCCGCCGCCCTGGAACGGCACGCGTAGAACTTTCGCGCCGGTATTCGTTTCGACCTGTTCGATGAGGTAGTCCCACATACTGCCGGGAACCGTAGCGACGCGGAGCGTGCCCGGCTTGTCCTTCGCGGTCGCTACGAGTTGCTTGACCGACATGTCCTTGTACGGTCCCTCGGTTGGTCCAACCCAGGTCAGCGCATCGGAATTGAGATAGCCAATCGGCTCGAGATCGGCGTAGGTCCAGCGACCCTGCGCGCGTAGCATCGCGTCGCCCCACATCAGATTGGCGATGATGCCAACCGTGTATCCGTCGGGCTTGGCTTGGGTGGCGAGGTAAGCGTGGCCGACCATGCCGGCGCCGCCGGTGCGATTGTTGACGATGATGCGATCATTGCTCCACTTCTCGACATACTTGGCGAGCAACCGGGCCGTGACGTCCATCCCGCCGCCGGCCGGGTAGACCACGGTGTATTCGATCGGGGCGGTGGGAAAGTCGTTGGGCTTGAGCCTGACGAGTTCGGCTTTGGCGTCGCCGTTTTGCGCCGCGGCGGGAGTGACCAGCAGCGCCGACAGAAGCGCGAGAACAATTGTATTTTCCTTCATCGACTCCCTCCCTTTGGCTTACGACGCGCCATCAAGGCAACGAGAATCGCGCTCGACACAAGCATCAGCGCGGTACCCGGACGTTGAACGAAGATCATAGCGCCGTCGGGCGACATCGCCAACGACTGCCGCAATGACTGCTCGAGCAGCGGAGCCAGCACGAAGGCGATAACGAACGGCGCGAGATCATACTTGAGCTTCGACAGCACATAACCGGCCACGCCGAATCCGAGCATGACCCACAGGTCGAACACATTTTTGTTGGCCGAATAGACGCCGACGATCGAGAGAAGCAGCACGACCGGAAACAGCACGCGATAAGGGATGCGGAGGAACTGCACCCACAGCCCGACCAGCGGCAGGTTCAGCAACAGCAGCAACACATTTCCCACATACATGCTGGCGACGATTCCCCAGAACAAATCGGGCCGCTGCGTAATGAACAGCGGACCCGGCTGGACGCCGTGAATGACCAAGGCGCCGAGCAGCAATGCCGTCACCGCGTTGCTTGGAATGCCGAGCGAAAGCACGGGGATGATGCTGCCCGCAACGGCGGCGTTGTTGGCCGATTCCGGGCCGGCTACGCCTTCGATGGCGCCTTTACCAAAGCCGTCGGGGTGTGCGGATAACCGCTTCTCCAGGGCGTAGGACATGAACGACGCGGTCACCGGCCCGCCCCCGGGGACCAGACCCAAGAGGAATCCCAATCCGCTGCCGCGAAGCATGGGCCGCCACGAGGCCCTCCAGTCCGCCAACGTGGGCCACAAGCCGCGGATGCGCTCGGCGACGAGGGTGCTTTTGACAACCCTCTCGACGTTGTTCAACACCTCCGTCACGCCGAACAGTCCGATGACGACCGCCAGAAGTTCAATGCCGGCGGAAAGATCGAGCGACCCGAAGGTGAAGCGCTCGCGGCCGTTGACGACGTCGATGCCGACCGCGGCAGCGAGAAATCCGAGCGCCACCATCAGAGCGCCCTTCACCGGCGAGCCGGTGATCATGAAAAGCGTGCAAACGATGCCGAGCACCATCAGGGCGAAATTCTCAGGCGGTCCGAAACGAATGGCGATCGCCGCGATCGTCGGCGCAAAGAACGTCATCACGATCACGCCGAGTGTGCCGGCCACGAAGGAGCCGATCGCCGCGATCCCCAGTGCCGCGCCGGCGCGCCCCTGCTTCGCCATCTGGTGACCGTCGAGACAGGTCACGACCGACGCGGCCTCGCCTGGGATGTTCAGAAGGATTGAGGTCGTTGAGCCGCCGTACATAGCGCCGTAAAAGATCGAGGCGAGCATCACCATTCCGCCGACAGGCGTCATGGTGAAAGTGATCGGCAACAGCAAGGCGAGCGCCGCGAGCGGGCCCACGCCAGGCAGCACGCCCACCAGCGTCCCGATCAGGCTGCCGAGAAAGCAGAAAAAAAGATTATCGAGCGTGACGATGATGCCGAAACCGGTGAGCAGCCCGCCGATGGCCTCCATGCCTCACCAACCCCACGGACCTCGCGGCAGTGCCATGCCCAGTATGCGGCCGAATAACCAAACCACGACCACGATGGCAACCAAGGCAAGCGCGAGCGAGAACCACCAACTGGATTTTTCCACGGTGCGCAGCAAGATGACCATCGTTATGAAACCGGCAGCCGCAAACCCCAGAAACGGAATGCTGATCGCCATGAAAGCAAGCCCCGCGATGACGCCAAGAACGCGCCACAGCGCATCGCCGCGCGGGAAGTCTGGAGCAATAGTCTCGCTCGACGGCCGCAACAGCAGCACGACGCCCGCACCCATGATGATCAAGCCGGCAAGAAAGGGGAACAAACCGCTCTCGGGACCGGACGCGCCGATCAAGCCGAGCGTCCACGCATAGGCTGCCGCGGCAGCCCCGAGCAAAATCCAGAATGCGTTGAGCGCGCGCTCGAACATGGCAGGGGGCCTAAGCAAGGCGGCCATCGCGGCCTCGCGCATGGCGCTATGCGGCGGGGGGCGACGCCGGTAACTTCAGTGCTGCCGCGGTCTCAGCAGTTGCGGCGGATGCCACATTACCGTCTGCCGTCCATGCTTGAATACCGCGAGCGGCTGGGCGATTTCGGCAATCGCCTGTTCAGGGCTTTCCGCATTGACGATGACAATGTCAGCCGGGCGGCCGACGGCAAAGCCATAGTCGCTAAGATTGAGCAGCCGCGCTGACCGATCCGTGAGCATTCTGAAACACTCGCGCAGCCGCTCGGGACGATCGACCTGTAGAACGTTGGCGTAGAGATTGGCCATGCGGATGAGCGAGCAGTCGCCATAGGGGGTGGCGGGATTGAGGATGTTGTTCGAGGAGAGCGAACAATTCACCCCGTGCTCGCAGAGCAGATTTGCATCCGCTACGCCGCGAACGACGGCGTGGTCGCGGTCACGGCCCATGAGAAAGAGATCGGTGGTGGGGAGGACGGTGACGCCGATACCGGTGTCCGCCAGGCTGCGTGCCAGCGCCGCCACCTGCTCCGGCGGCAACAGGGAGAGCTTGGCCATATGGCCGACCACGACCCGTCCGCCGCGCTTGAATTGCTCCGTAAGCTCGCGCACCAGGTAGATGTTCATGGCATCGGCGGTCGGGCCAACGTCGAGATGGATGTCGATGTCGACGTCGAACTCGCGAGCGAGCTCGAAAATGCGCCTGATCTGACCTGCTTGATCGGTATCGTAGCGGGGAGCGCCCCCGACCACGGTGGCGCCGCGTTTCAAGCCTTCCACCAGCAGTTCATCGGTTCCGGGATAATTGGTGAGCCCTTCCTGCGGAAAGACGCAGATCTCGATGTCGATGGCCCACTTGTAATCGGCGATCAGCGACTGCACCCCCTCGAAGCCGCGCATGCCAATGGCGGGATCGACTTCGACCTGCGTGCGCATGCGGGTGGTACCGTGCTTGATGCAGTCTTGCAGGGTGCGCTCGGCGCGCGCGCACACGTCCTCGACCGACATGCTCTCCTTCAGCGGTGAAACGCCTTTCACCGGACTGAGTGTTTTGCGGTCCTGCGGTGCGCAACGGTCGATGATCCGCGATTTGTCGAGATGAATGTGGGTCTCGATCAGCCCAGGACAGGCGAGGCATCCCTTGGCGTCATAAACCTCGGCCTCGCCAGCGAGCGCGTGCTCGAGGGCGACGATGCGGCCTCGTTCCACCCCGATATCGATGAGTTCGCCCGATGACCGGTCGGCAAGACGTGCGTTGCGGACGATAAGATCCACGGGGGACTCACTCGGCCTTGATGTTGGCCGCTTTGATCAGCGGCCACCATTTCTCGATCTCGGCCTTCTGATGCGCGGCCAGCGCTTCTGCGGTTTGCTGCTCCGGTGGCGGAATTTCTTGACCGAGGTCGGTCAGCCGCCGGCGTACCGTCGGGTCGGCAAGCGCGTCCATTGCGGCGACCGTGAGCTTGCGGATTGCTTCGGGCGGCGTGCCTTTGGGCACCCACAGTCCATACCAAGTCGAAATATACACGCCCGGCGCACCGGCCTCGTCGACCGTGGGTATGTCGGGCGCCGCGGCCAACCGCTTGTTCGAGGTCACGGCGTAGGCTTTGACCCCGCCGTTGCGCACATGCGGCAGCGCGGTGATGGCTTGATCGAATGTGAGATCGATGTGTCCGGCCACGAGGTCGCGCATGATCTCGGCGGAGCCCGCGCGATACGGCACGAACTGGAAGCGGGTCTTTGTCACGTCCTGAAAGTAAATCCCGCTCACGTGCTGCCCGGAACCGGGTCCGGCCGTGCCTTCGGTCGCCTTGTCGGGATTGGCCCTGAGCCATGCGACCAGGCCCTTGAGATCGCTGGCCGGCAGGTCCTTTCTTGCCACGACCACGTAGGGATTGCTTGGCAGCCGCGCGACCGGTTCGAAATCCGTACGGATGTCGTAGGGCAGCGTATAAATCGCGCCATTGACCACGTGCGAGGGCCAGTTGCCGATGCTCACGGTATAGCCGTCGGGAGCGGCGCGTGCGGCGCGAGCTACTCCGATCGTGCCGGACGCGCCGGTCACGTTTTCGACGATGACCGGCTGGCCCAACGACGTACGCATCGGCTCGCTCAGGATTCGCGCCAGAGTATCGACCGGACCGCCAGCCCCGTACGGAACGATGAAGGTCACAGGACGCGATGGATATGGCTGAGCCGGCGCTTGGCCCGCGAACAACAACGTTGCAAGCGCCGAGCCGAAAAATGCTCTATTCATCTCACCCCCTCCGTTGCACCACCAACGAGGCATCATGTCTGATCGCCTGCGCGTATTCTAGCTCGCCTGCCGCCACGCCCAAATCAACTGCGATCTTGACCTTGTTGCTCCACACCGAGGGTGGGAGTAGCACTGCGGGCGAGCCTTTCCGCTTTTCGCCCAGAGCGGACATGGAGCCGCGGTGACGGGACCGAAATTCCGCGGTGCGGCGGTCTCCTGGCGGCGCCGTGATGTGCTATCGTTTGGGTGGCAACACCGACACCGACGTCCTTACCGCCCGAAACCCTTCCTATGCGAAAGAGCCTGCTGTTCATCCCTGGGCCCGTGGCCGTTTCCGAGCCAGTGCTGGCCGCGATGGCAAAGCCGCTCATCAATCATCGCGGCCCCGAATACGCGCGCCTGCTCCACAGCATCGCGGAACGCATGCAATCGATCTTCGCAACGACAGGCGACGTATTGTTGTTGGGCGCATCGGGGACGGGCAGCCTCGAGGCGGCGGTGACCAACATGTTCGGCCCGGGCGACACCCTGCTCGCGTGCCCGACCGGCGTTTTTGGCGAGCGGATCGCCACGATCGCGAAGATATGGGGTTGCACGGTCGAGGTGCTCGAGACGCCATGGGGCGCCGGGGTCGACCCGGAAGCACTGGCCGCGCGGTTGCGCGCCGACCGCGAAAACAAGATCACCGGCATCCTGTTGACACACAACGAGACCTCCACCGCCGTCCAGATCGATCTGGGCGCGATGTCGCGTGCGATCGGGGATCACCCCGCCTACGTCGTCGTCGACTCGGTGAGCGGGCTGGGCGCGAGCGAATTCAAGATGGACGAGTGGAAGCTCGATATCGTCTGCGCTGCGTCGCAAAAGGCGCTCGGGTGTCCCCCCGGCCTCGCGATGGTCGCGGTGAGCCCGCGCGCATGGAACAAGATGAAGGCGAACAAGGCGCCGCGCTTCTACTTCGATTTGCACAAGCACAAGGAGTTTTTCGACAAGGGCGAGCCGCCCTGGACGCCGCCGGTTTCGGTCGCTTTTGCGCTCGACGTCGCGATCGACCTTTACGAAAGGGAAGGGCCCCGGAACGTCTGGGGGCGTCACGCGCGCTACACCGACGCGCTTCATCAAGCCATCAAGGCGCTTGGGATGCAGATCTTCTCACGCGACGGCGTGCATTCGGTCACCGTCACCGGCATTGTGACGCCGCAGAGCCTCGACAACAAAACGGTGTTGACGAAGCTGCGCGACGAGCATGGCGTCGTGATCTCCGGTGGACAGGGCAAGATGGCCGGGAAGATGTGGCGTTGGGGAACGATGGGGGCGGTCTCCGAGGCCGACGTGGTCGCCGCGCTCGCGGCCTTCGAAATTGTCATCCGGCAGCTGGGCCATCCGTTCGAGGATGGGGCCGCCGTGAACGCGGCGCGCGCCGTTTTCGCCAGGACCGGCAAGAAGGAACTTCGATCGGAAGCGGCTTCGTTGCGAGTCTGATGCGGCCGGGCGGCAACCCGACCGGATTCAGTCTCTATCGACAGAGAGGCCACATGACCTACGAGGCGATCAATTTCGGCAAGAAGTTCGGGTTATTCCACGAGCAATGGCAGCCGAAGGTCATAGCCGAAATGAACGACTACCAGTTCAAGCTCGTGCGGCTGCAGGGCGACTTCATTTGGCACGATCACAAGCACACGGATGAGACGTTCATCGTCTTAGAGGGCGCTCTGAGGATCGATTTTCGCGATGGTGTCGTCCAGTTGGCGGCGGGCGAGATGTTCGTCGTCCCGAAGGGTGTAGAGCACAAGCCTTACGCCGAACACGAGGTCAAGCTGTTGCTGATCGAGCCGCGTGGGATACTCAATACTGGCCATGCGGGCGGCGAGCGCACCGCCGAGAATGATGTTTGGATTTAAGGGCAACAAGGTCCGTTAGTGGCACAAACCGGACATGAAGGACGTGTGCCATTGGTCCGCCTTCGGGGCAAACCGGAAAACATTTGCTCCTTCTGAGCCTTTCCACCTTTGGCCCTCGCTGCGTAAAACGCCCCGTTGCGAGGCGGCACGATCAACGCGAGCGCGGATCGAGCGCGTCGCGCAGGCCGTCGCCGACCAGGTTGAAGGCAAGAACAGCAAGAAAAATTGCAAGCCCCGGCCAAACCGCCATCCAGGGCGCATTGACGAGGAAACGCTGGGCGGAATTGAGCATGCTGCCCCACGAAGGCGCTGGAGGCTGTTGGCCAAGACCCAGAAAAGACAGCGACGCTTCGGCGATGATGGCGGCGGCGATCGAGAGCGTCGCCTGCACCAGCAACGCGGGCAGGACATTCGGCAGGATATGAATGAGCGCGATTCGCCAATGCGGGTTGCCGACCGCACGCGCGGCCTCGACATAGTCCTCGACCTTCACGGCCATCACCTGGGCGCGCGTCAGCCGTATGAATATGGGCGTCGTCGTAATGCCGATTGCGATCATCGCATTGCCGAGGCTGGGCCCCAGGAAGGCGGCGAGCGCAATGGCAAGAATGAGAAACGGGCACGCTAGAACGGCATCGGTGATGCGGCCGAACAACGCATCGACGAAGCCGCCCACGTAGCCGGAAATTACGCCGATCGGCACGCCGACCAAAAGCGCGATCGCGACCGAGATGACGCCCGCCAGCAGCGAGGCGCGCGCACCATAGATCACGCGCGCGAGCACGTCCCGCCCGACATCGTCGGTGCCGAACCAATGCAACGCCGACGGCGCCTTGCGCACGGCGCTCCAGGTCTGCAGGTTCGGATCGTAGGGAGAGATCAACGGCGCAAGCAACGCCAGCGCGACAAGAAGCGCGATCACGAAGAGTCCGAACGCTGCTCCCTTACGGCTTAACAATCGACGCCTGGTGCGCGCCGTGGGCGTCTCGACGCCCTCGTCTTCGGTCGCGCCGGCAAGCCCGGTTATGAGCGCCGCTTCACCCATCGCTCAATCGCGCAGCCGCGGATTGACCAGAATGTAAGCCATATCTGCCAGTAGATTTAGGGCGATATAGGTCGTCGCTGTCACCAACACCACTCCCTGAACCACCGCATAATCGCGATTGAACACCGCGTCGACGATCAGCTTGCCAAATCCCGGAATGGTGAAAATCTGCTCCGTCAGCACGGCGCCCGAAAGCAAGGTGCCGAATTCGAGTGCACCGAGGGTAATCACCGGCGTCAACGCGTTGCGCATCGCGTGTTTGAGAATGACGCTCCGCTCGAGCAGCCCCTTGGCACGCGCGGTGCGGACATAGTCGCTTTCCAGCACCTGCAGCATGGCGCTGCGCGTGTGCCGCATCAGGATCGCGGCAATCGCGTTGCCGAGCACGAAAGCGGGCATGATCATTGAGGCGAAGCTTACGCGCCAGTCCTCCAACAGCGGCACGTAACCCGAGGCCGGCAGCCAGCCCAGCTTCACCGAAAACAAAAAGATCAGCATGATGCCGAGCCAGAAATTTGGCGTCGAGATCCCCCATAACGCGAAGCCGTTCGCCACATAGTCCCAGATGCTGTCCTTCTTCACCGCCGAGACGATGCCCGCGCCGACGCCGATAACGAGCGCGATGATGATCGCCAATGACGCGAGTTGAATGGTCACAGGGAGCTTTTCACGAATGAGCGAAAGAACCGGCTGCTTGATCCGCATCGATTCGCCGAGGTCGCCGGACAGCACGCCCTTGACCCAATAGACGTATTGGACCGGCAGCGGCTGATCGAGATGATACTGCCTCCGAATCTGCTCGATCACCTCGGGATCGCGCTCTTCCCCCGCCATGACGAGCGCGGGGTCGCCCGGTAGGAGCTGTTGCAGCGAAAAGATGATCACCGACACGAAGAACAACGTCGGGATGAGCTGCAACAGCCGTTTGCCGAGGAACGTCAGCATGGCGTTTGCACGCCTGGCGCGGAGCCTATTTCAGCTTCAGTCCGACCACGCGCACGAGACCGTCAGCCATCTGCCGATAACCCTCGAGCCGCGTCGTGTGAGCGATCAGCATGCGCGGGTGGTAGAGGTAGAGAATCGGCGTATCTTCGAGAATGATCCTGGTCAGCTTTTCATAGATCGCCTTGCGCTGCGCCATGTCGGTGGGAATGCGCGATTGGTCGAGCAGATTGTCGACTTCCGGGTTGCAATAGCCGGGATAATCAAGCGGCGCCTTGCACTTGTAGAAGACATAAACGTTGCCGTCGGGATCGCTGCGGCCGCTCCAGGCGAGGAGAAAGGCCTGATACTCGCCGGCTTCGGCTTGCTTGAGCGATGTTGCGAACTCGGTCACGCGGATCTTCATATTGATGCCGACGTCGGCCGCCATCGCTTGAATCACCTCCGCGACCGCCTGCGGCTCGGCGCCCTTGGGCACCATGAAATCGACGTCGAAGGGAGCGGTGACCCCCGCCTCCTTGAGTAGCGCTTTGGCCTTGTCAACGTCACGTTTGCGGACCGGAAGGGCCTTCTGGTAATAGGAGTTTTCCGGGCTCACCCATTGATTGCCCGGAACGAATTCGCCGTTGAAGACGACCTGATTGAGCGCCTCGCGGTCGATGGCGTAATCGAGCGCCTGGCGTACCTTGGCCGAGCTGCCGAGCGGATTTTTCGCCCGCTCGCCGCTGCCGACATTGATGTCAATTCCCATATAACCGAGGCCGAGCGCGGTCGCGAGCTTGAGCTTCGGGTCCGAGCGCACATCCTTGATATCGGTCGCAAGCACCCGCTCGATCAGATCGAGGCCGCCGCTCTTGAGATTGGCGATACGCACCGTGTCTTCCACGATCGGCAAATAGACAACTCGATCGATATGGACGTTGTCCTTGTTCCAGTAATCGGCGAATTTCTCGACGACGATCCGACCCTGCGGCACGCGTTCGACGAACTTGTACGGCCCCGCGCAGACGGGCTGCAATCCGAACTTGTCGCCCGCCGCTCTTGCCGCCTTCGGCGAGACCATCATGCCGGCGCGGTCGGTCAGCTGCGCGATCAGCGGAGCGAACGGCGTCTTCAGATGCAATTTGATGGTGAGCGGATCGACGACCTCCACGCGATCGACCGCCGCCAGCTCCGGTTTGCGGAACGAGCCGGCCATGGTCATGTGGCGCTCGAGCGAGTATTTCGCCGCATCCGCATCGAGCTTCTCGCCGTCGTGAAATTTGACGTTAGGCCGCAGCTTGATCGTCACCGCCTTACCGTCGGGGGCGGTCTCGTAGCCGAGCGCAAGCTGGGGAACGGCGTTGAGCTTCTCGTCGATGTCGAACAGCTTGTCGCAGAACGAGGCAAAGACGATGCGGCCGACATAGGTGCGCGCGAGCGTTGGATCGAGAACATCGGGATCCTCGGCGAGGCCGATCCGCAGCGTCGTCTGCGCGCAGGCGATGGCGCCTGACAAGATCAGGAACGCGGCCGCAGCCGCAAGACGAAACGTCTTCATCGGAACTCTCCCCTCATCTTCCCGGCGGTTTTTCAACTGTATCAACACCCACGCCGCCTTGCCTATCCGTCCCGTGCCGAAAAGCATTCATGAGCTGCTCCAACGCCGGCGGGCGGCCGCCTCGGCGCGGAACGACGTTCGCTCCCGGCGGCAACTCGCTGGCACGGTGGCAGGCGGTCGCGTGCGAACCTCCGACGAGTTCCGGCCGTTCGGTCTCACAGCGCGCGACAGCAACAGGGCATCGGGTATGGAATGGGCAGCCCGCGGGCGGATTGAGCGCACTCGGCATCTCTCCGCGTAAGATGATCCGTTCGCGCTTGGCGCCCGGCGCGGGCACCGGAATGGCGGAGAGAAGCGCGCGGCTATAGGGGTGCCGCGGATTTGCGAACAAAGCTTCGTTGGGACCGATCTCGACGATGCGGCCGAGATGCATCACGGCAATGCGGTCGGCAATGTGCTTCACCACCGCGAGATCGTGCGAAATGAATATGTAGGCCAGCCCAAGCCGCCGCTGCAGGTCGCGCAAGAGATTGAGCACCTGCGCGCGGATCGAGACATCGAGCGCCGATACCGGCTCGTCGCAGACGATGAGCTTGGGCTCGACCGCGAGCGCGCGTGCGATCGCGATGCGCTGGCGCTGGCCACCGGAGAATTCATGCGGATAGCGGCGCGTCAAGCGCGGCTCGAGGCCGACAAGCCGCAAAAGCTCGTTCACGCGTTCCGCGCGGCGCCATGGCGGCACGATATCGTGCAACCCAAGCGGCTCGGCGAGAATTTGCCCCACGGTCATGCGCGGATTGAGCGAGGCATAGGGGTCCTGGAAGATGAGCTGCGCGTTGCGGCGCAGCGGCCTGAGCTCACGCTCCTTGAGGGCCGTGACGTCGCGACCGTCGAAACGGATGCGTCCTGCGGTTGGTTCGATCAGGCGCAGCACCAGCCGCCCGAGGGTCGATTTGCCACAACCGGATTCGCCGACGAGCGCGAGTGTCTTGCCGGCCTCGAGCGAAAAGCTCACCCCATCCACCGCGGTCACGATTGCGGTCGCGCGGCCGAGAACCGAGCGCCGCGCGACGAATTGCCGGCCGACGTCCTCGACCTCGAGCAGAGGCGCGCTCATGACAGAACCTGCTCGAGCGGCGCGCGAATGCAGCGCGATGCGTGGCCGCGGCCGACCGGCACGATCGGCGGTGGAGCCTGCGTGCAAATCTCGCGCACGAATGGACAGCGCGGCGCGAAGCGGCATCCCGTCGGGAGCGCGGCCATGTTCGGCACCATGCCGTCGATGGCGGCGAGCTCGTCGACGCTCCAATCGAGCCGCGGAATGGAGCCGAGGAGACCGATGGTGTAGGGATGCTGCGGCGCTGCGAACAGCACATCGACCGGCGCGCGCTCAACGATCTCGCCCGCATACATGACTGCGACCTCATCGCAAACCTCGGCGACCACGCCAAGATCGTGGGTTATGAGAATGATCGCGGCACCGGTGGCAGCCTTCAGGTCACGCATGAGGTCGAGGATCTGTGCCTGAATGGTGACGTCGAGCGCCGTCGTGGGCTCGTCGGCGATCAAGAGCTTCGGATCGCAAGCGAGTGCGAGAGCGATCATTGCCCGCTGGCGCATGCCGCCGGAAAGCCGGTGCGGATAGTCGTCGACGCGCTGCTCGGGCGATGGGATTTTCACCAGCCGCAGCAGATCGATGGTCCGCGCGCGCGCCTTTTTTCGAGACAGGCCGCGGTGGCGGACGAGGGTCTCGGCAATCTGCTCGCCGATCGAATAGACCGGATTGAGCGACGTCATCGGCTCCTGGAAGATCATCGCCAGCCGATCGCCACGCATGTCGCACATCTCGCGATCGGACAGGCCGAGCAGATCGGTGCCATCAAAGCGAATTCGCCCCGATACTTCGGCCGAGCCCTTGGGCAACAATCCCATGGTCGCCAGCGCGGTGACGCTCTTGCCGCACCCGGATTCGCCGACGAGGCCCAAGGTCTGTCCGCGCCGAAGCGTCAGATCGACGCAATCAACCGCATGCGTCGCGCGCCCGCGATCGTCGTGAAAGATGACCTTGAGATTTTCGATTTCAAGGAGAGGATCAGCGGCGCTCACGACGAACCTTCGGCGGCAAGCGCTTTTGCGATCTCGCTTTCCACGGCGTCGCGATCGGTCATACCGACCCGGTCGCGCCGGCTCGGCAGCATGCGCATGAAATGCACGAAGCGCTCGCGGCTCACCTTTTCAAGGCGCGCAAGCTCGGCAAGCGGATCAAGGTGGTCGTCGACGCGCAGATCGAGATCCGGCCATTCCTGGTCGCCGCAAATCACGAGCGCCGCCGATTGCTTTCCGCGCTTGTCGCCGCCGGCGGCCTCGCCCGCGCGCATCGCGGCGATCAGCCGGCGCGGAAAGGCAAGCGCGGCATTGCGTTCATAGGTCACGGCCGTGTCTTCGATGACTCTCGCGCCGGCGAGCATGTTGCCCGCAACCGAGACATTGTCGCCGGCAAGATGTCCGCACCACTCTATGCAGGCTTTTCCGGTATGCGCGGCGATGCGGCCCTGCGGGTCCATCACATGCACCTGTCGGTGGTCGCGTCCCGCGTCGGCGGCCGTTACCGCGGACACGACCTCCTGCGCGCTCGCGCCCCGTTCCAGCAGTCGCAAGCCCTCGATACCGAAAAACGCATTGACCAGCGCCTGCGTCGCGACCGCACCGATGCGCGACTTGACGTGAGGAACGAGCGCGCCCACGGCGAAGAAACGACTCGCAACGGCAATTCCGAATTGTCCAGTGCCCTGATCGCGAGCGATGATCGACCAGGTCATGCCAGCCATCCTCGGGTGCGGCGATCAAAGGGCTCAAACCGGGCGCGGTATCGAGCGATGCATGTAACCCGCCCCTTTGAGCACCAACGTCAGCCTATCGCACCTCGTTTCTTCTGTCACACAGGGCGGTAAGGTGCGGCGGTTGGATGCGACATCATTTCGGCGTCACTTCTCCCCGTAGGTCGCGCGCGAAATGTCGGGCACAGGCACGCCGTCGTCGATTGCCTTGCAGCGGAGAACTTCAGCCTTCGCCTTCTGCTCGGCCGCGTCGAGCACTTCGAGCACGACGTCGCGTGGAATGAAGCAGACGCCGGTGTCGTCGGCGACCACCAGGTCGCCCGCCGCAACCCGAACCCCGCCGATCTGAACCGGGCCGTTGATCTCCACGGTCTCGATCCGCCACTTGCCGGTGACCGGGGTGATGTCGCTCGCCCACACCGGGTAGTCGAGTGCGCGGGAATGGGCGATGTCGCGTACGCCGCCCTCCACGATCGCGCCGATCTCGCCTTGGCGCTTGCCGGTCTGGGCGGAGATGCCGCCCATGTTCGAGACGTCGGCCACGCCTTGGATCACCAGCACGTCGCCTTGCTGCGCAAGATTGTGCGCCTCGAACTCCGCCATGCGGTTGACGTGTTGGCGCGCGCCTTCGATCGGGTTGATGCGTTGGAGGATGTTGCGCACGGTCAGCGCCGGCCCGACGATGGTGCGGCCCGCGATGGTCGGCTTGAGCACCGACGCGCCGATGACGCCGGAGGGGATGCCGAGCTCGTCCATCGTGTCCGAGATGATGCCGGTGCAATCGCCGAGCGCGATGAGGCGCTCGACCGCGCCCTGCGGCGGGCGCGGGACGGCCATCAGCTTGATGTTTTCGGCCGCGATGCGGCCGGTCAACCGCTTCTTCTCTGGCGCGTTCACGCAGGCCCTCCCGGTCTTAGGCTCGCCGCGTCGCGCACTCTACATCCATCTCGGATAGCGAAAAAGGCGCGGGGCGGAGCGCGAGAGCGCAATGCCCACCCTACAAATGCGCGTGACCAGCAGGCTTGATCATACGGTTCGACGCTTGCTCCGGCGAGCGCCGCTCGCTACCGTTGCCGCCTCTCGGACGCGCGTGTCCATGACTTAAATCGGAAACGCGCGAGTTCATCGTGTTGACGCGTTGTCCGCGGCGAACCGCAAGTGCGCCGCGCGGACAACGCTAGAGCAAAGGCCAATCCCCATGATCGATCTTTACGCGCTCACCAGCCCCAACGTGCAGAAAATCTACATCATGCTCGAGGAATGCGGGCTGCCCTACAAGGAACATTTCGTCGACGTCTGGAAGGGCGAGCAGCACAAGCCGGAATTTGCCAAGATCAACCCCAACAACAAGATCCCCGCGATCGTCGATCACGACGGGCCGGGCGGCAAGCCTTATACCGTGATCGAGTCCGGCGCGATCCTGATCTACCTCGCCGAGAAGACCGGAAAGTTTCTGCCCAAGGACGCGGCTAAGAAATACGACGTGCTGCAATGGCTGATGATTCAGCTCACCGGGGTCGGGCCGATGTTCGGCCAATGGACCCATTTCAAGCTGTTCGCGCCCAAGGGCAGCGGCGACTATTCGATGGCCCGCTACACGTCGGAGATCAAGCGCCTCTACGAGGTGCTGGAAACGCGGCTCGGCAAGGTGCCCTATCTCGGCGGCCAGGATTACTCCATCGCCGACATCGCGACCTTCCCATGGACGCGCAACCACGACGCCCAGGGCGTGAAGTGGGAGGACAATCCCAATCTCGCGCGCTGGTTCAACGCCATCAACGAGCGCCCCGCGGTCAAGGCCGCGCTCGCCAAGATCGGCGCCATCAAGTCGAACCGCGAGACCGCCTCCGACGACGACAAGGACCGCTTCTTCAATCGCGGCCGCTACGCCAGGGCGTGACGTTTCACGCGGATTTCGCAAGATGGAGTCAACACCAGCGCTGAGCTCGGTGGTGCGCTGGCCGGCGCTACCATTGCGGTCCGCTCATTCCCGCGCATAGCGCGTCGAAGACGCGCGTAAACGCGCTTATGGCGAGAATCCAGAATCTGGGTCCCCGCTTTCGCGGGGACGAGTGGGCTGAATGTTCCCTCCGCTGTGCGGGGTGAGGATCCCGCGCAGCACTGTGGTCGAACCACCCATTCTTCGCGCTTAGGAAAGAAAAACGAAATGTCGGCAGCGCAATCGATCGAAACCCGCGGCGGGGTCGCCTACGCCACCCATGACGGCGTTTCGCTGCTCGGCGACCTTTATCTGCCGACTGGCGCCGGGCCGTTTCCCGCGCTCGTCGCCGCGCACGGCGGCGGCTGGCAGGCGGGCGCGCGCAGCGCCTTTCAGTTCTGGGGACCCTACCTCGCCGCGCGCGGCTACGTGCTGTTCGCGATCAGCTACCGCGTGGCCAAAAAGGGGCAGAAGATGTTTCCGCAGGCGGTCAACGACGTGCTCGCGGGCGTGCAATTCGTGCGCGGCAGCGCCGCCGAGATCAAGGTCGACCCCGCGCGCATCGGCTTGTTGGGCGCGTCCGCCGGCGCGCACCTCGCTTCGCTAGCGGCGCTCGGGGGAGAAAGCCCGCTCTTCAAGGGCGCCTATCCCAGCGATGCCCATGCCGCGGTGAGCACGAAGGTGAAGGCGCTCGTCGGCGTCTACGGCGTCTACGATCTCGTGGAGATGTGGCAGCGCTACCAGCTGCAGAGCCCGCGCGAGAACAATATCGAAAATTTCATGGGCGCCGCGCCGATGGACGATCCGCGGCGCTATTTCGATGCCTCGCCCATCAATTATGCGACGTTTGCCAACAATCAGATCGGCGTGTTCCTGAGCGTCGGAACCGAGGACGATCTCGTCAACCGCCGCGCGCAGACCGACGCGTTCCTGCTGAAATTAAAGCAGGCCAATTTCTTCGTGCGCACCTGCATCGTGCAGGGCGCGCCGCACTACTGGCTCAACGACCCGATCGAGGAGCCGGCAAGCTATTGCGCCTTCCTGGCGCCCCGCCTCATGCGCTTCCTGCAGGAGCGGCTGTGACGCGCAGCCGCCCCCGTGTCCTGCCGTCCGCTGTGACTACATGTCGACTAAGCCTATTGACTACGAGACGTAGCTGTGCTAGAGATTCGCCAAGCTCGCAGCGAGGACGCCTTCGACCGCGTCCCGACGGCGAGCGGGTGGGACGGGTTTTGCGGCGCAAAGCTCATCCCATGGGCTGTTTGACATCGTGAGATAGTGGACCACGGCCAACGGTTCTGTAACGAGCCGCGATTCAGCATGCGCCCATCCGTCCTCATGGCTCGGGGAGGCGTCGGGAAGGGCAACCTCCGGCTGTGGGAAACGATCGCCGGCCCCGCTCCATTGTTTCCGGACTGTTATTTACAATGAACGCTGCAACTCCAACGTGTCGAGCGAGCGCGCGGTCCGCCGACATCCTGCATCCGGGGCGGCATTGGTGACGGGGCGGCGCCCCGTTTTCTTCTGTCATTTACAGGGAAATACAGGGAACGGCGGGGTCCCTTAGCTCGCGGCGCCCTTGTTCAGGAACGCCTCGAGCGCCGACACCGCGGTCTTGTCGGCCGCGAAATCGTGCGCGATCTGCTCGTAGAAATGCGCCGCGCCGACGTAAAGCTCGTGCGCCGAAGGATCTTCTCCCACGAAATCGGCGATCTCGTGCATTTCCGCGATCCAGCGGTAGGCCTTCGGCGGCATCAGCGCCAAGTTGCGCTTGAGCCACGCCAGCATCTGCGGCTGGCTGCCTTGCAACTCGGCGAACAGCGCCTCCGCCGTCCCCCCGCGCGTCGCCGCCAGCAGCATCGCCGCGCCCAAGGCCTGCGTGCCCTTGGTGATGCCGGCATAGGACATTTTCACCGCCGAGGCCGCGTTCATGGGGCCGCCGAGAACGCGCACGTCGAGCCCGAACTCCTTGAGCGCGGCAAAGCGCGGCGCATGCGGGCCGGAGGCATAAAAGCGCGGGCCGGCGTCGTCTGGTTTCGGCGGCGCGCCGATGATGCCGGCGTCGACGAAGGGCGAGCCGGTGGGCGCGATCGCGGCGGCGATGCGCTCGACGGTGCGCGGGCTCACCGCGTTGCAGTCGACGTAGACCGGCTTGCTGTTGCTGGCGGTGAGCGCTCCCGCAAACCGCTGCGCCAGCGCCACCGCATCGCCGGGCGGTAGGATGGATAAGATGAAATCGGTGGCGGCGATCTCCTCGTCGCTCGCCGCGACCATTCCGGCGGCCTTGGCGCGCGCGCTCGTCTCGGCGCTGCGCCCTTGCAGCGAGGTCAGCACTTTGAGGCCGTGATCGGTGAGCCGCTTTCCGACGGCGGCGCCCATCATGCCGGGGGCGATGACGGCGACGAGAGGAGTCATGGGTCGTTCTCCGATTGGAGGCGGCGCTGCGCGCAATCTGCTGACATCGTGGCGCCTTGGCAAGGCGGTCTTTGCCTCGCCCTGCGCAGCGGCCATGCGCGCGTGTCATGCCGCGCCGGGGACCTGGGCACGGCTTGGCAATGGCGGGCATTTCGGCTTTGCTCCGGCGGGATCGAAAACAACCCGCCGCCCAGTCGAAAAGCAGGAAACGCCCGTGCCCGATGATCTCGCCGAGGTCCGCTACCAGGTCGCGCTCGCCAACCGCATGCTGGCAAACGAAGGCGTGCTTGATGCGTTCGGTCATGTCAGCGTGCGCCATCCGACCGATCCAGGCCGCTATCTGCTCGCGCGCTCGCGCTCGCTGGGACTGATCGAGGCGGCCGACATCCTGGAGTTCACGCTCGATTCCGAGCCGGTCGCGCCGCCGACGGTGCAGTTCTACGCCGAGCGGGTGATCCACGGCTGCATCTATCAGGCGCGGCCGGACGTGATGGCGGTCTGCCACCATCACGCCCCCGCGGTGATGCCGTTCTGCATTACCGGGGTTCCCCTCACTCCGGTGATCCACGTGGCCGCGATCATGGGCGAGACCGTGCCGTTCTGGATCAGCGTGACGAGTTCGGCGATACCAATCTGCTGGTGGTCAAGCCGGAAGAAGGCCGCTCGCTCGCGCGCGCTCTCGGCCCTCATTCCGCGGTGCTGATGCGGCGGCATGGCGCGACTGTGGTCGGCGCCAATGTGCGCGAGCTGGTTTTCCGCTCGATCGCCCTGTGCCAGAACGCCGAATACCAGATGCGCGCGCTGGCGCTGGGGAGTTTCGGCGCGTTGACGCCGGGCGAGACCAAGCTCGCCGCGGCCATCAACCTGTCGCCTGGTCCGCTGTCGCGCGTCTGGGAGTATTGGAGCGCGCGCGCAGAGCGCTCGGCGTTGACCGATCGCCGCATGGTTTTCGACCGCGTCGATTGATATAGTATTTTTGCCTTGTCGCGGGCGGATCGGCGGCGACGTTTCTGCCGATGGCGCGAAGAAAGCTCCCGCGACGAGCATGACAGCAGATCAAGAGGCGAGGCGGTGAGTCTCTGGATAACGGAAGCCGAGGTGGTGCGCCTCATGGACATGAAGGGGGCGATCGCCGCATTGGACCGCGCGCTGGCGCTGGAAGCTGCCGGTAAGGCCGAGAACATGGTGAAGACGCACGCCATCTGGGGCGGACACCATACGCTGCACGCGATCGGCGCCACCTTTGCCGATGAAGGTTTTGTCGGCACCAAGACCTGGGCGCATGCCAATGGTGCGGCGCCGCTGCTCATTCTGTTCGACAGCCACAACGGCTCGCTCAAAGCGATCATTGAAGCCTTCGCGCTCGGGCAGCTGCGCACGGGCGCGATCAGCGGGCTGGCGACGAAATATCTGGCGGCTGAGGGCGCCTCCGACATGGCGCTGATCGGCACCGGCAAGCAGGCCATGACGCAGCTCGCCGCCGTGGCCGCCGTGCGCCCGCTGCGGCGGGTGCGCGCCTTCAGCCGCGATGGCGCTGCGAGGGCCGAGTTCGTCGGGCGCGCCAAGAGGGCGCTGGGATTGAACGTCGAGGAGGCATCCTCGGTCGCTCAAGCGGTCGAGGGAGCCGCGATCGTCACGCTGGTCACGCGCGCGACCAAGCCGATCCTCGCCTCCGGCATGCTTGCAGCAGGCACGCACGTGAACGCCGTAGGCGCGATCTCACCCGAGCGCACCGAGTTCGAGCCGGCGCTGCTTTCCCGTTGCGCGGCGGTGGTGGCCGACAGCGTGCCGCAGGTGCAAAACCTCTCGAGCGAGTTCATGCAATATTACGGGCGGGACGAATCGAAATGGCGCGCCGTGCGTGCGCTGTCTGCCGTGGTGGCCGAAGGCCGCGGCCGACCGGCGGGCGCCGACCTCACCTTGTTCAAGGCCATGGGCATGGGCATTTCGGATCTCGCGCTCGGTATCGAAATCTTGCGTCGGGCGACCGAGCAGCGCCTCGGCCGCGAATTCCCGCACCCTCAACCTGTCAAACTGTTCGCCTGAAGGAGGCTTCCCATGAACGAGACCGTCCGTTTCATCGATCAATCGGGTGCCCGACCCGGCACGATGGATCTCTGGCCAGCGATCGTCATTCCGAAGGAGACGATCGATGCCGAGGTCGAGCGCCTGGCGGGTCTGCCGCGTCCTGCCAACGGCCGCCGGCGCTCGATCATCGCGCATCCGCGCGCGCAGAGCGGAAACGGCCTCGCACCCGGCATCGAGGTTGCGCTCGATGTCTTGTTGCCGGGCGAGCGGACCGTGCCCTACCGGCAGAATTCGACCCAGGTCAACTTCGTTATTCGCGGCCGCGGCCATTCGATCGTAGGCGGCAAGCGCTTTGAAGTGAATCTGTACGACGTCTGGAATACGCCCTCCATGCATATCTATTGGCATGGCAACGACAGCAAAGATATCCAAGTTCGACTCACCTACTCGAACGCCGCGTTGCTCGAACTGATGAACATCCATTACGTGGAGGAGAACCCGCCGTCGATCGAGCCGGTCAAGCACGAGCAGCAAAGCGAGGACGACAAACGTCGCCGCATCTCGCCCTACGGAACGATCAAGCTCGACGACGAGGGCGCGTGTCTCATGCCCTACGAGGTGCTGATCAACCCGCCGGCTGTGGAGTCGAAGGCGCTGCACTGGCCGTGGGAGCAGGTCAAACATCATCTCGACAAGCTGCAGGCGCTCGGCAAGGACTATATCGGGCGGCGGCTCTATATGCTCTACAATCCGATGACCGGGCGCACCAACGGTTGCACACCGTCGTTCTTCGCCACGATGACAATACGCCCGCCCAAGATCGTCGACCGGCCGCACCGCCACACCTCGGCCGCCATCAATTACTACTTCCACGGCACCGGGCGCTCGACCGTCGGCGGCGAGGTGCTCGAGTGGAAGGCGGGCGATCTCATGCTGTCCGCCCCCGGCTGGGCGGTGCACAACCATGCCTCCTACGATGATTTCGTCTACGAGCTGACGGTCCAGGATCAGCCGCTGAACATCGCCATGGAAAGCCTGCTGTGGCAGGAGAGCCTCAAGCTGCCGCTAGCGGTTCTCGGCGTGCAGGAGGGCTTCGGCACCAATCGGGCGGTAGGCTGAGCGGGAGAGCCGCAGCGCGGCTGCCGGCCCCGCAATTAGGTCGTGAACTCATTAATCCGCAGCCACAGCCTTATTGACGCAAGCTGGATGAATGCGAGGTAGTTCGCCGCGAGCTTGTCGTAGCGGGTGGCCACACGGCGAAAGTGCTTGATCTTGTTGAAGTACCGCTCGACCAAATTTCGGGCCCTGTAAAGATACGGGCTGAAGCACAGTGCTTCTGTCCGATTTCTTTTAGGTGGGATATTCGCCCAGGCGCCACGGCCGCGGACAAAGGCTCTGATCCAGTCGGCGTCGTATCCACGGTCAGCCAGCAGCATTGATCCCGACCTCAGGCGGGACAAGAGCGCCGCGGCAAGCCTATTGTCATGCGCTTCGCCCGTTGTGAGCGCGATCCGCACCGGCAAGCCGCTGCTATCGACCACCGCATGTATCTTGCTGGTCAGACCGCCTCGCGACCGGCCCATGGACTGACTCCTGTTGCGGGCGATGCAAGCGGCGTGCTGATGAACGCGCACAATGGACGTGTCGATCATTTGGACCGCTGCATCATGAGGAGCAGCCAGTGCGTCCATGATCCGGCTCCAAACGCGAGCCCGACGCCAGCGAACGAAGCGGTTGTAGCAAGTGGTATAAGGACCGAACTCCTGGGGCAGATCCCGCCACGGTGCTCCGGATCGCAAGACCCAGAAGATGCCATTGAGGACACGACGGTCGTTCACCCGAGGTACGCCGCGCGGCTTATTCGGCAGCATTGGCTTGATGGCTGCCCACTCACGGTCGGTGAGTTCGTAGCGCATGAATCGAGCCTCGCTTGAGAGCACAGTCTTGGGAGCCAGTCCCAACGTTGCCCAGCCAATCGACATGCACCCGAAAGCGCCTTCGTTATGCTCATTTGAGTTTTGTCGGTCCTGACCGGACATCTATTGAAGGAGGCGAAGCACTTATTTGGTAATGCGCGGCCGCTGCGATGCCTTTGGTCGAGACTCGCTCGGCGCAGCCGGAGAAATCGCGAAGGTAACCCACGCGGTGTAGCCTTCCGGCCGGTTCTCGGTGGCAAGATCCTTGTACGCTTTCAGATTAAGATAGCCCTGATAGCCTTCGCTGACCGGGAACATGAAACCGATCTGGGGTCCGATGCCGACGACACGGCCTTCGAAATTGCCGAGCCGTGCGCCGGCGCCGTGGTCGCCCGTGAGCTGCTGGAAATAATAGCCGGCAATACCGACTAAGACGTTCTTATTCAGGAAATGCGATGCCGCCCAATCGATATGTGAATCGATGCCGTTCTGGTACTGGTTATACGGATTGATGAAGTTGTAGGTGAAACCGCCGACGATCGAAAATTCATTTCCCGTCTTCGTATCGAGGTAGGTGTAGCCGGTGCCGGCATCCACCGCCACATATCCTAAGCTCAAATTGGCGAGACGACCGGCCTCATACGTGCCGCTCGGGATGTTTCCCAACGTGTAGAACATCGTGTTGTGAACACCGTTATTCCATTTCAGCGTTCCCAGGTAGTAAACGTCACCGAAGTCCGTCCGTTCATCGTGGGCGGTGCCGGAAATCGTGCGGCCGCGCGGACCGGTGAGCGTTGCGTCAATATCAATCCCCGCATTCCCAGGCGTAGCGAATACGCCAAATGCGGCTTGGCCGCCGAGAACCGGTGTCGCGAAGGTGTAGGTCGGCCCGGTGGCGAATCCGTCTGCACGCGCCTGGAGGCCGGCGACGAGCGAGCCGCCGATGACGAAATTCTTGCTACCGTTGGCCGACACGTCGAGATGGACATACATCGTCGTCCACGACCATCCCGGTTGGCCGGGCACGGCGGCGAGGCTGCCCATCAGTCCTGGTAACCAAAAGCTCAAGCCTCCCGCGTCGGCCATCGCGGCAGTCGGCGCCGCGACAGCTGTGATGAGCGCGAGCGCGCCAGCCAAAGCGCGTTTGTATCGTGTGTAGGCAAATCGCTGCATACGCCCCCCAAACAGCAGCATCGACGTAACATTAGATGGCCATTCCGTTGCCACTGCGGCACAGAACCGGCCAAGGAGAATTTCCCGACACTGTCGCAAATCGGCCACGCATCGGTTCGTTTGAGTCCAATGGAACCCGCTCGTTCCATGCGGTACTCGGCAAATTTCGCCTCGCGGCAGCGGAATAAGTCATCACGGCATTTTTCCTTCGCAATTGGGACGGGCTGGTGCATAAGTCCCGACGGCGAACGTTGATCTCTGGGCGGAGTAAAGCCCGATGATTGAAGGTTACGTTGCAGCGCCGCGGAGTCGCTCCACGCACGCTGCGCCGGCTCTGTCGAACATGATCTGGATTCCGGGCGGCACGTTCCGCATGGGATCGGACAAACATTATCCGGAAGAGGCGCCGGCCCATCGCGTCACCGTGGACGCATTTTGGATTGACCGCACGCCGGTGACGAACCGCGAGTTCCGCAAGTTCGTCAACGCCACCGGCTATGTCACCCTTGCCGAGATCAAGCCGGACGCGGAGGATTATCCTGGCGCGCTGCCGCACATGCTCAAGGCCGGCTCGCTGGTGTTCACGCCGCCCAAGCACACGGTGGATCTGCGCGATTGGAGCCAGTGGTGGAATTTCAAGTTCGGCGCCAACTGGCGCCGGCCTTATGGACCGCGCAGCTCGATCAGCAGGATGGACGATCATCCGGTCGTGCACATCGCCTATCGCGACGCCAAGGCCTACGCGAAGTGGGCGGGCAAGGAATTGCCGACAGAGGCGGAGTGGGAGTTTGCGGCGCGTGGCGGCATCGACGGCGCCGAGTTCGCCTGGGGCGACGAGTTCGCGCCCGGCAATCGTCAGATGGCGAACACGTGGCAAGGCGCGTTCCCGCACGAAAACCTTGCGCTGGACGGCTTCGAGCGCACCTCGCCGGTGACGGTATTTCCGCCGAACGGCTACGGCGTCCACGACATGATCGGCAACGTCTGGGAATGGACCGTCGACTGGTATTCGCAAAAGCACGAAGCCGACGTGCCGAAGGCGTGTTGCATTCCGGAAAACCCGCGCGGCGGACCTGAGGCCGGGAGTTACGATCCGGCTCAGCCCGACATCAAGATTCCGCGCAAAGTGATCAAGGGCGGATCGCACCTGTGCGCGCCGAACTACTGCCGTCGCTACCGCCCGGCCGCGCGGCACGCGCAGCCGGTGGACACGTCCACGAGCCATGTCGGCTTTCGCTGCGTCATTCGAGAAGGGAGCAAGCCATGAGTTCGAACAAGGATCCAGACGCGACTAACAGCAAAACGAAGAATGGCACTCTCAACCGCCGCAAGATTCTGCTCGGCGGCACGACGCTCGCAGCCGCGTCCGCGCTGAGCGCCGGCGCGCCAGTCAAGATGGCGCAGGCACAGGCGCAGCCCACGCCAACCGGCCGGCGGCCGAACATCCTCGTCATCTTCGGCGACGACATCGGCCAGACCAACATCAGCGCCTACTCATTCGGCCTGATGGGATACCGAACGCCGAACATCGACCGCATCGCGCGCGAAGGCATGATGTTCACGGATTATTACGCCGAGCAAAGCTGCACGGCGGGGCGCTCGTCGTTCATCACCGGCCAAGCGACGCTGCGCACCGGCCTTTCGAAGGTCGGCATCCCGGGCGCGACCGTGGGCCTTCAAGCGAGAGATGCGACGATCGCCGAATTGCTTAAGCCGCTCGGCTACGCCACCGGCCAGTTCGGCAAGAACCACCTCGGCGACCGCAACGAATATCTGCCGACGGTGCACGGCTTCGACGAATTCTACGGCAATCTCTATCACCTCAACGCGGAAGAAGATCCGGAGAACTGGTTCTATCCGCGCGATCCCCAATTCCGGGAGAGATTCGGTCCGCGCGGCGTGCTGCGCTGCAAGGCGTCGGATCGTGACGACCCGACCGAGCAGCCGCGCTGGGGCAGGGTCGGCAGGCAGACCATCGAGGACACCGGCCCGCTCACCAAGAAGCGCATGGAGACGATCGACGACGAAACGTCGGCCGCGGCAATCGACTTCATGCAACGCCACGCCCGGGCGAACACGCCGTTCTTCTGTTGGTTTAACTCGACCCGCATGCACTTCCGCACCCATGTGCGGGCAGAACACCGCGACAAGCCGGGCTTTGCCTCGCGAACCGAGTACGCCGACGGCATGATCGAGCACGACGCGACCATCGGCCAGGTTCTCAAGGCGCTGGACGATCTCGGCATCGCCAACGACACCATTGTGCTCTACACCACCGACAACGGGCCGCACCAGAATTCGTGGCCCGATGCCGGCACGACGCCGTTCCGCAGCGAAAAGAACACCAACTGGGAAGGCGCCTTCCGCGTCCCGTGCCTGATCCGTTGGCCGGGCCGCATTCAAACCGGCTCGATCTCGAACGAGATCGTCAGCGGGCTCGACTGGCTGCCGACGCTGATAGCGGCGGCGGGCGATCCAGATATCAAGGACAAGCTGCTCAGGGGCCACCAGGCCAGCGGTAAGACCTTCAAGGTCCATCTCGACGGCTACAACCAGCTTCCCTATCTCACCGGCCAGCAGCCGAACAGCGCACGCAAAGAGTTCATCTACTTCAACGACGACGGCGATCTCGTGGCCATGCGCTATGAGAACTGGAAGGTCGTGTTCGAGGAGCAGCGGGCGGCGGGAACCATGCGGATTTGGGCCGAGCCGTTCACCAAGCTGCGTATCCCGAAAATCTTCAACCTGCGGTCGGACCCGTATGAGCGCGCCGACACCACCTCGAACACCTACTACGATTGGCTGATGTCGGACGGGGCCGGCGTCATCGTGTCTGGCCCGGCCGTCGTCGGCCAATTCCTCGCGACCTTCAAGGAGTTTCCGCCGAGCCAGCGCCCGTCGAGCTTCAGCATCGATCAACTCGTCGAGAAGACGCAGCGGAGCTTCGATTCGTTGGCTGCTCAATAACACGTCGCGCGGGCGAGCACCGTCGGCGGGACGGTGAGGCCGAGTGACTCGGCAGTCTTGAGGTTAATGACTAGCTCGTACTTGTTCGGAGCCTGAATAGGAAGCTCGCCCGGACTGGTGCCCTTCAGGACTCCGGTGAGAAAGGCCGCAAGATCGCTGGTGGCCGAGGGGATCGTGAGGGCGTTCGACATGGTTCTAAGCCGTTGCGTTATGAATCAATCGGATTCCCAGATGGCTCTCTTACAGCCTAAATTCTATTCTAGTCAGCTTGGAGGTGCTTCCATGATGCGCAGATAGCGGAGCGCAATCATTGCTACCCGCACGCGCGACCGTTCCGCCTTGGCCTCACAACCGTTCCGCCTTGGCCTCACGCGAGTAGTAGCCGTGCTTCCCGTGAACCCCCGAGTTGCGGAAACTCGCAGCTAGAGCCTTTGCGGTGCGCCTAGATTAGAAGGGAGCAGCAAATAACCGCATTGGATAAGGCGGACAGAATGACAACAGATCCAAAATTCCAGCCATTGGTCGATGACCTCAAAAATTGGCTAGAACTTGAGAAGCAAAAGGAAATCGCGAAAGCTGCTGGGCTCAACAGTGTGATGGACGCCTTCCGTCCCACCGCTAATTACCTTGAGCAGTTGGGCAAGGAACTCAAAAACAACGTCGATCAAACGATATCGATAGGACTGATCGGCCGGTGGAAGGAAGGTCCGGATC
>Ga0306918_10000139_pt1 | contig 29713 bp, 21 predicted proteins | sample tim00Cox0000000H_FD_203315 | JGI IMG/M metagenome (GOLD analysis project Ga0306918, IMG submission 203315) | Lab enrichment of tropical soil microbial communities from Luquillo Experimental Forest, Puerto Rico - timezero.00C.oxic.00.000.00H (v2)... | ecosystem: Environmental > Terrestrial >... | reverse complement strand
AAGCTGCTGGCTTTTGTCGTATCGCCGACCCCGCTGTAGCGCGGCAGCTCCGGATAGGGGCAGACGGGGCGCGTCAAAGTAGTCATGCCATTAACCACCCTTGAGGCGATGATTTTGTCCGGCACCTCGCCTTGCTCCACCCATTGCAGAAGTGGGCTCAGTTCATTCATGACGACAACCAGCCGCCCGCCCCGAAATACCTAGACGACGGCGACAATTACCCGATCGTCCCGATCGATGACCACGACCATGGGCGCGACAACCGCTAATGTAGCGCACGGTCTCGTCGATGCGGCTGTGGATGCCGAGGGTGAGGCCATATCCAGTGGCGGCAATCTCATTGATGATCTGGTCGAGTCGGTCGGCGCGCGGGCTGCAGCGGCGTTGATGATCGGGGGATATCGGTCGCGAGCAGCGCCGGGCATAGAGATGGACGGGGTCCTCGGGTCAGCCGCCGTGGCCCCCGAGCAATACGCCGAGAATGGCGATCGTTGCCGCCGCATTGATGCCCATCGCCCACAGCATGACCGTGAACTTGCCCTCGAGTGAGGCCAGTCGGCCGTCGATCGAAGCCAACCTATTTTCGTAGCCCGCCAATTCCTCGGCAGCTTCCCGCGCCTTGTCCTCGGGAGCGCCCGCGGCCTTCAACGCGTCGTAGGTCTTGGATAACATGACAGGCATGGGATTACCCGGCCAAAGTTCGCGGGCGACACTTCATCCCTCTGCGCGCGGCTGGCGAGCCAAACCTTTATCAGACGACAGGCTCGGTTTCCTCCCCCAGCGACAACAGCGTGGCGTTGCCGCCGGCGGCGGTGGTGTCGGTCGAGACGGTGCGCTCGGTCGCGAACCGATGCAGGTAGCGCGGGCCGCCGGCTTTGGGGCCGGTGCCGGAGAGGCCCTCGCCACCGAAAGGCTGCACACCGACGACGGCGCCGATCATGCTGCGGTTGACATAGCTGTTGCCGACCTTGAGCCGCGCGAGGATATGGCGCACGGTCTCGTCGATCCGGCTGTGAATGCCGAGGGTGAGGCCATAGCCGGTGGCGGCGATCTCGTCGAGCACCGCGTCGAGCCGGTCGGCCTGCCAACGCACGACATGCAGGATCGGTCCGAAGACCTCGCCCGTGAGCCTCGCCGCGCGGTCGATCTCGAAGGCTCGCGGCGCGAAATAAGTGCCGTGCTCGGTGCCGGGCGGCAGTGCGCAGCGGTAGACAAGTTGAGCCTCGCGCGCCATTCGCGCTGCGTGCTGCTCGAGCGCCTCCTTCGCGGCGGCATCGATGACCGGGCCGACATCGGTGGCGAGCAATGCCGGATCGCCGATCACCAGCTCCGCCATCGCCCCCGCCAGCATCGCCAATAACCGGTCGGCGATGTCGGCCTGCAAATAAAGGAGGCGCGCCGCGGAGCAGCGCTGACCGGCGCTGTCGAAGGCGGAAGCGAGCACGTCGGCGACGACCTGCTCGGGGAGCGCAGAGGAATCGACGATCATCGCATTCTGCCCGCCGGTCTCGGCGATAAACGGCACGATCGGACCGGGGCGGCGCGCGAGGTCGAGATTGATGCGCCGTGCCGTTTCGGTCGAGCCGGTAAAGGCGATCCCGGCGACGCGCGGGTCGGCAACGAGCGGCGCACCGACCGCTTCGCCGGTCCCCGGCAGCAGATGCAGGACCTCGGCTGGAATGCCCGCCTCGAGCAGCAGGCGCACCGCGGCAGCAGCGATCAGCGGGGTCTGCTCGGCCGGCTTGGCAATAACGGCATTGCCGGCCGCGAGCGCCGCGGCGATCTGGCCGGTGAAGATCGCCAATGGAAAATTCCACGGCGAAATGCACGCGAAGACGCCGCGGCCGTGCAATTCGATCTCGTTGCGCTCGCCGGCGGGGCCGGGGAGCGACGTGGGGCCGGCAAAATCCGCTCGTGCACGCACCGCGTAGTAGCGCAGATAATCGACCGCCTCGCGCACTTCGCTGAGGGCCGCCCGGATCGTGCGCCCGCCCTCGCGGATGATCAGCGCCATCAGCTCGGCCATGCGGCGCTCGAAAAGATCGGCCGCCGCATCGAGTTTTGCCGCCCGCTCGGCCACCGGGGTGCCGTCCCACACCGGGGCGCTGCGCACCGCCCGGGAAAGCGCCCGATCGACATCGGTCGGCCCGGCCGCGAGCGCTTCCCCGATCCGGCGCCGCCGATCGCTCGCGTCGAACACCGCCTCCGCGGCACCGCTTTGCTCGATGCCGCCGATGATCGGCGCGGCCCGCCACGGCTTCTGCAGCGCCTCGGCGAGGGCCGCGCGCAAAGCCGTCAATGCCGTCGGATCGTTGAGGTCGAGCCCCTCGGCGTTCTGGCGCTCCGGGCCGTAGAGGTTCCGTGGCAGCGGGATACGCGGATGCGGCTTCACCGGCAGTTGCGCGAGCCGCGCGATCGGGTCGGCGATGATCTCGTCGATCGGCTGGCGGTCGTCGACGATGCGGTTGACGAACGACGTGTTGGCGCCGTTTTCGAGCAGCCGCCGGACGAGATACGGCAGCAGGTCCTCGTGACTGCCGACCGGAGCATAGATCCGGCACGGCCGATCGAGATGCCGGGCAGGTTGGCCGGCCCCGACGATCTGCTCGTAGAGTCCCTCTCCCATGCCGTGCAGGCGCTGAAACTCCCAGTCCCGCCGATCGCCGGCCATTTCGAGCACCGAGGCCACGGTGTGAGCGTTGTGGGTCGCGAATTGTGGATAGAAGGCGGTGCCGTGGGCGAGCAGCCGGTGCGCGCAGGCGAGATAAGACACATCGGTCGCGACCTTGCGCGTATAGACCGGGTAACCGTCGAGCCCACGCTCTTGCGCGCGCTTGATCTCGCTGTCCCAGTAGGCGCCTTTGACGAGGCGAACCATTAGCCGCCGGCCACTGCGCCGAGCCAAATCGGCAAGCCAATCAATCAGCGGCAATGCCCGCTTCTGGTAAGCCTGGACGGCGAGGCCGAGGCCGTCCCAGCCGGCGAGATCCGGTGCGAGCGCCAATGCCTCGACCAGATCGAGCGACAGTTCGAGGCGATCGGCCTCTTCCGCATCGATCGTGAAGCCGATCCCTACCCGTCGGGCATGGCGCGCTAGGTCCAGCAGGCGCGGCGCGAGTTGTGAAAGCACGCGATCGCGCTGCGCCATCTCGTAGCGCGGGTGCAATGCCGACAACTTGACCGAGATGCCCGGAGCCTCGGCAACGCCACGGCCCCCGACCGACTTGCCGATGGCGGCAATCGCGTGATCATAGGCGGCGAAGTAGCGCTCTGCGTCGGCCATGGTACGGGCGGCCTCGCCGAGCATGTCGTAGGAATGCCGGTAGTCGTGCCGCTCCAACTCGCGCGCACGCTCGATCGCCTCTTCGATCGTGCGGCCGATGACGAATTGGCGGCCGAGAATGCGCATCGCGGCGATCACCGCTTGGCGCACCAGCGGTTCGCCCGAGCGGGCGGCGAGGCGGCGCAGAGCGCTGCGCAAATCGTGCTCCGCCGGCTCGGTATGCAGCAGGCGGCCGGTCAGCATCAGAGCCCAAGTCGAGGCGTTGACAAATATCGATTCGGACCGGCCGAGATGGCTTTCCCAATCCGCCTCGCCGATCTTGTCACGGATCAGCCGGTCGACCGTTTCCGCATCGGGCACGCGCAACAACGCCTCGGCGAGGCACAACAGCGCCACGCCCTCCCGCGAGGACAGCGCGTATTCGTGCAAAAACGCGTCGATCCCGCCTTTGCCGAGGCGTTCGCGACGGACCTCCCGGACCAGGGCACGCGCCTTATCCGCGATTTGATGACGCGTGTCCGCCGGGATCTCCGCGACGGCAAGGATGCGGCGGGTAGCCTCGGTTTCGTCGATCCGGCAGCTGTCGCGGATCGCGGCGCGCAGCGGCGACGCCGGAGGAAAGGGGGTGGGAAGAACGAGATTCATGCTGGAAGATATTGGCACGGCGGCAATGGAATGCTCTGTTAGCCGAACTCGCCTTCCCTCTTCGTAAGCAGCGGTACGAGAGATATTCGGATGTCGTTCGTCACTGCCGAACACATGGTCGGCGCTCGCGATCCAGCGGGCGACGGCAAGGCAGTGCCCGAATGGCGCGTGCTCGGCCGCCTCGAGAAGACCGCGATCGGCTCACGCGCTGCCGATGGAGTTACAAGAGTTCGCCGCGGCGAACGGCCCGGTTGCCTCCTCTATGGACCCTACTGGCAGCTCCCCGCCGGAGCCTATCGACTGGATTTTCGCTGCCGTTCCGGCAAGCCCCGCATGGCGAACCAGCCCGTGCTCGGCGTCGAGGTCATCGCGATCAACCGAATTCAGCTCGCATGGCTCGACCTGACTGGTGAAGAACTGCAGGGCGAACTCGGATCGCTCGAGTTCTCGGTGCCGCCGGCGCTCGGTTTTGGAGCCAGCGATGAGGCGCGCCTCGAGTTTCGCTTTTTTCATATGGGTAACGCCGATCTGACGATCAGTACGGTCGATCTGCACGGTGTGGAAGAAAACGAGACGCGGCCCGAGAGAACCACCGTATGGAGGATGCTCGGGCGGCTCAAAAGAACCCCCATCGGAAAACGCACGGAGCATGGCGTCGCAGCTCGCCGCGCGGCGCGCGCAGGGTGCCTGCTCAAGGATTCTCAGCCCTTGCTGCAGCTGCCCAAAGGTAATTATCGGCTAAACTTCGAGTGCGATGCCGGGACGCCGCGATCAGCGGCCGAGCCCGCGCTGGGTGTGGAGGTCGTAGCCGGGCGCCGCTGGCAGCAGCAAGGATGGAGCTGGAACCGCCTGTTCGGCGCGACGGCAGTGGATCGGACGCAGCTGGCGCATCAAAATTTTACCGCGGCCGAACTCGCTTCGGGGGTGGGAGCGGTCGAATTCTCGGTACCGCCGGAGCTGGGCCTCGAAGGCGGCGAAGAAGTGGTGATCGATCTTCGCTTCGTCCATTCGGGCAATGCCAGTCTCACCCTTCGCGCGGTAGATCTGCACAAGAACACCGCCGAGGACGGGGCGCTCCGGGCGCCGGCGCCGGTCTCGATCGGACCGAGGCGGCGCAACGTGCTGATCATCGGAAATTGCCAGGCGCAAACGGTATGTGAGGCGTTGGTTCGTGCAAGGGATTTCAATAGCCGGCTGAACGCTAAATATCACTTCGTCGGCTTGCAGCAGAACCTGCACGAACTCGGCAAAGCCGAACTCGAGAACAGCAATATTCTGCTGGTTCAGGACATCAGAGACTGGGAGAACTATCCGCTCCGGCCGTACATTCGTGACGATGTTGAGATCGTCAAATTTCCGCTCCTGCACTTTGCGTCGTTGTGGCCGTTCGATCATTACAACGGCCCGGGCGACAAGGAAGCCTACGAACGCGAATGGCCCAACCTGACCTTCCTCTATCATGACGGGTTGCTTGCCCGTTTGCGCAAAGATATCCCGGATCGGGAACAGCGTTTGGCTGCCTATCGTTCGCTGGACGTCGCGGGTGTGATCAATTTCGCGCGGCTGCACGACTTTGAAAAACGGCGCCTCACCGCGATGGACAAGCAATTCGGCTTCGCGATAGGTCAGTATATTTTGAGCAATTTTCAAAGGAAGAGATTGTTTCACACCACCAATCATCCCAATGCCGAGATATTCGCGATGCTGATCCAGTACCTGTTGGGCCATTTGGGGATCGAGCAGGTTTTTCGGCCAGCCGCCATTCTCGATCATTTGCAGAGGCTGCAGGTGCCGGTTCATCCAAAAGTGGCGAGGACCCTCGGCGTCAGTTGGGCGCACGAGAGCACCAAATACGTTTACTGCGGCCAAGCGATCACATGGGAAACCTATGTCCGACGCTACATCGAGCACTACGGATAACGCGGTCGCGATCGACATTGAGCGGTTCACGCTGACACTTGTTCGCGAGGCGCCCGATGCGATCATCTACGCCGACAGTGAGGGCGTTATTCGCTTCTGGAATCACGGCGCGGAGCGGGTCTTCGGATTTGCCGAGGGCGAGGCGCTCGGGCGGCCGCTCGACATCATAATCCCCGAGCGTCTGCGCGCCCGCCACTGGGCAGGCTATGCAGCGACGATGCGGAGCGGCGTCACGCGTTATGGCGCCGGCGAGATCCTCGCGGTGCCGGCAACGCACAAGGACGGACGGCGGATTTCGGTCGAGTTCACGGTCCTGCCTTTTCGCGACGAGACCGGCCGGATGACTGGAATCGCGGCAATTCTGCGTGATGTGACGGCTCGCTTCGAGGAAATGCGGGCGTTGCGCGCGCAGCTTTCTCAGTCGGGCCAATCGCCCGAAATCACAAGGGGTGCATGAATGATGCGATATTTCGCTGTTGCGCTGATTGCGGCAATACCGATCGTGTGCGAAAGCGCAGCGGTATCCGCGGCGCCTGCCGGGGCTGTTTACGCCCAGTCCTACCCGCCGGGCGATGGGTACCCTCCGAGCAACCGGCCACCGTGTCAGGCAGTCACTTCCGGGCCGCTTCGCGGCGCGGCAAGAGGGGCGGCGGGTGGAGCCATCATCGGGGCGATTTCGGGCAATGCCGGGCGCGGCGCTGCAATTGGCGCTGGCGTTGGAGGGGTCGCCAGCGCCGTGCGCCGGGGTTCGGCGCGCAGTTCCGGTGCCTGTTACTGACCGCGCCGAAGCGAAAAGGGAGAACAATGAAAATTAAGCTCACGGTTCTGATGGCGTGCCTTCTCGCCGCCTGCGCGCAAGTCCCCACTACGCCGCAAGAAGCGACGGCCACACAACCGGTAGCCAGCCCCGCACCGGCAACCCCGCCGCCGGCCGCGCCACCGGCGCCTTCCGAGGCGCAGGTCGCGCCGGGAATCTGGAATGTCGACCGGGTGCGTTGCGCGGATCTGCTCGGCGCCTCCGACGACGATCGGTCGGTTGCCGTCATGTTCTATTACGGCTATTTGGCGGCGCGCGCAGGGATCCACATCATCGATGTCAGCCAGATCGACGGCAATGTGCACAAGGTGATGGATCAATGCGCCGCCGCACCGAACATGACAGTTCCGCAGGCCTTTCGCCAGGCACTCGGCCGGCACCGGTGAGCGCGGGCGAGGCCTGGCCCTCCTGCTTTTGCAGGGAATCTACAGGCATTAACTTTTCCTCCGGTGGCCGCGCTCCTCTTCCGGCGCAATCACCGCGTGACGATACGATATCAATGTGGTAAAATTGCGACGTTATTTCTGAAGCAATTGCAGCTTTCCATCGAAGAACGTCGTCGTGCTGCCGGGGGATGCCACATAGCCGCCGGGTGCTGCGACCGGGGCCGGCGGCGGAGGTGGCTGTGGGGCGCAAGCAGCAACCGCCAGACCGGATACACATAGCAAAAAAGAACGTTTCATCTTCTGCTCCTCCCTCTGGGTCTGAAGATCGATTATTCGTCCACCTTTAGACAGAAATTTCTCCCGCGGCGTGACAGTAGCTAAGCACACAGGTCGGGAACAGGTAGTTCATCTATATCTCTATCGACGAGCATCCTCGCCAGTGTTGATCATGTACGCTGAGCGGAGGGTTGCGCCCCCTCCAGTCTCAGTTGTCGGTCGACGGCGGGATGTTGATGCCCCTCTGATCACGGCGCTCCCCGAAGCCGGCCTCCCTTAGATCCGAGATTCCGAACCCTTCCGGTGTTACCTGCCGGCCCCGCGGGCGGCGATCGCCTTTTCGATCGCCTCCTTGACGGATTCCATATTGAAGCTGGCGCCGCGCTGCATCGGCGGAAACTCGATTAGGCTTTGCGCCGCCTTGGCGACTTCCTGCTGAGCGAGCACGAAGCGCCAGAACTCGTACGCAAACCAGTCATAATAATTGATCGAGCCGTTGTCCTTGCCGTTGAACATGCCGGTGCGCTCATACGGATCCAGCCGCAGATTCGTCAAGATCGGCCAATCGACCTTCTCGGTGGCGCCGAGCCAGCCGCTGGGCTGGTCGGTGAAGCGATACTTGAAGTCGTCGATGCGCACCGCGGCCAGTGTGGTTTCAGTGAGATAGAAAATCTCGTGGCGTTTTGAGGGGCCCTTGCCGGTGATCAGGTCCGTTTGATCATAACCGTCGAGATGCACCTTGAAGGTCTGATCGCCGAGCTTTTTGCCCGTAAGCAGTTCGTTTGCAATGTTCGGATTACCGGCGGCCGCCACCAAAGTTGGGAACCAGTCCAGCCCGGAGATGATACTGTTCTCCACCTTCCCGGCGGGAACCTTGCCGGGCCAGCGGATGATCGCCGGCACGCGGAAGCCGCCTTCGAGGCCGGTACCCTTCCCGCCGGCGAACGGAGTCTGCCCGCCATCCGGCCAGGTGAAGTTCTCAGCGCCGTTGTCGGTAGTAAAAATGACGATCGTGTTGTCGTCCAAACCATTGTTTTTGAGATATGTCATCACCGAGCCGACGATGTCGTCGAGCTGCGCCATACCGGCTTCCTGGATGCTCCAGCCGTTCTCGGGTGTGCGCATCGCTTCATATTTCTCGGACAGATGCGTTACGACGTGCATACGCGTGGGGTTGAGCCAGACAAAGAACGGCTTCGACTGCTGCCTCGCCTTGTCGATAAATGCCAAAGCTTTGTCGCGGATGACCTCGTCGACAGTTTCCATGTTGTACTTGATGTTGGGCAGCGGGTGAGGCGGCAACGGGCCTTCGTCGACGATTTTCTGCTTACCGACCTTGCCCCAGCGTGGGTCGACCGTCGGGTCGTCCACATCGCTGGCCACGGAGGACACCAGGTTGCGCGGTCCGACTTTATTCAAGAGAGCCGGTGGGTAGTTGCGATGAAACGGGTCCTCCATCGCATCCAGATGGTAGAGATAGCCCCAGAATTCGTCGAAACCGTGCACCGTCGGCAGGAACTTGTTCAGGTCACCCAGATGGTTCTTGCCGAATTGGCCGGTCGCATAACCCATCGATCTGAGAACATGCGCGATGGTGACGGCCTCATCGGGGATGCCGAGGGGTGCCCCGGCCTGTCCGACCGTTGTGAGGCCGGTGCGAAACGGCAGTTCCCCGGTGATGAAGTTCGCCCGTCCGGCGGTGCAACTGGCTTCCGCATAATAGTCGGTGAAGCGCAGGCCCTCGGCGGCCAAGCGGTCGAGACTGGGTGTCCTTCCCGACATGATGCCCTGGTTATAGGCGCCGATATTGGACCAGCCGACGTCGTCACCCATGATGACGACAATATTTGGTCTTTGCTGCTGCGCCTGCACCGGACTGACGAGCGCCGCTAAGGCGGCCAGCAGCAGCCCGGCAACGACCCTACCTAACAGTTGAAGCGCAGAGTTTCGCATTTCTCGATCTCCTCGAGATGTGGCACCCAAACCTTTCTGTCACCTCGATTGGGTCGGAGCGGGATTGCAGTGTAGGATCTTTGGGAAGAAGCGAGTGGGCGGCTATCCAATTTACTCGTCTCCGGCTGACAAGCGCAAGTGGTGCAGTGGGACCTGTGTCAGCCGTGCGCGAAACTGGCCGCGATCGGTGACCAGCAGGCTGAGAACGCCGTCGCCGCGTAACGCCGCCTGAAATTCGTCCCGTTCGCTAAAGAGCGACACGACGCTGCCCGGCATTTTTTACCAAGTTGTCCGGCCGTTGGGTCCAATGCCCTCTAAGCTGGCGGGGGAGCCGGGCTTCGGCTATCCAGTTTCGGCAGAAGGTGCTGGAACGATCGTCGATGCGCCCAGTTTCGTAGTCGAGCGCGGTTCACGGGCTTGCCGAACCCCAACTATATTTCCCGACCGCGGCCTATCTGACGCAGTCGGAAGTCGTCTGTTTCTGACCGACTACTCCGCCGCCGCCGGCTGCGGCCGGGTGAGCTCCAGGCCGCGCTGTGCGACCGCAGCGGTCGAGGGTTCGCCTTCCCCGGCGACCTGCACGGTCGGGAACGCGAATTTGATGCCGTTCTCGTCGAAGGCCTTTTTGATCATCGCATAGGCCTGGCGCCGGATCACGAATTGCTCGCCCGGCAAAGTCATCATCTTCGCGCGGATCGTGACTGAGTAATCGCCGAGCTCGTCGACCCCCTGCATCTTGAGCGGCTCGAGGATCAGCGGCCCGAGTTCGGGGTCCTTTTGCAGATCGAGCCCGACCTGCTTGATCAGCTTCTTGGCAAGGTTCAGATCACTGTCATAGGTGATGCCGATCGCGATCTTGTCGATGACCCAGTCGCGGCTCATGTTCTCGACCGCGCCCAACAGATTGAACGGCACGGTATAGACCGGGCCGCGGTGATGCCGCAGCCTGACCGAACGAATGCTGAAGCTTTCGACGGTGCCCTTGTAGCGGCCGGCCTGGATGTATTCGCCGATCCGGAAGGCGTCGTCCATCAAATAGAACATGCCGGCGATCACATCGCGGGCGAAAGTTTGCGCCCCAAAGCCGATCGCGATACCGATGATGCCTGCGCCGGCAACCAGCGGACCGATCTGAACCCCCAGCGCCGACAGCGCCATCATCGCGCCGACCACGACGACAACGACGAACAGGATATTGCGAGAAATCGGCAGCAAGGTGCGCAGGCGCGCCCGCCGTCGTGCTTCCTCGGTGTTCGGCTGACCGGCATCGGCGGCCTCGGCGAGCTTGCGGTCGATCGCTGTTTTCATCGCCTGCCAGAGAAAGTCGGCGATCAGCACGATAACGACGGCGCTCAATACGCCGTCGGCGAGGCGGCTGATCAATGTCTCCTGTCCGCGGAAATTCGCGAGATCGATGCCCCAGCCCCACGCCAGAACCGCGACCGCACCGATGATCAGCGCCGCGCGGATGCCCCGCTCGATGCACACGGCGAGCACGCTCGGCGGCCCATCGGCCGCTTGCGGCGAACCGGGTGGTCTAAGTAGGTTGTCGACCGCGCGCCGAGCAATGCTTATTGCGAGCGGGAGCGTCATGGCGACCAGGACGAGCCAGAAGCTCGCCATCGCATGGATTACCCAGAACACCCAGAGCAGTACGATACCGACCGTTAGCGCCGCATTGGCCGTGCCCCGCCCGAAACGATGTGTTACCGGCGACCGCGTTACGCTGCCGTCGCGGAGCGCGGCTGGCCGGCGCCAAACCGCGTCCAGCGCAATCGCGACGAGAACGAGGCCGAAAGCGTAAGCGACGAGTTGGCGTGCCTCCAGCGAGTAGCCGAGGGTGCCCCCGAAGCCGACCGTCACCCAACCGAACGCAAACCAGCCGATGAATCTGACGAGCCGCCGGTGCCAGAAACGCGCGGCCACCGTATCCATCGGAATGACGCGAAACCGCTCGTGACGCGGCGCCAACAGGAGGTGGCCGATGACAATCGCGACGCGCAGGACGAGAAAAGCAACCAGATAGCCGAACACCATCTCGCGGAGCAGCGGCGGCCAATCGAGCACAAGAAAGGGGCCGACGCTGCCGAGAGCAAACGCCATTACGAGACCGACCGCAAACGCGAAACGCAGGGCGGCGATATGCAGGCGTTCCTTCACCGTTTCCGAAGGGAGCGCATCGAGGTGGCCCCGGGCCCGCTGCGTCGCCTTGCGAAACAGCCATTCGACACCGCAACCCAGACCGACAAATAGAGCGAGCAGCAATAGGGATTCTGCCCTTCCCTTATCACCAATGTCAGCGGTGACGCGAGCGTGGCTTTGCCGGAACTGCTCCGGCAGACCGGGGATCGTGCGGGCCAAGGCAACAATGTGCTCGCGGATCGCCGCGAGACGGGAATCGAGAGCCTCCGAAACCGACTCCTCCGTACCAGCCTTCTCCGATGCGGCTTCGGCTTTAGCCTGTTGTTCGAGCCAATTGCGCACCTTTGGGTCGGCCAGCAAAGTCGTCAGCTCTTGGATTTGTTTCGGCGACGCCTCTTCGCTAGTCGTCGGCTTCGCCGCCTTTTGCGGCGTCGCCGCCTCGGCTCCTGGCAGCAGGCCCGCAAACAGCAGCCATGCGGCCAAGCAGGCGCCCAAAGTTCGCGATATCCTCATATCCACGGCAAAGCCTCCTACCTCATGGTAGTAGGTCGGTAGTTCTTTGCGACGGCCGTCCACGGTCAACAGCGTTGTGACGACCCTCGTAGTTGCCCCGATTTCAAAGGACAACGAGCTACAGCGCAAGAGAGCTTAGCATCTCAAGATAACCACCTTCAAGGCCCGCAGCCTTTTAAGTTGCGCCATCACAATGGTCATTCGGCTGAATTGAAGCTATACTGCACTTATGCCCTCGACGATCGTCACGACGAGCTGGGATGACGGCCACCACATTGATTTGCGGCTGGCCGAGCGGCTGGCCGCCTCCGCGCTCAAAGGCACCTTCTACGTCGCATTGAACCACCCCGGACAGAAGGACATCGACGACGACGAGATCCGGGCGCTGCGCGCCATGGGTATGGAGATCGGGTCCCATACGCTGACTCACCGTTGCCTCGCCGGCCGGCCGGCCGAGGAGGTGCGGCACGAGCTCAAGGAAAGCAAGGCGCGGCTCGAAGACATTATCGGCGCGCCCGTCATTGCGCTTTCCTATCCGGAAGGCGCATTCACTGCCGTCGCCTGCTCCGCCCTCGCCGAAACCGGCTACGAACTTGGACGGACGACGATGGCATTCCACACAGCTGCGGTATTTGAGCCGGCGCGGATGCCGATCTCGGTCGATTTCCGTCGCGCCTCACCCATCGCACTTGCGCGCCACGCGCTGCGCGACGCCAACATTGCCGGCCTTGCCGACTGGCTGCGTCTTGCCCGCCTCGAAGCCGACCCCCTCAGGCTCGGCACGCTCCTTTTTGACGCGGCGCTCGCACGTGGCGGCATTTTCCACGTCAATGCCCGTTCCTGGGAAATCGACGGCGACCTCCTGTGGGATGACCTCGCGGCGTTGCTGAGCTACATCGCCAACCGCCCAGGCGTCCGGTACCTGACGAACAGCGAGGTGCTGGCTTTCATCTCACCGGGCGCGACGCCCGGGCGCGCGACAGACGCTTGAGCCAATCTTTGACGCCGAGCCAATTGGCTGTTGCCGCGCACGCGTCCGAGGCGGCGATGCAGGCGCGGTGAGCCAAGATGATGGCCGCGTGAGCCGGTGTCGGGCGGAAAAAGGAGGTCGTGGCGCACAGCCGAAATGCGGTCGCGAACAGTCGCTTGTACTGCGCTTCGCCCGTACCGAAGTCGACAATGGTGAAGCGCCCTTCATCGACGACGGAGCGCACCATTTCGTGCACCAGGACAACACCGGGGGAGCGCGCGGCAAACGCCGGGTCGTAGCCGGTAAAGACAAAGCGCAAGCACTGGCCGAGACCCGCACAATACCCGAATGCGATGGGCTCTCCGCGATCAAACAGAAGGTAACCCCGCAGCGTGCCGCGCTCGGCGTGCTCGCGGAGCTCTGCCCGGAAGGTCGCGGTGTCCGGGAGTCCGAGGCCGAGCAAGCGGTGCTGATAAGTCTTCACCGACAATGCCCGCGCGAGTTCGTAAAAATGCGCTGCTTCACCGGGTGTGGAATAGCGCTGCAACTCGATAGTGCCACCGCTCCCGTCGAGGTATCGCCGCAGCTTGCGCTGGATTTCGTGACGGTGGGACCGCGGCAGGCGCCGCAGATACTGATCAAAAGATCCGTCGAACTCGATGTAATAATGGTTTGCGGTCTCCAGCGTATATCGAACGAACTGGCGCGTCAGTTTCAGCGGCGGCACCGTCGTGTTGACCGGGTGAGACGGCACGAAAATCGCCTCATGGCGTTGCAGCAACGGGACGATCGCGGCGGTAGTCTCGTCGAGCGAGGTCTTGATCTGTGTGATGTGCGTGAGAAGCTCGAGGCTCTCGAACCAAACCTCGCGAAAACAGTAGCCGCCAACCGTGAACATCAGGCTTCGTCGCGCCGGCACCCACTCCAGTGCCGGCGACATCCGAATCCGTGAAGGGCTCGCGGGTTCCGCTATTCGCCTCGGCGACTAGGCGGCCACCAGGTATTCCATTGCGGCCGTCACGCCGCCTTTGCCGTGCGGAACGCCGCACAGCTCCAGCGCCATTTCCACGGCGGCCAGCGCACCGAGAATCATCGGCTCGTTGAGATCGCCCATATGCCCGATGCGGAACACGTGGCCACGCAGCCGGTCGAGCCCGCCACCCAACGACACATTGAACTTGTCGAGACAGAGCTGGCGGACCTTGTCGGCGTCGTAGCCCTCGGGCACTTGCACAGCGGTTATCGAATCGGATTGGGCGCGCGGGTCGACCGCGAAGATCTCGGGTCCGTCATTCCGCCGCCATACGCGCACTGCGCGGCGCGTCGCTTCGGCCAGGCGATGGTGGCGCGCAAAGATCTGGTCGAGGCCTTCTTCTTCGATCATCCGCAGCGCTTCCTGCAGACCGAAGAAGAAATGCACCGGCGCGGTACCGTTCCAGTAGGCCTGCGAGCTTTCGTCCAGACCCAGCAACCGCCGCCAATCCCAATAGACCCGCGGCAGCTTCGCCTCGGCGGTTGCGGCGAGGGCGCGGGCGCTGACTGCGGTGAAAGCCATGCCCGTCGGCAACATCAGCCCCTTCTGCGAGCCGGCGACGACGACATCGACGCCCCACTCATCCATGCGGAAGTCCATCGAACCAAGCGAGGAAATGACGTCGACGAGGAACAATGCCGGGTGTCGCGCGGCGTCGATCGCTTGCCTTAACGTCGCAGCGTCGTTTAGCACGCCGGTCGAGGTCTCGTTGTGCACTACCAAGACCGCCTTGATGGCGTGCTCGCGATCCTCGCGCAGTCGGGCCTCGAGTTGGGCGGGGTTCGCGGGGCTGCGCCAATCGTTGGGGAGCGTTTCGACATCGAGCCCGAAAGCCTCGCCGCGCATACCCCAATTGAGTGAGAAAAAGCCGCTCTCGATGACCAGCACCTTGTCGCCCGGGGAGAACAGATTGACGAGCGCCGCCTCCCAGGCACCGTGCCCGGAGGCAGCGTAGGCGAGGATCGTCTGGTCGGTCTTGAACACCCGTTTCAAGCCGGCAAAGCACTCCTCTGCAATTTCTTTGAACCTGGCGCCGGTGAAGTCGATCGCGCCGCGATCCATCGCCCGCAGCACGCGGTCCGGGATGTTGGTTGGTCCCGGATTTTGATAAAAATGGTACCCGCGACTGACCGCCATTCCCCGCTCTCCAGTCCTTAGCTCGCTTTAAGTCCCTGTATCGGCGATGCGTCCTATCCGCGTCTGCCGAGCGTGTAAAGCAAATTGGGCTGCCCGAAAGCAAAGAGGCAGGCTCGGGGCCTGCCTCTCCTCCGGAGAACCGTGTTTCCGACGCTGCGGTCGACTCCTCCCTAAACTCGGGCCGGCATGCACGCCAGCAAAATGATACTACCCAAAGACGGAGCCTGCCGTCACGCGAATTTTAACAAAATTTTCCCGGGCCGATCCCGCCTTTAAGGAGGCAATCGGCAAAGGTCCGGCTTGCGGCGCTTGCGATGCGGTTTATGTTTGGGTCTCCCGCCGTCCGGTCGGCAGTGCGAGGTTTGATGCGTCTTTCCGAATATTTCCTGCCGCTGCTGCGCGAGAACCCGAGCGAGGCGCAGATCGTCTCGCACCGGCTGATGCTGCGCGCCGGCATGATCCGCCAATCGAGCGCCGGCATCTATTCCTGGTTGCCGCTCGGGTTGCGCGTCCTCAAAAAGGTCGAGCGCATCGTACGCGAAGAGCAGGACCGCGCCGGCGCGCTGGAGATTCTGATGCCGACGATCCAGCCGGCCGAGCTGTGGCGCGAGAGCGGGCGTTACGAGGATTACGGCAAGGAGATGCTGCGCATCCGCGACCGCCACGACCGCGAGATGCTGTACGGGCCGACCAACGAGGAGCAGGTGACCGAAATCGTTCGGGCCTCGGTCAAAAGCTACCGCGACCTGCCGAAGATCCTCTATCACATCCAGTGGAAGTTCCGCGACGAGGTGCGGCCGCGCTTCGGCGTCATGCGCGGGCGCGAATTCCTGATGAAGGACGCCTACAGCTTCGATCTCGACGCCGCCGGCGCCAAGCGGTCATACAACAAGATGTTCGTCGCCTATCTGCGCACCTTCGCCCGGATGGGGCTCAAGGCGATCCCGATGCGCGCCGAAACCGGGCCGATCGGCGGCGATCTCAGCCATGAATTCATCATCCTGGCCGAGACCGGCGAGAGCGCGGTTTATTGCGACCGTCAATGGCTGGACACCGATATCCTCGCCGAGGAGGTCGATTACGACAGCGATCTCGAACCGTTCTTTCGCCACTGGACCAGCCTTTACGCCGCGACCGACGAGAAGCACGACCACGCCTCCTGCCCAATCCCGCCCGAGGAGCTAGTGACAGCGCGCGGCATCGAGGTCGGCCACATCTTCTATTTCGGCGACAAATATTCGCGGCCGATGGGCGCCGTCGCGGCCGGCTCTGACGGTGAGCCGGTGGCGTTCGAAATGGGGTCTTACGGCGTCGGCGTCTCGCGGCTCGTCGGGGCGCTGATCGAAGCCAATCACGACAATGCCGGCATCATCTGGCCGCAGAGCGTCGCGCCGTTTGGCGTTGGCCTCATCAATCTGCGCGCCGCCGACGCGCGTTGCCGCGAGGCCGCCTACAATCTTTACACAAAGCTGCACAGCGCTGGCGTCGAGGTGCTCTACGACGACCGCGACGAGTCGCCGGGCGCCAAATTTGCGGCGATGGACCTGATCGGTCTTCCCGAGCAGCTGATCATCGGCCCGCGCGGGCTGGCCGTCGGCAGCGTCGAGCTCAAGGATCGCCGCTCCGGCGAGCGGCGGGACATCTCCGTGGAAACGGCGCTTGACCGGCTGATCGACCGCCCTCACCCCAACCCTCTCCCCGCTCGCGGGGAGAGGGTTGGGCCGGCGTAGCGGCGGGTGATAATACGCGCAAGGGCCGGTTCTCGGATCGGCGCGTGATCTTCAACGCATTCGAGCGAATGGTGGCGTTCCGCTATCTGCGGGCGCGGCGCCAGGAGGGCTTCGTCTCGGTCATTGCGATCTTTTCGTTGCTCGGCATCGCGCTCGGCGTCGCCACGTTGATCATCGTGATGTCGGTGATGAACGGGTTTCGCGCCGACCTGCTAGCCCGCATCCTCGGCCTCAACGGCGACCTCGGTGTCTATGCGTTGAGTGGCGGGCTCGCTGATTTCGACGCGGCGGCGGAAAAAATCCGCGAAGTCCCCGGCGTCCTTCGTGTGACGCCATTGGTTGAGGGCCAGGTCATGGCGACCTCGGAGGGTGGCGCTTCCGGCGCGCTGATCCGCGGTATTCGGCAGGAGGACCTGCGTTCGCTGCCGCTGCTCGCAGACCACGTCATCCAGGGCTCGCTCGCCGATTTCAGCGGCGACGGGGTCGCCGTCGGCGATCGGCTGGCGCGCCGCCTCGGTGTCACGGTCGGCAGCCCCATTACGGTGATCTCACCCCAGGGGACCGCCACCGCATTCGGCACGATGCCGCGGATCAAGACCTATCAGGTCGCCGCGCTGTTCAATGTCGGCATGTACGAATATGACAACAGCTTTATCTATGCGCCGCTCGCCGCGGCGCAGCTGTTTTTCCGTCTCCCCGATCAGGTTTCCAGTCTTGAAGTCTTTGTCGCCGACCCGGACCGGGTGCGCGAGGAGGGCCGGCAGATTGCCGCCGCCCTCGGCGGCCATGCGCGGATCGTCAGCTGGCAGCAGGCCAATTCGAGCCTGTTCAACGCCGTCGAGATCGAACGCAACGTCATGTTCCTGATCCTGACGCTGATCATTCTCGTCGCCGCTTTCAACATCATCTCGAGCATGATCATGATGGTGAAGGACAAGGGGCGGGACATCGCAATCCTGCGCACGATGGGTGCCTCGCGCGCGATGATACTGCGGATCTTCATGCTGAGCGGCGCCAGCATCGGCGTCGTCGGCACCCTCGCGGGCTTTGTCCTCGGCGTCGTCTTTACCAACAACATCGAGGCGATAAGGCAGTTTATTCAAAAGATAATCGGCACCGACCTGTTCGCCGCCGAGATCTATTTCTTCACCCGCATCCCGGCCCGGATCGACAGCGGCGAGGTCGCCGCCGTCGTCATCATGGCGCTCACGCTTTCCTTCCTTGCCACGCTTTATCCTTCCTGGCGCGCCGCCCGGCTCGACCCGGTCGAAGCCCTGCGCTACGAGTGACGCGGAGATGGCAACCGCGGCGCTCGAGCTGCGGGGGGTCCGCCGCATCTTCACACAGGCCGGAACCGAACTCAGGGTCTTGAATGGCGTCGATTTGGCGCTTTATCCGGGCAAAGTCGCAGCACTGGTCGGTCCGTCCGGCGCCGGCAAATCTACATTGCTGCATATTGCGGGCCTGCTCGAGCGCGCAGACGGCGGTGCGGTGCTGATCGGCGGCGAGGATTGCGGCAGTTTGTCGGAAGAGCGGCGGACATTGCTGCGGCGCTCGCATGTCGGGTTCGTCTACCAGTTTCATCACCTGTTGCCGGAATTTTCGGCGCTCGAAAACGTCATGCTGCCGCAAATGATCGCGGGCGTCGCGCGCCGCAGCGCGCGCGGCAAGGCGGCGGAACTGCTCGACCGCGTCGGCCTTGGCCCGCGCGCCGGGCACCGGCCGGCGCGGTTGTCGGGCGGCGAACAGCAGCGCGTTGCGATCGTCCGCGCGCTCGCCAACGATCCCGAAATCCTGCTCGCCGACGAGCCAACCGGCAATCTCGACCACGCCACTGGGGAGAGCGTGATGGACACGCTGCTCGACCTTGTCCGCCGTACCGGTCTCGCGGCGCTGATCGCCACCCACAATCTCGATCTCGCCCGCCGCCTCGACCGCATCGTCGCCCTCGAAGACGGCCGGCTACGGCCGCTCGATTAATGAAAGCAGTCAAAACGCCAGCCGGGACCGCCCGTCCCCTTTGCGTCACGACGTCGGTATAGGAGTGCTTCAGAGAACCCCCAGTCCAATATAGGAAGTGATAGTCGAACGACGGTGATCTGTTTCTTGCCCGCCAGCTGGGATGCAACCGCGGCGGACGCGAATGTTCGCTTATGCGAACTGTGCCGCGGTAACCAGGCGGGCGTTCGACCGCGGCAAAATTTGGCATGCAGCGGAAGCGGTTGCACAATCCCCTTGACTCGGTGAGCGGGACGCCATTTTTGTGCACCGCAACAAGCTCGCTTCCGCGGTTTGCGGGTTTTCTGAGTTAGATCAACGACCCGCCGCGTCGACTCGCTAGCCTTAGCACTGTGGGGCAGCGAGTTCACAAAACTGTAAAATAAAAGACGAATACTATCAAGTGCTCATGAGCTGCGAGGCTGACATGCAAGGAAGTTCTGGATCTCCAGTGCCCGAACAGGCCACGACTTCACCGTCGCCATGGCCGATTCCCGTAGCAAACGACCTCCTCAACTACTGGATCGATGCGTGGCAGCGCTCTATCCTGCTACTGGATGTGCTGCGGCAACGCGGCAACAACTATATCGAGCACAATTCCCGCAAAGCACCGCATGTCCTGAGCTTCGATGTCGAACTGGTGCTCGATGGCCGAAAGCTCCCGCGTCCGGTGAATTACGTGCTGGCGCGCATCGTCCCGCCCGAGGGCACCGCCATCGACCCGCACAAACGGCCGTTCATCGTCTTTGATCCGCGGGCCGGCCACGGCCCCGGTATCGGCGGCATGAAGCACGACAGCGAAATCGGCGTTGCGCTCAAGGCCGGGCATCCTTGCTATTTCGTCGGTTTTCTGCCGGACCCAATCCCGGGCCAGACGGTCGAGGATGTTTGCGAGGCCGAGGCCAGGTTCGTCGATGAGGTCGTCAAGCGACATCCAAACACAGACGGCAAACCGTGTCTGATCGGCAACTGCCAGGCTGGTTGGCAGATCATGATGATGAGCGCGATTCACCCGGAACGCGTCGGCCCGATCATGCTCGCCGGATCGCCGCTGTCTTATTGGGCCGGCGTGCACGGCAAGAACGCGATGCGCTATCTCGGCGGGCTGCTGGGCGGGACCTGGCTGACCTCTCTCGCGGGCGACCTCGGCAAAGGCATTTTCGACGGCGCCAATCTAGTCGCCAATTTCGAGTCAATGCACCCCGACAACACCTATTGGAAGAAGATCTACAACGTCTATTCGAAAATCGACACCGAGCCGCCGCGGTTTCTCGAATTCGAAAAATGGTGGGGCAGCCCGGTGCTCCTCACTGCCGGGGAGATGCAGTCAATCGCCGACCAGCTGTTTGTCGGCAACAAACTTTCCTGCGGCGAGTTGCACACCTCTAACGGATTGCGGGTCGATCTGCGCAACATCAAATCGCCGATCATCGTCTTCTGCTCGTGGGGTGACGACATCACGCCACCACAGCAAGCATTGGACTGGATTCTCGATCTGTACGATCACGAGGACGAGATCGTCGCGGCGGGTCAGACCATCGTCTATTGCCTGCATCAGAGCATCGGTCATCTCGGCATCTTCGTCTCCGGCAAAGTGGCGACCAAGGAGCACGAGGAGTTTGCCAATGCCATGGACATGATCGATCTGATGCCGCCCGGGCTCTACGAGGCAGTGATCACGGGCATCGATGAGACGGTCGAAAACCGCGAGTTGCTTCAGGGCAATTATCTGTTCAGCCTCGAGGCTCGTAAGCTCGACGATATCCGTCGGCTCGGAGGCAACACCGCCGAGGACGACCGCGCTTTTGCGGCGGTCGCTCGACTTTCCGAAATCACTCAGGGCCTCTACAGCACTCTGATGCGGCCGGCAGCGCGCGCGATCGTGACAGAGCAAAGCGCAGAGCTGATGCGGCGCAGTCACCCGAACCGTCTTCGGTTCGCGATGTTCGCCGACGAGAACCCGTTCATGCGGCCCGTCACGGATTTGGCGGATGCGGTGCGGAGGGATCGCCGGCCGGTCCGCCCCGACAATCCGTTCCTCGCTTTCGAGCACATGGTCTCTGATATGATCGCAAATGGGCTCGAAATGTGGGGCCAGGCGCGAGACGCCGCCACGGAAGCTTTTTTCTTCAATACCTATGGTTCTCCCCTTCTGCAGGCGATGGTCGGTCTGCGCGCCGACGAAACCTCGGTGAGCCGCCGCATCGGACGCGATGTGGCGCGGGAGGCCGCGGCCAAAGAGGCAGCAGCCCACCTCGAACAGTCTATTGGTCAGGGGGGACTGATCGAGGCGGCAGTGCGCGCGCTGATCTATGTGCGCCTTCCGGAAGGCAAGGTCGACGACCGCGGATTTGCCGCCCTCAAGCAAATCAGCGCCGAGCTCCCGGCCGCCAAGCGCGTCGGTCTTGCGCGATTCAAGGAGATCGTGAAGGAGCAATACTTGATGCTGCTATTGGACGCCGAGCGGGCGATTACCGCCCTCCCGAAGCTGTTGCCAAGCAATCGCCGGCAGTGCGAGGAGGCGCTGGCGTTGGTGCGCCGGGTGCTCGCGGCGCGGGGCGATCTTCCCGAAGAGGGCCGCCGGAGACTCGAACGCATCGAGGCAATGTTCGCCGGGCCGCCGCCGGAGGTCGGCCGAGAGAAGGCAGCGTGAATTGGCTCAGGAATGAGGGGGATATGAAAACCAAGGCTAGCGGGTCGCATGAACGCTACACCCGGCTCGTGGAGGCGGCGCGGCGACTGCCGCCGGTAACGACAGCGGTTGCGCATCCATGCGATGAGATCTCGATCGAGGGTGTGGTCGAGGCGGCCAAACTCGGGCTGATCGCCCCGGTCCTCATCGGGCCGCCCGCACGCATTCACGACGCGGCGCGCCAGGCGGAAGCCGAGATTTCGAGCTTCCCGCTCGAAGAATCGGCGCACAGCCATGATTCGGCCGCCAAGGCCGTCGAACTTGTGAGGCAGGGCAAGGCAGAGGCCCTGATGAAAGGCAGCCTGCATACCGACGAGCTGATGAGCGCTGTGGTCGCCCGCGAGAGCGGCATACGCACGGCGCGGCGCATCAGCCATTGTTTTGTGATGGACGTTCCCGGCCACAAGGACCCGCTGATCATCACCGACGCTGCGGTCAACATCGCCCCGAGCCTCGCCGACAAGGTCGATATCGTGCAGAACGCGATCGATCTTGGCCGTGCGCTGGGATTTCAGGAGGTGCGGGTGGCGATCATGTCGGCCATGGAGACGGTCAATCCTGCCGTCCCGTCAACGATCGAAGCCGCGGCATTGTGCAAAATGGCGGAACGCGGCCAGATCACCGGTGGCATCCTCGATGGGCCGCTGGCACTCGACAACGCAATCAACGAAGAGGCGGCGGCCATCAAGCATATCGTGTCGCCCGTGGCTGGACGGGCGAACGTGCTGGTCGTCCCGGATCTCGAAGCCGGGAATATGCTGGCCAAGAGCCTTTCTTTTTTGGCCGGCGCCGCGGCCGCCGGCATCGTCCTCGGCGCGCGGGTGCCGATCATTCTGACCAGCCGCGCCGACAGCGTCATTACGCGCCTTGCGTCCTGCGCGGTTGCCAGCCTTGTGGCGGACGCTCGACGCAAGAGCGCCGCCGCAGCGATCCGCTGACGGAGGTGCACAATTTGCCGCCCGAAGTAAGCCATTCCGAGATCCTGAAAGGGCAAAGAGCATTAATCGTCGGCGTCGCCAACGACCGTTCGATCGCGTGGGGATGCGCCGAGGCGATGCATCGGTCCGGCGCCGAGATCGCGATGACCTATCTCAACGACAAGGCACGGCCCTATGTCGAGCCATTGGCCTCGGCAGTCGGGGCACCTCTGCTTCTGCCGCTGGAGGTCCGCGACCCAGCGCAGGCCGATGCGCTGTTCGAGGCGATCGCGTCGCAATGGGGGCGGCTCGATATTCTCGTACACTCGATCGCGTTCGCGCCGCGGCAGGCACTGGAGGGGCGCGTCACCGACTGTTCCCGCGACGGCTTCCTGACCGCGATGGATGTGTCGTGCTGGTCACTGCTCGATTTGACGCATCGCGCCGAGAAACTAATGACCGGGGGCGGCACGATCTTCGCCATGAGCTATCACGGCGCCAGCGAGGTCATCGAGAATTACGGGATCATGGGCCCGGTCAAGGCGGCGCTCGAATCGGCAGTGCGATACCTGGCGGCCGAGCTCGGACCAAAGGGCATTCGCGTGCACGCGATCAGCCCCGGCCCATTGGCCACCCGCGCGGCCTCCGGAATCCCCGATTTTGACGCGCTGATGGCGCGGGTCGCGGAGCGCGCCCCGGCCCGGCGCTTGGTGACGATCGAAGAGGTAGGCGCCGCCTGCGTCTTTCTGGCGAGCCCCTACGCCGGCGCCATGACGGGTGATACGATCTACATCGACGGCGGCTACCATATTCTCGGCTGAGGGCCTCATTCGCGATGAATGCAGCAGCAACAGAGCCGCTGATCGGCGTAATCAATGCCGGTTCCTCCTCGCTCAAATTCAGCTTTTATGAGGGCGAGCGGCGGATTCTCACCGGTCAGGTCGACGGGATCGGCACCCGTCCTTCGGCAAGCGCCACGGGCACCAACGACGAAGCCATCGCGCCCCCGGACTTGGGGACGAAACCGCCGGTGGTGCCGAGCGAGGTGCTGCCGGCAATATTGCCGTGGGCCATAGAGAGGCTCGGAGACCGGCGGCTCGCCGCTCTCGGCCACCGCGTCGTCCATGGGGGCCTGCGTTACTCGCGGCCGGCCCGTGTAACCTCCGAATTGCTGGCCGAGCTGGAGGCGCTCGTGCCGCTCGCGCCGCTGCACGAGCCGCACAATCTCGCGCCTATCAAGATGGCGATGACCCTCAATCCCGAATTGCCGCAGGTCGCTTGCTTTGACACCGCCTTCCACCGGACTGCGCCGGAGGTCGAGCAGGCCTTCGCGTTGCCCTACTCGTTCTACGAGGAGGGCATAAGGCGCTATGGCTTTCACGGCCTCTCTTACGAATACATTGCCTCGGTATTGCCCGAACGCACGCCTGAAATCGCGAATGGTCGCGTAGTCGTCGCGCATCTGGGCAATGGCTGCTCGGCTTGCGCAATGCAGAACCGCGTTTCGATGGCAACGACCATGGGCTTCACCGCGCTCGACGGGTTGCCGATGGGCACGCGCAGTGGCGCGCTCGATGCCGGCGTTGTGCTGCATCTCATCCAGCAGAAGGGGATGTCGGGGGAGCAGTTGGTGGACCTCCTCTACCGCCGCTCCGGGATGCTCGGACTTTCCGGGATTTCGTCGGATTTCCGTCAGCTCTTGGCCAGCGACAATCCGCGGGCGAGCTTTGCCGTTGACGTGTTCTGTTATCGCGTCGCCGGCCATATCGCCTCGCTTGCGGCGGCGCTCGGTGGCCTCGATGGTGTCGTGTTCACCGCTGGCGTCGGCGAAAATGCGGCGCCGGTGCGCAGAGCAATTTGCCGGGCCTGCTCTTGGCTGGGGCTGGAGCTGGACGAAGCGGCCAACCGCGAACACAAGGAGCGCATAAGCACACCTGATAGCCGTGTCGGCGCCTATGTGATAAAGACCGACGAAAACCTGATGATCGCCCGCCATGCCCGCGCGCTGGTGGAAAGCTGATGCGGTAGGAGGGAAGGAAATCATGTCCGACAATCGCAGCACGACGCCGCCGGCAGGAGCAGGCACTTTCTCCGCCACGGATCTGAGGCGCAGGATGGCCGAGCGCGAGGCCGCCAAAGCCGCCGAAGAGATGCGCCACATGAAGGAGCAGGAGGAAAAGCAAAAAGAGGTGATGGCGGAATTTCACAAACCGCCGGAACGGACGCCGGAACAAGTCATGCAGGGCGTCATGCAGCTGGTTAATCGGGCGGCCGAGCGCGGGCAGAGTGAAGTTCAAGTCTACCGCTTTCCCAACGTGCTGTGCAGCGATCGCGGCCGAAGGATCAACAACTCGGAGTCCGGGTGGGAAACGACGTTGGAGGGCCGGCCCAAAGATGCTTACGAATTCTGGCACGATCACCTGAGGCCACTCGGCTTCCACCTCAAGGCCGAGGTGCTCGAGTATCCGGGCGGCATGCCCGGCGATATCGGCTTCATTCTCACCTGGTAGCAGAATAGCGTCTTACCGGCGCGGAATGACGATGTTCAATCAGTTGGTCTTCGGCAGTGGGCACAAGCTGCTGTCAGCCTGATGGTCTTGTGCGGCGTGCTTCAGTACATGACAAGGCGCGTGCATCGCGGATCGCCCGCCAGATGCGTTCACTGGTCGCCGGCATGTCGAGGCCTTCGACCCCGAGTGGCGCGAGCGCATCGACAACCGCGTTGACGATCGCCGGCAGCGCGCCGACCGTACCCGCCTCGCCGGCGCCCTTGGCGCCCAATGGGTTGCGCTTGGTCGGTACCGGGTTCGAGCTGATCTCCATATTCGGCATCGTATCGGCGCGCGGCATGCAGTAATCCATGAAGCTGCCGGTCAGGTTCTGCCCCGATTGACGGTCATAGACAACCTGCTCCATCAGAGCCTGGCCCAACCCCTGCGCGACGCCGCCATGGATCTGGCCCTTAAGGCCGATCGGGTTCACCACCGTGCCGACGTCGTCGATGACGACGTAGCGGACGATTTCCAGCGCACCGGTCTCGGGGTCGATCTCGACCTCGCAGACATGGCAGCCATTGGGATAGGTGTTGTCGTCGGGGGAGAAAGTGCCGGTCTCGTAAAGGCCGCCGTCGAGGCCCGACGGCAAGCGGCCAGACTGGAACGACGCCTTGGCGACCTCGCTGATGCTGACGCGCCGATCGGTGCCGGCCACTGAGAAATTACCATCGGCGAACTCGATGTCGGCCTCGGCGGCTTCGAGCAGATGCGCGGCAATGCGCTTGCCTTTGGCGATGACCTTGTCGGCCGCCATCCATAAGGCCGAGCCGCCGATCACCGTCCAGCGTGAGCCGTTGGTGCCGATACCAAAGGCGACGCGATCGGTGTCGCCGTCAATGTATTGCACGGTCGCCGGGTCGAGCCCGAGCCTTTCGTTCAGCACTTGCTTGAAGGTGGTCTCGTGGCCTTGGCCCTGGTTCTTGCTGCCCATCAACAGGGTTGCGTTGCCGCTTGGGTGGAAGCGGATTTCTGCAAATTCCTGCCCCGGCCCCGCCGCTTTCTCGATTGGGTTGGCGATGCCAATGCCTCGCAGCTTGCCGCGCGCTTTGGCCTCTTCGCGGCGTGCCGGGAAACCGGCCCAATCGGCTTGTGTCATTGCTTTTTGCTGGTTGGCGGCGAAATCGCCACAATCGTAATTGAGGCTGAGCGCGGTCCTGTACGGCATCGCCGGGGCCGGGATCAGGTTTTTCGTCCGCAATTCGACCGGGTCGAAGCCCAGTTCGCGCGCGGTATCGTCGATCAAGCGCTCGATGACATAGGTTGCCTCGGGCCGTCCGGCGCCGCGATACGGCGCGGTGCCGTTGGTGTTGGCCATCACTGCCAGCACCGCGACGTGGGCTGCTGGGATGTCATAAGTGCCGGTGAGCGTGCCGACGTTGCCAAACGTCGCGAGCAGGTTGCGCTCGGACGAGATGTAGGCACCGACATTGGCCAGCGTCTTCACCCTGAGGCCGAGGAATTTGCCGTTCTTGTCAAGGGCCAGCTCGGCGTCGCTGACATTGTCGCGGGCGTGCTCGTCGGCCTGGATCGCCTCGCTGCGCTCGCAAGTCCATTTGACCGGCCGGCGCAATTTCTTCGCCGCGATCAGCACGAGCCGATGCTCCGGGTACTGCCAGCCCTTTGTGCCGAACCCGCCGCCGACATCGTCGGCAATGACGCGGATCTTGCTTTCGGGAATTTTGAAAATACGCGTCGCCAGCGCCTGGCGCACCCGGTGCGGGTACTGCACATCGGCGCAGAGGGTGAAGCGCTCCTCGCCCCGGTCCCACACGCCGATCGCACCGCGCGGCTCCATGAAATGCGCATAGACCCGGCTGATGACATAGCGGCGCTCGACGATGTGCGCCGCCTTGGCGAAGGCCGCGGCGGTCGCGGTCTTGTTGCCGGCCTCGAACAGGTTCGAGATGTTGTCCGGGCACTCATCCCATACCGCGGTCCTTCCCTTGGCCGCCTCGGCGGTGTCGGTGACCGAGGGCAAAGCCTCGTAATCAATGTCGATCAGCTCGGCGGCATCCTTCGCCAGCGCCAGCGTCTCCGCGACGATAAAGGCGACCGGTTCGCCGACATAGCGCACCGTCCCCTGAGCAAGGCCGAGAAAGGCGCGAGCGAACATCGGCGATCCGTCGGGCCGCTTGCGTTGAAACGGGACGCCCATGACGCCGAGCTTGGCCTCGACGAGATCGTTTCCAGTCATGATCAGCGCGACACCTGGCACGGCCAGGGCTGCCACGAGGTCGAGCTTGCGGATGCGAGCATGGGCGTGCGGCGAGCGCAACACGTAAGCGTATGCCTGGCCGTGCAGGTTGTTGTCGCTCTGGAAGCGGCCGTCGCCGCTCAAGAGGCGCTTGTCCTCGAAACGCCGCACCGGCTGGCCGATTCCGAACTCACCCATCGCTCGACCCGTTCTCCCGTGGCAGAAAACTCGTGTTCCGATCAGCCTCTACAGTTGCGCGTCAACGGCGCAGGCGCAATCCTTGTGCTGTTGAGCGGAGCTGTCGCTGACCCGCATGCACCCCGGCGACGCCGTTGCGAATGACCGGCACCGCTTCTTGGCCCATCATCATGTGGCTGCCCGCCGCGGTACCATCCCGCGCCGCTAGTATCGACACCCCGCCAATGCATGTGGCCCAATCAAAGTTAAGGTCAAATGCTCAGGCAGGGCGGCTTGTGCGACAATCTCGGCTACGCCAGTCTATTGGCCGAGCCAAGCATCCTCAAAGCGCCAGCCATTGAACAGGCTGTTGACCATGATCGTGATCCCGTGCACCGCCGGCGACCGGCAGGTCCCGAGCCGGTAGTTGAAGATCATCGGCCGCGCCGCATCCTCCTGCAGCCGGCGGTCGATCTCCCAGACCAGCTGCTTGCGCTTTGTCTGGTCAGGCTCGATCGACTGCTGCGCGTACATCTTCTCGAGCTCTGGGTTGCAATAGTTCGTGTAATTGCGCTCTGAGCCGCAGGCGTAATGCTCGAAAAAATAGGCGTCGGGATCATCGACGCCGCTGCCCGAAAGGTTGGCGCCGACCATGTAGTCCTTGCGGGCGATTTTCGGAAACCAGTTCGCCGTCTCGACGGCGTCGAGCTCGCCATCGATGTAGATCTCCTTCATCTGGTCGATCAGGATGATGGCCGGGTCGCGGTATTGCGCGATGTTGCGCGTCGCGACCTTGACGGCCAGCCGGTGGTCGGGGCCGTAGCCGTGCCTCTCCATCAGTTTACGCGCCTGCGCGCGGTTGGCCGCGACATCGGGACCATAGCCCGGCAAGGTCACGAGAATTTCGGGGGGCAACCCCCAGAGGCCCGCGGGCGGTGACTGCATCGCACCGTTTATGTCGCCCTGCCCCTCGGCGATGATGTCGAGAAAGCTCTTGCGGTCGATCGTCAGCTGCATCGCCCGCCGGATGTCGGGATCATTGAACGGCGCTGCATCCCGGTTGACGAGCAGGTTCATCGCCACCGGCGTCGGCGTCATCTCGCAGATCGCATTTGGTGCCTGCTTCTGGATGTCGCGCGTCGACTGCAAGGTGACCTCGTAGGGAAAGCTCATGTCGAACTTGCCGGCGATAAACGCGAGCGTCTGCGTCGACCGATTGGGGATAATCGTCCACTCGACGGCGTCGAGGTACGGCCGCCCGGGCTTCCAGTAGTCCCGGTTCTTGACCACCCGGATGTATTCGTTCGGCTTGAATTCGGCGAATTTGAACGGCCCCGTGCCGATCGGGTGGGTGCGCATGTCGCGCGGGTTGACATGGCAGGGATAGACCGGTGACATGCCGCTCGCCAGCAGCATCAGAAACGCGGGCTGCGAGCGCTTCAGCACAAACGTCACCGCGTGGTCGCCATCCGGTACGATGTCCTCGAGATTGCGGTACCAGGCCTTGCGCGGGTTGAGCCGCAGCTTCTCCTGCGATTTGCCGAGCAGCATGTCCCAGGTGCATTTGACGTCGGCGGCGGTAAACGGCTTGCCGTCGTGCCATTTGACACCCTGCCGCAGCTCGAAGCTGAGCCGGGTGTTGCCCTCGTCCCACGACCAGCTCTCTGCCAATTCCGGCTGAATGAATTCCGGCCGGTTCTGCTTCTCATCCTGTTTGAACAGTACGAGGTTGTTGAAGACGCCCATCATCGGCGCCACCGACGAAATCGTCGCCTCCTCATGGATCGACATGCTCGCCGGGCTGTCGCGATGGAAGAATTTGAGGGTCCCGCCGCTTTGCTGGGCGGCCGCGGGACCAGCGGGCAGCCCAAAGACAGCGCAAACCGTCAACGACAAAGTCAAAAATTGCCTCACCATCAACATGCCTTTCCAAAGGCGGCAGCCTCGCTGCCCAAACTGTCGGTGTTTCCCGTTCCCGGCAACAAGCATCGGGGCACGGGAGGTCTCGCGCACAAATCGCTGCCGTCGCTTCGCTATTAAGACAGCTGCGCCATTCCCAGATTGATAAATTCCCACGTATGCCTCGGTCGGATCACTTCACCGCCCCAGCATGGGACTTCATCCTCAATTATGGCAGCAATCCGTCGAGGTTGTGTGAAAACACAAGCGTCCAATCTTCACGTAGAAAATCGTTCTTAATTTCGTCAGTCTAATGACGAATAACGCTATGGCCGCGATCGAACAAGGTGCAATAGGGGAAACAATTCTCCACCTTGTTGACTCTTGAGTGTTTTCACACAGGTGCGCCGGGCGACCGGCAAGGAGTAGGTGGTGCAAGTCCACTGCGATGAAGGAGTAGCGACCCACATCGGCCC
>Ga0306918_10000137_pt1 | contig 29907 bp, 24 predicted proteins | sample tim00Cox0000000H_FD_203315 | JGI IMG/M metagenome (GOLD analysis project Ga0306918, IMG submission 203315) | Lab enrichment of tropical soil microbial communities from Luquillo Experimental Forest, Puerto Rico - timezero.00C.oxic.00.000.00H (v2)... | ecosystem: Environmental > Terrestrial >... | reverse complement strand
GCGCGCCCAGATCCGTTCAGCCCCACATGTCACAGGATTTTGTCGGGACGCCTGAAAATCTACGCGACATGGCGGATCGGCTCAATGGCTTCGATCTCCGTCTCCACGGAAACGTCCTCTAGAGCGAACTGGTCACTGCGGCGAGTTTCAGGTAGAATAAAATCCAGGAATGGATCGCCAAGCCGAAGGCGCACTATGTTCAAACGAATTACCGCCAAGGGCAACCTGATGGGAGGGGTTCCTTGCATTCGTGGGCTGCGCATTCCAGTAGCCACCGTCGTCGGCATGGTTGCCGACGGAATGACCGAGGACGAGATCCTGGCTGCGTATCCTGACCTTGAGCGAGCGGACATTCAGGAAGCGCTGCGTTTTGCGGCTGAAGCGGTACGTGAACGAGAATTACCGCTCATCGGATCGTGAGATTTCTGGTCGATGCCGCGTTGTCGCCGCGCTTGGCTGAAGGTCTGCGCGACAACGATCACGACGCCGTGCACGTGCGCAATCAGCGGACGACGAGAAAATATTTGCTGCGGCCAGGGAACAGGATCGTATCCTTATTACTGCGGATACCGATTTCGGCGCCTTGCTAACAGTTGCAAGGACAAGCAAGCCCTCGGTCATCATCTTCCGACGGACTGCCGACCGCAGGCCCGAACGCCAGCTTGCACTTCTGTTGAGCAATCTTTCCATTATCGAAGAGGCGCTGGGACACGGCAGTGTGATGGTCATCGAGCAGACTCGGATCCGCGTCCGCCCATTGCCTATTGGCGGGACATAATGCCCCCGCTTCGCCAGCCTGTCTGCACCCATATCCTCAAAGCGTTACCTGTGCAGAATTGGCTCGGGGATCATTCTTGCTGTTGTGCCATGACTTGCATTAGCCTTGCGGGAGAGCGAATGGAGCAACCTTATGAGCACCAATTTTGCTACCAGCAGGCTTGGCCTTCTGCAGGTCTGCGCAGGAGCTGTCGCGCTCGCCTGCCTTGCCACACCGGCGCTGGCGCAGGGCACCATCAAGATCGGCGAGCTCAACAGCTACAAGGCGCAGCCGGCCTTCCTTGAGCCCTACAGGCGGGGCTGGGAAATGGCGGTCGAGGAGATCAATGCCAAGGGCGGCGTGCTCGGCAAAAAGCTCGAAGTGATCTCGCGCGACGACGGCGGCAATCCGGGGGACGCCGTGCGCGTTGCCAACGAGCTCGTCACCCGCGAAGGAACCAACATCATCGCCGGCACCTTTCTCTCCAATATCGGGCTCGCGGTCACCGAGTTCGCGGGCAAGGAGAAGGTGTTCTTCCTCGCCGCCGAGCCTTTGACCGACAAGATCACCTGGCAGGACGGCAACCGTTACACCTTCCGCCTGCGGCCTTCGACCTACATGCAGGTTGCCATGCTGATGCCGGATGCGGTCGCGGCCAGGAAGAAACGCTGGGCGATCGTCTATCCCAATTTCGAATACGGGCAGTCGGCTGCTTCCTGGTTCAAGCAGATGCTCACGAAGGCGCAGAGCGATGTCGAGCTCGTCACCGAGCAGGCGCCGCCGCTCGGCAAGCTCGATGCCGGAGCGGTCGCGCAGGCGATCGATGATGCCAGGCCCGACGCCATCTTCAACGTGCTGTTCGGAGGCGACCTTGCCAAGCTGGTGCGCGAGGGGACCACCCGCGGCACCTTCAAGAACCGCACCGTGGTCAGCCTGCTCTCGGGCGAGCCGGAATATCTCGACCCGCTCAAGGACGAGGCGCCGGTGGGATGGATCGTCACCGGCTATCCCTGGGACGCGATCGGCACTCCCGCGCACAAGGCGTTCGTCGATGCGTATCGGAAGCGCTGGAACGACTATCCGCGTCTGGGCTCGGTCGTGGGCTACGACACCATGAGATCGCTGGCCGCCGGGATCGCCAAGGCCGGGTCGACCGACACCGACAAGCTGATCGCGGCCTTTCGCGGGCTGAAGCTCGAGAACCCGTTTGGAGCGTTCGAATTCCGCGCAATCGATCATCAGGCGACGATGGGCGCCTATGTCGGGGAGATCGCACTCAAGCACGGCAAGGGCACGATGACGAATTTCAGATACGTCGACGGCGCAAGCGTCCAGCCGAGCGACGAGGAGGTCAGGAAGCTGCGCCCCGCTGCGGCCATGAATTGAATTTATCGCACTTTATCGTAGGTTGGGTCGAGCGCTTGCGAGACCCAACGCCTGGCCTGCGATGTTGGGTCTCGTGAAGAACTCGACCCAATCTACCCCCTTCCTCCCATGAGCCTTGAGGCCGTCCTCTTCCAGGCGCTCAACGGCCTTGCCGCCGCATCGAGCCTGTTCATGGTGGCGGCCGGGCTGTCGCTGATCTTCGGCGTCACCCGCATCATCAACATCGCCCATGGCTCCTTCTACATGCTGGGCCTCTATCTCGCGTACAGCGCCGCCACGGCGCTGGCCGGCGCGCTGGGCTTTTGGGGAGGGATCGTCGCCGCCGCGCTGGTGGTGGCGGCGCTTGGAGCCGCAATCGAGATCCTGCTGCTGCGGCGCGTCTACCAATCGCCGGAGCTGTTCCAGCTGCTTGCCACCTTCGCGCTCGTGCTCGTCATCAACGACGCGACCCAATATCTGTGGGGACCCGAGGACCTGCTGGGACCGCGGGCACCGGGCTTGCGCGGCTCGATTGAGATTCTCGGACGCAATTTTCCGAGTTACGACCTGCTGCTGATTTTCATCGGTCCGGCCGTTCTTCTTCTCCTGCATCTGATGCTTGCCAGGACACGCTTCGGGCGCCTGATCCGGGCAGCGACGCAGGACCGCGAGATGGTGGGGGCGCTGGGCGTCAACCAAGCGCTGCTGTTCACCGTGGTGTTTGCGCTCGGCGCCCTTCTCGCGGGTTTCGGCGGCGCCTTGCAGGTCGCACGCGAGCCGGCCAATCTGTCGCTCGACCTCACCGTGATCAGCGACGCATTCGTGGTGGTGGTGGTCGGCGGCATGGGCTCGATCACCGGCGCCTACCTGGCGGCGCTGATCGTTGCCGAGGTGAAAGCGCTGTGCATCGGCATCGGGGTCGTGAATTTCAGCGCTTTTACCGTCAATTTCTCCAAGCTCACGCTGGTGGCGGAATTCCTGGTGATGGCGGTCGTGCTGATCGCGCGGCCTTATGGGCTGCTCGGCCGTCCGCAGGCGGCCGTGCGCAATCCGGCCGAGACCGAGGATCCGCTCCGACCGGCAGGCCTTGCGGTAAAGATGCTCGGCATGCTGACACTCCTCGGGCTGCTCATCCTGCCGCTCGCAGCCAGGCTTTCTCCCTACACCGTGGTGCTCGGCATCGACGTGTTGATTGCCGTCCTGTTCGCGACATCGCTGCATTTCATCATGGGTCCGGGCGGAATGCATTCCTTCGGCCATGCCGCCTATTTCGGTCTCGGCGCCTACGGCGCAGGTCTGATGGTCAAATTCCTTGCCGCGCCCATGCCAGCTGCATTGCTGGCCGGCATGATCGCGGCGCTCGCCGGAGCGCTGCTGTTCGGCTGGTTCGCAGTGCGGCTGTCCGGGGTCTATCTCGCGATGCTCACGCTCGCCTTCGCGCAAATCGTCTGGTCCATCCTGTTCCAATGGGAAGCCGTGACCGGCGGCTCCAACGGCATTCTCGGCATCTGGCCGCAAGCGCCATTCGATGACCGCGCGGCATTCTATCTGCTTACGCTTGCCATCGTGCTCGCAGGAATCCTGCTGCTGCGCTGCTTCCTGTTCGCTCCATTCGGATATGCCATGCGTGCCGGGCGCGATTCGGCGCTGCGCGCGGAAGCGATCGGTATCAATGTCAAGCGCGTGCACTGGATCGCCTTTGCCATTGCGGGCGCCGTCTGCGGTGCCGCCGGCGCCGTGTTCGCGTTCGCCAAGGGCACGATCTCGCCCGATGTGGCGTGGGTTTCCCGCTCCATCGACGGCATGGTCATGGTGCTGCTCGGCGGCCTCCAGACCTTATCCGGGCCGATCGTCGGCGCAACGGTGTTCACGTGGCTCCAGGACAGCATCATGCGCCAGACCTCCTTCTGGCGCGGCTTGCTCGGCGTGCTGATTCTCATCCTGGTGCTGGTATTTCCCGGCGGCATCGTCGGCACATTGGCCAGGCGGTTTCATGCGCGGAGGAAGCCCGCATGAGCATCCTTTCGGTGCACGGCCTGTGCAAGGCATTCGGCGGCGTGCGCGCGCTCGCCAATGTCAGCTTCGATGTCGGCGAAGGAGAGTTCCTTGCGCTGATCGGCCCCAACGGCGCCGGCAAGTCGACCTGCTTCAACATCGTCAACGGGCAGATGCGGCCCGACGACGGGGACGTCCGCTTTGCCGGCCACCGCATCGTCGGGCTGCCGCCGCGCCAGATCTGGCGGCTCGGCGTCGGCCGCACGTTTCAGATCGCGGCGACCTTCGGCTCCATGACGGTGGCCGAGAACGTGCAGCTGGCGCTTGCCAGCCACCACGGCGAAGTCTTTCGATTTAGCGGCGCCCTGCGAAACCGAAGGCTCGGCAGCGCGCTTGATCTGCTCAATCGGGTCGGCATGGCGCAGGCCGCCGAGCGTCCTTGCAAGGAGCTTGCCTACGGCGACGTGAAGCGTGTCGAGCTCGCGATCGCGCTTGCCAACGATCCGCGCCTCCTGCTGATGGATGAGCCAACCGCGGGAATGGCGCCGCGCGAGCGCAACGATCTGATCGCGCTGGTCAAGCGGCTGGTGGTTGAGCGAAGCATCTCGGTGCTGTTCACCGAGCATTCCATGGACGTGGTGTTCGCCTACGCCGACCGCATCATCGTGCTCGCGCGCGGCATGCTGATCGCGGAGGGCAACGGCGACGCGATTCGCGATAATGCTCAGGTCCAGCAGGTCTATCTCGGCACCGGGCGGACCTTCACCGGTCGCGTTGCCGCGCCATCGTGAGCCCGCCATGAGCGAGGCGATGCTCGAAGTGGAAGCCTTGAGCGCCTGGTACGGGGCGGCTCAGATCCTCTTCGACCTGTCCTTCCGCGTGGGTCGCGGCGAGGTGGTCGCCTTGATGGGCCGCAACGGCGCCGGCAAGTCGACGACCATCAAGGCGCTGATGGGGCTCGTCCCGCAGCGCCGCGGGAGTGTCCGCTTTCTGGGCCAGGACATCGCGCGTCTGCGGCCGTTCGAGATTGCGCGGCGCGGACTTGGCTTCGTACCGGAAGACCGGCGCATCTTCTCCGACCTCACGGTGATGGAAAACCTCGACATCGGCCGTCAAGCCGCACGCCGGCATCCAGATGGCCGATCGGCACCGGCGTGGACGGAGGAGAAGCTGTTCGCCATTTTTCCCAATCTCGCCGCCATGCCGCATCGTCGCGGCGCTCACATGAGCGGGGGCGAGCAGCAGATGCTCACCGTGGCGCGCACGCTGATGGGCAATCCGCTCCTGGTGCTGCTCGACGAGCCCTCCGAGGGCGTTGCGCCCGTGATTGTCGAGGAGATGGCGAGCGCCATCCTCGCGCTCAAGCAGGAAGGATTAGCGGTGCTGCTTTCCGAGCAGAACATGCACTTCGCAGAGCTCGTCTGCGACCGCGTCTATGTTCTGGAGAAAGGGCAACTGCAATGGGACGGTCGCATGGGCGACCTCGCCCGCAATGCCGACGTACAAAGGCGTCTGCTCTCGGTGTGACGGCTACCAGAACAGCCTGAAGCCGCCCCGGCGTCCGTTGCCGCCGAACGGCCAGACGGAGAACTGCTGATATTGGGGAGCGCGGCGGGCTTGATTGTGCGCCGTCCTGCGCGGCGTCGCGGCAGGACGCGCTGGCGCAACTGCCTCCGCCGCTGATGCAGGAGCAGTCGCATTCGCTGGCGCCACGGTCCCCTCTTCGAGCGGCGGCGCGTCGGCGACGAGCGCCGCCGGGCGTGGCGCCGCCTCGGCCGGCTCGCTGCTCTGCCCGCGCGGAGACTCGCCGGCGGCAGGTGGAGCAGTGACCGCAAGAACGACTTCCGGCTTGCGACCTGCTCCGGAATCACAATCGGCCTCGATCGCGCCCGAGGCGCTGCGCCCGCATGGCTTGAGGGTTTCCACCTTGGCGACCTGTGGCGGAAGGACTGGCTGCGCAACCGGCGTTGCGGGCATCTCGATGGTTGCTATCGTCGCCGCGCGCTCTTCGGCCGGTGAAGGCAGCCGCGCGAGCGCAAACGCGCTGCGGGGATCGGAATCGTCCTCGGCGACCAGCAACGCGACCCCGCTCGCCCCGGCGACCAATCCGAAGGCGGTGAAGGCGAGCGCGAGGCTGAGCTTGCGCCGGAGGTTCGGCGCAGATCGGAAATGGGTGAACTCGGGAATCAGGCCGCGAAAGTAGAACACAACGACAACCCCCTCTGTTGCCCCTCTTGCGCCCCATCACCGCTTCCTTCGGCCACGCTTTCCGCCGAAGCCAGGGTGACGGGCGATCTCGGGGAGATTTTTGAAATTAGTCGTACGGCCATGCCGAAAGGTTCGACAGCCGTTGCGCGATCCTGCGGATTGAGGGGCAGCCTGCCGGCAAATCTCGCCAAGGGCCTCCGCAGCGCCGCCGTCCCGCGCGCAGCTGTGCGGGCTAGGAAGTGCCGGGCTGCTCGACAGGAAGTCGGGAGAGCCGGCTGCGGTACTGCCCGGGTGAGACGTGGAACCAGCGCCGGCAGGCACGAAAGAAGCTGCGCTGGTCGGCGAAGCCGAGCAGATAGGCGGCCTGCGCCAGCGAGAGATGGAGCCGGCCGAGACACTGCTCGGCAAGCTCCCGGCGGGTATCGTCCAGCAGCTGGACGAAGGAGGTCGCTTCTTCCTCGAGGCGCCGCTGCAGCGTGCGCTCGCTCATGCACAGCTCGTGGGCGACCGCATCGCGGCGCGGCTCCCCGTCGGGCAGCCGGCGGATGATCAGTTCCCGCACCCGGTAGCTGATCTGGGCATGATCGAAATGCCGCAGGAACTCGCCGGCAAACCGCTCGTGCATTTCCGCAAGCTGCGGGTTCGATGTCGGCAGCGGCGCAGCCATGTCGGCGCCGCCAAACAGCAGGCTGCAGCGCGGCGCGTCAAAGGAGACCGGGCAGCGGAAGGCGGCACGATAGGGCGCGGGATCGAGAGGTGCAGGGTATGGCAATTCGATCGCCCAGGGATGCACGTTGCGCCCGCTGATCCAGCGGCAGAAGCCGATTACGGTGACGAAGATGAACTCGATGCGCTGCCGCGGCACCGGCCGATCACCGCCAAACAGAACGAACGTCACACGGTAGCCGTCGCGCTCTTCGCTCATCGTCATCGTCAACGCATCGCTGAGGATGAGCAGGTACCGGATCAGGCGCTCGAAGGCGCCACGCAGGTCGGCGCATGACATCATAGTATAGCCGACCACGTCGAAGCTGGCAGGCCGCACTACGTGATGCTGCGCGAGCCCGATTGCCGGATTGCCCGACCGCTCGGCGGCCAGCTCCCACAGGCGGCTGATCTTTTCGGTCGGCAGACGCGCCCCCTGAGTGTCGAGCGCCGCAGGCTCGATGCCGGCGGCGGCCAGCAACGCGCACGGGTCCATGCCCTCGGCGGCCAGCATCTCGGCGATGCCTTTCACCCAGACGGCGGCTGTCGTCCGCTTGCTCATGGTTCCGGCGTTCGTACAGGAGCGCGTTGCCAAGGTACAAGAACGTCGGGACCGGGACCAGCGTGTCGGTTGGCATTGCCCGGCCAGTAGATTGGCCGCCCCGGTCACTGACTCCCGGCGGCGCAAAGGATAGCGTCGTCATCGCAATCAACCCGCCGAGGGAGGAAGAACAACATGTCGTGCAAGCATTGGCTCGCCGCTTATGGCGCGAGGATTCCGGCCGAAATCAATCCGCATGCGCACGGCTCGGTGCTGGACATGCTCGACGGCGCCATGAAGGAGTTCGCCGACAAGCCCGCAGTTCGCTGCTTCGGCCAGACACTGAGCTACGCCGATACCGATCGGCTCTCGCGCCAGTTCGCGGCCTACCTGCAGGAAAAGCTTGGCGTGAAGAAGGGCGATCGGATTGCCGTGATGCTTCCCAACATCCCGGCCTTTGCGCTCGCCATGCTCGGGATCGTCCGCGCAGGGGCTGCGCAGGTGAACGTCAACCCGCTCTATACGCCGCGCGAGCTGGAGCACCAGCTCAATGACGCCGGCGTCGAGATCATTGTCATTTTCAGCGGCGTATCCGCGAGCCTCGCCGAGATCATCGACAAGACCAGGGTCAGGCAGGTCATCAGCGTCGGTCTCGGCGACGGGACCGGCGCGGTTGTTGCGAGCCCACCCGTCGACGCACGCCTGACGAAGGTCATCGCATTTTCAGATGCCCTCGCCCAAGGCGCCGGTCTCGCATTTACGCCGGTGGCGCTCACTGCCGACGACCTGCTCTTCCTGCAGTACACCGGCGGCACGACCGGGCTTTCGAAGGGCGCGGCACTGTCGCACGGCAACCTCGTCGCCAATACCGAGCAGCTCAAGGCTTTCATCCCGGATGCCCTGCGCCCCGGTCAGGAAGTCGTGATCACGGCGCTGCCGCTCTACCACATCTTTGCTCTGATGGTGAACTTCATCACCTATTTCTCCATCGGCGCCGAGAACTGGCTGGTCCCCAATCCGCGCGACATGGACGCGTTCTGCCACATTCTGAAGGAGTCGCGCTTCAGTGTGATCACCGGCGTCAATACGCTCTACAGCGGCATGACCATGCATCCCAGGATCAAGGAGGTGGATTTCTCCAGCCTGCGCGTGGCAATCGGCGGCGGCGCTACCGTCTTGCCCACGACTTCCAAAAAGTGGAAGGCGCTGACGGGAACGGACATCCTGGAAGGCTATGGGCTCTCTGAAACATCGCCCATCCTCACGCTCAACCCGATGACGATAACCTCCTTCTCGGGCACAGTGGGCCTGCCGTTCCCATCGACCGATATCAAGCTGCTTGACGCCGAGGACAGGGAAGCGGCGCTGGGCGAGCCGGGCGAAGTCTGCGCCAAGGGCCCGCAGGTGATGAAGGGCTACTGGCGAAAGCCCGAGGCCAACGCGGCCGCGTTCACGCCCGACGGCTACTTCCGCACCGGCGATATCGGCGTGTTCGACGAGAAAGGGTTTCTCAGGATCGTCGATCGCAAGAAGGACATGATCATCGTCTCGGGCTTCAACGTCTTCCCGAACGAGGTCGAGGCGGTGGCCGCCGCCTGTGCGGGCGTGGCCGAATGCGCCTGCGTCGGGAAGCCGGACGAGAAGACCGGCGAGGCGGTGCGGCTTTTCGTGGCCAAGGCTGCAGGCGCCAGTCTCACCGCGGATGACGTGGTCGCGCATTGCCGGCGGGAGCTTGCCGCGTACAAGGTACCCAAGGAGGTGCGCTTCCTCGACGCCCTGCCGAAGTCGAACGTGGGAAAGATCCTGCGCAAGGATCTGCGCGCGCTCCCATAGGACGTTGGACGAGCACCATGCCATCAATTCCCGATTACACCATGACCACCGCTGGGCAGTTCGTCGGCCGCGAGCTGGGGGTCTCGGACTGGGTCACGGTGGGCCAGGACCGCATCGACGCGTTCGCGGCGTGCACCGGCGATCACCAGTGGATCCACGTCGATGTCGAGCGCGCCAGGCGCGAGAGCCCGTTCGGCGGTCCGGTCGCGCACGGTTATCTCATCCTCTCTCTGGTCGCGGCGATGGTGACGGATCTCGGCGTGGTCCCGCCGGACGCCGCGAGCGCGCTCAACTACGGGCTCGACAAGGTCCGGTTCATCGCGCCGGTCAAGGCTGGCGCACGCGTGCGCATGCGCGCAAGCCTCGCAGCGGCCGAGCCGCAGAATGGCGCACGGATGCTGCTCAAGCTGCAAAGCACCCTGGAGATCGAAAACGAGGCGAAGCCCGCCCTGATCGCCGAGGTGATGTGCATGCTCATCGGCAAGCACGGTGCTTCGTCATGAGCGCGCTTGCCATGACACATGAGAACCGCCAAGTCGAGGCTGCGGATCATGACCTCCAGGAGCAGGCGGCGCAGCACACGCTGGCGGCCAATCCGCTGGTGGGGGTGCGCGGACAGGACATTCTGGATTCGGCGCGCGTGCTGCTCGGCCGGATGGTGAGCAACCCCGGCATGGCGGCACGGCAATACCTGTCCTTCGTCGGCGAGCTCGGGCGCATCGTGACCGGCAACTGCGAGCTTGCGCCCGACGCCAGGGACAAGCGTTTTGCCGATCCGGCCTGGAAAGAGAGCCTTGCCTACAGGACGCTCGCGCAGTGCTACCTGGCCTGGGGCGGCGCGCTCAATCGCTTCATCGACGAGGCGAGGATGGACAACCGCGACGCGGACCGCGCGCGCTTCGTCGCTTCCCTGCTCGTGGACGCGATGTCGCCAACCAACTCGCTCGCCGGCAATCCTGCCGCGCTGAGGAAGGCGATCGACACCGGCGGCGCGAGCCTCGTGCGCGGCCTGGAGAATCTGATCGGCGATCTTGCACACAACGGCGGCCTGCCGGCGCAGGTGGACACACGGAAGTTCGCGGTCGGCAGGAACCTGGCAACGACCGCGGGCTCGGTGGTGCATCGCGATGAAGTGATGGAACTGATCCAGTACCAGCCCTGCTCAGATGAGGTGCACAAACGGCCGCTGCTGATCGCTCCGCCGCAGATCAACAAGTTCTACGTCTTCGATCTGGTACCCGAAAAGAGCATCGTTCAATTCGCCCTGCAAGGCGGCCTGCAGACATTCGCCATCAGCTGGAAGAACCCTGCCGCCGCCGAAAGCCACTTCGGACTCGACACCTACGTCGGGTCGATCGAGCGCGCCATCGACGTCATGCGCGATATCACCGGCAGCGCGGACGTGAACATCTGGGGCTCGTGCTCCGGCGGCATCACCACGTCGGCCCTGCTCGCGCACCTTGCGGCGCGCGGTGAAGCCAAGGTTCACAGCGCTACCGTGGCGGTCTGCCTGCTCGACATGGCAGTGGCCCAGGACTCGACGGCAGGCCTGTTCGTTACGCCGGAATCGATCGGTGCAGCCAAGAGCGCGTCGCGGCTTGCCGGCGTAGTCGAAGGACGGGAGCTGGCGCGCATGTTCGCCTGGATGCGGCCCAACGACCTGATCTGGAACTACTGGGTGAACAACTACCTGCTCGGAAATGCGCCGCCCGCCTTCGACATTCTGTACTGGAACAATGACACCACGCGGCTTCCGGCACGGCTGCATGCCGATTTCCTCGATCTCATCGGCGCCAATCCGTTTGTCAATGCCGGGCGGATCAAGGTGCGCGGCACGCCGCTCGACATGCGGCGGATAGACATCGACAGCTACGTCGTTGCCGGTGCGACCGATCACATCACGCCGTGGCAGGGGTGCTACAACACGGCGAAGCTTTACGGGGAGCGCAGCACCTTCGTGCTTGCCAACAGCGGCCACATTCAAAGCCTGCTCAATCCTCCCAGCAATCCAAAGGCGCAGTTCTGGAGCGGCGCCGCGTGCGAGACGGGTCCGCAGGCGTGGCTGGAGCGGGCGACAAAGCAAGCCGGGAGCTGGTGGCCGCACTGGCTGGCCTGGATCAAGGCTCGCTCGGCCGAGATGACGTGCGCTCCCGCCGCGCTCGGCAACGAAAAGCATCCAGCGCTGGAAGCGGCGCCAGGCCGATACGTGATGGAGAGATAGCTGCAAATCAGCGTGCATGATGTCGCAGGGCAGATGCTGCGCGTGGCAGTTCGCCGCGGCGCCAAGGCGCAGGTGCCGCTGCTGCTTTTCAACGGGATCGGTGCAAACATCGAGCTGGTCGCCCCCTTTCTCGACGCGCTCGATGGCCCCGAGACGATCGTATTCGATGTGCCGGGCGTTGGCGGCTCACCCGCCCCCTGGCTGCCTTACCGTCCGTCGACGCTGGCAACGCTGAGCCGCCGGCTGCTCGACCAGCTCGGGTACGAGCAGGTGGATGTGCTGGGCGTATCCTGGGGCGGGGCACTCGCGCAGCAATTCGCTTTTCAGCAGGCAGAGCGCTGCCGGCGGCTCGTTCTCGCGGCCACTTCGCCCGGCCATCTGATGGTCCCCGGCAAGCTCACGGTATTGCTCAAGATGGCGACGCCGCGCCGCTACCGGGATTCTGAGTATATGAGCAGCATCGCCGGGGAAATCTATGGAGGAGCATTGCGCAGCTCGCCCGAGCTTGTGCGCAGTCATCTTCGTCATGTCCGCTGGTCGAGCGACTACGGCTACTACCTGCAGCTGATCGCTGGCTTCGGATGGAGCAGCCTGCCCTGGCTGCGCTTCCTTCCGCAGCCGACGCTTGTCATGGCAGGAATCGACGATCCGCTGGTGCCGGTTGCGAATAGCCGCATCCTGGCGAGCCTCATTCCGGATGCGCGTCTGGTCACCATCGACGACGGCCATCTGTTTCTCGTCACCAGCGCGGGCAAATCCGCGGAGATCATTTCGCAATTCCTGGATTAGCGTGGGATGATATCAAGTTGAATCGTCATGCCCGCGCTTGTCGCGGGCATCCACGTCTTAAATCGCGAGTCAAATCAAAGACGTGGATGGCCGGGACAAGCCCGGCCATGACGCAGGAGTCATACCCATCTCAACTCATTCCGCTTTGGTTAGCGTGGGGTCCCGCAGAGCAGGGATAGCGGCCCCCGAACAGGCGGTCACCACTGCCGGCGAAGATGGCGAGACTCAGCGGCAATTTGGTTGTGCGGGCAAGCCCGCACGTTGCCGAATTTAAATACCGTAACCGCGTCCAAGGCGTTGCGCGGGCGGACACGAAACTCATTGGAGACCCAAGGGTGCACGAGCGCGCGAGAATTTCGATTAAGATTTTGCGACGCAATATGTCGCGATGTGCCCATTAGCGGACCAAGTGCACTGCAGCAACAGACTGCCTATTGGGAGGCCTTCCCAACCTCCACAATCCGCGGCACTAGGATTGTAAAGGTCGAACCACGACCGGGCTTACTCTCGACCGTGATGTCACCGCCCATCATCTGGCAGAATCGCCTGCTGATCGCGAGCCCAAGGCCGGTGCCGCCGTATTTGCTCGCCGTGCCGGAGGAGGCTTGCGAGAACTCCTGGAACAGCTTACCCATCTGATCGGCAGTCATGCCGATGCCGGTGTCGGTCACAGCAATCGTGACCCAGTCGCGGTCGTTCTCCTGCCGTTGGCGAGCGGCAATGGTCACGGTGCCCTTCTCGGTGAATTTGTTGGCGTTGCTTGCGAGGTTGAGCAGCGATTGCCGGAAACGGGTCTGGTCGGCGTAGATTGTGCCGAGGTCCGCCGCGTAATTGATAACCAAGCGGTTGCCGTTCTTCGTCGCCATCGGCTCGATGGTTTTAGCCACGTCCTTGATTACGGGCACCAGCGGGAACGTTTCGAGGTGAAGCTCCATGCGCCCCGCCTCGATCTTGGACAAGTCGAGTACGTCGTTAATCAGCGCGAGCAGGTGTCGGCCGGCACCCAGCACGCGGTCGAGCGGCTCGGTGTCCTGCTTCAATGCCTCCGCATCCTCCCGCAGCATCTCGCTCACCCCGATGATGGCGTTGAGCGGCGTGCGCAGCTCATGGCTCATGTTGGCGAGGAACTGAGATTTATGTTGGCTCGCCTCTGCAAGCTGGCGGCTCTTTTCCTGGATTTCGTCGAATAAGCGCACGTTTTCGATAGCGATCACGGCTTGGTCGGCGAAGGTTGCCGCCAACTCAATCTGCTTGTCCGTGAACGGTCTTACCTGTGAGCGCGTTAGCCCCAGCGCGCCGATCGAAACACCCTCACGCACCAGGGGGATGCCGAGCGCTGTCCGATAATTGCCAATCTTTTGAACATCAACGAGGGCGTATTCGGAATCGGCGAGCACGTCAGCGATCTGGACAGGCTGACCTTCCAGCACAGATCGAGCGATAACTCCCCCACGCCCCGGTGAAAGTGCCAGGGTGCGCATGTATTGCTTGATTCGCTCGTGCTCTTCCTTGGAATGGCCATAGCTCGCGCCCCAACGGTAAAGCTCGCCGTCGCGGCGGAATAGCCACGCATGGTCTGCCTCGCACAGTCGCGCCGCTGATTCGACCAGCGTATCGAGCACCGTTTGCAGATCAAAGGTCGAGCGGCTGATGACCTTGAGCACGTCGGCGGTGGCGGTCTGCTGCTGCAGCGATTCGCGCAGCTCATTGAGCAGCCGCGTATTCTCGATGGCGATGACGGCCTGCCTTGCGAAATTGGTAAGCAGCGCAACCTGCTTGTTAGTGAAGGGCCGAACCTCTTGGCGAAAGATAGCGAAGATTCCAATTAGTGCGTCGTTCTTGAGCATCGGCACAGCGACTGTGGTCCGCACTCCGCCAAGCTCGACGGCCTGTACGGTTTCCGGCTGCCGTTCGGCATAAGCTGGTGTTGCCGCGAGATCGATCGAGTGGACCATCTGCTTGGTTCGGATCACATCGCCAACGGGGTTACCGGGCCGAGGATGGAACGGACCGAGTCGACGTACTTCGGCGAACGCCGGTGGCACATTGTGCCCCGCGGCGAAATGCAATCCGCCTCCTTCGTGGAGAAAGAGACCGCCAAATTTGGCCTCGCAAAGCCGCGCTGCCTTCGCCAGCATCGTCTCGAATACTGGCGCGAGCTCGCCCGGCGAACTGGAAATGATCTGCAGCACCTCGGAGGCGGCGGACAGTTGCTCCACGGCCTCATCGCGCTCGCGGGCGAGCCGTGCGATCTGTCTATCTTTGTCTTCGCTTAGAGCGGAAGGACGCCAATTGCGCGCGGGCTTTGATGCGGTGCCGCGTTTCGCCTTGATATTCTGCTGTGCCTTCGCTGGCTTACGGCTCGTCGCCCGACGCCGTCTCACCTGACCCTCCCTGGGGGGAACGACGAGTCAACCTAGCACAGCGGCAGGTGGGTTGTGCAGCACAGCAAAATCAGCGGCCGGAGGTCCGAGAAGGGTCAATCGCGACTGATTGTGCCAGGACGATGCTGCAGCTCAAAGCCCGCCCCGGGTCCCGCCAGGGAATACCCGCTCGATAGCGCTGCAGAACGGCTTCTACAAACACTCCGGTTGTCTTTGGCAGTAAACCCCGACACGGCCGGGCAAAATATTTTCAATTCTGTCCCACCGGTCGGCTCGCAAGTCTACTGTCGCATGGGTCAGCTCCGAATCAAGCTGTCCCCTCATGAATCACGCAATTCGAGGCTTGGGAATCGGGCAATTGAGGAGGGGGCCCTAAGCCCACAATAACCGCTGTCATTGCCCACCCTTCTCTCGCATCGCCCGCTTCAAGATCTCCCGCAACCGCCGCGGCGTCACGGGCAATTGCGTGATCGCGCCGGGAACGCCGATCGCATCATCGATCGCTGCGGCAATGGCGGCACCGACCGCGTTGATGCCGCCTTCACCGGCTCCCTTGAGCCCGAGCGGGTTGAGCGGCGACGGCGCGTCCTCGCTGATCAGCACGTCGACCGCGGGCACTTCCCGCACCGTGAGCATAAGGTAATCCGCAAAATTGACGCACAGTGGCTCGCCGCGCTCGTCGTACAGGAATTCCTCGCAGAGTGCGCCGCCGATCCCCTGGGCACAGCCGCCGACGAGCTGGCCCTCGACCAGCATCGGGTTCACAGCCCGACCGATATCGTAGGCGATAACGTAACGCTCGATCCTGGTTGCGCCGGTATCGCGATCGACATTGGCGATCGCGATATGCACGCCGTAGGGATAGGTCATGTGATCGCTGTAGAACCACCCTTCAGCGGCGAGCCCGGGCGCGCGCGCCGCGCGCAGCTTCGAGGCCGGCTCCAGCGCTCTGGCAATTTCCCCCAGCATCATTGACGGGCCGGCGGCATCTCCCTTGCGCACCACCCTCCCCTCGACGATATCGAGCCCGTCGGCGGCCTGCTGCATGAGCTCGGCGGCGACTGCGAGCGCCTTGGCCCGCACATCGCGCGCGGCAAGCCGCGTCGCCTCGCCTGTCATCACCGTCGCGCGCGAAGCGAACGCACCCATACCGAAGGCGATCCGATCAGTGCGCCCGTGCACCACCCGCACCCGCCGGTAGTCGGTGCCGAGCGCATCGGCGCAGATTTGCGCAATCACCGTTTCGAGACCCTGGCCGAGCGAGGCCGCGCCGGTGACCACTTCGACGAGACCCGATGCATCGACGCCAACGCGCACTCCATCGAATGGGCCGAGCCCGCTCTTCTCGACGAACAACGCAACACCCGCGCCGACGCATTCGCCATTCGACCGCCGCCGTTGCAGGTCGCCTGCGAGCTCGTCCCATTTGACCGCTGCAAGAGCCTTGTCGAGCAGCGCGGCATAGTCGCCGGAATCGAGCACCACCGGCGTATCGAGCGTGCCGAGCGGCCGCGTATAGGGCATCTCGTCCGCGGCAATCAGATTGCGGCGGCGCACCTCGACCGGGTCGATCGCAAGCCGCGCCGCAATCGCGTCCATCAGCCGCTCGCGCACAAACGTGCTCTCGAAGCGGCCGGGAGCACGATAAGTGCCGGCCGGCGTCTTGTTGGTGAGGCGGATATGGCCGCGCGCCCGGTATGCCGGAACGCGATAGGGGCCGGGCAGCATCGCCGCTGCAAGGTCTGGCACCGTGGCCGCGTGGGTGCGCACGTAGCCGCCCTGGTCATGGAAGAATTCATCATCGATTGCCAGGATACGGCCGCCGGCATCGACTGCGGCGCGCACCTTGTGGCGCTGCGCGCGCGAATGGTTGGCTGCGATGAGATGCTCGCGCCGATCCTCGATCCATTTCACCGGGCGGCCGAGCCGGAGCGCGGCGAGAGAGACCAGCACGTCCTCGGGGTAGAGCTCGCCGCGAATGCCGAAGCCGCCGCCGACATGGCCTTCGTAGAGGTGCACGGTCGCGGGCTCGCGGCCGAGCATGCGGGCGATGTTGTCCCTGTTCCAGTGCGGGACCTTGGCGGCGCCATAGAGCTCCAGAACGTCGCGACCGGTGTCAAGGCGCGCAATCGCGCCGCGCGTCTCCAGTGGAACGCCGGACGCCCGCCCGACGGCGAGGTCGAGGTCGATGGTGGCATGGGCCGCGCGAAAGGCCGCCGCAACGTCGCCGTAGCCCTTTTCCACGACCGCCGGTTCCGTCAAGTGGCCCTGCGCGAACTCCGCGGGTGGCGCATTCGCGTCGAGAACGACGGGCAGATCCTCGATCTCAACGGCAACGAGGTCCGCCGCATCTTCCGCGTCGTAGGGGTCGGCCGCGAATATCGCGACGACCGGCTCGCCGACATAACGCACAAGCTCCTGCGCCAGGATCGGCTGCCGGTAAGGCGCCAATCCCTCGATACGGGTCAACCGGAAATCGATAGGCGGGATGTCACGGACATCGGCAGAGGTCCACACCGCCGCCACGCCCGGCACCGCCTGCGCCGCCTGCACGTCGATTGCGCGGATGCGGCCATGCGCATGCGCCGAGCGGACGAGGCGCATGTGCAGCATGTGCGGGAATGCAACATCGGCGGCGAAGCGGCCGCGGCCGGTGAGCAATGGCCGGTCTTCGAGGCGGGGAACCGAGCGCCCGACCACGCTCATGTCACGGCCGACGCGCGGAACGCAGCGCCTCGCGGATGCGTCGCGGTGTCGCCGGGAACTCATCGATCGACACGCCGAACGGGGAGAGCGCGTCATTGATGGCATTGACCACGGCCGCCGGCGCGCCGATGGCGCCGCCCTCGCCCAGACCCTTGGCCTGGGTGACCGATGCCTGTGCCGCGGTTTCGAGGTGATGAATCTCGATGGCGGGAATTTCGCGCGCGGTCGGCGACAGGTAGTCGGCAAGCGTGGCGGTGAGGATGTTGCCGCTCTCGTCGTAGACGATCTCTTCCAGGAGCGCATTGGCAATGCCCTGGGCGACGCCGCCGTGAATCTGGCCGTCGGCGATCATGGGATTGATCAGGCGTCCTGCGTCCTCGGCCACGAGAAACTTCTCCAGCCTGACACAGCCGGTCTCGACGTCGACTTCGACCAGGGCGATGTGACAGGCGTTGGAGAAAGTGCCGGGCGGATCATAGGTCGCGCGCTCGGTGATGCCCGGCGTGATCTCGCCCTTGAAGCGATGGGTCTGGTGATAGGCGGCGCGCGCCAACGCCTCGAACGCGATGGCGCGGTCGGTGCCGACCACGCGGGCGGCGCCGCCGTCGAGCACGATGTCATCGGCGGCCGCTTCCAGCAGGATACCGGCCATGACCTTGAGTTTCGCGTGCACTTTTTGTGCTGCCAATAGCGCCGCCCCGCCGGCAATCACCAGCGAGCGGCTGGCGAAGGTGCCCCATCCATAGGGCGTGCGGTCGGTGTCGCCATGCACGATCCTGATGCGGTCCGGAGACATTGCAAGCTCGTCAGCGATGATCTGAGCGAGCGTGGTTCGCAGCCCCTGACCATGCGGGGATGCTCCGATGCGCGCCTCGACCAGCCCGGACGGGTCCATGGTCACCTCGACCGTTTCCCAGCCGGGCGTCACGTCCATGCCGCGCTCGGCGAAGGCGGGCGTGCCGTAGCCGGTGCGCTCGCTGAAGGCGGCGATGCCGAGACCGAGATAACGTCCCTGCGCGCGCGCCTCGAACTGCCGGGCGCGGAAAGCGGCGAGATCGACGGCTTCGACCGCAGTGCTCATGGTTTCGATGTAGCTTGCCTGATCGAACATCAGCCCGGTCGCCGATCGATAGGGAAAGGTCCTGATCAGGTTGCGACGGCGGATGTCGACGGGATCGAGGGCGAAGGCCGCCGCCGCCTTGTCCATCAGCCGCTCGATCGCGAACGTGATCACCGGACGCGACACGCCGCGGTACGGCGCCATCGGGCAGGTGTGGGTAGCGATGCCGCGCGCGGCACAGGCGTATTCGCGCACGTCGTAGGGACCGGGCATTTCCGCGAGCGCCATGAGCGGTTCCACCCCGCACGTGGTCGGATAGCACGAGTAGGCCCCCACGTTGGCGAGAACGTCGGCCGACAACGCCAGCATGCGCGCTTGCGCGTCGAAGGCGCCCGTCAGCGCAACATGCTGATCTCGGCTATGGAATGATGCGATGAGATTTTCGCGCCGATCCTCCGACCAGGCCACCGATCTTTCGAGCCGGCGCGCGAGCCACGTGATGATCACGAACTCCGGGCAGAGCGACACCTTTTGTCCGAAACCGCCGCCCACATCCGGCGCGATCACGCGCAGGTCGGATTCCCGCATTCCAATGAGCTCAGCGATGATGGTGCGCATCGCGTGCGGCATTTGGGTGGCGCAGGTGAGCGCCACGCGCCCGCTGCCGCGGTCCCATGCCGCATGCGCCGCCCGCGTTTCCAGCGGCAGCGCATTCTGGCGACCCGAGCGGATCGCGATCTCGACCAGGCGATGCGCGCGCGCCATGGCCGCGTCGAACCCCGGGGTCTGCAGGCGCGCCTCGACAATGACGTTACGCGCCGCCTCGGCGTGCACGCAGGGCGCGCCGGTTTCCATTGCCTCGCGTGCTCCGACGACTGCGGGCATCTCGTCAATCTCAAGCTCGACAAGATCGGCCAAATCCTCGGCTTCCTGCGGGCTGTCGGCGATCACCGCGGCAACCGGCTCGCCGACGAACCGCACCGTGTCCTTCGCCAATACGCGCTGGCCGATCGGCACGTAGTTGAACTTGTGCAGCATCGGCACAATCGGCTTCACATCGGCAAGGTCGGTGCAGGTCAACACCGTTGCGCCCGCCGACGCTGCAATGCGCTTGATCCGCCCGCAGGCCACCGGGCTGCGCACGAACCGCACCCAGCGCTCGGCCGGCAGATCGCCGGTAAACCGCCCTGCACCCGTGACGAGCGCCGGATCTTCGAAACGCCGGATCGAACGGCCTACCCAGACCGGACCGCCTGCCCGCTTCGAGGAAAGCGCCATGGTGCGCGGACGGTCAGCTCACGCGTGCGCGACGCATCTCGTGAGCCGTGCTGCGCACCGCCTTGATGATGTTCTGGTAGCCGGTACAGCGACAGAGATTGGACGACAGGACGTCGAGTATCTCGTCATCGGTGATGTCGGGATTGGTTTCCAGAGCGTTCACCGCGAGCATCAGGAACCCCGGCGTGCAGAAGCCGCATTGCAGGGCGTGATGGGTCATGAAAGAGGTTTGCAGCGGGTGAAGCTTGTCGCCCTCGGCGAGCCCTTCCACGGTGCGGATGCGCTTGCCCTGCGCCTGCACTGCAAACATCAGGCAGGCGCGTATCGCTTCGTTCCCGAGAATGATCGTGCAGGCACCGCAAATGCCGTGCTCGCACCCGATATGGGTCCCGGTCTGCCCGCAATCATCGCGAATGACGTCGACCAGGGTCTTTCTCGGCTCCACCCGAACGGTATGGTCATGGCCGTTGATGTTGAGCGTAATCTCGACTTTTTCCGTCATTTTTCGGGAGTTCACCCCTGCAGGTCGGGATTCGGCGCTGTTGGAAGGGGAAAAGCCGCATTCCAGCGCGTCATTCTGGCCAAAACTCCCGTTTCAGGCAACCCGAGCCGCAAAGCACGGGTGTTCCCGCGCCATCGATAGCGATCGCGCATATTCGCCCATTCTGTGATGCCGGTCACATCCAGGCGGGCGGCAATGGCCTAGCTTGCATATCGAGGCGGCGGCCGGCCGAGCCGGCGGAGAAGGGGAGAGTACCATGACAACGTGTCCCAGCACCATGAACGCGCAGCGCAGGCGGCCTGCGGCAAGCACTTCGGAAACCATGCCGACGGACCGGACATTCAGGACCGGCGTCATGATGTGCATCATCTGGCTCAGCGCAGCGACCATGCTGATCTGCCAGGCGCAGAAGACCGACCTCGTGGGCAACCGGTTTGCCCCCAAGCAGGTCTTTCTCGTTTTCGGAAGCTGACCCTCGGATCAATAGCTGCCCGGCAACATGGCCTGGCTGAGCGTGGTCGCGGTCTGCGGGAACGCGCCCATTGAAGATGCCGACCGCCGCTGCAATTTTGGCCGCTCGCTCGATTTGTCCGATGCGCCCTCGGTGAGATCAGTACTGATGATCATCTTGGCCATGACCCGATCCGAGTTCGGAGTGAGTCCATAGCCGATACCGGCGTCTATATCGAAGCGCCCGACCTTGAAATCGACCACGGCATAGATGTTGTGCTGCTGCTCGTTCCACGGCTCGAAGCCCCGGAGCGGCCCGACATCGGCGTAGTACTCGATCCCGAGCGAGAAGCTCTCGCCGAAGCTGCGGGCGAAACGCCAGCACGGAGCAAAGATGGCCTCCCCGTCCTGTCCGAAGCTGAGATCGACAATAGGGTTAAAGATGAATTCCCAATTGTTCTTGCGCCAACCGACGATGGGCCTGATCTCCATGTTCCATCGCGTTTGCGAGAAAGGCGGGGTGGCGTAGCTTTCCTCGAAATTCACGCCAAAGAAGAATTCCCGCTTGGCTGCATCGGGACTGACAAACAGCTGCCGAAGCTTGGCGGCGTTGGAGTAGAACGTGCCGTTCCCGCCGACCGCATACGGGATATAGAGCCCGAGCTCCAACCAGGGAGTAACCCCATAGGCCAGTTCCGGTGTGCCGTTGAGCGCATGGTTTGGAACGATCCCGCCTTCGAAATCCGGATCCTTGCACCCGCTGATGGCGTAATTGGAATGCGACTGCAGCGTCCACTGGCCGACTTTCGCAATCTCGGCATTGTAAACCTGGATCTCGTCGTTGACGCCGCACGCCCCTGCGTGAGCACACCCCGTTGAGAGAGCAAGCGCGCCCGCCGCCAGCCACGAGATGCGTCGGTATCGGGGTGTCATGGTCGAGATCACGCAGCGGCACGACAGGGGTGGCCTATTCTACTTGGGAGAAGGCCCTGGCATGGTTGCGCGAAAGTCACATCGATCAGTTCACCGCAGCCGCTACAGCGCTCGCCTTCGTCCCGATCGCGACGGCAAAGGCGCTGCGCGCATCGATTGCGCTCTGCCAGCGCGCAAGCTCGGCGAAGACGGGTCGCTCGACCGGAAAATCGAGACACCGCTTCACGATCGGAGCGAGCGCAATGTCGGCGATGGTTAGCCGATCAAGCGCAAAGAAGCTGCGCCCGGCGAGGTGGCCGTCGAGAATCCTGAGCTGGGCAACGAGATCGCCGCTTTGGGCGGCAAAATCGCCGGCGCGCTCGGTGGGCGGCTTTCTGGCGTCCCTGAACACAGATCTTCCCGATCGGACGGATATCCTTGCGGGAGGTGGTCGCATCGTTCACGGGTCGGCCTCAGTTTGATGCTGTCGTTTCTATGATGTCGACGCCGCGCACGCGATCAACGAGATAGATCAGCCCGCGGTCATCAAGGGTCACGTCATTGGAAGACGGGCGCTGCTCGCCCGGCGCGGGCGCCGGCAGGTAATGCCCGACCTCGCGCGGAGCGAAGGGGTCGGCGATGCTGACCAGCCGCATTCCCTGCGCGAACCAGGCGAACGGGATGACGCTGCCGCGCAGACGCTCCGAGGGCTGGTGGCAGCCGCTCATTGGCGGCTGCGCGCTACCGTCGGCATCGAGCCCGGGCACCTGGAACGTTGCGACCGGCACCGGCATCTGCTCGACGGTGATATCGTAGACCCAGCAGAACGAAGGCGCCGACGGACGAAGCTTGGCGACGTCCTCGTCCGCGACCACCATGACGCGGCGCCCCTTGAGCGGCTGTGCAATCGGCAGACAAGTATGGGTGGGATGCGGAAAGGCCGGGCTGGTTGCGGCGTGCGACACCAGCTTGGGCCGCGACAGATCGGAGATGTCCAGAATGAACAGCCCGTGATGCCAATAGCTGACATGAAGGCGCTTGCCCATGCGCAGCGGATGGTGGCAGCGCGGGGCCACAAAGTTGTCCCATGGATAACGTTCGCCACCCGCTTTCCATTGACCGGGAATCCACCATCGCCCGACCTCGCTCGGGCGGGCGGGATCGGTGAGATCGAGGATCATCATGATATTGCCCACATAACCCGCGGCGGTCGGCGAAATATAGGCGTAGCGTCCGTCGAAATCGAAGCGGTGCACGCCGCGGCCGTCCGTGTGCCATTTCGCGATCAGCTTTGGACCGCTCGGCTTTGCCACATCATAGATCGCAATGCCCCCGCCGAACTCGGCAGCGCCGCCCTGCCCGAGCTGCTCGTGATTGACGATCATGATGCCGTTCGACACGCGCACCTTGTGGGAATGCCATCCTTCCGGCAGCTCGATGTGCGCAAGCGCACGCGGATGACGCGGGTCGGACACATCCACGATGGTGGTGCCGCTCGGGGCGTGCATATGGCCGATATAGAGGGTCGTGCCCTCGACCCAGACCTGCCCGCCGCCGGGACAGTCGAAGTGCGACACTAACCGGGTGTTGGATTGGCTCGGCACGAGATGCTTTTGCCGCTAGTCGATCTTGACGATATCGCCGGTGTCGTCGCGGCCCCACTTCTTGAAAAGCTGGAAGCATTTCAGGGCCGGCTCGTCACTGGCAACAAACAGCACGGCCGCGCGCCTGTCGTCGTCGTTGACGTGCTCGAACCAGGAGCCGCCCGGCACGGCCAGGTTGTCGAACCTCGCCCAATCGAGCCGTTTGCCGTCGATGACGGAGTATCCGCGGCCTTCGAACGGCGCGACAAGGAGGCTTGCGGTCTGCCGCAGCGGACGCGTGCGCTCCCCCGGACGCAGCACCTGAACGAAGAAGGTCATGGTCTTGAACACAGGACCGCCGGTAAGCGGGTCGACATACTCAATCGACAGCGCCTCGTACGGATCGCCGTCCCAGTCCCTGAAGCGCTCGATGAGCTCCTGCATCATCTCCCAGCGATAAACGAACATGGGCGAGGAGGTTCCGGCGCCGCGACGGTGCGCGAGGAAACGCGGCCGCAGCCCGCCGTGATCATAGGCGCGGGCGGAGTAGTCGTCCGGCACGGTGGCGGTCTGCTGCTTCTTCTTGACCGGCTTGCCGTCGACCATCTCGGTGTATTCGTGCTCGAAATAGACCGCGTTGAGCGTCTCGACCAGCGGCAGATCGAGCACCGAGAGGTTGATCGCCGGCTCGTTTCCCACATTGCCGTGATTGTGCCAGGTGTCGAGCGGGGTGAGCACCATGTCGCCCGGCCCGAAGGTGATGTCCTCGCCGCCCACCCCGGTGAAATTGCCCTTGCCGGTAAGCCCGAACCGGATGGCGCTGGGAGAATGCCGGTGCGGCGGCATCACCTCGTTCGCATCATTGAGCCGATACGCCGTGTACATAGTGCTCACGGTCGCCCGCCGGGGAGAGAGGCCGGGGTTGACCAGGATGAGCGAGCGGCGCTCGGAATCGTCCATGGTCACGAGCTCGGCCGCGCGGAACAGGATCGGCTCGATATCGTCCTTGTAGCTCCACACATGCGGCACCGCCTTCTGCGTGCCCATGAGCTGCCTGATCTCGTCGTGCGCCACGTCGGTCGAGGTGGCCCAGAATGGGAACATGTGCTTTGCGGAAATGTCGCCATAGAGGGAGGCGAGCGCCGCCTCCCGATTCGGAAGGCGGCGCGCCGCGCTCGATGCGCCAAGCTTGCTAGCCGACATGCCAAATGCTCCATCAAGAGATTACGCGATCAGTCGAGAGATTACCGCCGGCCGTCGCTCTACGCCACGGTCTGCGCCCGCACGGTCGGCTGAGCCGAAACCACCGCCCCTTCCCGCTCGAGTGCGGCGATCTCGGCTTCGTCGAAGCCGTGCTCGCGGAGAATGGAGCGCGTGTGCTCGCCATAGAGCGGCGCGCCGCTGTCCACCTTGCCGGGCGTGCGCGAGAATTTGACCGGCAATCCCAACGTCTCGACCCGACCCAGCGACGTGTGGGCGACCTCGACCACCATCTCGCGCGCCCGCGTCTGCGGATCGGCGAGCGCCTGAAGCATGTCATTGACAGGTCCGCACGGCACGCCTTTGTCCTCGAGCGCCGCGAGCCAGGCCGCAGCCGGGCGCGTGCGGAAACGCCTTTCGAGCTCCGCTGTGAGCTCGGCACGATGCGCCATGCGCGCCGCGCCCGTCGCAAACCGCGGATCGCGTGCGAGTTCCGCCGCCTGCAGCGCTTCCAGCATGCGAAGCCAGTTCGCCTGATTGGCTCCGCCGACGACGATCCACCCGTCCGACGCTTCGAGTGCCTGGTAGGGCGCATTGAGCGGATGCGCCGAGCCCATGGCGCGCGGGGCAATGCCGGTCGCCAGCGCGATCGCCGATTGCCAATAGGTCTGCACGAGCGCCGCCTCGAACAACGAGGTGTCGACGCACTGCCCTTCGCCGGTCTTGAGGCGATGAGCGTAAGCCGCAAGAATGCCCATGGCGGCAAGGATTCCGGCGGTGATGTCGGAGAGGGGCGCGCCGCATTTCACCGGCGGACCGTCGGCGCGCTCGCCGGTGAAGCTCATGATTCCGCTCATGGCCTGGGCGACGAGATCGAAGCCGCGGCGGTGCTTGTAGGGTCCGCTGCGGCCGAAACCCGACAACGAGCAGTAGATCAGCCCGGGATTGTCCTTGCGCAGATCCTCATAGGCGAAGCCGAGGCGCTCCATGACGCCCGGCCCGAAGTTCTCCACCAGAACGTCCGCGCCCTGCACGAGCCGCCGCAATACGCCGGCGCCGCCCGGAGTCTTGAGATCGATGGCCATGCCCCGCTTGTTGCGGTTCATCATCAGGAACGCCGCCGACTCGTCGCCGATCCTTGGCGGCGCCGTGTGGCGCGTGTCGTCGCCATGCGGCACCTTCTCCACCTTGATCACGTCCGCGCCCATGTCCGCGAGCATGAGCGTGCACGTAGGCCCGGCCATGACGTGCGTGAGATCGACGACCTTCAGTCCGGCCAACGGACCCATGGCGCCTCCTTTTGCCGGCAACAAGGCATGGTAAAAGAGCAAACAGGGAGGAAGCAAACATGAATCCGCAGCATCGCGCCCGGCCCGCGCCGGCGCGCGTCCTCGCGATCCTGCTCATGCTTGCGGGCGGGGCGGCCTGGTGCCAGACGATAAAGTCGGTCAGGATCGTCGTGCCCTACACCCCGGGCAGCGGACCGGACATCCTGGGCCGCCTGCTCGCCGAGGAGGTCGGCCGGCAGAACGGTCCGACCATGGTGGTCGAAGACCATCCCGGCGCCGGCACCATGATCGGGACCGAGGCCGTGGCGCGCGCCGCGCCGGACGGCAGCACGGTTCTGATCGTGGCGCCCTCCTTTGTCATCAACCCGAGCCTGCGGAAGGTGAACTACGATCCGTTGACCAATTTCGAGCCGATCTGCAATCTGGCGGCGACGCCCATGGTGATCGTTGTCAACGGCGCGTCCCCTTATCGCACGCTTGCCGATCTTCTCAATGCCGCACGCGCCGCACCGGGCGAGCTCACATTGGGAAGCGGAGGGCCGGGTTCCTCCCTGCACATCGGCTTCGAGATCATCAAGCGCGCGGCCGGCATCAGCATGACTTACGTGCCCTATGGCGGTAACGCGCCTGCCGTCAATGCGCTCCTCGGCGGACATTTGACGGCGGTCTATGCGGACTACCCGACGGTGGTGGAGCAGATCAAGGCCGGCACGCTGCGCGCACTCGCCACCGGCGGTCGCACACGGGCCGAACCGCTGCCGGACGTGCCGACCGTCGCCGAATCCGGCTTCAAGGATTACGATCTCGATATCTGGTACGGGCTGATGGCGCCGGCGAAGACCCCAGGCGAGGCACTCGCGCAGCTCGCGAGCGGGGCAAGCGCGGCGATCACGGCGCCCGACATGAAGCCGAAGCTTGCGTTGCAGGGGCTTTACCCGAATGCGATCTGCGGCGCCGCGTTCGGCGCGCATCTTCGCAAGCAATACGACAATTACGAACGTGTCATTCGCGAGGCCGGCATCAAGGCGCAATAGAGCATGTGCCCCGCAAAAACGGGAACGGTTTTGCGAAAAGGACATGCTCAAATAAAGATGTAGAGCGGATGACAATTCGAGGAACAGTCATCGCGCTCTGGCGCCGGGAGCACGCGCAAGAGACAATCGTGCGTGGTTGCGCAAGAGGCGATTGTGAAAGAAACGGGAGGAACGATCCATGCGCCAGGCCATGACGGGATCCGCCGCATTGTACGCCATCGTGGCCGCAGTTGCCGCCGCCTTGTCGGCAGCGGCAGTGTGGCAGGGCGGCAGGCTCGCCACGCCGTCGCTGGCACAGCCCGCAGCCGCCGGCGTTGCGCAAATACTTTCCCAGCCGCTCGCCGATCTGCCGGGACGCGAAGTGCGGATGGCTCTTCTCGACCGGGCGCCGGGAAGCAGCAGTCCCGCGCATCGGCATCCGGGCCACCACACCTTCGGATACGTCATCGAGGGGACTTATGAGTTCGCAATCAACAAAGAGCAACCGCGCCTGCTCAAGGCCGGAGATACGTTCTACGAGCCGCCGGGCGCAATTCACTCGACCTCGCGCAATCCAAGCGCGGACCAGCGTCTGAAGATCATCGTGTTCATGGTGGCCGACCAGAAAAATCCCAGCACCGTGAACGAGTAGCGGGCGCGGCTATTTGCCGGCGATCGGCCACCGGCAATTTAGGCCCACCCGGTAGATGTTGTCCCTGACGGGAACCCCGGTCCTTGCATAGATGGCCGACGGCGGCACATCGAAATAGCCTGCATTCTGCAAACCGACAAAAAAAGCATTGAACCCTTTCCCACCGAGCCGCGACTAATCATCACTCAGGCGATGCAGGCGGCCCTCCCCCCCGCCGTCTGTTGGAGAACCCCGCTTTCCCCCGGCGGGGTTCTTCTTTTCTTCAACAAATAATATCAATAGTTTATCTGCAATGCCTGTTGCATGTCTGACACATGTCCGATATCCCGGCCTATGCTTCGTGCAGAAGGCATATGCGGTCCGCTGGGGGTTGCGCGAAGCCGGGGCGTAGCCGTGCGGGCATGGCTGACTCGACTTCTGGCCGGCGTCGTCCCTCAGAACCGCCCATGTCGTCATGAGAACCAGGACAGCCAAACTCCGTGCTTGGGGCCTCTCGCTCATTGGAAAACGCAGACGGTTCCTCGGCTTTGTGGAGGCGACGACCGGGAAACAGCCAAAACCGCTGTAGTGGATGAGCTCAGCCACAAACAACACAAGCGACTTGTGGTGCGGGAGCTGTCGGGAAGAGTCAAAGCCGCCGCTGTGCCGGTACTCAATTTGAGCGATGAGCAGCGCAGCCGGCTGGTCGTCACTGAGTTTGAGGCTCGCCAGCGTTGAGGTGTTAGCCCGCCCCCCTCCACCACGAGCCGGTTGCTCCGCCCGTGAGGCAAAGAAAGAGCCCCGGTCTGGTTGGTACCGAGGCTCAAGTCGTGCGGACCGCCCCTTGAGGGGTCTGGGGAAGGGTCAGGTGGGCGGTCCGGTACAAATAACTCACTACGGGGTTCGGTTGTTCCCTGTTGTATTGGGGATCGGTCATCGGCACTGACTTTCAGCGCTGTTCGGTGGCAGCCCTGGGCCCGGCAGGTTGGGGTTTTCGCATCATGCACCGACTGGGGTACGGTGCCCCATGGGCCGGAGCTATCTCGTTTTCGGCGACATCGCGGGAAAGCTCGCCGTGCATCGGGTCGAATGCACGCGATGCTCTCGCAAGGGGCAATACAGGGTGGCCAAGCTCATCGCGCGGGATGGACGTGAGGACAATATGGGCGAGTGGATGTCTGATCTAAAGGCCGACTGCCCGAGGCGGAACGCGCCTCAATTACACGAGCGTTGCGACCTCCTCTGTCCCGATCTGCCGAAGGTGCTGTAACTACATTACGCAGCCGAGTTGGATTGCGCTCGCCATGACTGGTCAGTTCGATAATTCTCTTGGCCATCGCGAGTGCTACGGGATCAGTGCGATCGAGGTGCAAGGCCAGCAAGGCGTCCTCAAATGCTGTCGTCAGCGCCGTAATGTCCTCAGGAGAGAATACCCCTCTCTTCTCCGCCAAAAGAGGCAGAATAGGCATAGCACCCCCCCCCAAATGTTGCCGTTGGACGCAGGCTTTCGGTGCGGACGGCAGCTTGTATCCAAAAGGTAATGCCCCGGCCGGGTGATGTGTGGCTTCGTCGCCCCACTTATCCGGCCGAGGCCCGATCACCGCCCTACCAAGCGGAGGTCACTGCGGTGATCATCGAGCAGTGTGCTCGCGATGCCGGGTTCCGTCGCTGGGGCAATTTGTCTCGACACCACACTTCGCGAGGGCCTAGCAGTGGGCTACCCTGCTTGACCTGAACGGCCTGTCGGAGGGCTTCATCCCGTAGATTGGGAAACATGAAGCCAGAGACCTTCCCACACCACCAAGCGGTTCACGACTACGCCAAGACCCACGGGTTAGAATATGCATGTGAAGGTACGGCCGCATTCGAAGAGCGGCTGCGGACACTATCGCCGGAGCAATTCCAGATGATCGCTGTGCATACCCTCCAAGGGATGCAGCGGGTCATTTTATTCTCGAAGGGGATCGATACACAACGCGAGGACACGCTGTAAGTCGCCATGTCGTCGCGTCCGCGTACCCGAAAATCGATCATAAGAACCAGAACAGCCAAGCCCCGTGCTTGGGGCCTCTCGCTCATGGGAAAGCGCAGGCGGCTCCTCGGCTTTGTGGAGGCGACAGACCGGGAAGCAGCCAAAACCGCTGTAGTGGATGAGCTCAGCCACAAACAACACAAGCGACTTGTGGTGCGGGAGCTACCGGGAAGAGTCAAAGCCGCAGCTGTGCCGGTACTCAATTTGAGCGATGAGCAGCGTAGCCGCCTCGTCGTGCAGGAGCGGGGCTAGGACTTCAGCTTTCCTTTCCTCCTGTCGGCCCAGCGTAAAATCCGCTACGCTATTGACCACCAGCAGCCGAGGAGCATGACATGCCGGAGCCGACCACATCGGCGGCAGACGCCGCGCCTACCGCGCTCGAAGACGAGGCGATCCGAGAACGCGTCAAAGAGCTAACAGGCCAGGTTCTGCAGCAGGGCCGGGTCGATCCCG
>Ga0306918_10000131_pt1 | contig 30326 bp, 21 predicted proteins | sample tim00Cox0000000H_FD_203315 | JGI IMG/M metagenome (GOLD analysis project Ga0306918, IMG submission 203315) | Lab enrichment of tropical soil microbial communities from Luquillo Experimental Forest, Puerto Rico - timezero.00C.oxic.00.000.00H (v2)... | ecosystem: Environmental > Terrestrial >... | reverse complement strand
GACCGTAACGAGGCAGAATGAACAGGGATAGAGCATGAGCTGGACCAATCGCGTCGTATGGCAGGAGGGCATGTTCCTCCGCTCGCAGCATTTCCAGCAGCAGGATCGCTGGCTGGAGGCGTTGCTGCGCGGCCGCGTCGCCAGTCTGCGCCCGCATCCCTGGGGCCTGACGCAGATGACACTGGACAAGGAGCTGCTCGGCACCGGGCGCTTCGCCGTGGCGGCGGCGTCCGGCGTGTTCGAGGATGGCACGCCTTTCACGCTGCCCGGCGAGACCGAGCATCCGGCACCGTTCGAGGTGCCGGAAAATACGCGCGGCGTGCTCATCCATCTGGCCCTGCCCATCCGCCAGAATGGCGCACTGGAAATCGCCGCCGCCGATGGCAGCGCCGAGGGCCGCTACAACATGCGCAGCTTCGAGGCCTATGACACGCATTCCGCCTCGCCACAGCCGGCTGAGCTGCTCATCGGCCGGCTGAAGATGCGTTACCTGCTCGATACGGATGATCGCGGCGGCTATCTCTGCATTCCGCTGGCGCGCATCATGGAGGTTTCGTCCGACAAGCGGGTGACGCTGGATGAGAACTGGCTGCCCCCTGCCCTCGTCTGCCATGCGGTGCCGCCGCTCGCCGGGCTCATCACGGAATTTGCCGGCATGGTGAACCAGCGCGGCGAGGCGCTGGCGGCGCGGGTGAATGCGCCGGGCTCGCGTGGCGTGGCCGAGGTGGCCGACTTCATGCTGCTGCAGGCGCTCAATCGCTGGCAGGCGCTGCTGCAGCATTGGGCCGATACGGCCAATATCCATCCCGAGACGCTTTATTCCGCCTATGTGGAGATGGCGGCGGAGCTCGCCACCTTCACCGCCACAGACCGCCGGCCCAGCACCTATCCCGGCTACCGGCATGAGGATCTGCAGCGCAGTTTCGCGCCGGTCATCGCCGATCTGCGCCGGGCTCTGTCCTCCGTCATCGAAACCAATGCGACCGCCATCCCGCTGCAGGAACGCCGCCATGGCGTGCATGTCGGGGCGATCACCGACCGCAACGTTCTGCGCGCCGCCAATTTCGTGCTCTCGGTACAAGCCGACGTGCCGACCGAGACGCTGCGCCGCCTGTTCCCGGCGCAGATCAAGATCGGCGCCGTCGAGCATATCCGCGAGCTGGTGAATGTCGCGCTGCCGGGCATCGCCGTGCGGCCGATGCCGGTGGCACCAAGGCAGATCCCCTTCTATGCCGGGGCAACTTATTTCGAACTCGACCGCAACTCGCCGCACTGGCAGCAGATGCAGACCTCGGGCGGGTTCGCGCTGCATATTTCCGGGGATTTCCCCAATCTGCGTATGGAGCTTTGGGCCATCAAGGGCTGATGCCGGCCCATCTTTAGGAGGCGTGTGACGATTATGAGCGATAATCCGTTCTCCGAACCGGACGATTCCGACCGCACCGTCATCCGCCCGGCACCGGGCGGACGGCGCCCGGCCGCACCGCCGCCTGCATCGACGCCGTCGCCCTTCAGCGACCCGTTCGCGAGCGCGCCGCCGCCGCGCCAGACGGCACCCGACCCGTTCGCGCAAGCACCGTCCGGCCCGGCTCGCGCGCCGTCCGATGCGCCCGAGACGATCGGCATGGGCGGCTCGCCGCTGCTGGTGGCCGCGGGGCCACTGCTGCAATTGCTGGCCCGGCTGCGCAACACGCTGAACCCGCCCGATGCCGGGGATTTGCGCGAGCGCGCGGTGCGCGAGATGCGCCGTTTCGAGGAAAGCGTGCGGGCGCAGAATTTGCCGATGGAACAGCTCCGCCCGGCCCATTACGCGCTGTGCGCCAGCCTCGATGACGTGGTGCTGGCGACACCCTGGGGCGCGCAGGGCGCCTGGGCCGCGCACTCCATGGTGTCCACCTTCCACCAGGAAGTGCGCTCGGGCGAGCGCTTCTTCGATATTCTCAACCAGCTCAAGCAGAATCCTGGCAATTTCCTGCCGGTGCTGGAGCTGATGTATTTCTGCCTGTCGCTCGGCTATATGGGCCGCTACCGGCTTTCGCCGCGCGGCCCGGCCGAGATCGACCAGCTGCGCGAGGAAACCTACGCCGTCATCCGCCGCCAGCGCCCGGCCGGGGAGGCGGCACTCTCGCCGCATTGGCAAGGGGTGAACGCGCCCTACCGCGCGCGGCGCTTCCATGTGCCGGTGTGGGGCGCGGGCATTGCCGCCGTGGGCGTGCTGGCGCTGCTTTATGGCGCCTATCTCTTCTCGCTCAGCGGCAAGTCGGACGCGCAGTTCGAGGTGCTGCTCACAGCACCCCCTACCCCGATGCCGGCCATCACCCGCGCCGCGCCGGTGGTGGCCCCGGCCGAGCCGGCACCTGTGGGCCCGACCATTCTGGACCGGCTCTCCGGTTTCCTCGCGCCCGAAATCGCCGCCGGCAAAGTGAGCGTGGTCGGCACCGTGTTCGCGCCCATCGTGCGCATCAACAACCAGGGCCTGTTCGCCTCCGGCAGCGCCGCGGTGGAGAGCGGCGATATCCCGCTGCTGCAGAAAATCGGCACCGCGCTGGGGCGCGAGACCGGCACGGTGGTGGTGACCGGCTATACCGACAACCAGCCGATCAACACGCTGCAATTCCCGTCCAATTTCGAGCTTTCCAACGCGCGCGCGCAGGCCGCCGCGACCCTCCTCGACCAGTCGATCGGCGATGAGAGCCGCGTGACCGCGAAGGGCATGGGCCAGGCCGACCCGGTGGCGGATAATTCCACCCCGGCCGGCCGCGCGCAAAACCGCCGTATCGAAATCGTGCTGAACCACCCGACCGGAACCTGAGGGCAATATGCACAAGATTTTTGGCTTTCTGCTCTCACGCTGGGTGCTGAGCTTCGTTTTCGTTGCCATTCTAGTGGCGTTGGTGTGGTATTTCGCGCCCTTCATCCCGGCACTCGCGGGCCTGTTGCCGCGCGCGCTCATTATTGTTGCGCTGTTCGCTGTCTGGCTGGCGGTCAACCTGCTGCTGTCGCTGCGGCGCAAGCAGCGTGAGGATCTGCTGACCATCGGCATAGCCGGCCCCGGTGCCGGCCCGAGTGCCGCCGACGAAGAGCTGGCGGCAATGGCCGAGAAGCTCAAAACCTCGCTGGCGTTGCTGAAGAAGGCGCGGGGTACGCGTGGCTATCTGTACGAGCAGCCCTGGTACGTCATCATCGGCCCGCCGGGTGCCGGTAAGACCACCGCGCTGCTGAATGCTGGGCTGAAATTTCCGCTGGCAGCCGAGCTGGGTCAGGGTGCGGTAGCCGGCGTGGGCGGCACGCGTTTGTGCGATTGGTGGTTCACCGAAAACGCCGTGCTGATCGACACGGCCGGGCGCTATACCACGCAGGATTCCGATGCCGGAGTGGACAAGGCCGGCTGGGAAGGCTTCCTCGATTTGCTCAAGCGCACGCGCCAGCGCCAGGCGCTGAATGGCGTGGTCGTTGCCATCTCGCTCGCCGACATTGCCAGCGCACCGCGCGAGGAGCGGCTTGCCCATGCGCGCGCCATCCGCAAGCGCATCAAGGACCTCACCGAACGGCTGACACTGAAACTGCCGGTCTATGCGCTGCTGACCAAGGCCGACCTCATCGCCGGCTTCACCGAATTTTTCGACGATCTCGATGCCGAAAAGCGCGGCCAGGTATGGGGCACGAGCTTTGCCGCAAATGCCGCCAATCCTGTGACCGGCTTTGCGGAAGAATTCACCGCGCTGACGAAGCGCCTCGATGACCGGCTGCTGGATTTGATGCAGCGCGAGCGCAGCCCGGACCGGCGCGCCATGATTACCGGCTTCCCGGCGCAATTTGCCAGCCTGCAGGCGCCGCTGACGGAATTCCTCAATGAGGCGTTCGGCGGCTCGACGCTCGACCCGGCCCCTTATCTGCGCGGCGTCTATTTCGCCTCCGGCACGCAGGAAGGCACGCCCATCGACCGCCTGACCGGCGCGCTCTCCCGCGCCTTCGGCATCGACCAGCGCCGCGCGCCGTCTCTGCGCGCCGCCTCGGGCCGCAGCTATTTCCTGGAGCGGCTGCTGCGTGACGTGATTTTCGGCGAGGCCATGCTGGCCAGCGAGAATCCGGAAGCGCGGCGGCGCAAGCTGCTGATCCGCACCGGCGGGTTCGCCGCCGTCGGCGTGGTGTTCCTGCTCCTGGCGCTCGGGCTGACGCTCAGCCGCGCGCATAACGCCGCCGCCATCGCCGCCAGCAATACCGCACTCGGCACCTATACGGGCACGGCGCAGACCCTGCCGCTCAACCCGGTGGCAGACACCAACCTGCCGGCCGTGCTGCCGCTGCTGGACCAGGCGCGCAACATGCCGTTCGGCCCTGGCGATACGGCCTCGCATGGCGGCATGGGCTTCGGGCTCGACCAGGGCGGCAAGCTCGGCACCGGCGCCAATGCGCTCTACGTCAACGCGCTGGACAATGTACTGCTGCCGCGGCTCATCCTGCAGCTTGAGGCGGAAATGCGCGGCGGGTTCGACCGGCCGGAATTCCTCTATGAGGCGACGCGCGTCTATCTGATGCTCGGCAGCCAGGGGCCGCTCGACAAGAACCTCGTCGAGGCCTGGATGAATCTCGACTGGCAGCGCCTCTATCCCGGCCTCGGCGCGCAGCCGGTGCGCGATGATTTGATGACACATCTGGTGGCGATGCTGAACGCGCCGCTGCCCGCCGTGCCGCTGGATGGCAATCTGGTGGAATCGGCGCGCGCAACCTTCAGCCGCGTCTCGGTGGCGCAGCGCGTCTATTCCCGCATCCGCGACTCCGCCCAGGCCGCCGCAGTGGCGCCCTGGGTGCCGGGCGATGCCATGGGCGCTGCTGGCGTCGGGCTGTTCTCCCGCGCCTCCGGCAAGCCGCTGACGGACGGCATTCCCGGCTTCTATACGGTGAAGGGCTTCCATCTGGTGCTGCTGCCGGCGCTGACCCATGCGGCGGCGGATGTGGCCAGCGAAAGCTGGGTGCTCGGCAGCACGCAGCAGATCGACCCGACCAGCCCGGACATGCTGAACCTGGAGAAGAATGTGGTCCAGCTCTATGAGCAGGATTACGAAAACCAGTGGAATGGGATGCTCAATGATCTGCAACTTACGCCCGCCAGCAATATCGGGCAGGCGGCGCAGAATCTGTATGTGCTGGGCTCGCCGCAATCACCGATGCAGAAGCTGCTGGCCAGCGTCGCGACGCAGCTGCAGCTCTCGGTGGTCCCGGCGGCGCCCGCGGGCGCGCAGGCGGCCAGCGGTGTGGCGGGTGCCATCAGCAACGCCAGCTCCCAGCTGAACAGCGAGACCGCGGCCCTGCAAGGGCTGATGGGTCCGGCGACATCCATCGGCGCCGCGCCCACTTTGCCCGGGGCGGAGGTGGATGCCTATTACCAGCCGTTGATCAATTATGTCGGCTCCGGTACGGGCTCGCCCATGTCGCTGACCCTCAATCTGATCAACAGCCTGCAGCAGCAGTTGGCGCAGCTGGCGAGCACGGTGCCCGGCAGCGGCGCGCCGCAAGCGCCCTCGGCTGGCGGCGACCCGGCATCCCTGCTGGAGGGCGAGGCGCAGCATGACCCGCAGCCGGTGGGACGCTGGCTGCAGGCGGTTTCCGCCAATGCCAACGACCTGCGCGGCGGCAGCGCGGCCCAGGCGGCGGCGGCGGCCTTCAACGGCGCCGGCGGCCCGGCCCAGCTCTGCGCCCAGGCCGTGAACGGGCGCTATCCGTTCAACCCAACCTCCAGCACCGACATCCCGTTGGGTGATTTTGCGCATCTCTTCGCGCCCAACGGCATGATCGACACATTCTTCACCCAGCAGGTGCAGCAATTCGTCGATACCTCGCATGCCAGCTGGCAGATCCAGCCGGTGAACGGGGTGACGCCGCCGATTTCCCAGGGCGCGCTGGCGGAATTCCAGCGGGCGGAAAACATCAAGCAGCTCTTCTTCGCCGCCGGGCCGCAGCCAGGCGTGCAATTCACCATCACGCCGGTCTCGCTCGATGGCGGGGCAGCGCAGGTAGCGCTGGAGCTGGGGTCTTCGGTCACCGTGTCCTACGCGCACGGGCCGGTGGTGCCGACGCAGATTTCCTGGCCGGGCACGGACGGGATGCAGACGGCGCGGCTCATCATCACGCCGACCAGCGGGGGCTTCCCTGTCGAGATCGACGCGAGCGGCCCCTGGGCTCTGTTCCGCCTGTTCGGCCAGGGCAGCCTGGTGCAGAATGGCAGCTCCGACCAATATACCCTCACCTTCAGCCAAGGCGGGCATACGGCGAGCTTCTCCATCAGCGCCGGGTCGGTGCTCAACCCGTTCGCGCCGGGCACGCTGACCGACTTCAAGTGCCCCAACCTGCAGGGCTGAGGAGAGAGCAAAAATGTTCCGGCCGAGCCATACGGGTTTCTTCGGCAAGCTGCCGGCGCGGGGGGATTTCGTCCGCGCCGGGCTACCCGAGGATTTCGTGGCGCCGCTGGATCTCTGGTGCCGCGAATGCCTCACCGCCTCGCGCGCCGCTCTGGGCGAGGATTGGGAGGCAGCCTGGATGATCGCCCCCATCTGGCAATTCTGGCTGCCCCCCGGCGCCTGCGGGCCGCGCGCCGTGCTCGGGGTGTGGATGCCGAGCATCGACCGCGCCCAGCGCCATTATCCGTTCATGCTCTGCGCGCTGGCCGAGTCGCTGTATGATCTGGCGGATGGTGCTGCATGGGCTGCGGCGGCGGAAGAGGCGGGCCTTGATTGCGTTGTGGATGATGCGCCGCCTGAACGGCTCGGCGCATTGCTCGCGGCGCAGATGGAAGATGCGCCTCTACCCGCTCCCGGCTGGTGGACCGCGGGGAGCGAACATGTACGCCCGCAGCGTTTCGACATACCGGGACTTCTTCCCCCCATCGAGGCCGGCGCCCTGTTGCGCGATGCGTCTCCGGCGGAGTTTTAGAGGGCAATGACAGTTACAAAATCCTGGGCCAGAACCGATGTCGGCGCGGTGCGCAAACATAACGAGGATAATCTGCTGCACCGGCCGGATATTGGCCTGTGGGTGGTGGCAGACGGCGCGGGCGGGCATGATTCCGGCGAGGTCGCGTCCGGCCTGATCGTCTCGTCACTCGACCAATTGGCCAGTGCCGTTTCCGCGCCGGAATTGCTGTCCCAGGTTCGCCACCATGTGGGGGATGTGCATCTACAATTGCGCGACATGGCCGCCGCGCGGGGCGGCAATTCCATGATTGCCTCCACCTTTGTCGGGCTGATCATCCGCGACGGGCATTTCGCCTGCCTCTGGGCCGGGGATTCACGCGCCTATCTGCTGCGTCATGGCACGCTCTCGCAGATCAGCCGCGATCATTCACTGGTGCAGGAGCTGGTTGATTCCGGGCATCTCGCGCCGGAGGATGCCGAGACGCATCCGCACGCCAATATCATCACCCGCGCCGTGGGCGCCGATGCCGACACGCTGGAGCTGGACAAGGTGATCGGCGAAACAGAGCCGGGCGACCGTTTCCTGCTCTGCAGCGACGGGCTGACCAAGACTCTGTCCGATCCCGAAATCGCCGCCGTGCTTTCGCGCAATGGCGAGGCCTCGCCTGCCGACCGGCTCATCGCCGCGGCGCTGGCTCAGGATGTAAACGATAATGTCACCGCGGTGGTGGTGGACGTCGTGTAAAGCCGTTTTGCCTACGGCGCGACGTCGACGACGGTCTGGCTTGGTGAAATCTGCGCGCCCATCGGCATGTTGGCGCTGCCTTCGCCGTTATGCCCAACAATGCTGCCCATATAGGCGGCGTCGCACCCTTCGATCATCACCACCAGGCTGCCCAGCATGAACTGGCACGGGCCGCTCACCACGCCGGAGATGACACCGCCCGCCGAGCCGGCCTCGTCGCCCTCGGACATGGTGATAATGGTCTGGATTGTCGCCGCCGGCTTGTTGACGATGAAGACGGTCTCGGCGCAGGTGCCGGGATTGGCCATCGCCAGGCTAGCCATGTTGGGATAGGGAATGGGCACGGGTCCAGCCGGCGTCGGCGTCTTGCAGACATCCGGCATCGCCTCGCAATTTCCCATCCCCATTGTCGATGCAAACATTTTTTGATCCTTACCCGAGATGGATTTTCTGGCCTTCGATTTTCACATCTTCCTCGGCCTGGGCGCGCAGCCTTTTGGTGAGGAGCGCGAATGTGCCGCTGATGCGCGTGCGCAGCTCGCCGGCATCGAGGTCGAAAATCTGTGTCACGAAGCGCCGCACGGAGCCGAAGCGCTCGGTTGCCCGCTCCGCCGTGACGGCCAGATTTTGCGCATTCAGCCGTAGTTCCTCCGCATTGGCCGCCACCGCGACCCCCTGCAGCACAATCTCGCCATTCGGCGCCAGCAGGCGCAAATCCCCGTCCGCGCGGATAATTGACGGGCCGGTGGCGTTGAGCACGCCGATAACGTACGCCGCCGCCGCGCTTTTAATGGCGAGGACGGTATCGCCCGCGACTGGCGCATAGATGCCGGGCACGGCCAGCGCGGCGAAAAAGCGGCGTCCCTCGGCCTCAATCTCGACCTCGCGGCCGCACACACCCGTGACCAAAGCCGGGCCCATGCGCTGCAGCGTGGAAAATTCCGAGAGGAGATTGAAACTCGTATCCGGCATTGCGGTTCCCCTTATGGCGGCGGCAGCCAGCTCTCGGCGGCCAGTTGTTGTTCATCGGTATATTTCACGCCCGTGCGGTTCACGGACACCCATTCCGCCATGCTGCCCTGGGCGCCATGCACATTGGCGCCACTGAGATTGACCTGGGTGAACAAGGTATCCGCCAGCATGGCATGAGAAAAATCGCTCCGGCGCAAATCGGAATTGCTGCAGCGCCCTTTGCTCCATTGCGCTGCGGTAAAGACGGCGTGTGGCATGTTCACCGAGGTTAGGCGCAGGCCCGGCGCGTCGATCTTGCTGAAAAAGGCGCCGCGCGCTTCCAGCTCGGCGAGGTTCGCGTCCTTCAGCACGGCCTGGGAGAAGTTCGCGTGGGTGAGCGGGGAGCGCAGAATTTCCGCGCCGGTGAAATCGGCGCCGCCGAAATTGGCGCCGCGCAGCACGCAATTGCGCAGCTTCGCCTGGGAGAAATTTGCTCCGGCGAAATGGCAATCGGGGAAATCGGCATCCTCGATGACGCAGCCGGCCAGCACGGCGCCAGCCAGGAAGCAGAAGCTGAACTGCGCGCCAGCGAACTGCACCTTGCGGAAATCCGCGGGCTGGAAATCCACCCGGTAGAGCTGCGCGCCGATGAAATCGCACGCGCCGAGCTGGGTTGAGGCCAGATCGCAATGTTTGAGCACCGCCTGGGCGAAGCGCGCGTCCTTCAGCACGCAATTCTGGAACACGGCCCGCTCCAGCCGGGAGCCCGCGAAACTGGCGCCGGTGAGGTTGCAGTCGAAGAACTGCGTATAGGAAAGCGCCTCGCCATCGAACACGGCGAAGCTGAGATCGCATCCGGCGAATTTCGTGCCGGACAGATCATGGCCCCTGAAGATGCGGCCTGAGAAATCGGCCCCGGAAAATGACGTGCCGTTATAGCTCACGCGGCCGGGCGCCATGGCGATGGTGGAATCGTCATCCTCCTGCGCCTGCGGGGCCGTGGCTTCGAGCAATTTTGCCCCGGCCAAAGCCGCGTCCGAGAAATCCGCCCCGGCGAGACGTGCGCCTGTGAAATCGGCCCCGGCCGCCTTGATCTTGGTGAGCGAGGTTTTTTCCAGATTGGCGCGGACGAGCTTGGCTTTTTCCAGATTGGCCGCGTCGAGCCTGGCGCCGGATAGATTGGCCCGGACCAAGGTTGCGCCCGTGAGGATGGAGCGCGATAAATCCGCGCCCCTGGCGTCGATGCCAAACAGATTGGCACCGGAAAGGACGGAATTGGTCAGGCGCGTGCCCACGGCTTGGCGGCGCGTGAGATCGAGCCCGATAAAATCGCAGGCATCGAAATTGCCGCCCGAAAGCGTGCGCGGCAACACGCTCTCCTTGAAGCCGCACATGGCGAACATGGCTTTCACCAGGTCTGCGCCGGTGAAATCGCATCTGGTGAAAACGCTCTGCGCGCAGACCGCGGCGGCGAATTTCGTCTCACCCAATTTGATGCCGGTCCAGAGGCTGGTGGAGATCGCGGCATGCTCGAAATCCGCGCCTTGCGCCGTGCCGCCATTGACCACGCAGGTCGTGAAGGAGGCGCCATGCAGATCCGCCGCCCGCAGATCCGCCTCGATGAATTCGCATTCGGTGAAGCTGGCCTTGCGCGCATTGGCCTTCTCCAGCCCTGTGCCTTCGAAACGGCAGCGCAGGAAGGCGGCGCCGGCAAGCTGGGCCTCCGAAATGGCGCAGGATTTGAACACGCAATCGCTGAACCTCGCGCCGGCGAAATCGAAACCGGCAAGGTCGGCTCCATCCAGCAGCGCGCCTTTCAGGAGGCCATCCCGCAGGGCGTCCCGCAGCGCGGCGGCCGTTGTGAGGTTGCGCTCCATATTCATGATGCCATCAGCGTGCCCGCAAGAAACGCCCCTTCCAGCTTGATGCGTGACGAAGCCGCCGCGAACAGACCCGCCTTGTAGAGATTGGAGCCGGAGAAGTCGGCATCCCGCAAATCCGCGCGTTCCAGGATGGCGCGCACGAGCTTGGCGTTGGTGACCACCGCGAAACGGAGATCGGCCGAGCCGAATTGCGCGGCCTCCAGCAAAGCACGGTCGAATTGCGCATGTTCCAGCACGGCCTCGGCGAAATTCGCCTGGTTCAAAGCGGCGCGCGAGAAATCAGCCTTGCCGAGTAGAGCGCGTTGCCACACTGAACGTTCGGCCCTGACATCGGTGAATACCGCGCCTTGCGCATTGGTCTGATGCGCGCGGAGATTGACCATGTCGGCACGGGTGAAGGAGGCGCGCTCGGCCAGGGTCTCGGTGAAATTCGCCTGGGTCAGGACGGCATTGTCAAACGCCGCGTTTGTTACGTTTGCCTTGGAAAAATCGGCCCTCGGCAATGTGGCGCCACGGAAAGAGGCGCCGGCCAGATTGGCCTCGCTGAAATTCGCGCGCGCGCCGTGCGCCCGGTCGAACGAGGCGCCGGGCAGCGTCTGCTTGGAGAAATCTGCGCCCGCCAGCCCGGCCTCGCCGAAGCGTGCGCCCTTGAGATTGGCCCCGGTGAAGCGTGCGCCGGCAAGATGCGCGCCGCCAAATTGCGCCTCCTCCGCTATCGCATCGGTAAAATCGGCTCGTTCGAGATGAGCCTGCTGCAGCCAGCAACGTGACAGATTCGCGCCGGTGAAATTTGCCCCGCTGAGCTGCGCTCCTGCCAAGGTCAGCTCACTCAGGTCGAGCCCTGAAAGATCAACCCCCGCCATACTGGCGCCTTGCGCATGAGCTTCGGCCACGCGTTCACGCGTCCAAGCCGGGCCTTTTTCCCCTTGCGCTGCTTTTATGCTTTCCGCCGCGCTCGCCAATTTCGTGTTGAGCAGCGCGGCTTTTTCCGGGTCATGCGCGGCGAGCAGCGCCATGGCGTCGCGCTGCGCCGGCTGGTGTTTCGCCGGCGGATATTTTCCGGCCTTGGCGGCCTGCCCGGCGGCAAATGCGTTGGCCGCCTTGGTGATGTCCTGGGCCTCTTTCAGGCTGGCTTCTAGCTTGGCTTTGGCCGCATCGGCTTCTTTCTGCCGTTTTGCCTCCGCCTCTTCCCTGTCCGCCTGCGCCTCTTCGCGCGTGGGGTAGGTGGCGCGGCGGCGGGCCTCGAACTGGGCCCGATATGTTTCGAGCGGCACCGGGGCGGCTAGTGGTTCGATGGCGGTAAAGAGGAATTTTATGTCCCGCAGCCGGGGCGATTTCACCGCCGCCGCGCCGCGCCATACCAGCTCCGTCCGCCCGGCTTCCATGTCGATATCAACCGTGTCGAGCGCCAGTGGCATTTCGGCGAAGGCGCCATCCTGGCGCTGCAGGAAGGCGCGCAGCTTCTTGCCGGGCAGGGATAGCTCGGCCCGCTTTTTCTCCTGGTGCATGTTGAGCACGGTAAAACGCTCATCACCCTTGAAGAATTCTGGAAATTGCTGGTCGGCGGGCGCTTCGTTCCAGAAGCGTGGATCGAAATCCTGTGGCATGCCGGGCCAGTCCTGCACCAGCCAGGCGGCATCGTACGTGCCCAGCCTTTCCGCGCGCGGGTTGCAGGAGGCGGGGATGGGGCCGAACCCGGCGGGTGGTGGGCGGTGGGTGCGCAGCTGCACCTGATGGTCGGGATATTCGATATTGGGCAGCAGATCGCCTTGCGTGCCCTCGCCCATGCCACGCCCTACCGGGTTGGGCGTATAGCCCGTGCCGCCGAAAGCGCGTTCATAAATGACAGGGATGGAGCTGAAGGGCACGGGCTCGGTGATGGAAGCGCCAAGCACACCGATATGCCAGAGCCGGTCGCCGAACACCGCCAGCTCCTTGCGCCAGCGCCCTTGTTCCACGGCGATGCGCACCGCGCGCTCATGCCCATATTCCGCCGCGTTGGGCCAAGCGCGGCCGGAGACGAGCAGATCGCCCGCCACCTTGCGCGGGGCTTTTCTGTGCCCCGCCATGCGCGGGGTTTCCTCACGAGCCACCGTCGCGCCATCATGCGAGACCAGCAGCGAGCCGCACAGCACGAGCACTGGCGCTCCGCCTTTGCCGGGGGCGATGCGGTGGAACCAGGCTAGATTGGCGTTCTTTCCGGCTTCGCCGTGATGCAGCAGGCGCATGAGTTTTCTACCGCCTTGCCTCAGCCGAGCTGGATGAGTTCGCCGATAATTGTAACATCCGATCCGCTGATCGTCGTCGCGCCACCACCCGTGCCTAGGACTGTGGCAACCGCGCCCCCGAAGGTGGCGGTTCCAGTCGCGGAAACGACAGCATCACCTGCAAGAGCCGCCATGTTAATGTCTCCCGTAGTGACCGTAACGACGAAACCCACTGTATCCGCCGTGTAACTTATCCCTGCAGCAGCCGTCACAGCCCATGTGGTTCCGGCTGTCACCGTGCCTGAACCAGCGGCGGCCAGCGTCCAAGATGCAGGCACCGCCGCCGCTGCAGCCGTCGCGGCCACTGCGGCCACTGATGTAATCGAGGCACCACCCGCGACGGCCGCGTTCGACTCGTCCGGTGGCGCGACGATTGTGTATTGATAGCCCTGGTTGAGGGTAAAATTGCCAGCCAGCGAGGCGTTCAATGACGCTCCAAGCACCACCGCCACGCTGCCCGCGAGGGTGAGGCCGAGACTCCCGCCGACGATAAGCGATTCGCTGCCGCCGATGACGGCGCTGACGCTGTTGCCTGTTACCAGTGAATCGCTGGCACCGAATACCATCGAATTCGCAAAATCATAGGTGACTGAAAATGATCCGCTCCTGATCCAGGAATAGGAGATGCCATGGGTCCAGGAGCTGGAATTTCCACCGACATATGTGCCGGAATCCGACTCCGATACGGAATAGGAGCAACCAGGATCGTTACTTGATGTACCACTGAATGACCCTGGCGCCGCGGAGCTGGCGCCGTTCACTGCTGTTGAGAGCGCACTCGTTAAATCGTTATAACCGGAGACATTGGGGTTTTCCGACAAACTTGCCGGCAGTGTCCATGTGCTTCCAACCACATCTGACGAGAGCGATTCCGCGAGGGAAGCGATGGCGAACATGTTCAGATTGCGTGGCGCGATCAGGCTGAGATGCTGGCCGCCCGCCTGCCCGTTCATCACGATCTTGTTGTTGCCATGGTCGCGCGTGATCGTTTTATGCTTATCGTCCGGCAGAGTGAGTGGCGGCATCTTGTCGGCATTATGCACGCGCCCGGTGATCAGCGGCCGGTCGGGATCGCCTTCCAGAAATTCAACCACCACTTCCTGCCCGGCATGGGGGGTAAAGACACCGCCGAACCCGGCACCGGCGCTGTTCTGCGCCACGCGCACCCAGCAGGAGGTGGCTCCGGAATAAGGATTGCCGCGCCGGTCCCAGTGGAAATGAACTTTTACCCGGCCATATTCATCGACATAGATCGGATCATCCGACGTCGGCGAAACAACCGTTGCCGTCTGCGCGCCATGGATGATGGATTTGGGTGTACGGCGGCGCGGGCGGAACGGAATGTCCGCGGCAACGGCGACGAAGCTGTTATGATATTCGCTGCCCCCACCCTGGCCGTCGAAATAGCTGTGCTCCTTGGCATGGTGCCTGACCTCGAGCAGCAGATATTCCTTGGGTTCGCCGCCATCTCCCTCTTCATCCAGCTCGAACCGGTAGCCTGGGAAGAAACTGGTCGCCCATCCCTCGCCATAGGTACGGTTGAACTCAGCCTCCTCCGCCTGCATCCGCAAATCGGCTTGCCACTCGCCGATCCCCTGGTCTGCATAACCGCCGGGAAAGTCGAAACGCTCGATGGGCGTGGGCAAGGCGGCCGGCAGGGTCGTCTTGGCCTGCTTGTGCATCTGCTTGGTCGGTCCGGTGAAATCGTAATCACTGAGCGCCCAGGCGCCGGGCTGGAAGGAGGTTTCCGTGGCGATGGATTCAATCTCGCCCGCCCGGCTTTGCCCGGCAATGGTCAAAGGCTGGCCAGAGAGATTGTCGGTCAGTTTGTTCGCATCGGTCAGGATCAGCTTGTGGCTGCCCTCCTTATGCTCGTGGTAGAAATAAATGCCGACATGTTCCAGCAAGCGGGAGATGAAAGCGAGGGCGGATTCGCGATATTGCACGCAATATTCCACCTCCGGATAGTCGCTCTTCATCAACCTGAACTGGTAGGAGGTGACGCCGTAATCCTGCAGGATCGTTTCGACGATCTTCGGCAAGGTCATGTTCTGGAAAATCCGGCAGTCGGACGTGCATTCCAGGAACCAGAGCCGCGGCACCACTTCGGCCCTGTAACCCTTGAACCCTTTCAGCGTGATGCGCTTATCCATCACCCGCCGGATATAGCCATTGATGGGCACACGCTGTGTCTGGTCATTATCCAGCCAGATTGTCACAGGCTGCCCAACCAGTCCGCGCACATCGGCATCGGACGCCTTTGTGATGAACTCGATCGTATAGGTGAAACATGCGGAGACCACATCTTCACCCTGCACCGAGGTCAGGAGGAGAACGTCCTGGCCGAGCGGTGAATCGATCGCGATAAGACGGTTTTCCTGGGTGACGTCCCTGGACGTGGCATTTTGGCTCATATCGCCAAGTTTATAACCTGACGTCTCGAATTGGCAAAGGCTTACAGAGAGGAAATACCGTCAGTCTTATACCGGCAATAGAATGTGCTTAAACGAAGGGAACATCTGGCGATCTTATTGTAACGGAATTTGCGGCGATGCTCTCGCTCTGCGTGCTGGAAGCGCTTGCGGCGGGCTGACCGGTGCGCTCAGCCGCGCGCAAACGTGCCGTTGATGGATATAATTTCGATATTTTATCGTTTTGCCGCTCCGGCGCGCAACCGCCAAACTGCAACGTCATGCGCGGCATCTTTCACCGTCTTTCGCCGTTGCCATGGGGCGTAAAATGCTGACACGGCGAAGCGCTTGACGTGTAAGTCTATGTATTTATATTCTATTTGAAATATAGAATATATGGCTAAGGAACGGCGAGGCCGGGGATTTGCTGCAGGTGCGCGGCGAGATCATCGAGGTCCGCCCCTCGCGATCCAAACTCGACCGCGGCGTTGTGCGGTCGAGGATCAGCCTGTTCAACCAGGACGGCCAAGCCGTGATGAACCTGGTGACCAATACACAGGTTCTCGGGAAAGGCGGGCAGGCGGCCTGAATTCAGCCCGCCGCTGCATCCTGGCCGAAAAGTTCACGTCCGATCAGCATGCGGCGGATCTCGTTGGTGCCGGCGCCGATATCGAGCAGCTTGGCGTCGCGCAGATAGCGCTCCACCGGCCAGTCCTTGGTGTAGCCGGCGCCGCCCAGCGCCTGCACCGCCTCATTCGCGACGCGCACGGCATTCTCGGAGGCCAGCAGAATGGCGCCGGCGGCGTCGAAACGCGTGGTCCGCCCAGCATCGCAAGCGCGGGCCACGGCATAGCAATAGGCGCGGGCGGAATTGAGCGCGACATACATGTCCGCGATCTTTGCCTGCATGAGCTGGAACTCCCCGATGGGCCGGCCGAATTGTTTACGCTCCCGCACATAGGGCAGCACCACATCCAGGCAGGCCTGCATGATGCCGAGCTGAATGCCCGAGAGCACCACGCGCTCATAATCGAGCCCGCTCATCAGCACTTTTGCTCCGCCATGCAGCGGGCCCATCACATTTGCGTCCGGCACGAAGCAGTCCTGGAAAACCAGCTCAGCGGTGGGGCTGCCGCACATGCCCATTTTCTCGATCTTCTGGCCGATGGAGAAGCCGGCGAAGCCTTTCTCGATGAGGAAGGCGGTGATGCCCTTGGCGCCTGCCGCGGGCTTCGTCTTAGCGTACACGACCAGGGTGTCGGCATATGGGGCATTGGTGATCCAGAATTTCGTGCCGTTCAGCCGATAGCCGCCCTCCATTGCGTCCGCGCGCAGCCGCATGGAGACCACGTCCGAGCCCGCATTGGCCTCCGACATGGCGAGGCTGCCGACATGGGCACCCGAGATGAGATTGGGGAGGTATTTTTGCTTCTGCGCGGGCGAACCCCAACGCGAAATCTGGTTGATGCAGAGATTGGAATGGGCGCCATAAGAAAGGCCGACCGAGGCCGAGGCGCGGCTGATCTCCTCGCAGGCGACGAGATGCTCAAGGTAGCCAAGCCCGAGCCCGCCATATTCCTCCTCGGCCGTAATGCCATGCAGCCCCAGCGCGCCCAGCGCCGGCCATAATTCCAGAGGAAAGTAAGATTCCGCGTCGATGCGCGCGGCCAGCGGCGCAATTTTTTCTCGCGCAAAACGCCGCGCACTGTCCCGTACCGCGACAGCTTCGTCGCCCAGCATTAAATCCCAGTCGAAAGACAGTTTATCCTCCCGCACGCTACCGTCTTGCCGGCGCGACTCCAGCCCGCGCCGTTCCATGTGACAGAGTGCCAGAGTTTTATGGGATTGTCGCCCGTGGCACCGCGCGTTCAGGTGGCCGGCCCGGATTCAGGCCGGCCGCGCCATCCAGCGCGCTGCGTTATCAATCCTACTAGATGCTATTGCCCCTGGTGCGCATGCATTGTGCATAGGCGATGTTGAAGCTCTGCTGCATGTCCGCCGACTGCTGGCCGGACCTATGCGCGCCCCACGCCGAGCCGCCCAGAAGCCCGGCACCTGCGCCGATCGCCGCACCCATGCCGGCATTACCAGCCGCCGCCCCCAGCAACGCGCCTGCCGCCGTAGCGCCAACAGTGGTCGCCGCCGCTGTACCTGTGGGGCTGTTCAAGCCGGATGGCGGGGCCTGGATCTGACTCTGCGCGAACTGGCGGCAGATGGCGTCGTCATTCTGGAATTGTGCGAGTGTCTTGCCCGGCCCGGGCATGACGGTAATCGTCGGTCCGGTCGGCACGGTCGGCTGACAACCTGTCAAGGCAAGCAAGGCGATCACGAAGGCAGTTAACCGATGAGAGTGCATTTGAGACCTCCGGCTGTATTGGCTTTTTGACGCTATAACGGCTGCCGGGGTGATATTTGGTTGGGGCAGCGATATTACAAGAGAACCAGACGCGAAACGGACCGGACAGGCAGCCAGGTTCGAAGCGCCGGCCTTCAAGCTAGGAGCTTGATAATGGCGGTATCGCAACCCGAATTTGCGGGACATGGTTGTCCCGTTTTGTCCCGCCGGCCCGATGGCCGGGTTAATATTCGGACAAGATCCGCGTATTTTATTGGTTATCCAATACGAAATACGAATTAACCATTTGCGTGCTCATGTTCAGCCCCTTCATGCGCGCGAGATACTTGGGGAAACCATGGAATTTCAATCACTACGAGCCAGCGCGCGTTGGGACCATGACGCCGGTTTGGCGGCAAGGCGATGGGCGGCGGGCGGTGGCTTGGTTATATTTGGAGGTGGCCCGTCACGTTCTATATATCTGACCAAGGCACCGCCCGCCGCCAGGCCCGTTGCGGCCTGTGTGACGGTTTGTCCCGGCAAAGATCAGGATCGTTTTTTGGATATCACGCCGCCCGAAGCCCTGTCTGGCCTGTTCCATCCGGCCATCGCCACCTGGTTCCGCCAGGAATTTGGCGCGCCCACGCCGGCGCAGGCGGAGGCCTGGCCGTCCATCCGGGCGGGGCGCCATACGCTCATCGCCGCACCCACCGGCTCCGGCAAAACGCTGGCGGCCTTCCTCGCGGCGATTGATTCGCTGGTCCGGCAAGGGTTGGAGGCAGCACTGCCGGACGAGACCCAGATTGTTTACGTCTCGCCGCTGAAGGCGCTGTCCAATGATATCGAGCGCAATCTGCAGGCGCCTCTGGCGGGCATCAGGACGGCGCTGGAGGCACAGGGCCTGCCGGATGTGGGTGTCCGCACCTGGGTGCGCACCGGCGACACGCCCTCCGCCGAGCGCGAGAAAATGCGCCGCCGGCCACCCCATATCGTCGTGACCACGCCGGAATCGCTCTATATCCTGCTGGGCTCGGAATCCGGCCGCAACATGCTGCGGACGACACGGACCGTGATCGTGGACGAGATCCATGCTTTGGCGCCAAATAAGCGCGGCGCCCATCTCGCCCTGTCGCTGGAGCGGCTTTCGGCGCTTTGCGAGCACCGTTTGTTGCGGGTGGGCCTGTCCGCCACGCAGAAGCCGATCGAGCTCATGGCACATTTTCTCATAGGCGCCACCGAGCTTGAAAAACTCGATTGCAGCATCATCGATACCGGCCATGTCCGCGACCGCGACATCGCTCTGGAAGTGCCGTCCTCACCGCTGGAAGCCGTGATGTCGGCGGAGGTGTGGACCCAGCTTTATGACCGCATGGTGGAGCTGGCCGGGTCGCATCGCACCACTTTGGTGTTCGTCAATACCAGGCGCATGGCTGAGCGTGTGGCCGGGCAGCTTTCCGACCGGCTAGGCGAAGGGCTGGTTATGGCGCATCATGGCAGCATGGCGCGGGAACACCGGCTGGATGCCGAGCAGCGGCTTAAGCGCGGTGAGCTGAAGATTTTGGTCGCCACGGCTTCGCTGGAGCTGGGCATCGATATCGGTGATGTCGACCTTGTGTGCCAGCTTGGCTCGCCGCGCTCCATTGCGAGCTTCCTACAGCGCGTGGGGCGCTCGGGCCATTCGGTGGGCGGAACGCCCAAGGGGCGGCTCTTCCCGCTCTCGCGCGACGAACTGGTGGAATGCGCGGCCCTGGTGGACAGCGTGCGGCGCGGCGAGCTGGACCGGCTGGTCATCCCCGCCCAACCCTTGGACGTGCTCGCGCAGCAGATTGTTGCCGAAGCCGCCGCGCAGGAATGGAATGAGGATGGACTGCTCGCTTTGTTCCGCCGCGCCTGGCCTTATCGCAGCCTGCCGCGCGAGGCGTTCGCCGAGATTGTGCGCATGCTGGCGGAAGGTTTCACCACGCGGCGCGGGCGGCGGGGCGCGTTGCTGCATCATGATGCGGTGAATCACATGCTGCGCGGCCGGCGCGGAGCGCGGCTCACCGCGCTGACCTCCGGCGGCACGATTCCGGACACGGCGGATTACCAGGTCGTCCTCGAACCTGAAAACCAAACCATCGGCTCGGTGAATGAGGATTTTGCCGTCGAGAGCATGGCCGGGGATATTTTCCAGCTCGGCAACACGGCCTATCGCATCATCCGGGTGGAGCGCGGCATTGTGCGTGTCGAGGATGCGCGCGGCCTGTCGCCGACCATCCCGTTCTGGCTCGGCGAGGCGCCGGGGCGCAGCGCGGAATTATCGCTTTCCGTATCGCGGCTGCGGCGCGATATCGAGGCGCGGCTGCAAGGCGGAGCGAATGAGGAACATATCGCTGACTGGCTGGCGCAGGAGCGGCATGTCGCCTTCCCCGCCGCGGAGCAACTCGCCGAATATCTTGCCAGCTCTCATTCCGCGCTCGGCTGCCTGCCGACGCAGGAGACGATCGTGCTGGAGCGCTTCTTCGACGAGGCCGGCGGCATGCAGCTCGTCATCCATTCGCCCTATGGCAGCCGCATCAACCGCGCCTGGGGCTTGGCGCTGCGCAAGCGCTTCTGCCGCAAATTCAATTTCGAGCTGCAGGCGGCGGCGACCGAGGATAATATCGTACTCTCGCTAACCACGGCGCATAGTTTCGAGCTGGGCGATGCCGCGCATTATCTGCATTCGGCGAGCGTGCGGACGGTGCTTATCCAGGCTTTGCTGGACGCGCCGATGTTCACCACGCGCTGGCGCTGGGTGGCGGGTACGGCCCTGGCGCTGCCGCGCCGGCGCGGGGGGAAGAAGATTCCGCCGCAGCTGGCGCGCATGGAGGCGGAGGACCTCATCGCCAATGTATTTCCGGACCAGTTGGCTTGTGCCGAGAATCTCGTCGGCGCGCGTGAGATTCCGGACCATCCTCTGGTCAACCAGACCCTGGCGGATTGCCTCGACGAGGCGATGGATATTGCGGGGCTGGAACGCCTGCTCGGGCGGCTGGAAACGGGGGAGATCCACGTTGTCTCCCTCGACTTGACCCAGCCTTCGCCGCTGGCTTTAGAGATTCTCAATGCTAAGCCTTACGCGTTTCTGGATGACGCGCCGCTGGAAGAGCGCCGGACGCAGGCGGTGATGAACCGGCGCTGGCTGAGCCCCGAACAGGCGAGCGATATCGGCAGGCTGGACCCCGAGGCGATTGCGCGGGTGCGGACAGAAGCCTGGCCAGACCCAGTGAATGCGGATGAGCTGCATGATGCGCTGGCCTGGATTGGGTTTTTGACCGAGGCCGAGGTGACAGCGCAGCCGGAATGGCGGCCATGGCTGGCCATGCTGGCACGCCAGAGCCGGGTGTCGCGGCTGCGCCATCCGGGCATGGATATGTGGATTGCCACGGAACGGCTGGGGCAATTCCAGGCGCTCTGGCCCGAGGCGCGGCTGGAACCTATCGTTACGGTGCCTGAGGCATATGCCAGCCAGGAATGGAGCGCGGAAACAGCTTGCATTGAAATCCTGCGCGGCCGGCTGGAAGGGTTGGGTCCGGTGACAACGGCACAGCTCTCCGCGCCTTTGTCCTGCGAGCCGGACTTCATTGATGCTGCGCTGATGGCGCTGGAAGTGGAAGGCTTTGCACTGCGCGGGCATTTCACATCTGGTGCGACCGAAGAGGAATGGTGCGTGCGCGGGCTGCTCGCGCGCATCCATAACTACACTATCAAGCGTCTGCGCGCGGAAATCGAACCCGTGGCCGCACGCGATTTCCTGCGCTTTCTCTTCACTTGGCAGCACGCCTCGGCGGAAGCGCGGATGGAGGGGCCGGACGCCATCGGCGCGGCGCTGATGCAGCTTGAAGGATTCGAAGCGCCGGCCGGCGCGTGGGAAAGCGAAATATTGCCGGCGCGCCTCGCGGATTACGAGCCCGCCTGGCTGGATGATGAATGCCTCGCCGGGCGCACCACCTGGGCAAGGTTGAAGCCACGCCCGGCCCGCGCCAGCACAGCACGCGGCGCCAGCCCCGTGCGCGCCACGCCGGTGACATTGCTGCCGCGCCGCCATGTCGCGTTCTGGCAAAGCCTGCTGCCGGAAACAGAGGCGGTGCAGCCGAGCGTGCGGGCGCAGGCGGTCATGGATGTCCTGCGCGAACATGGCGCGTCGTTCTTTGACGAAATCATCACTGGCGCCGGGCTGCTGCGGCAGCAGGTGGAAGAGGCCTTGGCAGAGCTGGTGGCGCTCGGCCTCGTCACCTCGGACAGTTTCGGCGGGCTGCGTGCGTTGCTGGCACCTTCCGAGCAGCGCTCCTCACCCCGGCACCGGCGGCGCGCCGCCGATGGCATGGAGCGTGCCGGACGCTGGTCGCTCACACGTAAGACCGCACCGGCCCCGTCCGCTTCCGGTGCTCTTGAACATATCGCGCACAGCCTGCTGCTTCGTTACGGGATCGTCTTCTGGCGCGTGTTGGAGCGCGAGGCGGACTGGCTGCCGCCATGGCGGGATTTGCTGCGCGTCTACCGGCGCATGGAAGCGCGCGGCGAGATACGCGGCGGGCGGTTCGTCGCCGGGTTTTCCGGCGAACAATTCGCCTTGCCTGACGCAATCGGGCTCTTGCGCGACACTAAGCGCAAGCAAAGCGCGGGCGACTGGGTCTCACTTTCCGGCGCCGACCCGCTCAATCTTGCGGGCATTCTCACGCCAGGACCAAAACTCCCCGCATTGACGGGAAACCGGGTATTGTATCGCGACGGCCTACCTGTGGCATCGCTCGCCGGCGGCGAAACATTTTTCTACGAATCCATGGCGCCGGCGGAAGAGTGGCAGGCCAGGAAGCGGCTGCTGCGCGGCATCCATGGACCTGCCGTACATGATGTTGCCAGTGCCACGTCGCATTCCATCTGATACATATCGAACCCCCGCATTTTTGATTGTGAATTAGAACGACCACTTCACTTTCCGGCCATGAATAGCAACATAATTTTCAAATGATGGCGCCATCGTATCACGAAGACAAGGGCGGCGTTATGTCTTCCAATGGACGGTTTTCTGCGTCGACAGCAAATCTCGCGGCCACGGCAGCCGCAATCAACATGAGCACGCAAGCGCCGGCATAACCTCCCGAAATGGCGGCACGCGACCCAGTCCCTATGAGATGTCCGAAAATCCACGGTGCGGCGATGCCGCCAATGGCTGTACCAAACGCATACAAGATGGCGATGGCCCGTGCGCGCATTTCTACAGGAAATATCTCGCTGACGGTAAGATAGGCCGAGGACGCCGCCGCTGAAGCGACAAAGAAAATCGCCGCCCAGGTCAATGTCTGAGTCATCGCAGACAGCATCCCGAAGAGGAAAAGGATAGCGGTGGCAGCAAGAAGAATACCGGTGAGCGCATAGGTGACGGTAAGCATGATGCGGCGGCCAATCGTATCGAAGAACCTGCCGAGGAGCAGCGGTCCGAGAAAATTGGCGATCGCGAGAGTGACCAGAAAATAGCCGCCTTGTCCCGGCGGCACAGCATAGAACCTGACAAGGACAAGGGTATAGGTAAAAAAGAGGGCATTATAGAGAAAAGCCTGCGCCGCCATGAGGACAAGGACGAGAAAGGTGCGTGACGGATAGCGGCTGAATAATGTCCGCACGACCGCGCGTAGGCCGGAATTTGGTGCAGAGCGCACCGGAATTGTTCGTAAACCCTCGGATGTGCCTCCTCCGGCGTGCTGTTCGATCGACGCCATGATATGCTCAGCTTCCTCCATGCGGCCCTGCGCTATGAGCCAGCGAGGGCTCTCAGGTACATGGCTGCGCAAAGCGAGAACGGCGATGCCAAGAATGGAACCAAGACGCCAGCCCAACGCAATTGGAAGAATGGCAGGGTTCAGAAGAGGGATGGTCAGCATACCACCCAGTGCAGCGCCCAGCCAGTAAGTGCCATTCACGGCGAGATTGGTCCGGCCGCGCAGGCGCGCCGGTATGAGCTCATCGATGGCCGAATTGACCGCGGCATACTCGCCGCCAATGCCAAATCCCGTCAACATCCTGAACAGGGCAAAACTGCCAAAATTCCAGGAACATGCGGAGAGCAGCACGCCGGACAGATAACAGATCATCGTTATGAAGAAGATCCGGCGGCGGCCGAAGCGATCCGCCAAGCCGCCGAAAACAAGCGCACCCGTTACGGCACCAGAAATATAGAACGAGGCGACGGCACCGATGTCCGATGGCGTCAAATGCAATGTGTACGGACTTTCCAGAATACCGCTCATGGCACCAACAATGGTGACTTCCAGCCCATCCAGCAGCCAGGCGATTCCGAGCGCCGCAATCAACAGCACGTGAAAGCGGCTCCAGCCCAGCCGGTCAAGCCGTGCAGGAATGGAGGTGGAGGATGGATCCATCATTTTCTCGCAAAGCCATCCAGCCCATGCGTCACTTCACCGCGCGGGCTGGCAAACCTCCATCTGTGCCACGGGAGTCACGAGCCCTTCATAAATTTCCACATAATCTTCTGTCATCCGCCGCGCGGAAAAGCGATCCTCGAAGCGTTCTGGAATGAGCCTGCGACTCAACTGACCGACTTGACGCAGCGCCGCGGCAGCCTCCTCCTCGTTTCCGACGATGAAGCCCGTTACGCCATGCTCGATGATTTCTGGAACGGAGCCGTGGTTGAAGGCGATGACCGGTGTGCCACAAGCCATGGCCTCGATCATGACCAGCCCAAACGGTTCTGGCCAATCGATCGGCATCAGCAGCGCCTTGGCGCGGGAGAGAAAAGATGATTTTTCATGGTCCGCGATTTCACCGATCAAGATCGCCTGCGGACTGAGCATCGGCGCGATCTCGGCGGTAAAATAGGCCTCATCCACACGATCGACCTTTGCCGCCAGTTTCAGACATTCGCCCGCGCGACGTGCAATCCGGATCGCTCGATCTGGCCGCTTTTCGGGACAAATCCGTCCCAGGAAGGCGACATATTCGGGCTCGGATTCATCTGGATACAGCAAGGTCTCCGGCAATCCATGATGGACCGTGCCTATAAAATTTGCATCCGGCAGATAGCTGCGCTGCGCGTCAGAGACAGCAATCAGATTGTGTGCCGGCAAACCGGCGTAAACATGCCCCAATTCTGGCATGTCCAGCCGCCCGTGCAAGGTGGTCACAAAAGGTACGCGTTGACGCGAAAACAGTGAAACAGGAAAATAATCCAGGTGAAAATGCAATATGTCGAACTGGGATGCCATTTGGCATATTTTTTCGAGAAGCAGGAAGTGCGGCGCGAGGGTATCACGCAGATTTCCATCCAGCCGCAGCGCCTGTGGCCAGGCTGGTTCCAGCCTCGCATCAGTGATCGAATCTCCGCTCGCAAAAAGAGTCACATCATGCCCCTGAGCGACGAGCTCCTCGGTCAGGAATGATACAACCCGTTCGGTTCCGCCATAGAATTTCGGTGGTACAGCCTCGTGGAGAGGCGCAATTTGTGCAATTCGCATCGTCTCTGGCCTTTTCGTCGCAAGGGATGTGGTATCGCCATGTCAGAAAAGCGGCTTGATGCGGCAGGAATATGGCATAAATGCCCAACAGCACCTGAATCCCTGCGAAAGATCGGATTTTTTCATGGTAAATGCTAAATGTTTTGAAAGAAACCCGTTCAGATTTGTCATGAAGGCCATTTCATCGCATGGTTTGGCGCATGCCATCATTCTCCTGTCCGTGCTAACGGGCGTTGGCTGTTCGGTTGCCTCGCAATATGCAGTAAAGAACATCGTCGATGTGCTTGCCCGTCACGATGTGCGTGCCGTCTGGATGGCCTTCATGCTGCTGGCGGGCCTCATCGCTGCCGATAATTTATCCTGGCGGGCCGGCGGCTGGGTCGCGGGGAAAACATTCGTCGCCGTCACAGGCGATCTCCGGCAATATCTATTCAATCATCTTCTTGATCATTCGCCTGGATTTTTTGCGCGCCGGAGGGCCGGCATGCTGGCAGGACGCATTTCCGCAACGGGAAATGCCGTATTCCGCATCGAGAGTCTGACCGCCTGGAATGTGCTGCCGCCTCTCGCCGCCGTGCTCGGGTCGGTCGGCATCATCTGCTTTGTTGTGCCCGCGATGGGCATGCTGCTGCTGGGAACATCTCTTTGTCTTGGCATGGCCCTGGGGTACCTCGCCTGGACCGGACGGGAACTCCACCAAACCTATGCCGCCGCCGCCAGCGCCGTGGATGGCCAGCTTGTTGATGTCATCAACAATGTTGCCGTGGTCCGCGCCTTTGGCGCCACCTGGCGTGAGCGCGACCGATTTGCGGCGGATGTCGCGCAGGAGATGCAGGCGCGGCAGACAAGCCTGCTTTATCTGGAGAAAATCCGCATCCTCCATGCCGTGACGACGGCCATTCTCACCGCCGGTCTGTTGTACTGGATTCTCCTGCGATGGAGCCATGGCCATGCGACGGCCGGTGATGTCGTCCTGGTCGTTTCACTTGGCTTCACCATTTTACATGGTACGCGTGATCTTGCCGTGGCGCTTGTCGAAATGGTGCAGGACTGGGCCCGTCTTGGCGATGCGCTGCGCGCCCTGCTGATTCCCCATGAGCTGCCCGACGATCCGCACGCAACGGAACTGCGCAAGACCCATGGTAGAATCACATTCGATCATGTCGATTTCACCTATGGCGATGCGGGGCCTGTGCTCCGCGGGATAAATCTCACAATTGCCGCCGGCGAGCGGATCGGGCTGGTTGGCCGCTCTGGCGCGGGGAAATCCACCTTGCTGGCGCTGCTGCAGCGCCAATATGCCCCTACACATGGCCGTATCCTCATCGACGATGCCGATATCGCCGGGCTCACGCGGGACTCACTTGCCGCGGCAATCTCAGTTGTCGGCCAGGATGTCCAGCTTTTTCACCGCACGATCATGGAAAATATCCGCTATGGGCATGCTCTGGCAACGGATGAGGAGGTCCGTATGGCAGCACGGGCTGCCTTCGCGGACGAGTTCATCGAAGCCCTCCCGGAAGGTTATCACACCTTGGTGGGCGAACGTGGATTGCGCCTCTCCGGGGGGCAGCGCCAACGCATCGCCATCGCCCGCGCGTTCCTGCGCAATGCACCGATTTTGTTACTCGATGAAGCAACCTCTGCGCTAGATTCCGAAGCAGAGGCGAATGTGCAATTTGCCCTCGCTGGACTCGCCGCCAATCGTACCGTCATTGCCATTGCCCACAGGCTCTCCACCCTGCGCGATTTCGATCGCATCATCGTCATGGAAGATGGCCGGATCGTGGACCAGGGCCCGCACGCGGCACTGGCAGCACGGCCCGGTCCCTATGCGGCACTGCTTCGTCAACAGGCTTTTGCCGTGTAAGATATCCTGGCACTTTGTTTCCGCCATCCACAGCGGCTTGATATCGCACATTCATCGCACTTCGAGGGTCCAATGATGAGCAATAACGATCGTTCCCGACCTCTCCGCCGGCGGCCCTTCGTCGTGACCAGCCTGATGACCGGCTTCACCCTCGCGACGGCACGCGGTCAAACGACGCCAATCCTCACGGATACCGAGGGCTTAGTTGCGGGTGAGGTCCATATTCCAGTTGCCGATGGGGTCCTGCCCGGCTATTACGCGCGGCCGGCAGCATTGCCGACGGCTCCTGTTGTCATCGTCATCGAGGAAATCTTTGGCGTCCACGAATATATCAAGGATGTCTGCCGCCGGTTGGCGAAAGCCGGCTATTTGGCCGTGGCGCCAGAGCTTTATGCCCGCCTGGCGGATCTCTCGAAAATGACGGACGTGCAGGAGATCTTCCAGGATGTGATCTGGAAGGCGCCTGATGCGACGATGCTGTCCGACCTGGGGTCGGCGATCGATTGGGCCACTGCGAATCATGGGGATGGCGCGCGTGTCGCGACGCTTGGCTTCTGCCGCGGCGGACGTGACGTCTGGCTCTTCGCGGAACATGATCCGCGGTTAAGGGCCGCGGTCGCATTCTATGGGCCGGTCGTCAGCCCGACGAGCGCCATACAGCCGCAAAATCCGATCGATCTCGCCGCTGATCTCAAATGCCCGCTTCTGGGACTTTATGGCGGCAAAGATGAGAGTATACGCCCGCAAGATGTCTATGCCGCCCAAGCCAAGGCACTCGCTGCCGGAAAGCTCGTCGAGATCATCTATTATCCCGATGCGGGTCACGGATTTCATGCGGATTACCGTCCGAGCTATAATCGCGCCGACGCGGAGGCAGCCTGGACGCAGGCTCTTGCCTGGCTCCGCAAATATGACGTTGGCTAAGAGACTGTTTGCAAACTCTACTCTGGCGGTCACTTGGCGGTGATTTTCTACGCTCCGGCGCTCACGTACTGACGGACGGGCTGGATGAACCGGGCATATTGCCAATCCGGCACTATTTGTAGCCGAGGCCGGCGGTGCCTGTCCCTAGACAGCGAGAACATTGCAATACCGGACAAATGAGAAATGCTGGAAGCATGATCCATGGCAACACAATGTGACATCCGCATCGGCATTTCCGGCTGGCGCTATGCGCCCTGGCGCGGTGTATTTTATCCGCAGGGGCTGCGGCAAAAAGATGAGCTAGCCTATGCCGCGCAAAAATTCCGTACCATCGAGATCAATGGCACATTTTATGGCACGCAACGCCCGCAGAGTTTTGATGACTGGCGGGAGACTGTCCCTGACGATTTCATGTTCGCCGTCAAAGCGCCGCGCTTCATCACCCATATCAGAAGGCTGCGGGACGTGGAAACGCCGCTGGCGAATTTTCTCGCCTCAGGCATTCTCAGGCTCGGCGCCAAACTTGGACCGATCCTGTGGCAATTTCCGCCCAACATGGGCTTTGATCCAGCATTGTTCCAGACTTTCATGAAAATGCTTCCGCACGATACAAAAGCCGCGGCCAGGATGGCGAAACATCGTGATACAAGGCTGAAGCATCCGGACGAGAGGGAGATCCTTCACCACCATCCTCTGCGCCATGCGGTCGAAATCCGCCATGAGAGCTTCCGCGATCCTGCCTTCATTGAGCTGCTGCTGCGAAGCAACGTGGCGCTTGTCTGCGCCGACACGATGAAATGGCCGCGCCTGATGAATATCACCAGCGATTTCGTCTATTGCCGTCTGCATGGCCCCAGGCAACTCTATGTCAGCGGTTATGATGACGATGCCCTCGCCGCCTGGGCAAACCGCGTGCAGGCCTGGGTCAGAGGCGAGACACCGCTTGATGCGGAACTGGTCCCGGACGCACCACACGGCAAAGCGATGGCGCGGGACGTGTTTGTGTATTTCGACAACGATCTCAAAGTACGGGCACCGGCGGACGCCGCCAGACTAGCCGCACGGCTCGGTGTAGAGCCCCGGCTCTAGTCCTGCGCAGCGGCACGCAGGACGGTGGCGGAGAGTGTCTGCGGCTTGGCGCCTGCCCAAGGGTCAACCGCGTTTTCCAGCGCCTGCATGGCGCGGGGAATGGTCATCGCGTCAGCCGCATCATATTGCCCCAGCTCCTCCCAGCGGCACGGCCAAGCCACCCCGGCACTGGCACGGGCGCGCGGGGAATAGGGTGCGATGGCGGTCGCCCCTGCCTCGTTGCGGAAATAATCGATGAAGACGCGTCCCTGCCTCTTGGCTTTGCTCATGGTCGCCGTGAAGCGTTCGGGCGCGTCATCCGCCAGGCGCTGCGCCACATCGCCGCAGAACCGTTTGACAACCGCAAATTCATGCTCACGATGCAGGGGAATGACGAGATGAATGCCCTTGCCGCCAGTGAGCATGGGCTGGCTGATGAGGCCAAGCGCGTTCAGCACATCCCTGAGGCGCAGCGCGGCGGTTTTCACCTCGGCAAAGGTTAATTCCGTATCCGGGTCCAGATCGAACACCACACGGTCCGGTACATCCGGCTTGTCCCGCCTCGAGCCCCAGAGATGAAATTCCAGCGTGTTCATCTGCACCGCCTCCAGCAAGGCGGCCTGGCGCGCGGCATAGATATAGCGCTCCATCTTGCCGCCGGCGCTTTCATAGTCTTGCTCGCCCCAGCCTTTGCCAAATCCCGCCGCGGGATGACGCTGGAAAAAGGAGCCATGGCCCACCCCTTCAGGGCAGCGCACCAGCGAGACGAGACGCTCCTTCACATAAGGCCACATCAGCGGCGCAGCGCGCTGCACATAGGCGGCCACATCCGCCTTGGTCAGCCCGGCCTCGGGATAAAGCTGTTTTTCTGGGTGGGTAATATGGAAGGCAGGTTTAGGCATCTCGCGTTGAACCCCCTTTTCCGTCTTGTGAGCATCACATGATAGGGTTTGTCAAAATAAATGAGGTCAATCCCGCAATGATCAACGGACCGCACGATATCGGTCGTGCGTTTGGCTTCAAATTTTATCGAGTCCAGATCCTCATCCGTGAGGTGAAAGCCAGACGCAACTGGTCTCTCATCAGAAAAATCGCCGGATAAAGGATTATCGTGGCATGTCACTCAAACTGGCATCCTGCGAGCCGGCCAGGAATAATTTGGTGCGGTAGACGATCTGCCGGTTGAAATCGGCATGCGATTACGGAGTTGCTGGCGCATCCGGTGATTCTCCTCACCGTCGATCCGGTCGCCGCGACAGTTGAGGAATTCATCCGCGCTCACAGCCTGGCGCGACCCGCAAGGCTGGCGGGGGCACGGACGTCCGTGCGCCTCGTTGGCCTCTAACTTGTTATCCCGCCGCCATGTGCTTGGCGCTACTCCAGGTTTGGTGTGGAGGCGTGTTCCATTGCCGCGTCGAAGCGGTCAAGCTCTTCATGTCCAGCCACCGGTATTACAGCTTCCAAACTG
>Ga0306918_10000128_pt1 | contig 30763 bp, 33 predicted proteins | sample tim00Cox0000000H_FD_203315 | JGI IMG/M metagenome (GOLD analysis project Ga0306918, IMG submission 203315) | Lab enrichment of tropical soil microbial communities from Luquillo Experimental Forest, Puerto Rico - timezero.00C.oxic.00.000.00H (v2)... | ecosystem: Environmental > Terrestrial >... | reverse complement strand
CCAAGGCGGCGGGAAGCGGCGAGTTGTCATTTGCTGACTCGCAGCAAAGCCGTCGGCAACGGAGAACCGGCGGCTTTGCCTTGTCCTGCCGCACTCGATTATCCACAGGCGAACAGGTGACGACTACAAACGAACCTTACGGGCGCGTAGCATTCTCATGCGACATTTAACGGATAACAAGGGGACAAATCATGCCTTCCGGACCGCTTGATTTCTCCAAATACCAGCGACCTCACTTCGAGGAACCTAATCACGAACTGACGCATAAGCGTGCTGCCGAGGGAGACGAGGGCGAAATCCCGACCGTGAATTTCGGCGACGCGCTGGACCAAGTAACAAAAACTTCGACGGGCGAAATTGATAGTCTGATTGGTGAGTTTCAACGGCTGCAGAGAAAGCTACAGACCGATGGCGAACGCGTTAAACGCGAGATTGAGGAATACAGAACACTGAGCGAACTGGTGATACAACTGACGAAGGGCATCTCCGAGAACGTGGAGAAAGTTCGAGGATTGGCGGATCGATAACGGGAGACACGTCAAGTCAATCAGACGTCCGAACCGCCGTTTACGCCGCCTCGATTTCCACGGCGTCGATATGCGACACGCCACAAGCTCGGCATTCAAAGACATACTGGATATAAAGGTCACGAAATCGCGACGCTCGAGCGAGACACATAATTCGAGCGCAGCTTGGGCAACGCGGCGGCCTTGGCGTGTATTTCTCAGAGCGTTCGTTGCGCATGGCAGACAGCGGTCCTTAAACCGCAAATGTCCCCCAACACCTGATGAGCCGGGGTTTATCTGATTCGCGTCGATAAAAGCTTGCGAGTTTAGGACAGCCGGCTGTTTTGCTGTGCGACTAAACCAAAGCGAATTGATCTTCGGCTTAAGTAGTAAACAAACAATTTTTGGTATGGGCGGCTGCCGCGCCTCATCGAGTGTGAGGAGCTGGTCGGAGCGCGGATAGCTCCTGCATTTGAACATAAGCGACGTTGGCGGCACCCGAATGGCGGCAATTCCCCGGTCGTACACGCCCGATAGTACTCTTTAAGTTCGTCGGCAATTCGGTTTCTGGCGATACACCAACCAGTCCGTTCGTCTGGTGTGCGGTTTGTACGCATTAAACACCGAGTCCCCCAAAGCACCTAATCCTTTGCTGGCCGGGGTGTTCCAGAGTTCCGGCCGTTTGGCTTGGCCGCCGCTGATGGAGTTGTGACCGCCCCTGATGGAGTTAGTTCGGGATCGGCCCACGGATCAGATTGCTTTTTTTTGGATTCGGAAGCCTTTCAATCGTCGATTGGTTGACGCGTTCAATGTCTTGGTCGTTTTCCTTTTGTTTTGGGGTGCGCCAAGGATCGTACTGAGCGGAAGCGGCCCCCGTCGCCAGAATTACGATCAACGTCGCGTAGATGGTTATGCGCAGCATGGTGGAACGCCTTATTGCGGTGGACAGGGCACCTGTTCGAGTTGCCATCACCAAACGCAACGCGATCATTTCGGCAAAAGCTGGACGATCAAGGCGGCTGCCATGATCAGAATCAGAAAGCAGGCTAGGGCGACGATAACCGCTTCACGCATCGCTCTACTGATCCTGCTGCCCAATCCTCCTCGGCCTCACGCTTCACCGCTGGCGCTTTCGGGTTTTTGACCTTCACCCGATGCGGCTCAGTATCAATAGCTCCGGCAGCTTGGCGATATTCGCCGCCCTGCGCCGCGCCTCATCCTTGGTGAGTAGCTTGGCTGCTGATCGCCGCCCTGGCTCGTCTTCAGAATAGACATAAGCGAGCGCCTGCCCGTTGTGGTCGCGCACGATAAAGCGGGTGGATTGCCCTTCGACGCGGATGCCCGGTATTCCCACGAAAGGGCCGCAATAAAGTCGCGATAAATCTGCTGAAATCGCAACTACCGTGCCCGAAGTAGGAAAACCTGCCGATGAACCACGCGGATGAAATGGCTACCGAACGCCACTTAGCCAGTGCTGCGCCAAACTCTGATGAATCAGACCAACAACTACGTGCCCTTCTGAAAAATTTAGAACGGGGAGGCCATCGGGAGAACCCGTTGGAGCAGGATGACCATCATTTCGGGATCACTCACGGCGAGACTTCGGAGCGTGAGGCGATTTATCATCGTCCTTTACCAATAGAAAATGAGAAGAGACGGCGAGGCTCGTTCGCCCGCTATTTTGTCGCTATTTTAATTGGTGTTGCAGCCACCCTGGCTTGGCAATCTTACGGCGATGCAGCCAAGCAGGTAATTGCGACGAGCGCTCCAGAACTGGGCTGGTCGCCGGAGGCCAAGCAGATGATCGCGGGCTGGGTTCAGCAGCTTGGCTGGACGAAGCCATCGATTGGGGCACCCGTTGCGCAGACCGCGCCTGAAACGGTCGTGCCGAAAGCTCCCGCCGTCCCCTCCATCGACCAGGCGCAGGTACAGCAGATAGCGCGGGATTTAGCTACGCTGCGGCAAACCGTAGAGCAACTCGCCGCTGGTCTAGACCAGGTGACGCGCCAGATTGCCAGACTGGAAGCCGCAGACGTGGAAATCCTTGCGAAGATCATCCCAGCGCCTCCTCCGCCGCGACCCATCGCTGCCCCAGCACGCAAGCCCACGCCGATACCAGCGCCGTCGTCGCAGGCGCCAATACCACCGCCTCACCCGTAATACGACACGCCTTTGGCGCTTGGGATTGAAACCCGCGGTCGCTCGGGATTGACGCTGAGCTGCCCAAAGAAAGCGGCCCCCCAAGACGGCCCGCTCCGATCAAACAGTTATTTTTTTGGCTTACAACTGCCGCCGAAAGTTACCTCATCACTTAGTTTGAAGCTTATAGAATTGCTTATGGTGGAAAACTGTCCTTGGCCTGCTTCCGTCAAATCGACCGTTTCCCCAGCCTTAGGCCAACGATACAAAACTAGATAAGACTCAACACGTCCGATGCCGAAAAGGTTCTCTCTCGCATTAGGCGAGGACCGCGGGCCAAATCGCAGTCCCGGGAACGGCGCTGGTATCGAAGAATTAGGACCAGTTTTAAACCACCGGGCGGCAAGAGGATCATCAGGAATAATCGGAATGACTCCGGTGGTGCTTGAAATTTCCAATCGCAGCAGTCCATCTAAGGGCTGCCAGAACGCCCACCATCTGTACTGTGTTATTTCGGCAAATAGCGTGATCGGATGAGACTCGGTTCCGGTTTTCTCGTTTTCGGTTTTCATCACCCCAGAGCATTCATATATCGCGGTATCTGCGCTGTAGACAATCAAGGCTGCCACGATAAAAACAGCAACGATTAAGAACCCCAAAACCTTTCGCATATCGCCCCCCGCCGTAGGGTATGAGCTTAAGGGGTCAAGCCGAGTATGGCTATCGGGCTGACTGCGGCATTGCTACGTTGAAAAATCTCTGCGCACTTGTTCCGGCAACTTGGCGATATTCACCGCGATCCGCCGCGCCGCGTTGGGGATTTAGATCAAAGACGCGGAGCCGTCGCGATGAATGATTCCAGAAGCAGTCGCCGCTCTACGACGCTGCGGTTGAACGCGGATACATCGCGCTGTGAAAAAGAAATCGAAGGCCCCGAAAGCGAAGAAGGCCGAGCCACGCGACGTGGCGACGATTGTCACCAAGATCAAACGCACATTCCGCGACGACATTTGCAACATCATTAGGCGCGGCGAGCTTTTACAACAAGCCAGGGATCAGATCGAGCACGACGGGTGGCTGACATGGCTTGAGACAAATTTTAACTGGGACGAACATATGGCGCAGCGCGCCATATCTGTCGCCAAGTTCACCGCCAAATACGACACAGTGTCGGCTTTGAATCTGACCAAGGGCGTTCTGTACGGGCTCGCTTCGGGTGGCTTTCCGGACAGGGTCGTCAAGACGCTGCTGAAGGAAGCCACATCGGGGCCGATCAAGATCGAAAGGTTTTATGAGATGACGCGACAGAAGAAGTTGAGTTAATCCTCGATGGTCCGCCGCCTGAAGGCAAAGGCTCCGGCGGCTTGGCGATATTCGCGGCGATCCGCCGCGCCTCATCGCGCTAGCAATGAGGACTAATTTTAGCAACCCGGGAAAAACGGCAAGGATAAAACCGTCTGCCGGGCTTGATCCTCTACGATCATCGCCAGAGACAGATCATCCTTGTAGCCGCTCTTTTTTCTTAGCTCTCGGATTGTGTAGTCGGCATAAGAAAGCGCCGCCTCTGCATTCCGCAGATACGTGCCGTCACGGTCATCCTCGACCCGATCCTGTCTGTGTATCGTAAAGAAATATCGCGGCATCGAACGTGCAACAGTCTACGCACTCACACTAGCTGGAAGGTGTAAATGGATCGCAAAGGCTATCAAATTCGACCAGGGCAGCGGGAAGCGGCGATTAGTGCTGCCCCGGTTAGCCATCGTATACTCTGGTCCAATGGATTTGCTCTCGCTTCGGCGGACAATCAAAGGCTAAGAGGTAAGGAGGTGACAGGACATGAAGTATCTAGCGTTCGCCTTCAGGCGTTATTCGTGCTTCTGACTTCGATCACCGACGCGAGTGCAGTGGTCTGTGCCCGCGGGGTATACCGGGCAGGCTGCACGGGTCCACACGGCGCCGTCGTTGCGCACCGTGGATATCGCGGCACCTACATGCGAGCAACGCGGTACTGATCTGCGTACCGCTCGGGAGAGCGGTAAAACCCGGCCGCTCCGAGTTAACCGCAATGGTTTCTTTGCTCTGTTATTTTCTCTGCTGCGTTACGGTTGTGATTGCAGCGACGGGGGTACTCATCGGTTTCAGCATTTCAGCACCGGAAAGAGTGGGTCACTATCAGCATCCGCGCCCTGTAGTTGAACGAAATGACAAAGAACTGCGTGTGGTACCTAAAACAAATCACGGATCGCCGGCGAAGAATAAAGAAGCCACGTACATAGATAAAAAGGGCGCTCTTAAGAGAGGCACGAACGACGGGTACTAATACGGATAGTGCGGTCAAAAGCAGAAAAAATAAGCCCGCTTTGTCGTGACGGTGGGCGTCCAACTCCTCGACGGTCCACGGCGGCGGGAAGCGGCTTCATCAGCGCCTTGGCCGGATGTAAACCGGGCGCGAGCAAAAAGAGAGCAAAGCCGCCGGCCGCCGCAATGACAGAAGAAGGCCCCGGCCGCTCCCGTGCTGCCAGGGCCCTCTGGGTAATGCAAAAGGGGCTCCTTTGCACCCAAGAACTACACTGGCGGCTTTTCATGAAGCTTTCGCGACAGCCGTAAAGCGCGCCGTCTTTCGCCGCTCGACTAGGAAGTATTTGAGAATAAACGCGCCCTGACGGCCATGCAGAGGACCACCGCAACTAAGGCATGTTATCTCGCGGTCAGTTTGCGGTCGCGGAGGGGCTTCGACCCGAACAACTTCGTACTTCGACCCGCAGTTGGGACAATTAAACAGCACGGATGTGTAATCGGACATTTGTCGCATATGCTTTTTCGGAAGTTTGAAGGGAAGCGGCTAAAATGCGCTGTCAGAGCTGAGGTAATCGCATTCTCCAATTCAAGTTAGAACGGAGTTCCGGGGATTTGAACTTCAAAAAGATCCCCGAGTGCTCAAGTTTTGGGCACAGCTGCATGTTCTCATGTAGCGATTGCGTTCGATATCGGCATAAGACTCCGGCCAGGCAGCCGGAGTCCTTTTCTGGTTGTAGCCGCAGTTCGCGCAGGCTTCCCAAGTGTTTGCACTGGTTCTCGTACTTCAGCCACAAAACGTTGCTGAGTTAGTGTCACTGGCAGCATGTTCGGCCAGTGGCTTCTTCCTTTACAAGCTCAACTAGCCCCGGCCCGGAGCTGGGGCTTTTTGTTATCAACGACTACACGGCCAACATCGGCGCAGTAGTTGTTAGCGGCGCGATTTATTGCCTTCGGGTTTTTCAGGGATGCGTCCTGGCAGACCGCCTAGCGCCAATGAGGCTGCGACTTCAATAGCTCTGGCAATCTGGCAATGTTCATCGCAATCCGCCGCACCTCATCTTCGGTGAGCAGGCTCAGCGGCTGCCCATTATCGTCACGCAAGACGATGAAACAGCTCGCCGTTAGGGTTACGACCTAATCGTTAGCGAAATGAAAGGGGCATTGCCGTAGTCTTTGGCCATGAAACGGTGCGCATTATGTGGCGAACGCTTGGGTTTAATTTCGCATCGAAAGGGCATGCTTCGCTTTTGTAAGCTCGCGCATAAATCCGCGTACATTGAACGCGAGCGTGAACAACAAAAAGCCGAACAGCGCAGAAAATTGTGGTTCGATTTTCTTGGCCGCCGCCCCGCTTAGTTTTCTGATCTCCGGCGCAATAGCTCCGGTCCGCAAATCCGCCGCGCCTCATCTTTGGTGAGTAACTTCGCCGCCGATCTTCGCCCCTTCGAAATACACGTAAGTGAGTTGCTGCCCGCTGTGGTCGCGCACGACAAAAGGCCGCGCCAATGTCCTCGACAGTCCAAGGTGGCGGGAAGCGGCTTCAGCGCCTAGGCCGGATTTGCCTGGGTGCGGCTCCGCTCTGCTGAAGTGGCTCCTCTTCGGCCGTACTTTGCTTGCCGTTCGTCGGTGGTGGCGATGATGGCAATGATGCCAGATGGGGTGCGGGTAATGATGCGAAAAGCTCGGGATCGGATTTGATGAGGGAATTTTCGGATAGGTATTTGTGATACTGCGTTGTCACGGCCTTCGCTTCGCTCAGAGTTGCAAGCCTCCATTGGATCTCAAGGTTTTCATTTCCAGCAATACTTTCTACAATCCTGCGTTCTTCTATAAGCAACTTGAATTCACCCGGTTTGTCTTTGCTTTGATCACCAACGTCCTCAAATCGCGCGGTGAAATCGATACGACCGGTGGGCAGCCAATCATACTTTACGACACCTTGGAGCTTTGTTTTTTTCTCAGTTTCCACGTTTTGGGTGATCCGCACATAATATAGAAACGCCAAAATTCCCACGGCGGTTACGACGATCAAAATCAATGTGACTAAGAGTACCTCAGCCATTTCTCTCTCCTTTCAGATCGCCGAAAAAAGCATAAGGTCTGCGCGAACGGTCTCAAGTGGCATTTCTAAGGCAGTGGTAACCAATTGGCCATTTCCTTGAAGGCTCGACTGAACTCGAATCGGTTGTTTTGTGTCGCTGATCGAACATTGAGACCTTGTGGAAAACTCGGAGAAGTCGGAACTTCGCAGTATTTCCTGCTTTCCGTCACTGTTTCGGCATTGGGCGGTGCTGCATCGCGCGCGTCTGCCCGTCTGACACCACCCGGCCTTTTGTTCCCAGAATGACCGGCCGAAACGGGCGTGGCACTAGGGCTCCGACCTCATGGCGTCGGGGCCTTCTTTTTTAGACGAGCCATCGTGCGGGCAAGCGGCGAGGCTGCACGGTATAAAAAAGTGATGAATTTGACGCAGATCACATCTTTACGGCGTGACCTCAAGTAAAAAACAAACAATCCCAAGTGCGAGCCGGGATGATGGCCTCCCGCCTGCGAACCGCCGTGAGCACGTCATCCCGGCTCTGACCGACCACTTGGTAGATGCGGCGGGGTGATCGGCGTAACAATTGAGGGCTAAGCTGGCGTTTTTTCAAGTCTCTCCACCGACCCAAATTTCTTAAAGTCCGTGGAACATTTGGACGAATGCCACGTTCGGGCGATTTAGCGTCTGTCGGTCGCTCAAGCCACTGCAAAGGTTAACGACAGCCGTTCTCAACGTTTCCAATCTTCCTCTGCCTCGCGCTTCACTGCCGGCGCTTTCGGATTTTTGACTTTTACCCAATGCGGTGAGCGGCCTGAGCGGTAGGGTGAGCCAAGTCGCTTGGACACGATGCCCTCGCAACCGAGTTTGCAGGCATGGGCAAAGAGAATATCGTCGTCACCTTCAAAAACCTCGTTCAGGACAATCCCGGCCTGCGGCCGTCGTACCAGCTTGGCTAGTTAGCGCTTGCGCTGTTCAATCGGTGTGCGGCGTAAATCCTACCCCCTCTAGTTCGATCAGGTCGAAGGCGATCAGCACCGCATCGTCACCGTGGCGCTGGTGGCGGATAAGATCGAATACGGCCAGACCGCGTTCGTTGGTGACAATCGACTCGCCGTCGAGCAGGAACGAGCGGGCTGACAACACACTGACCGCCTCCACCGCAAGCGGAAACCGCGCCGTGAAATCGTTACCGTGCCGCGTGATCAGCTGGATACCCGCGCCATCACGGCGCGCCATGATGCGAAAGCCGTCATGCTTGATTTCGTGAATCCAACCGGGGCCGGAAGGCGGAGCCTTCGCTGGCGACGGCAGACATGGCTCGATAATGCCCAGCCTAGGGCGGGTACGCTCACGCAACGACATAACAGCCGTAGATATAAAAGCTTGATGCGAGCGATGCAAAGTTTTGAAAAATAAAGAGCCCCGGTCGGGGGTCTTGCCGACCGAGGCTCCCGGGAAAGCAGGCCGAACGACGCGTGCAGGGTGATTTCGTCCAGCCTGCTGCCATCAAGTCAGCTATTTCGGGCGTTCGTATGGGCCACTTGGGCCTATACGGCGGCGTGGTAATGACGTTCTATTGACAGTCGAAGCCCGGAGCGAGGGTTTCTCTAAGGAACGCTCCCGTGGCACGACTGTTGCTCGGAAAATCGGCGAAGCTACGGGGCGCGATATGAACAGGTCGCTGATTGTCGCAATTTCATTAGTCTGCACTGCGCCATTGTATGCGCAGGATCAACAGCCCAACACGGCGAAATTGAAGGCCGACGCACAAAGAGTGATCAGCATTATCAAAGGCGACGATGCCAAGATCCAGGCTTATTGTGAAATGGACGCGCTGGGTGATCAGATCAGCGAGGCTGAGCAGAAGAAGGACGATAAGCAAATTAAGGCACTAGCCGAGCATGTTGCCGAATTGGAGAAGAAACTTGGTCCCGAATTTTCTGCTCTGGTGAATGATTTAAGCAATGTGAATCCAAACTCTCCCGAAGGTCCGGAAATGAATTCGATATTGGCGCCACTGGCTAAATCCTGTCCGCACTAGCAGCTCTCGGTACAAGCATCGCCGACGAAATGCGTGAAGAGCATCGTCGTCGCGTGCTCGGCGAATGACTGACAGACTAGGGCAGCGGGAAGCGGCGGCGTGTCACCGGATTAGCGGAAAAAGAGACCTCTTTGGGCATAACCTGGCGCATTCCAATAACCGTAGTTGTCGCGCTGACGGGCAAACACCTTGGGCTTGTAATGCTTGATTTTTTTAGTGTCCGCTTTTGCAGTGGCAACGACGGGAGAGACATCCTTTGCTGCCAATGCTTCTTTCGCGAGCGGTAAGTGCCGTTGTACCTCCACCCTGACTGTCCGAGCGACTATAGGATGGGACTGCTTACGAGGCCCATTTACTTCCGCTGCGATGTTGAACAAGCCGACCGCCAACGCCACAACGGCAGTGAACGCCGTAATCGCACCGAAAAAGTAACCGAGCACAGCGGCTAACTCCGAAAACGAGCGCCAATCTAACCAACGCACCGCGTCCCGGCATTTGATCGAAATCAATAAACACAAGTTTCAGAGATGGTCGGACGAGATTAATTGCCGGTGTCAGCCTTACCCGGTTTTTATGTGGTGCCGTAGGGTGGACATCGGAGCGCACCACCCATGTTGGCTGCTCTTGCAGGCCTTGTTCATCACCGCCAGCGTGCCGACGGTGACGAGCGCAACCGCGACAAGGACAATGACTAGGGGGATCTTCATAGTGACCTCGGGCCCCCGGCCGCTCACTGGTCGAATTTTCGTTCTTTAAAAATGAACCCACACTGAACGTTTTGCCGCTGCTGCGTCGCAGCAAAAGTCAACGCTTCTTCGCCGAGTCACGGTTGCAGATTTTTTGCTAGCGGATTTGCTAGCGAACTACTCAAAATGAGGCAGCACGAGGCAACACTGCGCTGATAACCATCGGCTGAAAATGCCTGATTTTTCGGACCAAAAACGACCAGACAAAACTAGAGAATACCGGCCACGGCGATAAACGAGATCGGAAGATTGATCGATATATCCAGAGGACGTTGCTCGGTGAAGAAATAACGCCAATCGGCGAGTGCTTGAGCGATGACAAATTGCGAGAGCGCCAGGGAACGCCGATCGCCGACATCGAGCATGAAATCGGCAGGTTGAATAATTCCCAATCGCGGATGGCGCATACGAATGAGCGCTTCGGCGCCCTGCAGATCCTGAGCTTGGCTGCCGATTTTGGGCTGGTACCACAATTCGAACCAACCGGCGCGAAGCGCTTCGGCGAGGTCAACGGCCGGACCGCGTGGGTTTACGTTGTCGTCAGTGGCCAGATTCCCGCGTGCCTCACCGCCTGCCGACCGGGAGAAGCACGGTCCGGATCGGTCGTGTTGTGCAACCAAAGAAAGGCAGCAACAGTCAGCGATCTTCGGATTGACGCCGCTTGTGAACGCGGCCGATACTTGTTGCGCTTCCGAGGACACTTGCGAACTCCGCTAGTGTTGCAGTACCGCTCAGTTATTGGCCGAATTCTGCCGCAGACAAGCTCGCGATGCGAAAGTAGTTAAGTGAAAATCTCCGCGTAACTAAAAACATTGGGGCATTTCGTGAGCTTGTGATGAGCGATTTTCAACAGCAAACCGTACTTTTCCGGAGAACGGCAAGCGCCGCCGGCGGCAATTTGGTGGCAACCTTAGTCAATCTTTGGCCTTATATTTGGCCGGCCGACCGGAGCGATCTTAAGGCGCGCGTGATTTCCGCGACCGTGCTTCTTGTTCTCGCCAAGCTGGCGACGATCGCCGTACCGTTCACCTTCAAGTGGGCAACCGACGCGCTCGCTGGGCGGGGCACGGCGCCGATGGCGCCGAACGACTGGCTCGCTTGGGCACTCGCCGCGCCAATCGTGATGACGCTCGCCTATGGCTTAACGCGCATTGTGATGGGTCTGCTCACCCAATGGCGCGACGGTATTTTCGCCAAGGTGGCGATGAATGCGGTACGGCAGCTGGCAATGCTCACCTTCGAGCACATGCATCTTCTATCGCTGCGTTTTCACCTCGAGCGCAAGACCGGAGGGCTCACGCGCGTACTCGAGCGTGGTCGCAACGCCATCGAGACAATCGTCCGCATGGTGCTGCTGCAGCTTGCGCCCACGATCGTTGAACTCGTCCTGATCGTTGCAGTGCTGCTGTTTCATTTCGATTGGCGCTACGTCGCCCTGATCGCCGTAACGGTGATCTGCTATATGCTGTTCACCTATTACGCCACCGAATGGCGCATCAACATTCGCCGCAGAATGAACGATAGCGACAACGACGCCAATGCCAAGGCGATCGACTCGTTGTTGAATTACGAAACCGTTAAATATTTCTCCGCCGAAATGCGCGAGGCGAAACGCTACGACCGGTCGATGGCGCGTTACGAGGACGCCAGCGTCAAGGCCTATGTTTCGCTCGCAGTGCTCAATGCCGGACAGGCAGTCATTTTCACCATTGGCCTCACCGCGGCGATGGTGCTTTGCGCTTACGGCATTGCGCGCGGCACCAACACCATCGGCGACTTCGTGATGATCAACGCGATGATGATTCAGCTCTACACGCCGCTGAATTTCATGGGCATGGTATATCGCGAGATCAAGCAGGCAATCATAGATATCGAGACAATGTTCTCGCTGTTGGCGCGGAAGCCGGAAATCACCGACACCCCCAGCGCGCAGCCGCTACAGGTGCGCGCCGGCACCATCCGGTTCGAGGATGTTTCATTCGCCTATGAAGCGGCCAGGCCGATTCTTGGGAGTTTGAGCTTTGACGTCGCCGCCGGGCGCACCGTGGCGATTGTCGGACCCTCGGGCGCTGGCAAATCGACGATTTCACGGCTGCTGTTCCGCTTCTACGATGTCACCGGCGGCCGTATCCTGATCGACGATCAAGATATTCGCGAGGTCACGCAGACCTCCTTGCGCGCGGCAATCGGCATGGTCCCGCAGGATACGGTCCTGTTTAACGACACGATCCGTTACAATATTCGCTACGGGCGTTGGGATGCGAGCGACAGCGAAGTCGAGGAAGCGGCACGTCAAGCGCAGATCGACGGTTTTATACGCCGCACGCCGAAAGGCTATGAAACCGAGGTCGGCGAACGCGGCCTGAAGCTTTCCGGCGGCGAAAAACAGCGCGTCGCGATCGCACGCACGATCCTCAAAGGACCGCCAATTTTGTTGCTTGATGAAGCGACATCGGCGCTCGACAGCCACACTGAAAAAGACATTCAGGACGAGCTCGATCGCGTCGCCGAAAACCGCACCACCTTGGTCATTGCCCACCGCCTCTCAACGATCGTCAATGCCGACGAAATTCTGGTGCTCGATCGCGGCGCCATCGTCGAGCGCGGCACGCATCGCGAACTGATCGACCTGGGCGGTCTTTATGCCAGCATGTGGAACCGGCAACGCGAGGCGCAGCTTGCCCGCGATATTCTGGCTGAAGTCGGCGATGACGGTGGCGCACCGAATCGCAATCCGCCGCAATTACCCGAGGAAAGCGAGCCGCGCCCGGATTTGCTTCCAGCCGCAGACGCCGCCGAATGAGCGGCCCGTTACGGTACGGTATATATCATGCTCCGCTGCTCGAAGTGATGCAAAACGAAACCACATAGGCACGCAAATTTTAATGTCGATCGCCGACTCAATTCGTCAACAACTCGCACCGATCCACTCGGAAGGCTACCCCTTCATCGGCGGCTTTGCTTTGGCCGCCCTTGTTTTATTCTGGGTGTGGCCGCCGCTCGGTTGGATTGCCGTCATCGCGACGCTATGGTGCGCCTATTTTTTTCGTGATCCGCAACGGGTAACGCCGCTCCGCGAAGGCATCGTCGTAGCGCCGGCGGACGGCCGCGTGTGCCAAATTGCCAGCGTGATGCCACCGAAAGAACTTGAACTTGGCGATCGGCCACTGCCACGCATCTCGATCTTCATGAGCGTGTTCGACTGCCACATCAATCGCAGTCCGGTTGCGGGGAGAATCGAGCGCATCGTCTATCGCGCCGGCAAGTTCATCAGCGCCGATCTTGACAAGGCGAGCGAGGATAACGAGCGAAACGCTTTCGTTATTGGCACCGGCAGCGGACGACGCGTTGCGGTCGTCCAAATTGCCGGACTGGTTGCGCGCCGCATTGTTTGTTTCGTGCGCGAGACCGAGACGCTCGGTGCCGGCCAGCGCATCGGAATGATACGCTTCGGCTCACGGCTCGATGTTTATCTTCCTGAGGGCACGCGAGTCTTGGCCGGTGAAGGCCAGACCGCGGTCGCCGGCGAAACGCCGCTTGCGGACCTCACTGCCGCCGACGCGGAGCCAGTATTTCGCCGCGCGTGATTTCGTTAATGCCGCGCGCGTGAAGCGGTGTGGCGGAAGCGATAGCCGAGCGTTGTCGGCAGGGAACGGAGCCGGCAGTTCTTCGTTTTCACAGAGTTTCCGTTTTCTTGTCCACTTGCACCGTCGGCGTACTTCTCCCATCAAAATAGCGCTTGCAGGCAGCAAGAATCGACGCCACATGTATCGCTTAATGAGAATTTATCCATGAACAAAATTAACGCGGTTTGTGTCTATTGTGGATCGAGTCCCGGAGCCGAGCCGATTTTCGGTGAAGCGGCTGCTCAATTCGGCAAAATTCTTGCCGAAAATGGCGTGCGTCTTGTTTTCGGCGGTGGTTCGGTTGGCTTGATGGGCATACTTGCCCATGCCGTGCTGACGCATGATGGCAAGGCAACCGGAATTATTCCTGAGTTTCTCACCCAGCGTGAGCGGCCGCGCCGGCTCGGCCAAGAGCTCATCGTCACCCGCGATATGCACGATCGCAAACGCACGATGTTTGAGCGCGCCGATGCTTTTGTCGCTTTACCGGGCGGGATCGGCACGCTCGAGGAGCTGGTCGAGCAACTGACCTGGGCCCAGCTCGGCCGCCATCGTAAGCCGATCTTGATCGCCAATATCAACGGTTATTGGGACCCGCTGCTGACGCTCATTACGCATATGCGCGAACGCGCATTCGTGCCCGAATCGCTTGCCGTCAATTTCCTGGTGGCGGAGCGGGTCGAAGATATTTTGCCGACTTTGCGCCGAGCGGCGCTCGGCCGAGCGGAAGCGGAAGAAGCAATGGCGATTCCCGCCGAGCGGTTGTAGCCGGCCGCGCGTTCAAGGCGAAATATATTGGCCGCTTGGATTTACTGCGCCGTATCGCTGCGCAGAAACGTTACTGCTTCAATGCGGTTGCCGTCCCGGTCGCGAATGAACGCCGCGTAATAGTCGGTGTGATATTGCGCTCGCACGCCTGGTGCGCCGTCCGATGTACCACCGGCCTTGAGCGCTGCGGCATGGAAATCCTCGACGGCGCGGGTGTCAGTGGCGCGCAGACAAATATGGACGCCGCTGTCCGTAGCGACGCGATCCATCGCCTCGCGCCGGTTAATCCAAAACTCCGGATATTTCTTGCCGAAGCCGACCGCCGCATTCTGCCATTCGCGCAATTTTCGCATCCCGAGTGGCGCCAGCAGCGCGGCGTAGAAGGACTCGGCTTTGTTAAGGTCGCGCACCGCAACGGAGACATGATCGATCATGCGAGCCCTCCAATTCGCAGCTAGGGCGAAGAAAGAAAGCAATTAGACCGGCGCGCCGGATTTCATGAGCTTATAGACAATGGAATCCATCAGCGCCTGGAACGACGCGTCGATGATATTTGCTGAAACACCGACCGTTCGCCAAAGATCGCCGCTTTCATCGGTGCTCTCGATCAGCACGCGCGTGACCGCTTGCGTGCCGCCGTTGAGGATACGGACACGATAATCGGTCAATGTGAGCCCGGTGATGAAACTCTGATATTTGCCAAGGTCCTTGCGCAAGGCGAGATCAAGAGCGTTCACCGGGCCAATGCCTTCAGCCACGGAGATCAGTTCTTCGTCGCCGACTTTGAGTTTCACCACCGCTTGGCTCACGGTGACGCGCTCGCCCTTGGCGTTATTGCGCTGCTCGACATTGACGTCGAACTTCTCGACATCGAAATAGTGCGGGACCTGGCCGAGCATACGCCGCGCCAGAAGCTCGAATGACGCGTCAGCCGCCTCGTAGGCGTAGCCGATCGCTTCACGTTCTTTCACCTCGTCGAGGAGTCGTGTCACACGCGGATCGTCTTTGTCGAGCGACAAGCCAATGCGTTCGAGCTCTGCCAAGACGTTCGATCGGCCGGCTTGATCGGAGACGAGGAGTTTGCGCTTGTTGCCGACCCGTTCAGGCGCGATGTGCTCATACGTCTTCGGCTCCTTGACGATCGCAGAAGCATGAATTCCGGCCTTGGTCGCGAACGCGCTTTCGCCAACATAAGGCGCGTGACGGTCCGGTGCCCGGTTAAGCAATTCGTCGAGCCCGTGTGACATACGCATGATGCGCCCGAGCGCGTCGTCGCTCACCCCGATCTCGAATTTATCGGCATATTCGGGCTTGAGCTTTAGCGTCGGGATGATGGAGACGAGATTGGCGTTGCCGCAGCGCTCGCCCAATCCGTTGAGTGTTCCCTGAATCTGCCGCGCGCCAGCGCGTACCGCTGCGAAACTATTGGCTACGGCTTCCTCGGTGTCGTTGTGGGCGTGAATGCCGACGCGATCGCCCGGTATGATTTTGCAGACTTCGGCGACGATGTGCTCAACTTCATGTGGCAGCGTACCGCCATTGGTGTCGCACAGCACCACCCAGCGCGCTCCCTCGGCATGCGCGGCCTTGGCGCAGGCGAGCGCATAGGCGGGATTAGCCTTGTAGCCGTCGAAGAAATGCTCGCAGTCGAGCAGGACTTCGCGTCCTTTTGTCTTCGCCGCGCGCACGCTGTCGCGAATCGAGGCGAGGTTTTCATCCTCGGTTGTCTCGAGTGCAATCCGTACATGATAGTCCCAGCTTTTGGCAACGAAGCAGATCGCATCCGCCTGCGCGTCCAATAGCGCCACCAGGCCGGGATCGTTGGATACCGACCGGCCTGGGCGGCGCGTCATGCCGAAGGCGGTGACACGTGCGTGGATCGGCCGGCGCTCGCAGAAGAAACTGGTGTCGATCGGATTGGCGCCGGGATAGCCAGCCTCGATGTAATCGACGCCGAGCTCATCGAGCATGCCGGCGATAGTAAGCTTATCGGTCAGCGTGAAGTCGACGCCGTTCGTTTGCGCGCCATCGCGCAAAGTGGTATCGAACAAATAGAGCCGTTCGCGCGCCATACCACTAACCGCGATAGAGCCGGTAGATCGTGTAGAGCGAGACGACCACTGCCGCACCGATCACTGCGTATTTCAAGATCAGATAATAAAGCCAGTGTCGCGGAAACGGCGTCTCCGGGCGTTTCATGAGTTCCTCCCTTGCCCACCGAGAGGCTTTGTCATGGTCGTATTGGCGAGCCACTCGCCGCCAAGCGACACCGTATTGCGGCTTTGCGCGGAAAACCCGCGTTTTTCAAAAAAGCTGCGTGAGGAGTCGCTGGCATCCACGCTGATTTCCTCGGTACCGCGTGCGGCCGCGAGCTTTTCCAGTGCGTCGCACAGCATCGCCCCTGCCCCTTGTCCGGAAGCGGCGGGGTGAACATAGAGCATGTCGATCCGCCTGTTCTCAGCGAGCGCGGCAAAGCCGACGGCGGCACCGCCGTAGGTCGCAACCAGCGTCAACTCGTGCGCCAATTTGGCGCCGAACGCCTCCTCGTCATCGGCGGCCGACGCCCAAGCCTCCTGTTGCGCCTCGCTATAATCGTCGGCGGTCAATTCCTCGATTGCGGCGCGGAAAATCTCGGCGAGCAGCGGCACGTCGGTCGGCAGCATCGGACGCATCGCCAGTTGCGGCAACGGGCGCGGGTTCATCGCGCGATCTCCCAGGTCGTACCGTCCTTTGTGTCCTTCAAGACAACGCCCATTCTCGTCAGTTCGTCGCGAATGCGATCGGATTCCTGAAAATTCTTCATTTGCCGTGCAGCGTTACGCGCCGCAATTAGCGCTGTCACCTTGTTTTCGTCCACTGCAATCGATGCCGGCCGAAAGCTTGCCCATTCGGCGCCGGTTTCCTGCAACAGACCGATAAGCTGCGCGCTTGCTTTGAGAGAGGCGCAAGCCATTTTGCTCCCTTTAGCTGCTTCGGCGCGCAGCTCGTGCAGGGCAGCGATGGCTTTGGGCGTATTCAAATCGTCGGCGAGCGCACCAATCGTGTCCGCACACAACATACCGGGCTTTGTATCGCCGGTGAGTTCATACCAGTGATCCAGAGTTCGGTAGGCTTCGCGCAGCGCATTTGTCGTCCAGTTGAGCGGCTGGCGATAATGCGTCAGCAGCATGGCCAGGCGCACCGTCTCGCCCGGCCAGTCCTTCAGTAAATCGCGGATCGTGACGAAGTTACCGAGTGACTTCGCCATCTTCTCGCCTTCGACCTGGAGAAAACCGTTGTGCACCCAGTAATTCGCCATGCCCGAGGTATGAAAGGCGCAGCGCGACTGCGCGATTTCATTTTCATGATGCGGAAAAACGAGATCGACGCCGCCGCCGTGAATGTCGAATTGATGAGGATGCGCGAGCCCGCTTTCTGAAAGTTTGGAAAGCGCGTTACTCCATAGCCATTTGTCCGCCATGGCCGAGCATTCGATGTGCCAGCCCGGACGACCGGGCACGGCGATGCCGCACGGCGACGGCCAAGCAGGCTCGCCCGGTTTCGACGGCTTCCACAAAACGAAATCCATCGGTGCGCGCTTGTACGGCGCCACCTCGACGCGTGCGCCGGCGATCATTTCGTCGAGCGAGCGCCGCGCCAACTTCCCGTAATCGGGCATTGTCTCAACGCTGAACAGGACATGGTCCTCTTCGACATAGGCGTTGCCGGATTGCACCAGCCGTTCGATCAACACGCGCATTTCGGCAATGTGCTCGGTCGCCCGCGGTTCGGCCGTCGGCGGCAGGCAGCCGAGCGCCGCGACATCTTCGTGGAATTGCCGATCAGTCGTTTCGGTGACTTTTCGGATTGCCTCGTTCAACGGCAGCGCCGGATATTCCTGCGCAGCGCGGGCGTTGATCTTGTCGTCGACGTCGGTGATGTTGCGGACATAAGTGACATGGTCAGTGCCGTAGATATGGCGCAAGAGCCGAAACAACACGTCGAACACGATCACCGGCCGCGCATTGCCGATATGGGCAAAGTCGTAAACCGTCGGGCCGCAGACATACATGCGCACGTTTGACTGATCTAGCGGCGTGAAGACGCGCTTTTCGCGGCTAAGCGTATCGTAGAGCTTAAGCTCCATAAGCAATCAACCTGTACGGCTCAGCGCCGGTCACAACCCGGCACAAATTAAAACGCGCACACCCACCGGCCTGCTGGCCGGGCGTGTCTGGGTCTCGGGGATGAGAAAAAGACGGCCGCAGCCAGCGTTTGACGCTAGCGAATAATCTCCCGGCAAATGCCGCAGACGTGGCGTCCGTTCATGCAATGCACAATGGTCGAGGCGGCACATGCCGTCAAGGGCCCCTCGTCTTGACAGCCGTCTTGCCAGCCGTCTTGCCAGCTTCCTTGCCAGCAGTCCCGCCGGCTCCATTCCGCATAACCGGGCCGGTTAAATGCCTAGCGAACTTTCTTTGAATGGCGCGGCTTAAAGAAGGCTTAACCCTAGTGACGCATGCTCAATCGAGGGACAGGTAAACGGCTTCAACGCCGTCCGTCGATTGTGTTGCGTTGGGGGAAATCATGCGTTGTGTCGCCGCGGCAGCCGCTTTCGCAGCCTCGTTTCTCTGCAGCAGCGCCCAGGCCGAACAACGCATGTTCATCATTGCCAACGACGCCAACGATTACGGTGTCGACCGCTGCCTCGTCTCCAATGCCGCATGCGGTACGACGGTGGCTAACGCCTATGGCCACTCGCACGAATATGTGCAGGCGCTTTCATTCCGCAAAGTGGAGCGGGACGATATTGCTGGCGCGATTACGGCGACTGTGGCCGGCGGCAATTCATGCGGCGGTGACCATTGCGGCGAATTCGTCGCTATAGAGTGTTCGCGCTGAATTAGCCGAATTGCATTTGTGTTGGCGCACCTAACTTGGGCTGAAATCGGCCCAGTGCCGTTGCACGGACCAGCAACATCGTTCATCTTCGCCCTATGACCGGCCAGAACGCCTTACGCAGCGAAATCCCCACCAAACCGAACGCGGCGATGCGCGGAGCGCCGCTTAAGCTCGAACAATTTTTGCCTTACCAGCTTAACGTCGTGGCCACTTTAGTCTCCCGAGCGCTGTCGCGGGTTTACGTACGTCGCTATCGCATCGGGATTCCCGATTGGCGCGTGCTGGTCACTCTCGGCCAGTTTGGGGTGATGACGAGCAAGGCGATCGGCACTCACACCCATATGCATAAGACCAAGGTGTCGCGCGCGGTGGCCCTTCTGGAAAAACGCAAGCTCTTAGCCCGGCGCGTCAACCGCGCCGATATGCGCGAGACCCTCTTGTCGCTGACTGCCGCCGGGCGGGCGACCTATGAGGAGCTTGCACCGCATGCCCTCGATTTCGCCCGCCGCTTAACCGACATTTTGTCGCCCAGCGACCGCGACGCGTTCCAACGCGCACTACAGCGAATCACTGACCGGTCGGCGCAGCTTGTCGCCGAAGCAATCGAGCAGGACGGCGCCGGTCAGAACATGGATGCTGGTAATATGAGGGCAATGTGAAACTTTATTCCTTCTTCCGCTCGTCGGCCGCTTACCGCGTGCGGATTGCGCTTAATCTCAAGGGCATTAGCTACGAGACGGCCTCAGTTCATCTGGTCAAGGATGGCGGATACAACAAATTGCCGGCATTTCGCGCGGTCAACCCGCAGATGCGCGTCCCGGCTCTCGTCACCGACGGTGGCGACGTTTTGATACAGTCGCTCGCCATTATCGAATATCTAGATGAAACGCATCCTCAGCCGCCGCTGTTGCCGAAGGATCCGATCGCACGCGCTCACGTGCGCGCGATCGCCGATCTCATCGCCTGCGATATTCATCCGCTCAACAATACCAGCCCGTTGCGTTATCTGAAGAATAATATGGGGCAGGAGCAAACCGCGATCGACGCCTGGTACCACCACTGGGTGGTCGCCGGATTTGAAGCACTGGAACAGCTAATCACGCCTGGCCCTTACGCCTGCGGCAGCACGGTCACGCTCGCCGATATCTGCCTCGTGCCGCAGGTCAACAACGCCAGACGGCTGAAAGTCCCGCTCGAGAAGTTTCCGAGAATCGTCGGCGTCGATCGCGCTTGTCTGGCGTTGCCTGCATTCGACCGAGCGCGTCCGGAAAATCAGCCCGACGCCGAATGAGACGTAGTCAGCATCCACACTTTGGTCACCATTGCGGCGCTTGATCCATCGCCGCGCGAGGGGTCTGGGGCAAGAATGAATGATCACCTGAGCGGCTTTGTCAAAGCCGGCTTGAAGATCCGGCAATGGTTGACCTTGCTTGTCGCCATGGCCGTCGCAATTCCCATCGCCGCAAACGCACAGGGAATCTCCGGCTCGGCGGCTGTTACCGCGCCGCCACCACCGCGCCCGCCATTGGCGAATTCGCCGGCGCCCAGCACACCGTCAAACTCAAATCCAGTTTGCGTCCGGCTTGAGGCCCTGCTTGCCAGCTTGAATCAAGGCGCCGTCGATCCAGTACGCGCCGATCAAATCAAACGCTCCGAGGACGCCATTGCCAAACAGCAATCCGATCTCGATCGCGTCGTCGCACAAGCTCACAAGGGCGGCTGCGCCGGCCAGGGATTTTTTTCGTTGTTTTCGGCATTGTCGCCGCAGTGCGGACCGATCACCTCGCAGATCCAGCAGATGCGCGGCAATCTCGATCGCATGATGAGCGATCTCGAACAGCTCAAAAACGGCAATACCGGGCGGGAAGGGCAGCGCCGCGCACTAATCGGGCAGCTGGCGCAAAATAATTGCGGCGCTCAATACACCGCCGCCGCCAATTCGTGGGGCGGACCGCAAGGCTTTTTCGACGCGTTGTTCGGCGGCGGCACGATTGTCAATCCGGGCGGCGACGGCGCCCCATCCGGCACTTATCACACCGTCTGCGTGCGCGCGTGCGATGGCTTTTATTTCCCGATCTCGTATTCGACCGTGGCCAGCCGCTTTACCGATGACGCGCGCGCTTGCCAAAGGCTGTGTCCAGCTGCCGAAGCGGAATTGTATTCGTTCCATAATCCTGGTGAGGACATGGAGCAGGCGGTGTCGATCTCTGGCCAGCCGTATACGGCGCTGCCTAATGCCTTTCGCTATCGCAAGGAAATCGTCGCCGGCTGCTCTTGCCGCCGGCCGGGCCAAAGCTGGGCCGATGCGCTTAAAAACGCTGACGACTCAACCACGCTCGAAAGCGGCGACATCGTCGTGACCGATCAAAACGCCAGGGCGCTCTCGCAGCCCAAGCCGGCCGGAAAACCCGCAGTTTCAACTCCGGCGGCCAGCGTCGGTGCGAATTCGACCGGCGCGCCGGCGACTGCAAGCGCCGTTGCGACTCCTTCGGCGGCTACAGCCAGCACCGATCCTGGTAAACGTATTGTACGCACGGTTGGGCCGCCATTTCTTTCATCGCAATCTCCGTCGCAAGACTCGTCGCAGCCACACTGAGCGGTTACCCGCATCGCGTCCATCGCAATCGGCGATGAGAAGAAGTGACCGAGCCAGCTTGCGAAAATTTTCTTCAGAAATCTGACGCGCCGGCCTTCGCCATGGCCGTCACCTTGCCGGTCTTGGGATCAGCTTCGGGCACCGGCGTGCCCGGGTCGTGGAAGCGATTGACGATCGGATAGCGGCGATCGCGGCCAAAATTCTTCAGCGTCACTTTCACGCCCGGCGCTGCCTGCCGGCGCTTGTACTCGGCAAGATAGAGCATGCGCTCGATCTTCATGACGGTTTCGCGATCGAACCCCGCGGCGACGATGCTCGCGGTAGGCTCCTCGCGCTCGACCAGGCGCTCAAGGATTTGATCGAGCACGTCGTAGGGCGGCAGCGTGTCCTGATCGGTCTGGTTTTCGCGCAGCTCCGCACTTGGGGCGCGTGTGAGCACGTTCTGCGGGATGACCTCGGCCGCCGGACCGTGCGCGTCGAGCGGCTTCCAGACGTTGCGCAGCCGCGCCAGGCGATAGATCTCAGTCTTGTACAGATCCTTGATCGGATTGAACCCGCCGTTCATATCGCCGTACAGCGTGGCGTAGCCGACCGACATTTCTGACTTGTTCCCCGTCGTCACCACCATCAGGCTGAATTTGTTCGAAACCGCCATCAAGATCGTGCCGCGGGCGCGCGCTTGGAGATTTTCTTCCGTGACATCGCGCGGCGAGTTGGCGAACACGCCGGTGAGCGCCGCTTCGAGCCCGCGCACAGCGCTTTCGATTGGCACGACGTCGCAGCGAACGCCAAGCGCACGCGCGATCGCAGCGGCATCATCAAGCGATGCCTGCGATGTATAGCGAAACGGCAGCATGAGGCAGCGAACGCGGTCGCGGCCCAAGGCATCGGTCGCCATTGCCGCGCACAGCGCCGAATCGACGCCGCCGGAAAGGCCGAGGACCACGCCTTTGAATCGATTCTTGCCGACATAATCTCGCAAGCCCAACATGCAGGCCGTGTAGTCGGCTTGGTCGAGTTCGTCGGGCCGCGCAATCGGGCCTTGCGCGCAATGCCAAACGCCGCCGCTGCGAGACCAACGGGTCGTAAGAACCGCTTCTTGGAATGCTGGCAATTGGAAGGCAACAGAGCGGTCAGCATTAAGGGCAAACGACGCCCCGTCAAACACCAGCTCATCCTGGCCGCCAACTTGATTGACATAGATCAGCGGCAGTCCGGACTCGGCGACAGATTGGACGCTGACGTTGAGCCGGACCTCGGCCTTGTCACGCCAATACGGCGAGCCGTTCGGCACGATGAGAAGCTCGGCGCCGGTTTCGCCAAGACATTCGATGACGTTCTCGTAGTCGCCCCAGTCGGTCCAGGTATCCTCGCAGACCGGGATCCCGAATCGCACGCCGCGATAAACGATGGGACCCGGCAGCGGGCCCGAGGCAAATACGCGCTTTTCGTCGAAGACGCCGTAATTCGGCAGATTGACCTTAAAACGAATCGCCGCGACGCGCCCACCGGCAAGAAGCGCATAGGCATTGTAGAGCTTGCCGTCTTCGAGCCATGGCGTGCCCACGAGCACGGCTGGGCCATCGTCGGCGGTCTCGCGCGCCAGCGTCTCGACCGCGGAGCGGCAAGCCGCTTGGAATGCGGGCTTTAGCACCAGATCTTCCGGCGGGTAACCAGCAATAAACAGCTCGGAAAACGCAACCAAGTCCGCGCCATCGCGGGCGGCCTGCAGCCGCGCTCGCCGCGCGCATTCCAGATTGGCGAAAATATCGCCAACCGTGGGGTTAAGCTGCGCCACGGCAATTGCGATACGATCGGCGGGACGCTCGTTCATGGTCAAGCTTTAGCGCCGGAGTGTCCGGTCCGGCAACCGGGCAATCCCCCTCACCGCCGTTGCCTTAAACGCGCAGGAAGGACCTCCGTTCAGAGCGCAGCCACGGCTGGAAACGGTTTGGCCTTTGCTTGACGTTCCGATTTCAGTAGGTCGGCCAGGAGAAAGGCCAGATCGAGCGACTGTTCTGCATTCAGCCGCGGATCGCAGACCGTATGGTATCGGTCATTGAGGTCCTCTTCGCTGATCGCGCGCGCACCGCCCGTGCATTCGGTCACGTTCTGCCCGGTCATTTCCAGATGCACGCCGCCGGCAATGGTGCCTTCGGCGGCATGAACTTGAAAAAAGCTCCGCACCTCCTTGAGGATCTGATCGAAGGGTCGAGTCTTGTAGCCCGTGACGGAAGCAACGGTATTGCCGTGCATCGGGTCGCAGGACCAAACCACGTTGCGGCCTTCGCGCTTCACCGCGCGCACGAGCGGCGGCAATAGTTCGGCGGCTTTGTCGGCGCCGACACGGCAGATCAGGGTCAGACGGCCGGGCTCGTTGTCCGGATCGAGAATGTCGATGAGCCGCAACAGTTCATCCGGCTTCTGCGTCGGCCCGGTCTTGAGCCCGAGCGGATTTTTGATGCCGCGACAATACTCCACATGCGCATGGTCCGCCTGGCGGGTGCGGTCGCCGATCCACACCATATGGCCGGACGTGCAGTACCAATCCCCGGTGGTCGAATCGATCCGGGTGAAGGCCTGCTCATAGCCCAACAGCAGCGCCTCGTGGCTGGTGAAGAAATCCGTTGTCCGCAATTCGGTGTGCAGGCTCGGATCGACGCCGCAAGCGCGCATGAATCCGAGCGCCTCAGTGATGTGATTGGCGAGCTCCTGATAGCGTTTGGATTGTGGGCTGTCTTTTACGAATGACAGCATCCATTGGTGCGCGTTCGCCAGATTGGCGTAACCGCCGGTCGCAAATGCGCGGAGCAAGTTTAATGTCGCCGCGGATTGCCGATATGCCTCCAATTGCCGCCGCGGATCCGGCGTGCGCGCCTCCGCCGTGAACTCAGTGCCGTTGATTATATCGCCTCGGTAGACCGGAAGCTCGACACTGCCACGCTTTTCGGTCGGCCAAGTGCGCGGCTTGGCGAATTGGCCGGCAATGCGGCCGACCTTCACCACTGGCGAAGCGGCCGCGTAAGTCAGCACCACCGCCATCTGCAGGAACAAGCGGAAAAAATCACGAATGGCGTTGGCGCCGTGCTCGGCAAAGCTTTCGGCGCAGTCGCCGCCTTGCAACAAGAAGGCGTCGCCGGCCGCAACCTGTGCCAGGGCTTTTTTCAGACTGCGCGCCTCGCCGGCAAATACCAGCGGCGGGAAAGTGGCAAGCTGCGCTTCGACGTCGGCGAGCGCTTTGGCATCGGGATATTCCGGCATCTGCATGATCGGTTTCGCCCGCCAGGACTCCGGGCTCCACCGCGCCGCATTTAATCGCCTGGACATCGTCGCCGTCTCCACATCCGTACGCTTTGTAACGCCTGCCACCCGGGCCAGAGGCCGGTCCGGCTTAAACTTTTGCCTTCTCGATTGCCGCCTCGGCCCCGCGAGCATAGTCGTGGCCACGGCCGGCGTCCTTATACACGGGCGTACGCTGCCGCGACAGTCCGTCTTATTGCCCGTTTGTTAACTATTCCGCTGCCACTCGGGCAAAGGTCGCGAACCTTTTGCGCATCGTGACCAGCTCTTCGGCCGCCGTCGGGTGTAGCGCAATGGTGGCGTCGAAGTCGGCTTTTTTCGCCCCCATCTTCACTGCTATCGCGGCAATTTGGGCGATTTCAGCCGCGCCCTCGCCGACGACGTGGCAGCCGACGACGCGATCGGACAGTCCGTCGACTACAAGCTTCATCAGCACAGACGTCTGGCGGCCGGAGAGCGTCGCTTTGAGCGGCTTGAACATGGCCTTGTAAATATCGGTTTGCGCAAGCCGCTGGCGCGCCTGCGCCTCGGTAACACCGACGGCGCCAACTTCGGGGTCCGAGAATACCGCGGTGGCCACATTGGTGTGATCGACCGCGGTCGGCCGCCCGCCGAATACGGTGTCAGCGAAGGCATGGCCTTCGCGGATTGCCACCGGCGTGAGGTTAATGCGGTTCGTCACGTCGCCGACGGCATAGATGTTCGGCACCGTTGTGCGCGAATATTCGTCTACTGCGATGCCGCCATTTTTGGCAATTTCGACACCCGCCTCTTGCAGTCCCATCTTTGTTATGTTCGGCGCGCGCCCGACCGCGAACATCACTAGATCGGCCGGAATCTGACTGCCGCCGGTGAGCCGCGCCAAAAAATGTCCGCCGGCACTCTCGACGGCTTCGACCCTGCAGCCGGTGAGCACGCGGATGCCGTGCGCTTCCATTTCGACGCGCACGTGGTGGCGCACATCGTCGTCGAAGCCGCGCAAAATGTTTTCGCCGCGATAAACGAGCGTCACATGCGAGCCGAGACCCGCGAAGATTCCGGCAAATTCGACGGCAATGTAGCCGCCGCCCTGAATCAAGACGCGCCGAGGAAAATCGGTCAAATGAAACGCTTCGTTCGAAGAAATGACATGCTCGAGGCCCGGGATTGCGTCGCCATAACTCGGCGTGGCGCCAGTTGCGATCAGGACATAACGCGCGCGTAGCCGCGGGCCGCCGGCCAATTGCACGGTATGCGGATCGATGAGCGTGGCCCGGTTTTTGGCAACTTTCACACCGGCCTTCGCCAAAGTCGCGCCGTAGGCGGCCTCGAGCCGGGCGATCTCGCGGTCCTTGTTGGCGATCAGCGTCGTCCAATCGAACGATGCATGCGGCACCGTCCAACCAAATCCGGCTGCGTCCTCGAATTCGGCGCTCAACCGCGACGCATAGACCAGGAGCTTCTTCGGTACGCAGCCGCGAATGACGCAGGTGCCGCCAAGCCGATATTCCTCGGCGAGCATAACGCTCGCCCCGCACTCGGCGGCGATGCGTGCGGCGCGGACGCCGCCCGATCCGCCGCCGATTACGAACAGGTCAACGTCATACTCGGCCATGCTACATGTCGTGTCCGCGCTTTTTCATTTCGGCACGCATTTTGGCCATGACGTCCTCGGAAAAATTATCGGCCCAGCTGCTGGCCATCTGCATGCTTTCGTCGGCTGCCTTTGGCTCTTCGGCGATGACCTTCTGACCGAGCGGCGACTGGTAGAACGCCAGGAGCTGCTTCAATTCTGGTTCGGAGAAATGGCTCGCATAAATGCGGGCTGCATCGCTTAAGAGCTCACCGGTCCGGGTGCTGTATTGAGTCTCCAAATTTGCGGCGACTTCGTTGAGATCCTTGCCCCACATGAAATTCGTTGCCATGAAAAAGTCGCGGGTCTTTACCACCACCCCGCGAATCAACGGCGCAAAGATATTATCGGCGTGCTTGATTTGGAGGATCTGCTTCGCCAGCAGAATGGACGCCTGGGACGGCTGACGGGTAGCATTCGGCGCGGCACCCTGCGCATCGGCGCGATCGGCCGTGCCGGTCACCGCAATCAAAGCGGCCATCAGGGCTACCATGACGTAGCGCGCGATGGCGGCACGCATACGCATTCGAGGCGCGAAGCCATGACGAATGTGAAAATAGGCGATCATGGGCGCACTCTCCTTTTGTCTGTCTCAGGGCCGCTCGACGACCCGCACCCCATCCGGACCGGCCAGAATAGCAGCTTGCGCTAAGACGATGAACAAGCCGTGCTCCATAACTCCGGGCACGGCCGCGAGACTTCGCGCCAGCGCTGGCGGATCAGCGATGCGCTGAAGCTGCGCATCAAGGAGCCAGTGCCCGCCATCCGTGACGAAAGCGTGGCCGTCGCGATCGCGTCGCAATTGGACCGGCCCGGCGCTGCCGGCCTGCGCGGCGACCGCTTCGACCGCGCGGCGCGTTGCCGCAGCGCCAAACGGCGCGATCTCGATTGGCAGCGGAAAGCGCCCCAGCACCCGGACCCACTTGCTCTCATCGGCAATGACGATCATTCGCGCCGAAGCAGCGGCGACGATTTTTTCTCGCAGCAGCGCACCACCGCCACCTTTGATCAACGTCAGATCCGGGCCGATCTCGTCGGCCCCATCCACGGTCAGATCGAGTTCCGAGGTATCGTCGAGGGTAGTCAGCGGGATACCCAGTCGGGTCGCTTGCGCGTGCGTCATCTCGGAGGTCGGAACGGCAATGACATCAAGCCCGGCACGGACCCGTTCGGCGAGGAGCGCGATAAAATGCTCGGCGGTCGAACCGGTGCCGAGACCAAGCCGCATGCCTGCGCGCACAAATTCGATCGCCCGCGCCGCAGCAGCTCGCTTGTAGGAATCAGTGCTCATGACAGGTTGTGTATCCGGCTTCCAGCGGCGATCCTAGGCCAAAACTTATTGGGGTTTTGCTCTGGCACAGGCGCGAATACTGCTATCAATAGTGAATCATGCGCACCATCGTCTTCGATCTCGACGGCACGCTGATCGATACCGCGCCCGATCTAATTTCGACGCTCAATCTCGTGCTGGCCGGCGAGGGCCTGCCGCCGATGGCTTATGACGATGCGCGGCGGCTGATCGGGGGCGGCGCGCGCCGCATGATCGAACGCGCCTTGCTGGCCCAGGGCCGGCATCCAACATCCGGCGACTTCGATCGGATTTTTCGCGTTTTCATCGACCATTATTCCGCGCATATAGCCGACCATTCGCGCCCGTTCCCGGAGCTCGATAACGTCCTTAACCGGCTTGCGGCCGACGGCTTTCGGCTCGCGGTCTGCACCAATAAGCTTGAATGGCTGGCGGTACGGCTCCTCGATACCTTGAACCTCAGCCGCTATTTCGCGGCGATCTGCGGACAGAACACTTTCGGCGCGCAGAAACCCGACCCGCAGATGCTGCGGCTTACCATCCGCCGCGCCGGCGGCGAGCCGCGCCGCGCTGTAATGGTGGGCGATTCCGGGACCGACATCCGTACCGCGCGCGCGGCCAACGTGCCGATCATCGCAGTCGATTTCGGCTACAGTGAAGTGCCGATTGCGAGCCTTCGCCCCGATCGCCTGATCAGCGCGTTTACCGAACTGCCGGCGGCAATCGCCGCCGTCGAGACGCAAGCTTTGGCTGCGGCCGCCGCCACGCCGCTCGCCGACAGCAATGCGCCGTAACGTGCAGCTCGGGTCCAGGGCGAACTTCCTGGACCGTCAGGGCTTTATCCGGCACACTGCACTGATTATCTGAGCGAGTATGGAAGCCGGACAAAACCGGATGCAAGAAGGGTTGAAAAACGGCGTGAAGGACAGCGCGGAAGCAGGCTTGGAAACTCTCGAATTGGGCGGTGTCGGCGGCCGAAACCAGCTCATCGATCCGTTCGGGCGCGCCATTTCTTATCTCCGCGTCTCGGTGACGGACCGCTGCGACTTCCGCTGTGTCTATTGCATGGCGGAGAACATGTCGTTTCTCCCCAAGTCGGAAATCCTCACTCTGGAAGAGCTCGACCGCCTGTGCTCGGCCTTTGTTGCCCGCGGCGTGCGTAAACTTCGCCTCACCGGCGGTGAGCCCTTGGTGCGACGCGGCATCATGACGCTCGTCAATTCGTTGTCGCGGCATTCGCGCACCGGCCAGCTCGACGAACTCACGGTGACGACCAACGGCTCGCAGCTCGAAAAATATGCGCACGATCTGCGCGCCGCCGGCATCCGCCGGATCAACGTCTCGCTCGACACGCTTGACGCCGAGAAGTTTCGCGCCATCACCCGCTGGGGTTCGTTGGACAAAGTGCTCGCCGGGATCGATGCGGCACAGTCCGCGGGCTTGCAAATCAAGATCAATGCGGTGGCGCTCAAGGCCGTCAACGAAGGCGAATTTCCGCGCCTGATCGAATGGGCGCATGGCCGCGGTATGGATTTGACGCTGATCGAAGTGATGCCGCTCGGCGAGATCGGTGAAGGCCGGCTCGATCAGTATTTGCCGCTGTCGCTCGTGCGCGCGCGACTCTCCGAGCGCTATCGGCTCGACGATATCGATTATCGGACCGGCGGACCCGCGCGCTACGTGCGCGTTGCGGAAACCGGCGGCCGTCTCGGCTTCATCACGCCTTTGACCCATAACTTCTGCGAATCCTGCAATCGCGTACGCGTGACCTGCACCGGCACGCTTTACATGTGTCTCGGCCAGGAAGACGCGGCCGATTTGCGCAAACCGTTGCGCGCCTCAGAAGCCAACGACCTGCTCTTTGCCGCGATCGACGAAGCAATCGGCCGCAAGCCCAAGGGCCACGACTTCGTCATCGATCGCCGACATCAGCGGCCCGCAGTCGCCCGCCATATGAGCGTGACCGGCGGCTAGGCGTATAAGCGATCTCGTTCTCGCGATGCGGCTTCGCATCCGAGCTATGACTCGCCACGGTCACGCAAAGCACGAAACGGAGTGCGAAGTGCGCCGGGTGGTGGAGCCCGCCTTGGTTCTTCGCCCAACTCCGCTTCGCAAAAACATGTAGCCCGGATGAAGCGAAGCGAAATCCGGGTGATATAGTGACAGTCGTCAATAGGCCAGTGACGATTATTCCCCCACCTGTCGCGCAATGCGGGCGGATCTATCGTCCGTCATTGCCCGCCGCTTCATTCGATCACTTCGTCCGCGATCGCGAACACGCCTGGGGGAATAGTCAGGCTGAGCGACTTCGCCGTCTTGAGATTGATGACCAGCTCAAATTTGGTCGCCTGCAGCACGGGAAGATCACCGGGCTTTTCTCCCTTGAGAACCCGTCCGGTATAGACGCCCGTCTGACGATAGGAATCAGTCAAGCTCGTGCCGTAGCTGATCAAACCGCCTGCCTTGGCAAAATCGCTATACTGTAGATCGTCGGCAAATTATGCTGCGCGGCCAGTCTGACGACTTGTTCGGCGCGCCGACGCAAGAACTCCCCGGTACCAACCAACAGGCCGCGCGCCAACCTGGGATATATTCGCAAACGCTCTATCAATTTCATCTTCGTTGCTGGCGTTGAGGATATGAATTTGTAGGTTGAGACCGCGTGCCGCCTCCTGCATGTCAGCGGCTTGCGCGTCGGCCCGTGGGTCGGCCCGATCGACCAGCAAGCCGACTAGTTTTGCTGTGGGTATCAATTCATGCAGCAGGCCAAGGAGCTTTGAGATCAACTCAGAACTCAATTGGGTCACGCCGGTGACGTTGTCACCCGGATGGTTGAGGCTTTTCACCAAGCCAAGTTTGATCGGGTCGCCAGCTGTCTCGAAGATGATCGGAATCGTGGT
>Ga0306918_10000124_pt1 | contig 31356 bp, 32 predicted proteins | sample tim00Cox0000000H_FD_203315 | JGI IMG/M metagenome (GOLD analysis project Ga0306918, IMG submission 203315) | Lab enrichment of tropical soil microbial communities from Luquillo Experimental Forest, Puerto Rico - timezero.00C.oxic.00.000.00H (v2)... | ecosystem: Environmental > Terrestrial >... | reverse complement strand
GGACCGGACAAAGGCTCGCGTGACAACGTCGAGCATTTCCCTGGTCGCTCTTCGATACGCGGGTTTCTCCATGTCGACCAAGACATCAGCGCCGTGGAATGAAACCACACTCGGTTTTGACCAGGCGCGAATCACTGGAAGGAGATGAACAGCGATGTGTCCGAAAAAAATGTGGAGAAGCTTCGCCTGCTCGCGATTCAGCACGCTCGTAATTTCGCGCAACTCGTGCGCTGAAATCTGCCACGGCTTGTTGCAAATTTGCCGAAACCAGAATCGCCGCCAAAAATGCGTGGTCGGCTTTGCAACGATGTCAATCTTGGCGAACGGAAATCGCTCTGCATTTTCATGTTTCTGCGCGATGACGATTGGAGTCAGGCGCCGGAGAGCGGTGATCTGCCGATAGATGTGGAACATCTCCGGCTTGAGAAAGGTCGCGCAGTAAAATGCGACGACCGGCTTTAAATCAGAAGACTCGTTCAATGTTTGAAGTCAAACTCGCCACTGGACGAGTCCGTCCAACGGCGAACATCGAACCGCAAAATCAAAAATTAATTGTGAAAAGCTTGATGCCTTTCCACTTCCCAGTGTCGGGATCGAGCTCAACGCTGTCCTCCGCTCTTCCGTACTGCGGCGGCGCCTGCGGGTTCAACATTTCAAATGGATTGCCGCCTCGCGCCATGCGTGGAAGCACGCCATCGGTGTTTTCCTTCTTAAGCGGCACCGGCGTGGGAGTTGGCGCCGGACGTCGACCACGCTTTGCAGCGAACGTTTTCTTGTGCGGCTGCGGCGATTGCGCAAAAACCAAGCTCGCGGCCAGCATCAACATTCCCAACACCACGAGCTTCTTCATTTACTATCCCCCCAAGATTAAGGTCGGTTCTTGCCGGTTAGACTCCTCCGGCGCAGAATTGTCAAGACAAATGGATTATCTGGAGAAAGCCAGGCGGGTTTTTGACGTCGAAATTCTCGAGCTCCAGCGCCTCCGCCGGCGGCTGGGCGATGATTTTTCGCGGGCAGTCGCTTTGATCAAGAATGCGGTGGACGCGCGCGGCAAAGTGGTCGTTCTCGGCGTCGGCAAATCGGGTCATATCGGAGGCAAAATCGCTTCAACCTTGACCAGCACGGGATCTCCGGCCGTCGTGCTCGATTCGTTGAACGCGATGCACGGCGATCTTGGCGTAGTTGCCGACGGCGATGTGGTCCTGGCCTTGAGCTCGAGCGGCGAGACCGAAGAACTGATTCGCATTTTGCCGGCCATTGCGCGGTTTCAGGTGAAAATTATTGCGATGTGCGGGAACACCGATTCGACCCTCGCCAAAAACGCGCATGTCGTTCTGAATGTGAACATCGAGCAGGAGGCTTGTCCGCTAAATCTCGCGCCGACTTCCAGCACCACTGCGATGCTCGCGCTCGGCGATGCGATTGCGATGGTTTTGTTGGAAGCACGCGGATTTAACAAAGAGGATTTCGCAAAATTCCATCCCGGCGGAAAGATCGGACGTAGTCTGCTGATGCAGGTGCACCACGTGATGCGACCGCGCGAATCGATGGCGGTCGTCCAGCCGACTGCGACTGTGCGCGATGTGCTAAAAGCCATGACGAGTGTGCGCGCCGGCGCTGCGGTTGTGGCCGGCGAAGATCGACAACTACTCGGAATTTTCACTCACGGCGATTTCGCTCGTCATTTTCAATCCGATCCGAAGGTGGGCGAACGCTTGGTGGCCGATCTGATGACGTTGAATCCAGTGACTGTGCACAAAGATAAACTCGCGGTCGAAGTATTGAAATTGCTCGAGACCCACCGAATCGACGACCTGGTCGTCGTTGATGACGACAAAGTGCCCGTAGGCGTTGTCGATTCGCAAGATCTTACGCGCTTGAAGTTGCTCTAAGCGGGTGTAGAGTCCGCGCTCCGTTTCCCTCAACTTCGAATCTTCTTATGGCAGCATTAGCAAACGATCTTCGCCGCGGTATGGCGATAAAATATAACGGTAACACCGCAATTGTCCTCGACGTTCATCATCGTACTCCGGGAAACAAACGCGCGTTCGTCCAGGCGATTATTCGCTACATCAGCACAGGCAACAGCGCCGATGTTCGACTCGGTTCTACTGACAAGGTCGACCTGGTCGAGATCGAGCGAAAGCAACTCGAGTTCAGTTACAAAGATCAGAACGGCTACCATTTCATGGATCCCGAGACCTACGACACCGTTACGTTGCAGGAGAAGTTGATCGGCGATTCGAAAGATTACTTGGTGGAAAACTGTCTCGTTCAGGTCCTTTACGCCGAAGGCAAACCAGTCCAGGTCGAAATGCCTGCGTCCGTCAGTTTGAAAGTGATCGAGTCCGCTGAAGGTGTGCGCGGCGACACAGCCAGCAACGTGACCAAGCCGGCCAAGCTAGAGACCGGGAAAACGATCAACGTTCCGCTTTTCATCAAGGAAGGCGAAACGATCAAGATCGACACGCGCACGGGCGCCTATATGGGCCGAGCGTAGTCTCTTCCTCTTCACATTCGAATTTGCGATAAGATCCAGCGATGAATCGCAGATCGCCAACGGTTCGCGGACGTAGGCCAAGGGGTGGCATAAAAGTTCCGCCCTACGTGGTCCCAACAAAACGCGGATCGGCCACAATGACTTCGTTCATGATCCCGACCCGCTGGGTGAAATTTGTTTTCGGGATTTTTCTCCTGCCCATCTGCGCGATTTTGACTCAAACATTCTTTACGGTCTTCGCGCGCGCTACCATGACGCAGCGTTTGTGGGCCGGACAGGAATTCTGGTTCTTCTCGTTAGGGGTGCTGCTCTGGCTGATCGCGTTCGTTGGGCTACCGCGACCAATCCTGCTTTACGTTTTCGGACATGAACTTACACACGCAGTTTGGATTTGGTTGATGGGCGGTCGCGTCAGTCGATTCCGCGTTGGCCGCGACGGCGGTCACGTAGTGACCAATCGGACCAATTTCTGGATCGCGCTCGCGCCCTATTTTTTCCCGCTCTATAGCATTCTTGCCATCGCCATCTACGGCGCGTTCAGTCTTTTTTACAACATGCAGCTCTACGGCGGGCTGCTTTACGCGGTGATTGGTGCAACCTGGGCGTTCCACCTCACGTTCACCTGCTTGATGATCCCGAAAAACCAAACCGATCTGCGCGATCACGGAACTTTTTTCTCGTTGATCGTGATCTACCTTATGAATCTCGTGCTGCTCTGCGTGATGTTGATCATCGCATCGCCGCACATTGCCTTCGCAGGTTTTGGCGCCGATTTCGCAAAAAACCTTGGCAACTTTTCTCAATGGGTCGGCGATCTAGCCGACAAATTCGTCCAAGGCGCGCATCACTGATTCCCGATCATCGCGAACGGCAGCATCGACATCGCATCGGCCAGGCGAGCCTGACGATTTTGAATCGGCAACTCGCGTCCGCTGAAGACTTCGTGTCCGGACTCGAAGGATAGACCTTCCGGCAACTCGATCGCGGTATCTCCCCATTGTTTGCTGATCGGCGGAAACCCGAAGCGCGACGAAAGCCGCGGCACGATGACGACAGCAATTTGCCGCTCCAATTGGCGCGCGAATGCGATGCAACAGTCGGCGTGTTCTCCAGCCGCGCGCAGTGGCAGATAATTTCCACTTCGGAAAAGATCAAAATGTTCATTCCGAAATTGGAGCGCGCGCTGAGTGAGAAACAGTTTGATCCGGCCGTCGGGCCAGTTTTGCAAAAGCTCTTCCAGCGTTTTGCTCGATAAGCAAGAAAGCATTTCCGCGCGAAATTTGTAATCGACCGGCCGCCGATTATCGGGATCAACCAGGGAATAGTCCCAGATCTCGTTCCCCTGATAAATATCCGGCACGCCCGGCGAAGTCAGCTTGAGCAACGTCTGCGCGAGCGAATTGATCGCCCCTAGGCGCGCAATTTCTTTCGCGACCGGCAAAAACGTCGATAAAAATTTGTTCTTGGCACTCGGCTGCAAAATTTTAGCGACAAAATCGCGCGCCGCAGCTAGCCACGGTTCGTTAGGCTGGATCCAACTCGTATTCAGCTTCGCTTCATTCAGCGCCTTGATCATGTAGTCTTGAATCCGCTCAATGTACTCTCCGCCCACGTTTCGTTCCGGTATTCCATCCGGCGCGACCGGCCAGGTGCCGAGCAACGTTTGATAGAGCAGATATTCCTCATTCGCGTCCGGCGCTTCCGACTCGCTAATTTCCTTTTTCCAACGCCGATTTACCGTTCGCCATTTCTGTAACGAACGTCGCCAAAGCTCAGGAATCTCCGAGATGGCAAGCATGCGCGCACGAACGTCTTCGCTTCGTTTCGTGTCGTGGGTCGAAGTCGCGAGCAATGTCGCGGGCCGGTTTCTATGTCGGTTCAGATTTCGTTCATGAAACGAATCGACGCTGAGCCCGAACAGCTGCGGCTCGCCGCCGACTTCGTTGAGGGCGGCCAATCGGTTGTAAATGTAAAACACGGTGTCCTCGAGTCCCTTCGCCATAATCGGGCCGGTGAACTGCTGAAACTTGAGGACGAAATGCATGTGCTCTTCGCGCGCCTGCGCATCGAGATTCTCCGGGAAACGGAACAACAGAATGTCACGGAGGAAATTGAAGATCGATTCCTCGATCGCCGGATTGCGCCGTTTGGCCGCAGCGATCGCCCGATCAATGACCTGTCGATCTTCCTCGCTCACCGGCTGGCCGGGCGCGAGATAAGTTCGATACACGGGGAAGCATGCGATCGTCTCCCGCACCGCGCGCGCGAGCGCTTCGAAAGTGAAATCGCGATACCAGCGATTCTTCTCCGACAATCGGTCGAGCATGTTGCCGAGCACTTCGACCTCGTTCGCAAGGGCGATCCGCATCACCAATCGCTTCTTCGCGTAAACAAGATGTCCGAAGTGCATCGTGTGACCGATGAAGCGATGAAACGTCTTGGTGATTGAAGCTTCCGCGGACGAATCGACCAAAACTCCGGCGACGTGATTTGCGAAATCGTAACCGGTCGTTCCATGCACGGGCCAATCCGCGCGCAATTTCTCCGAGCCGGTCAAAATTTTCTCCGCGATCATGTATACGGCGCGACCATCTTTCGGCAGGGTCCTGCCCAACGCTTTCGCGCAACGCCGTTGCAACGCGTCGAGATATTCCTTCGGCAAGTACAAACCGTCCGGATGATCGATCCGCAGTCCAGTCACTGCGTCGCGCCGGACAAGATCGACCACCAGCCGATGCGCAGCCTCGAATACTGCCGGTAATTCCATCCGGATCGCCGCCAAATCATTCACGTCAAAAAACCGACGATAGTTAATCTCCTCGGCAGCGACGCGCCAAAACGCTAGTCGATACGACTGCGCGTTGAGCAGCTCATCGAGCTTATCGAAGCTGCGCGGATCACCCGGCCGGCCGTTGATTTCCGCGAGCGCTTTTTCAATCGCGCGCTGGACCTGCGGCGCTTCCTGACAACGTCGCTCCAGCCGCCGCTTCACGATCTCTTTTTCACGCGCGCGCTCGGCAATTTTTTCCGGATCGGTTTCCGTACGCCGCGGCAAATATTCGAGCGCGGTCAGAATGCTCTGGAACTCGGCGTAAAAATCTTCGTCTTTGTATTCGGCCAGGTTTTCGAGCGCCATTTCAAGCACGAATCGATAAGTGCCCGGCGCAATCGGCAATTTCTGACTTACGTACGAAAGATAGAACGCGCCTTCTTCGAAATGGAGTCGCAGCTCGCCGCGCTCAAGAACGCGTCCGTATTGATCCGCCAGAATCGGCAACAGCACTTTGTCACGGAGATCGGCCTTCAGCGGGTGCCAATCGATGTCGAAATAGGGCGCGTAGATCGAGCTCGACCCGTTTTCGAGGACATCTGCCCACCATTTGTTGCCCGGCTGAGTGACGCCCATGTGATTTGGAACGAAGTCGAGCACCTGGCCCATGCCGTACTTGTGCAATTCCGCGATCCACGCGTTGTAATCTTCCTGCGAGCCGATCGCCGCGTTAAGTTTGTTGTGATCGGTGATGTCGTAGGCGTGCATACTGTCCGGACCAGCCTGGAAATAGGGCGAGGTGTAAACGTCACTCACGCCGAGCGCTTTCAGATACGCCGCCATCTCGCAAGCCTGCGAAAACTTAAACCACCGATTTAATTGCAATCGGTATGTGCAAGTCGGAATTCGTGGACGTTCAACGTTCACAGGAAAGAAAACGTCGGACGTTCACCCCGCCTTCGCAACAGTTCCGGCGTGGCCGGCGCCAACGCGCAATGGAAGAAGTCGCTGATTAATTCGTGCGCGCCCTTTCACGGACGTCACATCTTCTCAGGAACCTTAATGCCTAACAAATCGAGGCCGCGCTGCACGACGCGGCCAGCCAGGTCGCACAATGCGACGCGTGAACTGCGCAACGGTTCCTCAGATTTGAGCACCGGGCACGCTTCGTAAAAAGCGTGAAAGCCATTGGCGAGCTGGAACAAGTAATTGGCCAGAATATTTGGGCGAAAGTCGTTGAGCACTTGCGGCACGATCTCGGCGAATTGGCAGAGCCGCTTCGCCAATATGATTTCGGCCGGTTCCTTGAGCGTGAAATTATCAATCTTCGGCGCGCGTTCGCCAGCCTTGCGAAAGATCGAGCAGATTCGCACATAAGCGTTCTGCAAATACGGCGCGGTGTTGCCCTGTAACGCCAGCATTTTGTTCCACGAAAAAACGTAGTCCGTCATCCGATATTGCACAAGATCGGCGTATTTCACCGCGCCAATGCCGATTGTGCGGGCGATGTCGGTCTTCTCTTCTTCGGTCAAATCTGGATTCTTTTCTTCAATAATTCTGCGCGCGCGGGTGCACGCCTCTTCTAACAACTGGCCCAGCGGCACGTTTTCCCCAGAGCGCGTCTTCATCAGCTTGCCGTCTTCGCCGAGAACGTTGCCAAACGAGATGTGCCGGAACTCAGCGTTGCGCCCTTCGCGCCGCGCGATCTCGAAAATCTCTTTGAAATGCAACGTCTGCGGCGCGCCGACCACATACCAAAGCGTGTCCCGGTTCAACTCATCGATCCGATATTCGACAGTCGCGATATCGCTCGTCGCGTAATTAAATCCGCCGTCCCTCTTTCGAATAATGCATGGCTTGTGGGCAAGCTCAGGATTGTCGCGGAAGAAAACGACAACCGCGCCTTCGCTGACTTCGGCGATTTTGGATTTGAGCAGGCGATCGACCACGCCCGGCAATCGATCCTTATAAAAACTCTCGCCGCATTGGATGTCGTAATGAATATCGAGCAATTCATAAACGTGCTCGAAATCCTGCATTGAAAGAGCGACGCACTCGTTCCAGATATCGACATTCTCTTTGTCCCCCGATTGGAGTTTGACCAGTTCCTGGCGACAAGCTTCGCGCACCGACGGATCGCCTGTCGATCTCGCATTCGTCTCTTTATAGATCCGCACGATTTCTCCGAGCGGATCGCGCTGAAGCGCATCGCGATCGAGAAGATTCTTCCAGCCCCAGATCACCATTCCAAACTGCGTGCCCCAATCGCCGATGTGATTATCGCGAATAACGTCGTGTCCGAGAAATGTCGCGATCCGGGCGAGCGCGTCACCAAGCGCGGTGCTACGAATGTGGCCGACGTGCATCGGCTTAGCCACATTCGGCGACCCAAAGTCGATTACGATCTTTTTGGGAGACGTCGATTCGGCAACGCCGAGACGATCATCAACAAACAGTTCACCGGTTTCTTTCGCAATTGCATCGGAGCGTAGTTTGAAATTGATGAAACCGGCGCCGGCGACGGTGGGCGCTTCGGACAGATCGGCGACGTCGAGACGCTTCAGGATTTTCTCGGCGACATTTCTCGGATTTTCGCTGCGCCGTTTTCCAAGTACGAGCGCAACGTTCGTCTGATAATCGCCGAAGTGCGGATCGGCCGCCTGCGTCAGCTCACCGGCGTCTGGAAGGCGAGCCTTGGCCAAAGCATCCGCCAATCTCTTGGCGAGCAGTGACTGGAAGGTTTCCATTCGCTTTGTAGCCGCGGCTCCTGTTGCCGGGTTCGTCGCGAATAATTCGCCCCGACTAAGCGGCGCGGCTACAATTTATTTTTGTCCGGAGTCGCGAAAGATCGACAGCAGTTCTTCCGTCGATTTCCCGTTGCCGAGCTTTTCGCGCGTGCCGCGGTCGTTCAGAAATTTCGCGATCGACGCCAGCGTGCGGAGATGCGTTTGGAACTGGTTCTTCGGCACGATGAACAGAACAACGAATTTCACCGGCGCATTGTCGAGCGCGTCGAATTCGATACCCGTTGTCGATCTTCCAAACGCGGCAACGACATCGTTGATCCGGTCGGACGAGCAATGCGGAATCGCAATTCCAAATCCAATGCCGGTGCTCATCGTTTCTTCGCGTTGTTTGAGCGAAGCGAGAATGCTGTCCCGGTCTTCCGGTTTAATTTTGCTAAGACCGACCAGCAGATCGATTAGCTCAACGATGGCCGGCCAGCGCTCGGTCGCCTTCATCTCTGGGATGATTTGCTCAGCCGAAAGTAGATTGCCCAACGACATGCGAACGCGCGATTCGGGAGCGCAAGCTTAGCGGTGACGCTCGCGTTGACAAGCGCATTTCGGACTCACGAATTACGGATTTTGTAATTCAATCGCCGTGAGAGTAGCCAGCGGACGCCAAACATGTCCATTGTCGCCCGCAACGCGCGACTGCCGAACCCATATTTGGTCTGACCAAAGCGCCGCGGCCGATGGTTCACTGGAATTTCAACCAACCGATAACCCGCGCCGCGGATCAACGCGGGAATAAACCGGTGCATTCCTTTAAACGGAACCAGCCCGTCCGCGCATTCGCGCCGCATCGCCTTGAGCGTGCAACCGGTATCGCACACATAATCCTTCGTGAACCGGCCGCGCACAAAATTCGCGACGCGGCTGGTCAAACGTTTCGCAATTGTGTCCTTTCGCTTTGCCCGATAACCGCAAACCAAATCGGCACCGCGTGAGATCTCGGCAAGCAAGCGCGGAATGTCGGCGGGATCATTTTGCAGATCGCTATCGATCATCACGATCGTTTCTCCGCGCGCGGTGTGAATACCGGCATACAACGCGGCGCTCTGCCCGGTATTCTTTTCAAATCGTACAACTTGCACATTCGGTGCGGCCTCAATCTTGTCCGCACTGCGATCCGTCGACCCGTCATCGACGAAAACAATTTCGTGATCGACACCACTCAACGCCCTGCGAAGCTCCGACTGCAAGATCGCAATGCTCTCTTCTTCGTTGAACACCGGAACGACGACTGAAACCGCCAGCGACGCGCTCGTTTGATTCATAACGGCAGGGTCCGATAATGGCGGCAAAGAAAAATCTGCCAGTAGCGCACGTGCTGACCAAAACGCCGCAGCTCGATTGTTCCAATCGGTTCGATCGATTCAAACGCAGCGCGAACATTATGCGAGGGGCCCTTTGCGTAGTTCCGAATTAACAGCGCGCTCCGGCCGATGAAAAGATTTATTCCCTTTTGTTCCGTAAAGGTTTCATCCGGCGATTGGCCGGGTCTCGTCGGCGCGTCGACAAATTGATCGTAACGCGGCCAGAACGAGAACTGATTCACCAAGTCCTGCGACTCGACAATATAAACTGGGGGATGTCCCGAGCCTTCCACGTGTTTATCCTTGAGGTAAAAGGAAATTTCGGAAGCGCGATGCCGTTCGTCGGCAATCAAAAATAATTTCTCCCCAAGCTTAGCCTCCTGCTCGCGACGAATGCGCTCGACTTCCGCAGTCATGGATTTCCAACCTCGAAGCCGATCGCTCGGATCGCCGCGAAAAAAATGGACCCCAGCGCTGCGAAGCAAATCCGAGTCGAGCGAAAACAAGCTGATGACGAAGCCAAGAAGAACTGCCGCCCCTATCGACATCCTTACGCCCCGAGTTTCGATCCGCTCGTTCCAATAATTAACGGTAAGCAAGCCGAAGCTAAGAAATGACACCGCGTCCCAGTTTGGCGTCGCCACATGGTTCAGCGAGAGCAGGAAATAAAGGGCGAACACTGGCGAGCCAAACCAAAAGAGAAAGAGCACCTTAAATTGCTGATTGACGCGGCGCCAGCTGCCGATCACCGCCCAAACCAGGGCACCAAAGAGAAGTGGGGAATAAAAAATGAAGTGCTCGGCGAAAAATTTCAGCGGCTCAAGCGGGCGGACGCCGATATCCTCGGTCAGGCTGCCGCGTGCGCGCAAATGCCTAAGCGTGATCCAAGCATGCTGCGCGTTCCAAACAATCGGCGGGATAGTGCAAACAACGAACACTCCGAGCAACCAATATAAACCAGGCCTCTTGAATTCCTGCCGCAGCCGCGGCGCAAACGCGAGAACAAGAATTACACAGATAACTTCGAACGCATTGGTAAATCGACTCAGAAATCCGAGACCGATCAGCAGCCCGGTCAATGGCCACCAGAATGAAAAGCGCGGGCTCTTTTCAATCGCCAGCCAGAACGTGAACATCGCTGCGATCCAAAAGAAGATCGACAACGCATCGGTCGTTATCACGAGCGCGCCGATATTGAAAATTGGCGTAACGTTGAAAGCGATTACGCTTCCAAGCCCGACGTTCTCGTTGAACAAACGCTTCCCGAAATAAAAAAGAAACAAGCTTGTTCCGGCGGCGAGGATCGGGCTCCAGAAGCGCACGCCGAATTCGGTCGCGCCGAAAATCGCGGTGCTCGCGCGAATCGTGAATGCGATGCCCGGACCTTTGCTGAAATATCCGGGGGCGAGTCGCTCCGACCACATCCAGTAATGCGCTTCGTCGAATTCCAGATCAGTCGATCCCAACATCGACAATCGCACCAGCGTCAGCGCGCCAATGAAAAGCCAGACTGCTCGCGTTTTACTCATACCCGGGACTAATTACGAGACTTGGATGTCGCTCGTAAATTCGCGGCATCCATCTCTTCACGGCCCATCGCCAGATTAATTCCCCCGCCGCCAAAATGAAAAATGTCTCAGCGGCAGCTAAAAGGACCGTGGCGATGACGTCACTTGGCCAATGAGCGCCCAAATAAACTCGTGAATAACCGACCAGCGCGGCGAAAATCCAGTAGAGCCAGCCGCGGCGATAGAAAATCGTCAAGATAATCGCCGCGATCGTGTTGTTGGTCATGTGACCTGACGGGAACGACGGGTCGCCACGGCCCCAGTCAGATTCATCCGAACGGCGCACGACCGGTTTTTTGAAGATCGACATAAACTCGGGCTGGCCTTTTTCGAGCCGCACCATCCGGACGGACGCCACATGCTTCGGCCGTTTCCGATTGATCGTGGACTTCAACGTGTTCGTGACCGGCTCAGCGATGACAATTGCGATTAGCAAACAGAAAATGCTCATCCTGGCGCGGAAGCCGCCAAAGACCAGCGCGCCGAAAATTACAATGATCAGCAACGGCTTCCACAGGTCGGCGTCGCTCACCGCGGCCATGAACAAATCCAGGGCCGGATTCGTCCATCGCTCGTTGATCAAATGAAAAAGCTGATGATCCATTTGGCAGGATTAAAGATAGGTGATTCGTTGAGACCTTGAAAAGGTCAAGCGCGATGCGGTTTATCATTCCCGTCTTCGGTGCTACGGCCGCTGCTTTGTCTGCGGCGGCGCTGCTGCCGACGGCTTCGGAAATCCTCGAATCCGTCCGGATGCTCGAATCGCAACAGCAAATCGATCTCGATGGCCAACTGCGTGAAGATGGAAGAGTGATTCCGTTTCACATCACCCAAAGTGGCCCGTTAGTCCGGTATTCGTTCACTGATCCAGATGAAGTCTTGCAATTGCGCCTTGGTGAGAACGGATCGCGTTTGGATTTGGTAACTGATGACGGCGCGGAAAGAATCCCCGCAGAAAAGTTAAAAGAAAAGGTTCGCGACACCGGAATCACTTACGAAGATCTGACGCTCGAGTTTTTGTATTGGGAAAACGCGCGAGTGCTGGGCGATGAAACCGTGCGGACACGCAGTTGTTGGAAGTTGCAAGTCGTCGCGGCATCGCGAGATTCACAGTATTGGAACGTCGTCATTTGGGTCGACAAAGCGAGCGGCGCGCTCATGCGAATGGACGGCTACGATTGGGACGGCAAAATCGCGAAGCGATTCGAAGTTGTTTCCGCCCAGAAGATCGACAATCGCTGGTTCTTGAAGCAGATGCGCGTCGAGGATTTGAAGCCTGGCACGAACAAGGTGCAGGCGCGGACTTATCTCGAAATCAAACGCTAGTCGGCAGGTCCGTTCCTCGCACAAATTTTATCACCGGCGCTACTTTTCGTCGCGCGCGGCTTTCACGATTTGGGCGAAACTGCGCGGATCCAAGCTCGCGCCACCGACGAGCGCGCCGTCGATGTCCGGTTGCGACATCAGATCGCGCGCGTTCTCCGGTTTCACGCTGCCGCCGTACTGAATCCGAATCCGGTCGGCCGTGGTTTCCTCCGACATGGCGCGCAGCGTGTGGCGAATGAACGCGTGCGCTTCCTGCGCCTGCTGCGGTGTTGCTACGCGGCCGGTACCGATCGCCCAGACCGGCTCATAGGCAATCACGGTTTCCTGAAGTTCTTTTTCGACCAAATCTTTCAAACTGCCGCGGAGTTGGAGCGACAATATCTTTTCAACGTTGCCTTTGTCCCGCTGCTCCAAAGTTTCACCTACGCAAACGATCGGTCGCAGTGTCGCTTCGTGCGCGGCGCGGACTTTGCGATTCACGATTTCATCCGTTTCACCAAACGAAGAACGTCGTTCGCAGTGACCGAGGACGACGTAGCGCACGAGCAAATCGCGGAGGAGCGCCGCGCTGATCTCGCCGGTAAACGCGCCGTTCGGTTCCCAATGCATGTTTTGCGCGCCAACCTTGATGCTCTGCGACGCGCCGAGGGCTTCCATCACCTTCGCGATCGCGGTGAAAGGCGGCACGATCACAACCTCGACATCCGTGATGTCGCCGAAATCGAGGAGGAATGATTGAACAAAACGCGCCGACTCGGCCTGCGTCATGTTCATCTTCCAATTCGCGGCGACGATTTTCTTTCTCATGAATTTATTTGTCTGAGAGCGCAGCGATGCCAGGAAGCTCTTTGCCCTCGAGTAATTCAAGTGACGCGCCGCCGCCGGTGGAAATGAAAGTCATTTTGTCAGCGAGGCCGGCTTGTTTGACCGCCGTCACCGAATCGCCACCGCCGATGATCGTGGTCGCTCTGGATTTTGCGAGCGCCTCTGCGATCGCAATAGTTCCTCTGGCAAAATCCGGGATCTCAAAAATGCCGACGGGGCCGTTCCACAAAATCGTTTTCGCCTTCGCGATTTCTTCTTCAAACAAGGCGATCGTGGCGCAACCGATATCGACCGCCTGCCAGCCCGCGGTGATTCCGCTGTTTGGCGAAAGGCGGCTCGTGTTTCCCATTTTCGCACCGGGTTTGATCTCCTGAGCTTCGACAATGTCGATCGGCAACCGGAATTTCACGCCGCGCTTCTTCGCAAGATCGAGAAGTTCGGTGGCGAGATCTATTTTGTCGGCTTCGACGCGGCTCGCGCCAATCGGAATTCCCTGGGCTTTGAAAAAGGTGTTCGCCATCGCGCCGCCGATCATGATCGCGTCCGCTTTTTGCATCAACGCTTTGAGCACACCGATTTTGTCAGACACCTTCGCGCCGCCCATGATGACAACGAACGGTTTGGCCGGTTTATCGAGCTCTTCGTGCAGGTATTTCAGCTCTTTCTCCATCAAAAGACCCATTGCACGGACGTTCATAAACATCGCGATACCGGCAGTCGATGCGTGTGCACGGTGCGCCGCGCCGAACGCGTCGTTTACGTAGATGTCGCCTAATTCCGCGAGTGCGCCCGCAAATTTTGGATCATTGGCTTCTTCCTCGGGCTGAAAGCGTAGATTCTCGAGGAGGGTGACGTCGCAATCCCGCATCGCACCGACAATTTTTGTTGGCACTTCACCGATTGTATCCTGGCTGAAGATCACGGGCTGATTGATCAGCGTGTGCAAATGATCCGCCACCGGTCGGAGCGAATACTTCGGCGCACGTTTGCCCTTCGGCCGGCCGAAGTGCGACATCAAAATCATCCTGGCCTTGTGCTCGCGAAGATAATTAATCGTCGGCAGCGCTTCGCGAATTCGCGTGTCGTCCGTGATTTCAACTTTATCGCCGTCCTCTTTGACCGGGAGATTGAAATCGACGCGGACAAGCACACGCTTTCCGCGAACATCTACATCTCGGACCGAAAGCTTTGCCATTATTTCGAAAGCATCTCGAGCATTTCGACGCAGCGATTGCTATAGCCCCATTCGTTGTCGTACCAGCCGACCACCTTCACGAAACGGTTGCCGAGCACGATCGTGAGTTTGCAATCGAAGATGCAGGAGTGCGGATTGCCGACGATGTCGTGCGACACCAATGGCTCGTCGCTGTATTCGAGGACGCCTTTGTAACTCTTGTCCGAGGCGGCTTCTTTGAACGCGGCGTTTACAGCATCCACAGTCACGTCTTTTTCGAGGACCGCGCTGAAATCAGTGACCGATCCATCCGGCGTCGGAACGCGGAAGGCCCCGCCATTCAATTTGCCTTTCAACGCGGGAATCACTTCGCCGATCGCTTTCGCTGCGCCGGTACTCGAGGGGATGATACTAATCGCCGCTGCCCGCGCGCGTCGCAGATCCTCGTGGGGAAGATCGAGAATGCGCTGGTCGTTAGTGTAGCTGTGGATCGTGCTCATGAATCCGTGCGCGATCCCAAATTTGTCGTTCAGCACCTTTGCCAACGGCGCGAGGCAATTCGTCGTGCAACTCGCATTGGAAACGATTGTGTGCTTCGCCGGATCGTAAACGCTGTCGTTAATCCCGACGCATAGAGTGGCGTCCGGATTTTTCGCCGGGGCTGAAATCAGCACCTTTTTCGCACCGCCTTTGCTGATGTGCAGCTCGGCTTTGTCGCGCGCGGTAAAAAAACCGGTCGATTCAAGAACAACCGCAACGTCCAACTTCTTCCAAGGAAGATTTCCCGGGTCGCGTTCCTTAAAGATTCTAATTCTGTGACCGCGGACCATGATGTTCTCGTCGTCGTATCCGATCTCGCCATCAAACTTTCCGTGGACCGAGTCCCATTTCAGCAGATGGGCGAGGGTTTTAGTTTCAGTGATGTCATTGATCGCCTGGACGCGCTCGACTTGCTTTTGTGTCATCGCGCGCAAAACGTTGCGACCGATGCGCCCGAATCCATTGATTCCGTAATTAGCCATAAGCAATAAGGGTTGGAAGGATTTACACCCTAGCGTTCAAAGTCGAAGGTTCAACGTACAACGTTAATCCAATAATTTTTCGTGGATCGGTAATGAAGAGACTAATCTCGACGACCAAAGCTTATCCGGCGCGCGTTCAATAATTGATGGACCCGGCACGACCGAATGAACCGAGCGACTCGTTTAATCCCGCGCACGCGGATCACGCGATCTAATCGAAACGATCGAAATCGCCACCGAAGGTGAAAATTGCGATGAATGCCTCCGTAAACGGCGTCCGGTGCTGATGAGAATTAATGGCGTCCAGGATGTCGTCGTCGACCTTCTGCACGAACGGGTAATCGTTAAATTCGACGCAGGCAAAACGCGCCCGACCGACCTGCACGGCGCGATTCTCAAAAGCGATTCGCAAACCAGCGCCGGTGGCGGATTAGACTGCTGGCTGTTGTTGAGTCAGGCAGTGAAAGGTGCCGAGACCCCAGATTAGTTCGCGGCAGTCTATGCCAATGACACGACGGTTCAGGAAACATTTTCGCAAGATCGATAACACGGCCTCGTCGGCCCGATCGGCGAACGTTGGAACGAGCACAATCTGGTTTGCAATGTAAAAATTGGCGTAGCTCGCCGGTAGGCGCATTCCCTCGCGGACAATTTTTTTGGGCATCGGCAGGATGATGACGTCGATTTTGCAGCCGCTGACTTTCATCTTGCGCAGGCGCGCCAGATTTTCCTGAAGTGGTTGGTAATTTGCGTCGTCGGAATTTTCTTCGACAACCGTCACAACCTTCGTTTTTGCGACAAAGCGCGCGAGATCGTCGATGTGACCGTCGGTATCGTCGCCTTCAATTCCATCCCCAAGCCAGAGAACCTCCTTAACGCCAAGAAAATCTCTCAACCGCTTCTCAATTGTTTCGCGCGATAGATTCGGATTGCGATTCTTATTTAGCAAACACGATTCACTGGTGAGCAGCGAGCCCGCGCCATTCACGTCGATCGAGCCGCCTTCCAAAATCATTCGCGGATAAAACACTGGAACGTTTAGAAATTCGGCAACGCGAGTCGGCACAACTTCATCGAGATCGAACGGCGGATATTTGTTTCCCCAAGCGTTGTAATCCCAATCCACGATGGCGAGCTTTGGATCGTGGTCGCGGGTCAAAAAGATCGGGCCGTGATCGCGGCACCACGGCTCATTCGTCGGAATCTCATAATACGTAATGCGCTCCCGATGCGGCAGCGAATCGAGGACTGCACGCGCTTCAGCTTCGTGCGCGCCATTCACAACGTTGATGGAGACAGGTTCGGATTTGATCAATGCCGCGACCATCTGCCGCAACGTGACGAGAACCCGGCTGAACGAATCCGGAAAACTGATTCCTTCCCGTCGCGGCCACGATAACCAGGTCGCGGCGTGCGGTTCCCACTCCGCGGGCATGCGATAGCCGAGCCGAGCTGGCGCTTTGTTGGAGGACATTGAAGCAGACGTTCAACGCTCACCGCTGAACATTCAATATCTGCGCTGCCAGCGGTGCGTGATAAGTGTGACACGTAATGCACTCGGCCACGACTTTGCACTGCGGACTGTGACACGTGGTGCAGCTCGCTTTTCCCGGCATAAGCACGTCGGAAATTTCACGGCTTTGCGTCGCGGAATGGCAAACATTGCAGTCGAGCGGCTTCTGGGTTGCCGGATGGATTTGATGTTTGGCGTGATCGAAAAAACCGCCTTTTGGCTCAGGAAGATATTCGAGAAGCTGATCGATGGTCAGCGGTGCACCCGTTGCCAGTTTCTCAACCGTCTCGGCCATGGGCTGGAAGAGGCGATGATACGGCAGCGCTCAACCGCGCTGGAAGCACCGCGATAAACGCGATAAAGAATTTTTTCCAGTTCATAGTTTTTAGGGTTGATATCGCTGAGTAACCCTGAAAAACGCAAAAATTGCATCGCGAAATCCAGATCGATTTGTCGATCTAAATTATCATCAAGAAGCAGTGCTCACGCCAATTAGCTGGCCGTGCTCGGCTTATAGATCGCACCAATAAGCGCGCCCATGATGGCGAAGCAGATTAAATCGCCGGCGAACCACATCCACAACATGTTCGTCGTTAGCGGTTCAACTGCGAAGCGGATGGTGTTGATGCCACAGGCCAAAATTCCGAGCACGATGCCGTAACCAAAACCGGTCGCAGGGCTGTTGATGCCAATCTTGCTCACATAAAGTCCGGTGAACGCGAACGCGATGATCGCGTGGCCGAGAATTAGAGTCGGGAAGTGACTCTGGAATTCCGCTTCAGGGCGCCACAGGGTTGATGTCGCCATGTACATCGGCTTCATCAGGATACCGTGCCAGAGATAGCCGAAGAAAAATATGAAAACGAATGCAACGATGAATGCTAGGAACCCTCGTTTGTGATCCATGCTGTCCTTGTAAGGGCCATTGCGTTCGATTGTCGATGCAAAAGACGATCATCGCTGTAAACCGGGGAGATGGCCATAACCAATGAATGTCGGACGCAGTTTGCCATCTCCGTTTGTTTCCCGGCATTGAATCTTGAAGTCGAAGACGCTGACGCCATAGCGCGACTCGCCTTGAAAGACGCGTCCGTCGCTTGCGCCGACCATCACGCGCTGACCGGTTTTCTTTTCACGACCAAGATAAATCATAGCATGCGTGATCGGCGGATCCCGCTTGACCAAGTAAGTGCCTGTCCAAAAAAGCAGATCGCCCGGTTTCAGATCTTCCAGCTCAAATGAATCGTCTTTCTGACTGAGGACCGATTCGAACTCACGCGCGCGACGAAGCCAAATGTATTGCCCGCTCGAATCCCTCGGGACATCGGCGATGTCATTTTGCTTAAGCACGTAATAAACGAAGCCGGAGCAATCCATACCGCCATTCGCTGGATCGGACGAACCATACTTATAATCGAGATTCCGCGTTGTTAACTCGAGTGCCGAGACCAGGAGCTTCTGGACTTTGAGCGGGTAATTCTCGAACCCTTTGATCTGATTGGGCAACAGGGTCGCGTTGGGCGCGTGCTGTTCCTTTGATGGCGACGCCGATTCTTCGGGTGTTGCGCTCGGGGTCGGCGATGGACTTTCTTCTAATCCCGAAGGCCGCGGCGTTGGCGAACCCCCTGTCTTTCGGTACGGCGAAAAGCTGGGCGAGGCAGTTGGCGATTCCGCTTCCGCGGATGGCGTTCGCTTCTGTTTCGGAATTGCAGATCGAGCGGGCGACTCTTGCTTGTCTGGCGGCGAGGCCTTCGACTTCGGTGATGGAGTTGGTGTTGGCGATTTCCTTTTGGCAGCGGTGGTTTTCTTTTTCGTGTGCGGTGGCGGCGTTGGCGTCGTGAAAATTCTCTTAAACTTGTCCGCAAACGTCGGCTCGGCCGCGTCGTTCGCCGAGATAGCGAGCAGGAGGCAGGTCAGTGAAATGAAAATTCGCAGACGCATACGTAACTCTTTGACGGAAAAGCTTAACGATTCCTTGAATCCAGACTCATTTATCATGCTAATCTCTGGCCCATGCGGGCGAGCCGGTTTTTCATTCTCATTTTCGTTGTTTCTCACGTCGCATCCGCGCAAATCGACCGGATAACTGGGAAAAGTTTTGCGACGCGTTCGGAAGTGCTGGGGCGGCACGGAATGGTTTGCACAAGCGTGCCGGCGGCCACGGAGGTCGGACTCGATATTTTAAAAAAGGGCGGGAGCGCCGTTGATGCGGCAATCGCCGCCAACGCGACGCTAGGGTTGATGGAACCGGTTTCGAACGGAATCGGCGGCGATTTGTTTGCGATCGTTTACAGCGCAAAAGACAACAAACTTTACGGAATCAACGGTAGCGGGCGCGCGCCGCTCGGCCTGAGTTACGAACAGATGAAAGCCGAGGTCGCCCAACTCAATCGCAAAGCGATTCCGCCGTTCGGAATGTTGCCGATCACTGTTCCCGGAACAGTGGATGCGTGGACCGAGCTGCATAGAAAATTCGGTAAACTGAAACTGAGCGACGATCTCGCGCCGGCGATTCGTTATGCCGAAGAGGGTTTTCCGGTCACGGATTTGATCGCGTATTACTGGGGATTCGGTCCGCGATTGTACAAAGATTTGGCGGGCGCGTTTTTCGAAACTTACACGCTGGACAACAAGGGCCGCACGCCGGCCAAAGGCGACATTTTTAAAAATCCGGCCCTGGCTAAGACGCTGTGGCTGATCGGCGAGAAAGGGCGCGACGCTTTTTATAAGGGCGAAATCGCGGACAAGATCGACCGTTTCATGCAGCAGAACGGCGGATTTCTGCGCAAGGTTGATTTTGAAAAACACAGCAGCACATGGGTCGATCCGGTTTCGACGAATTACCGTGGTTACGACATTTTTGAATTGCCGCCGAATGGCCAGGGAATCGCCGCGCTCCAGATCCTAAACATTCTCGAAGGATTCGATTTGAAAGCGATGGGCCGCAATTCACCGGAGACGCTGCACACGATGATCGAGGCGAAGAAAATCGTGTGGGCGGATCGCGCGAAATATTATGCGGATCCCGCCTTCGCGAAAATCCCCCTAACGAACCTTCTTTCGAAGGAATATGCTGCCGAACGCCGCAAGTTGATCGATTCAACTCACGCCGCAAAGACAGTAGCCGCGGGCAAGATTGACAATGGCGACACGATTTACATGTGCACGGCAGACGACGAGGGCAACATGGTTTCGCTCATTCAAAGCAATTATCGCGGTATGGGGAGTGGCATCGTTGTGCCCGGACTCGGCTTCATGCTTCAGGATCGCGGTGAACTTTTTTCGATGGAACCGGGGCACGCGAACGTCTACGCGCCAGGCAAACGTTCGTTTCACACCATTATTCCCGGGTTTGTGATGAAAGATGGCAAGGCTTGGGAAGCATTCGGCGTGATGGGCGGCGGAATGCAACCGCAAGGTCATGTGCAGGTCCTCACGAACCAGATCGATTTCGGTTTGAACGTGCAGGAAGCGGGCGACGCGGCTCGATGGCAACACGAAGGCGACAACGAGCCGACTGGCGAAAAAATGGAGAACGGCGGTTACGTGAATTTGGAATCTGGAATCCCAATGGAAACGCAGCGCGAACTAAGGAAACGCGGACACGATGTGCGCTTCGACGTGGGCGGTTACGGCGGCTATCAGGCGATCAAGGTCGAGATGCACGACGGCCAGCGCGTCTATGTTGGCGCGAGCGAATCGCGCAAAGACGGACAATCTACCGGCTACTGATTGATTTCGCCGACAGCGGCCTGTGGCGTTTCTTTTTGATGGCAACATCGACGAATCGCAGCGACCGGTCCATCTTCGAGATCGAACTATAGGCGAACGCTATTCATGACCGTCAAGGCCATTTGGATACGACTAAGGTAAAGATCGACGTCGCTTCGCCGGACACGGCCTAACGAATTAATTTTGCCGCGATTTCAGTTCGGCAAGTTTTTGCACCGCGCGTTCGACATCTTTTCTACGGGCGCTGCCGAGCGCGAGAAGTTTCTCCTGTCGATGCACATTCGCTTCAGCCGCATCAATGTCGGCCTGATCGCGTTTTGCGCTCGCGGAGTGCGCCGCCTCAATTGCGAGCGCAAGGCTGTCTTCGGTCGGCGTGATGTCCGTCTTCGCGATCTTTCCGGCGTTCAACTCCTTATCTTTTTCCAGCATTTTCTCTTTCGCAGCGACCAAATGCGCATTGGCAAGCTCAAATTCGAGATGAACAACGCGGAGTCGGCGCTGCTCGACTTCCAATTTTGAAAGCGCGCCCATCTTTAAGAGTCTGTCCAGGCCGGTGATGTTTCTCTTCGCGCGCTCAAATTCTTTTTCGAGCTTGGCAAGATCGACATCGCGTGCCGGAGAAAGCTCGGCTTTCACCGCCTTTTCATCGTCGCGATTTGGAATCAGGAGCGGCGGCTCAATATCGAACGAATCCGGATCCCTACTTGGCTCCTGCGCGAACACAGTTGTTGCAGCGAGGGCGAGAAGAAGCGGAAGCGCGGTCCCGCGCAGCATACTTAAATAATATCGAGCAAACCGCGTTCCGCAGCAATTATCGCGCGGTCACGCTGGAAGAGTTCGCACCCAGTCGGGTTGTAAATTTCCGGGTAGCGCGCCAAGATCGGTCATCGCAAGATCGACATCCTATAGCCGCAATTTCGGATTCGCGCCGTCAGAGCTGCGCCAGTTGCGCGCCCTGAAAACACCAGCCGGGGTGCAGCGATTCCTGGACGAGTTGCCGTATAATCTTGGCTACACCGCACGTTCGCCCAAACGCGTCTTGCACGAACGCACCGCATCCTGTCTCGAAGGCGGGATTTTCGCCGCGGCCGCGCTTCGCGTTCTCGGATTTCCGCCGCTCATCTTTGATTTGGAAGCGGAGCAAGACACCGATCACGTGGTCGCGATTTTCAAAATTCGCGGGCATTGGGGTGCGGTTGCGAAGTCGAACTTTACCGGCTGCCGTTATCGCGAGCCGGTTTATCGCACGCTGCGTGAGCTCGCGATGAGCTTCTTCAATATCTATTTCAATCTTCGCTTCGAGCGCACGCTACGCCGCTACTCGCGTCCGGTGAATCTGGCGCGGTTCGATCGACTAAATTGGATGATAACCGAAAAGCCAGTTTGGTTTATTGCCGAACATCTTTGCGAGATTTCGCACATCCGATTGCTCACATCGGCAATGGAAAGAAATCTTACCCGGCTCGATTCACGTAGTGTCCGCGCCGAAATGACCGGCCACCGCAAAAAATAAAAACCGGCACCTTACTTTAGGCGCACCAATCCAGATCCCGGCGCGTCTTGAGGCGTGATGATTTGGAAACCTGCTATCCAGCACGAAGTTCCTCAACACACTGATGACGATCGTCCCAGCACCGAGGGAAAAAACCAGCGACGGTGCGCGTAGAAATTATCTTTAAAATCAACGGCTTCCTCGCCGAACGAATCGGGAAAGACCAGTCCCGCCAGCATGTAAATAAAGATCGTGTTCAACAGGACCATCCCCGAATTGTGGCAAGGTCCAGTCATGCCCATTTTGCATCCCGAATATCGACCACCAGTTTTGAGAACAGATCTGCAGCAAGAGCGCTAGCCCACGCGATCACGGGCAATAAATTGTAATGCGCGCACGGGATAACAACAGCCTTCCAAATCCCTTCAGGATCTGCGTCACGGCAAGTCCAAGAATGACACGGTGAAAAGTAGGCCCTCTTTTTAGGTTCGCACGACCAAGTCTCCGACCGGAGCCGTCAAACGCATTTGCGGCTGAGAATGCCCGCCACTACACCTACTTGTGCTCTCGTTCATCGTTCCGGCTTACAATGAAGAAGTAGAGCTTCCGGCGACCCTGAGCGCGATCCGCGAGGCGGCACGGAATCTCGAGCACGAGATCATTGTGGTCGACGATGCTTCTACTGACGGTACGCTTCAGATCGCACACGCCGCTCACGCCAATGTAATTTCGATCAATCGGCGACAAATCGCGGCCGCTCGGAATGCTGGCGGAAACGCGGCTCACGGCAACATTCTCTTTTTCGTAGACGCCGATACTCATATCACCCTGAAGCATGTCAGCGGCGCGATTGCCGCACTCGAAGCGGGATATTCCGGCGGCGGCGCGCGGGCTGTCATGGGTGGCAGAATTCCGACCTGGTCGCGGATTTTCTTCCACGTTTTCTGCACAATTTATTTTGGCCTAAACCTTGGCGCCGGCGCGTTTCTCTTTACGACACGGAAGAATTTCAACGCCATCGGTGGTTTCGATGAAAAATTTTTCATTGGTGAAGAAATTTATTTCAGCATCGCCTTGCGAACGCTGGGGCAATTCAAGATTTTGCCCGAACCGATCGTTACCTCCGGCCGTAAACTGCGAATCTATTCCGCCCGCGAAATCCTGGGTAACTCCCTCAGCGTCATTTGTCGCGGTCCGCGGGCCGCACATTCGCGCGACGGCCTTCATATTTGGTACGATGGCAGACGCGAGACGAGGTCCGCCTTCGCGAGTGGCCAGCCCGGCTCGCACCAGCGGTGTGACCAGTCGACATGAAAACTTCGCACATCGCGATTGCGAATAGCGTCGAGGAAATTTTACGTTGTCACCGCGTTATGCGCGAATTACGTCCGCAGTTCCAAAATCTGGAACAATTTGTAGCGCAGGTACAACGTCAGCAGAAGCAAGGCTATCAACTCGCGTTTGTAGAGTCCGAAGCCGAAGTTCACGCGGTTGCGGGTTATCGATTTTTGGAAACTCTGTTCTCCGGGAAACTTCTTTATGTTGACGATCTGGTCACCCGTGAACGCGATCGTTCCCACGGTTTTGGGGGCGAGCTGCTCGATTGGTTAGTGGAACAGGCGCGTGAACAGGGTTGCGAAAACCTCGAACTCGATTCCGGCGTCCAGCGATTCGACGCGCATCGCTTCTATTTTTCCAAACGAATGAGCATTTCATCGTACCACTTTCGAATTAAGATCGAACCCAAGACCTAACCTTATGAAAAACAAAAATCCCTGGATTGAGATTTGCCCCGGAATCAAACGGCAAACGCTGGTGAGCGGCAAAACGATGTATCAAATGCTGGCCACGCTCGAAGCCGGCAGCAAAATGCCAGCGCACCAACATCCACAGGAGCAGATCGTCCACATTCTCTCCGGCCGCATGAAGTTGATTGTCGATGGGACCCCGCACGAATTGAAAGCCGGCAATTCTCACTATCTCGCCAGCAATGTGCCGCACGGTGTGGAAACGATGGAAGAAACGCGAGTGCTCGATACTTTTAGTCCGCCGCGCGACGAATACCTGGCAATTGACGAAGCCAATCGGCAACGAAAGTAGGACCTGGTCGCACAGCACTCGAGGGCAATGGGCCCCGACCTCCACTCAAAGAAAAGGTTGGCTTTCCAAGACCCCAACCGCTTAACATCGCAGCATGTTACACATCATTTGGTCGATCATTGTTGGTTTCATTGTCGGCTTGTGTGCGCGCTGGATTCTGCCCGGCGCACAGCAAATGGGATTTGTCATGACCACGGTCCTCGGCATCGCCGGATCGATCGTCGGTGGTCTGATCGGACGGATCTTCTCCAAACCGGCACCCGGTTCGGCATTTCATCCGGCTGGATTCATCATGTCTTTGATCTGCGCGATCCTATTGCTCTGGCTCTGGGGCAAATTTGGCGGCGCAATGGCGCACTAAAAAGAGAAAAGAGCCTGTCTCCTCATTACCGGAGACCTGCTCACGCGGCTCGCGACGGGCCGCGACGGCAGCCATTTCAACTCGCGGTTGCGATTCCGCAGACTTCATCTAATATAGGCGCTTTCGAAATGGCTGAGAACACGGAAACGCTGGATATCAAGCAGTTCCAGTTGCACGGAAAGGACACCGGCAGCGCCGATGTGCAAATCGCGCTGTTGACTCGCCGGATCGGGCAACTGACCGAACACTTGAAAAGCCATGCCAAAGACCACTCTTCGCGTCGCGGCCTCCTTAAAATGGTGGCCCAACGCCGAAGCTTGCTCGATTATTTGAGCCGGTCCGAAGCCGAACGCTACAAGAAGTTGATCGACAAACTGAATCTGCGGAAATAGCCGCGGAAGATGTCGGTTTTAGCGTCCGCGTTTCAATGCGACGCCGATTCGAAAGTTAGTTAACGCGACAACCAGGTCGCAAGGCCACCTTGGATTTTAGGTTTTAGCTCCGCCCGAAATTTTCGGAACTAAAACCTACAGTCAGGGTGACCGACCTGGAACTCGCACATCCAGCAAAATCATATGCAACAAAGGGTCACAGCCCAGATTGGGTCCGATCAGATAACGATCGAGACTGGCAAAATCGCCAAGCTCGCCGACGGCGCGGTCATCGTTTCGTGCGGCGACACAATGATTTTGGCGAGCGCAGTCTCGGCCACATCTCTCAAAGAAGGTCAGGATTTTTTCCCGCTTACGGTCGATTACCGTGAGAAAGCGGCCGCCGCCGGCAAGTTTCCAGGTGGCTATTTCAAGCGCGAAGGCCGGCCAACTGAAAAGGAAACGCTCACTTCGCGGATGATCGACCGTCCACTGCGTCCGTTGTTTCCGAACGGATACTTTTACGACACGCAGATCATCTCAATTCTGCTCAGCGCCGACGGCGAGAACGATCCCGACATTCTCGCGATCAACGGCGCATCAGCTGCGCTTTGCGTTTCCGATATTCCATTCGCAGGACCGATCGGCGCAGTGCGCGTCGGTCGCGTCAAGGGACAATTCGTTGCCAATCCAACCCACACCGAGCGCACTCAAAGCGATCTCGATCTCGTTTATGTTGGAACCGACAGCGACGTCATCATGGTTGAGGGCGCGGCAAGAGAACTTCCGGAAGCGGAGTTTATTAGGGCGCTCGAGTTCGCGCACGTGCAAGCGCGCGAGATGATTCGCATTCAAAAAGAACTTGCTGCACAAATCGCGAAACCAAAACGCGAGATGCCGCTGCTCACGGTTAAGCCGGAACTGCTGGAAATTGCCTATCAGGTTGCCGTCGATCGGATCGAAAGTGCGCTTCACACAGAGGGCAAAGTCGGTCGCGCGAAAGCAGTCGCAGCGCTGCGCGAGGACGTAAAAGGTGCGATTTTGGAGAAATATCCAGAGACCGACGCGTTCTCGATCTCACAGGCGTTCGATTACGTTCAAAAACGCGCGTTTCGCACGAGTATTTTGGACAAGAAACAACGCATCGATGGTCGCGGTTACCAGGAATTGCGACCGATTTTCTGCGAAGTCGGAGTAATTCCGCGCGCGCACGGTTCGGCGATTTTCCAACGCGGTGAAACGCAGGCACTCGCGCTCGCGACCCTGGCACCGATCGAAGAAGCGCAAATGATCGACGCCTACGGTGGCGGCGAACAATCCAAGCGTTTCATTCTTCATTACAATTTTCCGCCGTTCAGCGTCGGCGAAACCGGTCGGACCGGCGCGCCCGGGCGACGCGAGATTGGTCATGGCGCATTGGCCGAGCGTTCAATCGAACCGGTTGTGCCGAGCGACGATGAATTCCGGTATGCCATCCGCGTCTCGAGCGAGATCATGGAATCGAATGGATCGACATCGATGGCTAGCGTGTGCGGTGGAATGCTCGCGTTGATGGACGCCGGCGTCCCGACAAAGGGAACCGTCGCCGGCATTTCGGTCGGGCTCGTGACCGAGCACAGCGAAGATCGGCGATTGAAGCGCTACGAACTGCTCACCGACATCATAGGCTCGGAAGACCATTTCGGGGACATGGACTTCAAACTCTGTGGCACCGACAACGGCGTCACTGGTTACCAACTCGATCTGAAACTTCCCGGAATCAGCCACCAAATCATGGCTGAGGCGATTCAACGCGCGAAAGAAGCACGCACGAAGATCCTTCAGATCATTCGTGGCGCGCTCGACAAACCGCGAGCCGAGCTTTCGAAATACGCGCCACGAATTGAGACGATCAAAATCAACCCGGAGAAAATTGGCGCGATTATCGGACCCGGCGGTAAAACGATCAAAGGCATTGTGGCAGAGACGGGTGCCGAAATTAACATCGAGGACGATGGCTCAGTTCACATTTACGCGACCAGCGCCGAATCGATGCAGCGGGCGAAAGAAATCATCGGCGAGATGACGAAGGAAATCGAAATCGGTCAGACTTATCAGGGCCGTGTCGTTTCCACGAAAGAGTTTGGCGCGTTTGTCGAAGTGCTGCCGGGCAAGGAAGGCCTCGTTCACATCTCTGAGCTGGCCGACTTCCGTGTAAAGCGAACAGAAGACGTCGTCAAACCCGGCGACATGATTTGGGTGAAATGCATCGGCATTGATGACAAAGGCCGCGTGAAACTTTCACGCAAAGCCGCGTTGAAAGAGCGGGCCGAGAAAGAGACCGGTCAGCAAACGCCGACCGATTACGAACCGGCAAGACACTGACTTCGATTCGTAGCGACGCTCCATGAGCGTGCCGACCAAAGTTTCCTATGCCGTGCTGGTCGCGACACCAGCTGTCGCGGCCTGGCTGCATTTTGGGCCGCTCTTGCTCGCGGCGTTGTTTTCCTATCTTGTGCTGCGCGAGTATCTGCAAGTTGAGATGTCCAAGATCGAAGTGGCGCCGCTTGCATGAAGTTTGTCTTTCCGAGCGAAGTCGAGGAATCTCTTACTGTTGTCTAATCGTGGCTAGCTCAGAAATTACCGGAGATATCTCGACTCCGCTCGACATGACAATTCGAAAATGAAAGCCGGGTTCGTTGAAAAACTGATCGGGCGCCTCGGCAAGATCGGGCCCGAGGACGTGCAAAATTATTTTCTGCGGCTCGCGCAGGAGAAAGGCTTTCTCGAAACGGTGTTCAATTCGATCCAGGAAGGGATCATAGTCAGCGATTCGCAAGGCCGAATCACTTATCTCAACGACGCGGCATGTCAGTTGTTCGGATTGGAACCGGAAGACTCGCTCGGCAGACGTTTGGACGAACGCGTGCGCGGGCTCGATTGGAATGCGCTCTCGCGCGAAGGCGCGGTCAGTCGCGACATGGAAATCTTCTATCCAGCCAATCGATTTATTAACTTTTACAGCGTGCCGCTCGTGATTGAGCCGCGCGACCGTGTAGTCACGCCTGAGCAGGGCGTCGACGACAAGGCGGGCCAAAGACCAGTGGCTACAACTGAGCAGGTCGGTCACGCGATCATTTTGCGGGACATCACCGAAAGCCGGCGCAGCGAACAACAAACGCTCGAGTCCGAACGATTGAACGCCCTGACGTTGCTCGCAGCCGGCGTCGCGCACGAAATCGGAAATCCGCTCAATTCCCTCAACATTCATTTGCAGCTGATCAACCGCGAAGCGCGCAAACTTGATGGCGCCAAGCGCACCAAGCTTCAGGAGTCGGTTGAAATCGCGCGCGCTGAAGTAAACCGCCTCGACTCGATCATCAGCCAATTTCTGCGCGCGATTCGTCCGACGCGTCCGCAACTTCGTCCAGAGAATGTGAACTCGATCGTCGAAGAAGCCGTTCGTTTTTTCGCGCCGGAAATCAAAGACCGCGACATCGTCGTCGAACAGGAACTGCGTTCCGATCTTCCAATGATCGACATCGATCGCGACCAGATGAAGCAGGCGCTTTATAACGTGATTAAAAACAGTTTCGAAGCGATGAAGAGCCGCGGGATTTTGCGGATCCGCACCGACAAGGACGACTCGCACGTCTTCGTCAAATTCACCGACACCGGCGGCGGAATCTCGCCGGAGAATCTGAGTCGCGTGTTCGAACCATATTTCACAACAAAAAGCAGTGGCACCGGCCTCGGCCTTTTGATTGTTCGTCGAATTGTCCGTGAACATGGTGGCGAATTGTCCATCGAGAGCAGCGAAGGCAAAGGGCTCACCTTAACGATTCGACTCCCTCACGTGGACAAACGGGTTCGCATGTTGGAAGCCGGCGATCCAAACCCAGCACGAACTGAATGACGAAGTTGGACAGGAAAAACGCATCGGGAACTTCGCGGCGGGTCTGGTTATTCAGTCTGCTTCTGATTGTTGCGACCGCGACCGCGTATTTACCGGTCTGGAACGGCAAACCGATCTGGGACGACAACGCCCATATCACCCAACCGGAACTACGCGGGGGACACGGCTTGGTTGAAATCTGGACCCGACTCGGCGCAACCCAGCAATATTATCCGCTCACCTACAGCATTTTTTGGATCGAACAAAAGCTGTGGGGCGATTCGGTCGTGGGTTATCACTTGGTTAACATTTTCCTGCACGGTTTATGTGCGGTTGTAATGCTCCAGATCTTGCTGCGCCTGAAGATTCCGGGAGCCTGGCTGGCTGTCGGTTTGTTTGCACTCCATCCGGTCCAGGTAGAGTCCGTTGCCTGGATTTCAGAACTCAAGAACACACTCTCCGGCCTCTTTTTTTTCTGTGCGATTCTGACTTATCTGAATTTTGACGAAGGGCGAAGCCGCCGCTCCTATATCGCGTCGCTCGCTCTTTTTCTTTTTGGCTTGATGTGCAAAACGGTCATCGCACCGTTGCCGGCGATAATTCTCGTAGCTTTGTGGTGGAGACGCGGGCGACTGCGACGGCGCGAAGACGTCGTTCCTCTGCTCCCATTCTTTGGTCTCGGAATCGGCGCCGGACTTTTCACCGCGTGGGTAGAGCGACACGTTGTCGGCGCGCAGGGCGCCGTCTTTCAACTGTCAATCTTGCAACGGTGCTTACTCGCGGCGCGCAATTTTTGGTTTTACCTTTTCAAACTTCTTTGGCCGACCAAGCTTATTTTCATTTATCCGCGCTGGCAAATTAATGCCGACGCTTGGTGGCAATATCTCTTTCCCTTAGCGTTTCTCGCACTGCTTGGTCTTACTTGGGCGCTCAGAAAACGGGTTCGCGGGCCGCTTGCTGTCGCGCTGATTTTTCTCGGCCTGCTTTTCCCCGCGCTCGGATTCATCAACGTCTATCCATTTCTTTATTCTTTTGCCGCCGATCACTTCCAGTACCTGGCCTGCGCTGCGCCGTTGACGTTGTTCGCCGCCGGAATGACAATGGCGCTCGATTTATTTGCGCCCGGAAAAATTTTCCTGCGCTTGGCAATTTACGGCGCGCCGTTGTTGTTGCTCGGCGTCTTGAGTTCGCGTCAATGTCGTGACTATCGCGACATCGAAACACTTTGGCGGACAACGATCGCGCGTAATCCTGACTGCTGGATGGCCTATAGTAATCTCGGCTCATTTCTCTCCGCGCGCGGTCAGTTGAACGAAGCGATCGCCGATTTTCGCAAGGCGCTCGAGCTTTGGCCGGATCAGAGCAAAGATCATAACAATCTTGGCAAGGCACTCGTGCAGAAGGGACGAATAGCCGAGGCGATGGACCATTTTCAAACTGCCCTCCGGATTTCGCCGAATGATCCGGACGCGGAGAGCAACATCGGAGCGGCCTTGTTGCAGCAGGGTGATGCGGAGGAAGCAATACCGCATTTGCGGCAGGCGGTTGAAAAATTTCCGCGCCTTGCACAGGCGCGCATCAATCTCGGCAACGCGCTTTTGCAAAGCGCGCAGACCGAAGCGGCGATCGAAGAATACGGGAAGACGCTTGAGCTGCCGTTCGATCACGCCGAAACGCATTACAGCATCGCGAGCGCGTACCGTCAAAAGGGAGATATCGCAGCGGCGATCATCCACTATCGTAAAGCGATTGAGCTCAGGCCGGATTACGCTAACGCGCATAACAATCTCGCCAATGCGCTTCGCCAGCAGGGACTCATCGATGAAGCCGTGCGGGAGTACGAGGCCGCTTTGCGAAGCGATCCGGAATCAGTTCTGGCTGCCAACAATCTGGCGTGGTTGCTGGCTACTTCATCGAATCCTGCTGTCCGCGACGGCGCTAAAGCTGTTCAACTCGCCGAGCAGGCGAATCGACTCTCTGGTGGAAACGATCTCATCATTCTTCATACCCTAGCTGCCGCTTACGCGGAGAACCGACAATTTTCCGAAGCGGTAGAAGTCGCGCAACGCGCGCTTGAGATCGCGAAGGCCAATGGCGCTGGCTCGCTGGCCGAATCGCTTCGCAATAAACTTGCGCTTTACCAGGCGGGAAGCGCGTACCACGAAACCGTGCCGTCACAATAACAGTCGGCAATGGCGTGGCCGTTCCCAAGCGCGCCTACTGCTCTTCCGATGTGCTCGTCGTCGGTAATTGTTTAAGCATAAAATCAGCGACGTCGACGCGCGCGATTCGATTTGCCCAAATGTAATTTCCGACGTCGTAGCCAGCGAACATTTTGCGAGGCCGCGTCTGGTTTGCAAACGTACACTCGGGTGTCGGCAACAGCGTGGCTCGCCTCAGCCCCTTCTTCACGATCGTGGCACTGGTTCTGCCGTTCATTTCTACGACAAAGTTCGCCAGGAGCAACTAAACTTCATCTTCTTCGGCGTTCGAACCAGCGCGGTAACCTGATGGCCTTGCTCCAATGCCTGTCGAACAAGCTCATGGCTCGTGCGACCAGTCGCCCCAATAATCAAAATGCGTAGTCGATTATCCCACCCGCGTGAAAACTGGGTTTGTTGATTTT
>Ga0306918_10000120_pt1 | contig 31514 bp, 31 predicted proteins | sample tim00Cox0000000H_FD_203315 | JGI IMG/M metagenome (GOLD analysis project Ga0306918, IMG submission 203315) | Lab enrichment of tropical soil microbial communities from Luquillo Experimental Forest, Puerto Rico - timezero.00C.oxic.00.000.00H (v2)... | ecosystem: Environmental > Terrestrial >... | reverse complement strand
TCACTCGACGTCTTTGGCCATGTCGGGAATTTCAAAGCCGAGCTTGAGATTGCCGACCTCGGTTCCGCGCCGCTTGAGTGAAGCCACGCCGGTCGCCGGTTTCCATTTGTAGATGGTGTCGGTCGCCGGATCGGATACCAGGAAGGTCAGCGGCTTCGGATATAGCATCAGCGCGTGGTTGCGCAATCCAATCAGGGTATCGGACGAGTTCAGCAGCACCGCGGAATTACCGATCGCGCTGATCGGGCTCGGCGACCAGCCCGGCAGCGCCGTCCCGGTGACAGTCACCGGCACGATCAGGAAATGCAGCGTGTCCGTTCGCTGCTTGGCCTCCTCGTCGCATTCCGCCATCGCCTGCACGATCCAGCCGTAATCCGGTCCCGACTGCGTTCCCGCCCCCGCTTGCGCGGGAGAAACGGGAGGGGAGTTTGCCGGTGCGGGCGTCGACGCAACAGCTTCAGCCCGTGCCGTGGGCGGCGGCGTTCGTGTGCCGCGCAACATCTGGACGCCGAGCGCGACCAGCGCGCCGACCACCACGACCGCCACCACGATGCCAATGGCTGCCACCGGGTGGGGCAGGTTGCCGGCATGGCAGCTCGGGCAGAGCCGCGCGAAGTGCGAAACCGGAGCACCACACCTGCGGCATTGACCGGCGGGCAGGACAGCCATCGAGCGAATCGGTTCCGCGGCAGAATCGCGCGCGACGTTATCCGATCAGGTGATCGGGTTCGAGCGCCGTTTGATCTGCGCGGCCGATTCGCACGCGATCGCGGCCGATTTACGGATTCTCGCCGGCCTCGACTTCGGCAAGTCGGCTGCGCCAGTCGCGACGGCTGCGGATCACGGAGACGGCGGCGAGCGCCAGCAGCCCGGCACAGACCGCCAGCAGCGCGAGCGCGATCGGCCGCTGGAAGAAAATCGTCCAGTTGCCGTTCGACATGATCAAGGACTGGCGCAGCGACATTTCCAATGTGGGCGAGATCACCAGCCCCAGCACGAGCGGCGCAGGATCGAGCCCGAACTTGCGCAAGCCGTAGCCGACGATGCCCATGATCAGCATGATCCAGACGTCGACGATGGAATGGCTGACCTCGTAGACTCCGATCACGCAGAACATGATCACCAGCGGATAGAGATAGGCGTACGGGATGCGCAGCACGTTCACGAAGATGCCGACCAGGGGCAGGTTGAGCGCGAGCAGCATCAGATTGCCCACATACATGGACGCGACGAAGCCCCAGAACACGTTCGGGTGCTCGTTCACCAGCGTAGGCCCGGGCGCGACGCCGTGGATCATCAGCGCCGCGATCAGCACCGCGGTGATCGGGCCGGTGGGCAGGCCGAGCGCCAGCATGGGCACGAAGGCGCCGGTCGAAGCGGCGTTGTTCGCGGATTCCGGACCCGCGACGCCGGCCACCGCGCCCTTGCCGAATTCCTCTGGATGCTTGGAGAGGCGCCGCTCCACCGCATAGGAGAGAAAGCTCGAAATGATGTGCGCGGATCCGGGTGTGAGCCCGATGAGAAAGCCGAGAACCGATCCGCGCGCAATCGGCATCGTCGCCTGGCGCCATTCCAGCCGGCTCGGCAACAACTCGCGCAGCTTCGGCGCGATCACCTTGCCGACCGCGGTGGCCGCAGGCGTGGAGAGGATTTCGCCGAGCCCGAACAAGCCGACCGCCACCGGAACGATGCCGATGCCGTCGCCCAATTCGGCAATGTCGAAGGAATAGCGGAAGTGTCCGGTCATGCTGTCGATGCCGATGGTGCCGAGCAGCAGTCCGAAGCACGCCATCAGCAGCGTGCGCGGTAATGATGTCGCGGACATGTAGGCAAGGAACACGAGACCGAGCACGAGCAGCGCGGTGTATTCCGGCGGACCGAAGCGCAACGCGAATGCCGCGAGCGGCGGCGCGATCAAGGTGAGGACGAGCACGCCGAAGGTGCCCGCAACCCACGAGCCGACTGCGGCGATGCACAAGGCGGCGCCGGCGCGGCCCTTCTGCGCCATGGCATAGCCGTCGATGCAGGTCATCACCGAGGAGGCTTCGCCGGGAATGCGCATGAGGATCGACGTGGTCGATCCGCCGTATTGCGAGCCGTAATAAATGCCGGCGAGCATCACCACCGACTTGGTGGTGTCGAGGCCGAAGGTCGCGGGGAGAAGAATGCTGATGCCGGAGAGCGGGCCGATGCCGGGCAATACGCCGACGATGGTGCCGACCAGGCAGCCGAGGAACGCGTACCACAACACGTCGGGCTGCAGCGCCACCGAGAAGCCGAGCAGCAGGCTCTCCAGCGTCCCCATGCTCAGAATCCGAGCAGGCCGCGCTCGAGCGGCGTTTTCAGCGCGACGGCGAATAGGAAATAGGTCAACGCGACCACGCCGATGCTGAACCCTGCGGCCGCGAGCGCATGGCGGCGTTCGGCGCCGAACGTCAACGCCAACAGCATCAGCGCCATCGCGATCAAGAAGCCCAGCGTCTGATAAACCGCGATGGCGAAGGCGGTGATCAACACCACCCGCACCGCGTGGGGCAGGTCGCTCCAGGATAAGCTAGCGAGCGGTGCACTCTCGCGGGCACGCACGACGAGCAGCAGGCCGAAAGCGATGAGCAGCACCGCCATCAGCTTCGGCATCATGCCGGCGCCGGGAAACGAGAGCGTTCCCACCGGCAGATCGCCGCTCCCGGCAAGCACGAGAGCTCCGAACGCGGCAAACGCGCCGCCGGCGATGTGATCGCAACGTAAAACCACGGCCTCTCCGTTGCTGCTGGCGTCGGCGCGGCGCCGGCTCAGGCGGCAGCCGGCATCGCGTTTCCGCGCACCACAATGATGATGCCGATCAGCCCTCGACCTTGCCGATGGCGCGGATCGCGGATTCGATGCGCTTGGTATCGGCCTCCCAGAAGCGGGCGAATTCCGGCTGATCCATATAGTCGAGTTCCTGGCCGAGATTGGCCAGCGCGGTCTTGAACTGATCCGTGTGGGCCGCCTTGTTCAGGACGTCGCGCAGATACGTCACGATCGGCTCGGGGGTTCCGCGCGGCGCGAACAAGCCGACCCAGAGATAATATTCGATGTCGTAGCCGAGCTGTTTCATGGTCGGCACGTCGGGCAGCGCCTTCGAGCGCTGGCTTCCGAACAGGGCCAGCGGCCGCGCCTTGCCCGCCTTGATCTGCGAGAGAGACGCCGAGACCGACGACACCAGCACCGCCGAATTGTTGCCGAGCAATGCGGTCAGCGCCGGACCGCCACCGTTGGTGGGCAGATGGCGCAGCTTCAAGCCGCCCGCCGCGCTCATGAACAGCGCGGTCGGAATATGCAGCGCGCCGTAAAGGCCGGAGGAGCTGAAGATGATCTCGTTCGGCCTTTTTCTGGCGTCCTCGACGAACTCCTGGAGCGTGCGCCAGGGCTGCTGGTCGTTGACGATCAGCACGCAAGGATCGGCGACGAAACGGGCAAGCGGAATGAAATCGGCGTTGGTGAATTTGGGCTGGCGCCCGAACAGGCGATCGACTTCGGCGAAGCCGGAGATCGACGTGATGTGAGAGAGCAGCGTGTAGCCGTCGGGCTTTGCATGGGCGGCGACTTGCGCGCCGACTTGGCCCGCGGCGCCGGCTTTGGTGTCGATCACCACTGGCTTCTGCACGATCGGCTCGAGCACGGCGGCGAGCGGCCGCGTCACCACGTCGGATGCGCCGCCCGGCGGAAACGGATTGATGATCGTGATCGCGTGCGTGGGATACGCGTCCTGCGCAAACGAAATCTTGCCTGCGGCCGCCGCTGCCGCAGAACCGATGAGAAAACCGCGTCTGTCCACCCTCTAATCTCCCTTCCTCGCCGTCGAGCTCCAGACGGCATTGTTGCTGCGATGCTAGTGCCGCGAACCCGAAGTTCGCACATATCGTGCCGCAGACGCGTTTGCGAACTTCGGGTTCAAAAGCGGCACTAGAATCATAAGGTTGCTAGTGCCCCTTGATTCAAAAGTTCGCATACGAAGCTGCCGCAAGGTCGTGCGAACTTCGGAATCGGGACACTAGCGACAGAAAACAAACGCGGTCAATGATCGGTGTCTTTGCGACACGTTTGCTCGCCCGCGCAGCGCATTCAATCAATTCCGTCGATAATGGCCACTGCACGGGTCCAGCCGGCAGAGCCGCCGCGCACCTTGACCGGGAGGCAACTCACCGTGAATCCCTTTGCCGGCAGGGCTTCGAGATTGTGCAGCTTCTCGATATGGCAATAGCCGATCTCGCGGCCCGCCTTGTGGCCCTCCCAAATCAGGCTGGCGTCGCGCGTGGCGAGATATTTTTCCCGCGTGTGCACGAAGGGCGCGTCCCAGCTCCAGCCATCGGTGCCGGTGACGCGCACGCCGCGCTCGAGCAGGTAGAGCGTGGCCTCGCGACCCATGCCGCAGCCTTTGGCGACGTAGTCGGCGCGCCCATAGGCGGCGCCGGCGCTGGTATTCACCAGCACGATCTCGAGCGGCGCGAGCCGATGCCCGATGCGCTTGAGTTCCACTTCGACGTCGCCGGCGGTGACAACATGGCCGTCGGGAAAATGGCGAAAGTCGAGCTTGATGCCGGGCTGAAAGCACCATTCCAGCGGCACCTCGTCGATGGTGATGGCGCGCTTGCCGCGATCCATGGTCGAGGCGAAATGCCAGGGCGCGTCGAGGTGCGTGGTGTTGTGCGTCGAGAGCCTGATCCACTCGATCGCCCAGCCTTCGCCGTCGGGCAGATCCTCCTGGCGCAGGCCGGGAAAGAACTTGATCAGGTCGGCCGCGGTCTGGCCGTGCGTGAAATATTCGATGCTGGGCCCGTAGCCGGGCGGATCGGCGGCCACGCCGTTTTCCAAGGGGACCGAAATGTCGATCAGCTTGCGTGTCATGATGCGCGCCCTCGTGCCGCTATTTGCGCCGGGATCGGCCGGCGAGGCAAATGAGCCGATCAGCATTGATGTCGCTGCTGGCGCCGAGCATGATCCATCCTCCGCACGGCAGCCACGAGGACGTCTCCATGCCCGCCTATTGGGTCGCGCGATCCAAGATCAACGATCCCGTCGAATACAAGAAGTACACCGATCTCGTGCCCGGCATCATTGCCAAGTTCGGCGGCAAGGTGCTGGCGCGCGGCGGCCGCTACCGGGTCATGGAAGGGCCGGACAAGTTTCACCGGTTCGTCGTCATCGAGTTTCCGACCTTCGAGCAAGGCGTCGCCTGTTTCACCTCGCCCGAATACGATCGAGCTGCGGCCTTCCGCCGCAACGGGGCAGGGGAGGTGGAAACCATCATGGTGGAAGGCGTGGAGCCGCCGCGCTGACTTGCCTAGCCCGGATCGCCCTACTAGCGCGAGCCGCGAGTGTTGCCGATAATATTCTTGCGAAAGTCACCCATGGGAGGAATGTCATGCCGCAGAGCATGAAACTTCGATCATTTGCCGGCGCGTCATTGGTTGCGCTGGCGGCCGCCCTGCTTGCCGTTCCGGCATCGGCGCAGAACCGCGAGCCGATCAAGATCGGCTTCAGCATGGCACTCACCGGCGGGCTCGCACCGAACGGCAAGTCGGCGCTGCTCGCGCAAAAGATTTGGGAGGAGGACATCAATGCCAAGGGCGGGCTGCTCGGCCGCCCGGTGAAGCTCATTTATTACGACGACAAGAGCTCGCCCGCCGAAGTGCCGGCGATCTACACCAAGCTCCTCGACATCGACAGGGTCGACCTCATCATCGGCCCCTATGCCACGGCGCAGATCGCTCCGGCGATGCCGATCGTGATCCAACGGAAAAAGAACTTTGTCGGGTTGCTCGGTCTCGCGGTGAACAGCGAGTTCAACTATCCCAACTATTTCTGCATGATCCCGTCGGGCCCGGATCCCAAGCCGTCGTTCACCAAGGGATTCTTCGAAATCGCCATGGCGCAGAATCCCAAGCCGCAGACGGTTGCCATCGTTTCCGCCGATCAGGAATTCTCGCGCAATGCGGCCGATGGGGCGCGCGAGAATATCAAGAAGGCGGGGCTCAAGATCGTCTACGACAAGAACTATCCGCCATCGACGACGGATTATGCGCCGATCGTGCGGGCGATCCAGGCCACCAATCCCGATCTGGTGAACATCAACTCGTATCCGCCCGACTCGGTCGGCATGGTGCGCGCGATCAACGAGATCGGTTTCAAGCCGAAGATGATTGGCGGTGGCATGGTCGGGTTACAGGCGACCGCGATCAAGACGCAGCTTGGCCCGTTGCTGAACGGGTTCACCAACTACGACTTTTGGTTGCCGGTGCCGAAAATGGCATTCCCCGGTGTGGACGATCTCATGAAGAAGTACCAGGCGCGCGCCGCCGCCGAAGGCGTCGATCCGCTCGGCTACTACATGGCGCCGTGGGGCTACGCCCAACTTCAGGTCGTGCAGCAGGCGGTCGAGGGCACCAAGAGCCTCGATGACGCCAAGCTCGGCGACTACATGCGCGCCAACACGTTCAAGACCGTGGTCGGCGACGTGAAATTTGGCAAAGGCGGTGAGTGGGCGCAGTCGCGCGTGCTGCAGGTCCAGTTCCAGAACGTCAAGGGTAACGACGTCGCCCAGTTTAAGGACATCTCGACCCAGGTCGTGGTGTCACCGTCTGAATACGAATCGGGCAAGGTGGTCTACCCGTACGAGAAGGCGAAGTAGCCCCACAGCGTCGTTCCGCCTCATCTTGAGGACCGCGCATGCGTGAGCATGCGCGCGTCTCGAGGGATGGGGCGGCCGACTGATGGACCTCACAGCCCCAGATAAAACTTGCGGATCAGCTCGTTGTTGTTGAGCTCGTCGGCCGAGCGGCCTTCGAACGCGATCTGGCCGTGCACGATCACATAGCCGCGATCGGCGATGCGCACGGCCTGCGGAAAATTCTGCTCCGCCATGAGCACGGTCAGCTGGTACTGGTCCTTGAGCTCCTTGATCTTGTCGATGGTGCGGCTGACCAGCACCGGCGCGAGCCCGACCGAGGGCTCGTCGATCAGGAGGATGCGCGGCGCCAGCATCAACGCGCGCGCCAGCGCCAGCATCTGCTGCTCGCCGCCGCTCATGGAGCCGGCGAGCTGATTGCGCCGCTCGGCGAGTCGCGGAAAACACTCGAAACTAAACTCCAGGTTCGCTTTCAATGTCGCGCGTGCCTTGCGGCGGAACGCACCGAGCAGCAAATTTTCTTCCACGCTGAGACGGGGAAACAGTCGCCGGCCCTCCGGTACCAGCGCGATGCCGAGATCCACGATCTGCTCGGTGGTGCGGCCGACCAGGTCGTGTTTCTCGCCGTCGATCTCGACGACGATGCGGCCGGCGCGCGGGCGCACGATGCCCATCACGCACTTCATCAGCGTGCTCTTGCCGTTGCCGTTGGTGCCGAGCAGCACCACGGTCTCGCCCGCCTTGACGTCGAGCGAGACGCGATCGAGCACGCGCACCGCGCCGTAGGCGGCGTCGATGTTTTCTATGGCGAGGCTACTGGCCAATATACGCTCGCTCCACCTCGGGATCGCGAATGACCGCGTCGGGCTTGCCGTCGGCGATCTTCTTGCCAGACACCAGCACTACCAGGCGCTGCGAGAATTGCATCACTGCGCGCATGATGTGCTCGATCAGCACGATGGTGATGCCGCGCTCGTTGAGCCGCACCAGCAGGCCGACGATGTCGTCGACTTCCGAGTGCGACAGCCCGGCCATCGATTCATCCGCCATCAGCAGCTTGGGGTCGGCGGCCATGGCGCGGGCGAGCTCAAGCTTGCGCATCTCGACCTGCGTGAGGTCGCGCGGCAGCCGCGTCGCCTTGTCGGCGAGCCCGACCAGCGCCAGCAGCTCGGCGCAGCGCGCGTCGACCTCGGCCGGCGTGAGCGTTTGTCCGGCCCGCGCATTGACCGTGTAAAGCAGCGGGACGCGCAGGTTGTCGGCCACCGTCAGGGTCACGAACGGGCGCGGCAGCTGGAAGCTGCGGGCAATGCCGCGCCGGGTGCGCTCGTGTGTGGTGAGGCCGTCGATCGCCGCCCCGTCGAAATGCACCGTACCGGTCTCGTTGGCGAGCGTGCCGCACACGCAGTTGACCAGCGTCGACTTGCCCGAGCCGTTCGGGCCGATCAGCCCGACCCGCTCGCCGGCGGCGACCGCGAAATCGATGCCGTCGAGCGCGACGAAGCCGCCGAACCGCTTGCTCAGCGCGCTGACTTCGAGCAGCGGCATCACTTCCTCCTCGCATGCAGGCGAGCCTGCACCAGTCCGACGATGCCGTTCGGCGCGATGATGACGAACAGGATCAGCAGCGCGCCGACCACCAGCACGTTCACCGAGCTGGAAATCGTGACCGTCACATATTGCTGCAGCGAGCCGAGCAGGATGGCGCCGATCAGCGGCCCCACCCAGCTGGTCGTGCCGCCGATCATCGGCATGGCGATCGAGTTGACGGCGTATTCCAATCCGAACGCGGACGATGGCTGCAGGTAGCCGATGTAGTAGGGGAACGGCGCGCCCGCCATGCCCATGAGCGCGCCGGAGAGCGTGGTGGCGACGAGCTTGAGCCGCAAGGTCGGCACCCCGCACGCTTCCGCCGCAAGTTCGTCGTCGCGAATGGTGGCGAAGCCGTAGCCGAGTTGCGAGCGTTCGATGCCGCGCGCGGTGGTGAGCGCGATCACCGCCAGCGCCAGCATCAGCACGAACAGATATTGGATATAGGGGCCGATCAGTGCCACTTCGTTGGGACGAATGATGTAGGCGCCGCGCGAGCCGCCGACGTAGTCCCAGTTGACCACCAACGTCTGCAGCACCACGGCAAGCGCTAGCGTGGCGATGGCGAAGAACGCGCCGCGCAGCCGCAAGGTCAGATAGCCCATGCCGAGGCCGACGATGCCGGAGACCACTCCGCCGACCACGATCAGGATCGGGATCGGCATGGGGTAGAGCTTGTGCAGGAACACCGTCGAATAGGCGCCGAGCGCGAAGAACGCAGCCGAGCCGAAATTCACGTAGCCGGTATAGCCGCCGAGAATATTCCAGGCGGTTGCCAGCACGACGAATTGCAGCACGGTATAGCCGGCGAAAAATACGTAATCGTTGCTGATCAGGCGCGCGCCGAGGAACACGAGCGCCGCCGCGGCGATCAAGATCGGCAGGAACACGCGGGTCCGCACGATCGATCCTATCGTCCGAGCAGGCCAGCCGGCCGAACCGCGAGCGTGAGCAGCAGCACCCCGAAGGCTACGGCCGGCGCCCAGGAGGGGCCGTAAAACGTGGCGGTGAAGCTCTCGAGGATGCCGAGCAGCATCGCGCCGATCACCGTGCCAGGCAGGCTGCCGAGCCCGCCGAGCACACAGATCGCGAACACCCGGCCGATATACTCGCGCCCCACGGAAGGCTCGACCGGCTGGATGATGATCAGCAGCGCGCCGGCAACTGCCGCAGTGGCGATGGAAATGCCGAACGCGATGCGCTTGATGCGGATTGGCGAGGCCGCCATCAAGCGCAGCGCCAGCTGGTCCTGCGCCACCGCGGAGATCGCGCGCCCGAGGAACGTGCGTGACATGAACAGCTCCAGCGCGGCGAACAGGACCAGCGCGGCCACGCACGGCACGACCATGCGCAACGGGAAATCCATCACGCCGATGTGCCAGCTCGGGCCGATATAGGGAGCTTCCACGTAGCGGTAGTCGACGCCGAACACCAGGATCAGCATCACCTCGGTGACGAACAGCAGGCCGAAGAAGAACGAGAGACCGCGCAGCGCTTCCTGTCCGCGCCGTTCGAACGACTCGTAATAAATCTGATAGACGCCGGCGCCGAGCACGTAGAACGCCGGCAGCATGACGATGCTGATCAGGATCGGATCGAGGCCGAAACGGGAATTGACGATGTAGGCGATGTAGGAGCCGAGAATGATGAAGGCGGGATGCGCGATGTTGACGATGTCGAGGATGCCGAACGAGATCGAGACGCCGAGCGTGACCGCAGCATACAACCCGCCGAGCAGGATGCCGGCAATCAGCGCGTTGATCACCAGATCGAAGCTAAGGTCCAACAGCTCCCCCCACGGCAGCGCCTCGCCCGCTGTCGTCATTCCGGCCGAGCGACCCAGACGTAATCCGAGCAGCGAAAGCCGGAATCCAGTAACCACGAAGCATGTTTGTCTGCCAGCCCTGTCGAATCGCAGAGCCCGTGTTTACTGGTCCCCACTATCGGGGTCCCCAAAAATTTGCGAGCGAATTTTTGGGGCGCCCCTCGCGGGGACGACAATGAGGAGTTTACGCCGCCTGCTGGCGCACGTTTTGCGGCAGCGGCAGCGGCTTGTTGGCGCTCTGGAGAAACTCCACGGTCATGAAAACCATCTCCTCGTCGCCGAGGTTTTCCAGATCGTGGACCTTGAACTGCCCGGACCCATAGGTTTCGTGGCGAGTCTCGCCGGGCGCGTAGGTATATTCGACCGTCGTGCCGTCGTGCACGTGCTGGCGCCCGCGGCCGCCGCTCACTGCAGTCCAGAAGTAGTCGAGCACGTGGCGATGGAAACCGATGCGCTCGCCCGGCTGCAAGCGGATCATCCAGACGCGCGTGCGATCGCTCTCCGACAGCAGCACGCTGCCGACGCATGGGTTGGGCGCGTTCTTCTCCCGCTCGAATTCCGCGGCGATCTCCGGCGGCCAAGCCGAGCGCTTCGAGCTCTCCGCCTGCTTGTCCAACATCGTCAGTGCCATGGCAATTCCTCCGGGGTTCCACCCGATATATAGCAGTTTTGTTGGCCGGCAAACCGCGGGGTCGGGCAAATGCGCACCACAGCCAGGCAGCGCGCGCTGATCGTGGGCGGCTCGATGAGCGGCCTCCTCGCCGGGCTTCTGCTGCGGCGCGGCGGCTGGGCCGTCGAAATTTTCGAGCGCGTCGAGGGCGAGCTGGCCGGCCGTGGTGCAGGGATCGTCGCCCAGCCGGATCTGATCGAGACACTCGGGCGGCTTGGAATCGACACCAGCGATCTCGGCGTCGAAATCACCACGCGAAAAATTCTGGATCCATCAGGCGCCTTGATCTGCGCGCTCGCATGTCCGCAAGTCCTCACGGCCTGGGAGCGGGTTTATCGCGCGCTGCGCGACGCATTTCCGCCGCCGCACTACCATCGGGGCAGGGGCGTTCTCCGTTTCGACCAGACCGAAGATTCGGTGATCGCGCATTTCACCGATGGCGGCAGCGGCCAAGCCGAACTGCTCGTCGGCGCCGACGGGCTGCGCTCCACGATCCGGCAGCAATGCCTTCCCGAGCTCGCCCCGCAATATGCCGGCTACGTCGCCTGGCGCGCGCTTATTTCCGAGGCGGCATTTCCCGACGCCATCCACCGCGAGCTGTTCGATGCGATGACCTTCTGCCTGCCGCCGGGCGAGCAGTTTCTCGGCTATCCGGTCGCCGGACCGGACAACGATCTGCGCCCCGGCCATCGCCGCTACAACGTTGTGTGGTACCGGCCCGCGGAGGAGAACACCGAGCTCAAGCGCCTGCTCACCGACGCAACCGGTGCGCTGCATGCGATCTCGATTCCGCCGCCGCTGATCCGGCCGGAAGTGATTGTGGAGATGCGCGCGGCCGCCGAGCGCCTGCTCGCGCCACAGTTCCGCGCAGTGGTGCGAATGATCGAAGAGCCGATCCTGCAGCCGATCTATGACCTCGAAGCGCCGCGCCTGGCGTTCGGCCGCGTCGCGATCATCGGCGACGCCGCCTTCGTCGCGCGGCCGCATGTCGCCGCCGGCGTCGCCAAGGCCGCCGACGATGCCGCGGCTTTGGTCGCGGCGCTCGTCGCGGATGCCGTCGCGCCGGCGCTGCGGCGCTTCGAGGCGGCGCGGCTACCGGTCGGGCGGCGCATCATCGAGCGCGCGCGCCATCTCGGCGCTTATCTGCAGGCGACGCAGACCGCTGCCGAGCGCGCCCGCTCGCGCCGCCACGGCATTCCCGAGGCGGTGCTGGCCGAGACGGCGGTGCTGGATTTCTTGCGGGAGTGACGCAACCCGGATTTCGCTCCGCTCAATCCGGGCTACGTCTGCGGCGCTTCACCCCAGCCATCGCTTCGAGCACCGCACAGACCGCGGCGGTGTCGTGCTCGGAATGGCCGGCGCGCATCGCCTTCTGGTAAATCGGCGCGCTCGCGTCGAACATCGGCGTCGGGCAGGAAAGCGTGCGCGCGAATTCGCCGATCACCGCCATGTCCTTCTGCCAGATCGATATCTTCATCGTGGGATCGTCGTAGCGGTCATTCACCATCATCGGCGCGCGCAGCTCGAACACGCGCGAATTGGCGGCGCCGGATTTGACCATCTCGAACACCGTACGTGCATCGAGCCCGGCTTTCAGTCCCAGCACCATCGCTTCGGCGCTGGCGACATTGTTGATCGCGACCAACAGATTGGCGACGAATTTCATGCGGCTGCCGTTGCCGAATTTGCCGAGATCGTGAACCGCGCGGGAAAAGCCGGCGAACAGCGGCCGCAGCTTGCGGATCGCTTGGCTGTCGCCGCTCGCATAGATCACGAGATCCTTGACTTTCGCCTGTGAGCCGGTGCCGCTCACCGGGCAATCGAGCATGACGTGACCCGCTTTGCGCAGCGCGCGCTCCGCCGCAAGCTTGTCATCGATCCGGAACGTGCTCATCTCGACGATGACCCGGCGCGGCAGCCGTGCCCGCGCGATCGCCTTCACTGTCGCATCGAGCGCCCCGGGTTTGGGCAGGCTGGTGACGATGGTCGGCGCGGCGGTGGCAAGCGTCGCAACATCGGGCACGATCTCGACCCCGGCGCGCGCCAGCGCGCGGCGGCGCGTGCGATCGACGTCGTAGCCGATGACGCGCCAGCCGGCGGCGTTGAGATTGCGCGCAAACGCCCCGCCCATGATGCCGAGACCGACGATGCCGACCTTGCCCTTGGCCATCGCTCGCCCTCCATTCGTTCCCGCGCGACGTCTTGTGAAGAAAACCGGACCCCTCATGCTTCGAGACGCGCACTTCGTGCGCTCCTCAGCATGAGGCCGCGCGCGACGCTACACAGCGGCCGGCAGCTCATTCAAGCTGAATGTCGCAACCGGCGTGCCTTTCTCGCGCGTGGATAATCCCGTATCGTCCTGCGCGCGATCGGAAGGGAGGCATCGGCAATGCAGATTGGAGTTGCCGGAATCGGCAAAATGGGCGCGGCGATCGTGCCGAGGTTGATCGAAGTGGGACACACCGTCACCGTCTGGAATCGCAGCGCCGACAAGCTCAAGCCGGTCACCGATGCCGGCGCGGCGGTCGCCACCACGCCGCGCGAGCTGGCGCAGCGCGTCGAGGCCGTGATCACCATGCTCACCGATGCCGCTGCGATCGAGGCGGTCTACAACGGGGCGAACGGGCTGCTCAGCGGCGATGCGCGCGGCAAATTGTTCATCGAGATGAGCACGGTGCGGCCGGAGACCGAGATCGCGCTTGCCGAGAAGGTTCGTGGCAAAGGCGCCGCCTTCGTCGAATGCCCGGTCGGCGGCTCGACCGGCCCGGCGCGGGAGGGGAAACTGATCGGCTTGATGGGCGCCGAGCCCGCCGACGCGGAGCGCGCCAGGCCCATTCTCGAGCAGCTGTGCCGGCGATTGGAACATTGCGGGCCGGTGGGCTCGGGATCGGTAATGAAGCTCACCATCAACATGCCACTGATGATCTACTGGCAGGCGCTGGGCGAGGCGCTCGCGCTCTGCCGTCCGCTCGGGCTCGATCCCGAGCGCGTGCTCAATCTCCTCGCCGACACGTCGGGCGGCGCCAACGTCCTCAAGGTGCGCGGACCGGTGGTCGCCAAGCGGCTCAAGGGTGCCGACACCGGTCCGGTGACATTCGCCCTCGACAACGGCATCAAGGATTTGCGCACCATGCTGGCGGAAGGAAATGCGCGCGGCATCGCGCTGCCGTTGGTCGAGAAAACGCTGGCCTGCATGGAAGAGGCGAGCCGCGCCGGTCACGGCGGGGAGGAAAATTCCCTGCACGCGGCGTACTGGGCGACCCGCGGCAAGCGCTGATCCAATTTATTTCGCAAAATCGGGAGCCATCATGTCAGTCGTTACGCTTTCCCAGGCTTCGACGATCGTTGACGCGGCACTGAAGAAGGGCCGAGAGACCAATTGCGCGCCGCTCACCGTGGCCGTGCTGGACGCCGGCGGCCATCTGGTCGCGTTCAAACGCGAGGACAAATCGGGCCTGCTGCGCTTCGACATCGCGTTTGGCAAGGCCTGGGGCGCGCTCGGCATGGGGTTCGGCTCGCGCACCTTGGCGGCGCGCGCGGGGAAGACGCCGCAGTTCTTCACGATGCTCGCGGCCGCGAGCGATGGCCGCATGGTCACCAATCCCGGCGGCGTGCTGATCCGCAATGCGGCCGGCGACATCATCGGCGCGGTGGGAATTTCGGGCGATACCTCGGATCGCGACGAAGCCTGCGCGATCGCCGGCATCGAAGCGACGGGCCTCAAAGCCGATCCCGGCCAGGACGCGAACTGATCTCGGCCGCGCGGGCGACAAGCGCTTCCGGAGTTCAGCTTCTGCGGCCGTTGCGGCCGCCTCGCCGCCGCTTGCGGCCGTTCGCTGCCTTGGGCGCCGCCAGCGCGCGATCCCAGATCGCGTGGATGTTGACCACTTCCGCTTCGAAGCGCTCGAGGAACAGCCGCGCCGGCACGCTCAAGGTGCGCCGCGCTGGCTGGATGACCACGAAGTCGGCGCGTAGCGTCGGCTTGACGATCGGGTTGACCACCAGACTGCCTTTGCCAATGTCGTTGACCGAAATGACGCTCGGCAGCACGGTCACCCAATCGGAGCGGGCCACGAATTCCAGCGTGCCGATCATGGCGTCCATTTCCAGCATGGCGGCGATCTCGACGCCGTGCGTCTGGAAATAGGTCTCGAGGTTGCGGCGGCGAACGTTCTGCGGCCCCGGCACCACGATCTTGAGCGGCCCGCAATCGGCGAGCCGAATCGGGGCGAGCGGCGTCAGTCCAAGCTGTCTGCCCGAGAGCAGCATTTCCTGGTCGCGCATGAGCAGTCGCGATTTCAGTCCGGTGCGTCCCTCGAACGCAGGGACCACGGCGAAATCGAGCTCGTCCGCGAGCACCATCCCGGTGAGCAGCCCGCTGTAGCCTTCGACGACGTGCAGCCGAACCTCAGGGTGGCGCGGGACGAAACTTTGCAGCGTCGGCCCCAGCACCGCGCGCGTGAAGGTGGGCATCAGGCCGATGCGCAGATCACCGGTAACGAGGCCGGCAAGGCTGCGCGCCTCCTCGTTGGCACTCTCCAGCCGACCGACCGCTTCGACACAGCTCCTGTAATAGCGCAGCCCCGCCGGCGTCGGCACGATGCCGCGCGCGGAGCGCTCGAACAGCTTGACGCCGAGCGTGCGCTCGATGGTGGCAACATGCTGCGAGATGCCGGATTGGGTCGCGTTCTCGCGCGCGGCCGCGCGCGTGAACGAGCCCTCCTCGCAGGCGGCGATGATGGCGCGAACTTGGCGCAGCGCGATGTCGGTCATGCTGTCTCCTAGGTCATCAAGGAAATTAATGTCTGAGGGCAGAATATATTATTTTTGCGAGTGAGCGGGCAACGCTAGGATTCGCGCAAACGAACAATAATACCGCAATACCGCAGGCTTAACTGCGGGGAGGGGAATCAATGGGAACGGCAAATTTCGGCATCGCCGGACTGGATTGGCAGCAGCGAATCAACTGGGACCGGCTCAAGAAATACCGCACCGAACGCGCGCGCCAGCACATGAAGAAGCACGGCCTCGGCGCCCTGCTCTGCATGTATGACGAGAACGTGCGCTACCTCACCGGTACGCTGACACCGGGCTGGAACCGGCTCAAGCCGGGGCTGCGCTATGCGCTGCTGTGCGGCGACGGCGCGCCGGTGCTGTTCGAGCAGGGCGATCTCGGCTTCCAGATCGAGCGGCACTCGCCGTGGATCCCGAAGGAAAACGTCCGTTACTCCTACGCCTGGATCAAGGGCGCTGCCGGACCGGCCTCACGTCAGCAGGTGACCAAGTTCACCAACGCGATCCTCTCCGAGATGAAGCGCCACGGCGTCGCCGGGCAAAAGCTCGGCGTCGATTTCATCGACATCAACATGATCAACATCTTCAAGGAGAAGAAGATCAATTGGGTCGACGGCATGACGCCGATGATGGAAGCGCGCGCGGTCAAGAACGTCGACGAGCAGGAATGCATGCGCATCGTCGGCGCGATCGGCGACGCCACCCACTGGGAGTGCATGAAATTCCTGCGCCCCGGCATCACCGAGAACCAGGTCACCGCGCACCTGATGCAATACCTCTACAGCATCCCCGGCATGGAGGACGTGGAGGACGTGATCGTCTCGTCGGGACCGAACACGTGGCCGAACTGGCGCAACTTCTCCGACCGCATCATCCAGCCCGGCGACATCGTGTTCATGGATTTGGCCGCGCTCACCTGGAATGGTTACAAGTCCTGCTATTACCGCACCTATTGCGTGGGCAAGGAGCCGACCCGCGAGCAGAAGGACACCTACGCCACCGCGCTCGAATGGCTCTACGACTCGATCCACGCGGTGAAGGCGGGCACCACCACGCGCGAGATCGCCAAGAAGTGGCCGTCGGCAAAGCAGGCCTGGGGCTACAAAGAAGAAGACCAGGCGGCGGCCAATCTCTGGGGCCACGGCCTCGGCCTCGCGCAATACGATCCACCGGTCATCTCGCGCATCTGGTCGCTCGATCATCCCGTCGAGATCAAGGCCGGCATGACCTTTGCGCTGGAGACCCAGCACGGCAAGCGCTTCCGCTACGGCGTGCGCATCGAAGAAATGCTGATCGTGCACGAGAAGGAGATCGAGATCATCTCCAACTTCCCGGTCAAGCAGATCACCGTGGTCGATCCGATTCCGGGATACGCGGACCACGTGAAGTGATGCATCAGTTCATCATTTCGTTTGAGGCCGCCGGCGCCGGCGATCCTGCGCGGGTCGGCCCGAAGACGGCGAACCTTGCCAAGCTCATGCGCGCCGGTCTGCCGACGCCCGGCGGTTTCTGCCTGAGCGCGGATGCCTACCGCGCGCAAATCGCGGCGCTTGGCTTCGAGCGCGTGCTCGGCCGCTTCGCTGCTTCCGACACCATTGCGCAACGGCGCCTGTCCGTGGAAATTCGGCTCGCGCTTTATCAGGAACCGATTGCGCAGGAGATCAAGGCGCCGCTGCTCGCTGCGTGGCGCGCGCAACGCGCGCGGCGGCAAGGTGCAAGCGCGGTGCGCTCCTCCGCGCTGATCGAAGACAACAAAGGCGCGAACTTCGCCGGCCAGTTCGAAAGCTTCCTCGGCGTCGACGACGAGGCCGCGTTCCTCACCGCGGTGCGCGCGTGCTGGGCCGCGCTGTGGACCACCAACGCGCGGCGCAGCATGGAGAGCCACGGCCTGTCGCCCGCCGATACGGCGATGGCGGTGCTGATCCAGCCGCTCGTCGATGCACGCGCGTCCGGCGGCGGCCTGAGCGAGACCGCCGACGGCCAGATGCTGATCAGCGCGACCTGGGGGCTGGGCTCGGCCATTGCACAAGGCGCGGTCGTGCCGGACCGCATCGTGCTCTCGCGGCGAGGATTCCTGCGCAGCATCGAACCTGGACGCAAGGATCATCGCGAGGCCTGCGAGCACACGGGCGGTGCCATGGCCCAGGCGGTGCCGAGCGAACTCGTCGCCGCGCCGTGCCTCGATGCGGCGCAGGCGGTCAGCCTCGGCCGCATGCTGCGCAAGGCGGAAGCGGTGATCGGCGGCCCGGTCGAGATCGAATGGGCGCTCGATGCGGAGGGGTTCAAGTTGCTGCAGGCGCGCCCGCTCATTGTCGAGCCCGTCAAAGTGCCCGATGAAATCTGGCTCAAGCATCCCGGCATCAACGGACATCCAGCCGGCATCGGTTGGGGCGCCGGCCGCGCCGTGGTGGTGAACTGCGAGTGCGAGCTCGCGCGCGTTGCGCCGGGCGACGTGCTGGTGACCCGTGTTGCCGGACCGGCGCTCAGTCAGGTTTTGCCGCGCGTTGCCGGCGTGGTCGCCGAGCTGGGCGGCTCCACCTCGCATCTTGCCTCGCTCGCGCGCGAACGCGGCATCCCCATGGTGCTCGGCGTGCTCGATGCGACGAGCCGCATCCCGGACGGCGCGCGGGTCGCGGTCGACGGGGTCGCCGGCGTGGTCCGGTGGGTGGCCTGATGCGTCCACGCATCTTTATCACCCAGCCCATCGCCGACGGCGCAGTCGCGCGCTTGCGCAAGGTTGCGACCGTCAAGGTCAATCCGGATGCGAGTCACATCATCAGCAAGACGGCGCTGATCGCCGGCGTGCGCCGCTGCGACATCGTATTTTCCCTGCTGCACGATACGATTGACCGTGAGGTGCTGGCGGCAAATCCCAAGCTGCGTCTCGTCGCCTCGCAGTCGATCACGCCCGACAATATCGATGTCGCCGAAGCGATCAAACGCAAGATCCCGATCACGGTCGTGCCGCCGATCGTGGCGGAGGCGGCCGCCGACCTCACCTTCGGGCTGATGCTGATGGCGGCGCGGCGAATGGTCGAAGCCGATCGCCTAGTCCACAAGGGCCGCTTTCCGGGCTCGCAATCGAACTACCTCGTGGGCACCGCGGTCTACGGCAAGACCATCGGGCTGATCGGCGGCGGCGGGCGGATCGGCACCCGGGTTGCCCGCCGCGCCCACGGCTTCGGCATGCGCGCGCTGTATTGGTCGCCGCGCCGCAAGCCCGAGAGCCTTGAGCACGAGTTTGCCATGACCTACGTGCCGCTCGATCAGCTGTTGCAGGAATCGGACTTCGTGTCGGTGCATTCCCCGCTCAAGCCGGAAACGATTCATCAGATCGGCGCGCGCGAATTGGCGCTGATGAAGCCGAGCGCGTACCTGATCAATACCGCGCGCGGGGCGATCGTGGACGCGGTGGCGCTGACACGCGCTCTCAAGAAGCGGCAAATCGCCGGCGCCGGTCTCGACGTGTTCGAGCACGAGCCCAAGGTGACGCCGGCGCTGCTCAAAATGCCGAACGTGGTCACCACACCGCACCTCGGCAGTGCGGTCGGCGAAGTCCGCGAGCAGATGGCCAATATCGTGGTCGACAACATCCTCGCCCTGCTCGCGGGCAAGGTCCCGCCCAATTGCATCAATCCGGAGGTGTTGCGAGAATCGTCAATGGCTGGCGGATGGAGAGTGACTGATGGCGCGGTTCTTGATCGCGATTACCGACAGCCCGTTTCCCTCGCTCGACCCCGCAAAGGCCGCGCTCCAGCGCGTCGATCCTGAGTTTCGGACAGCAAAAAGCGCGTCCGCCGACGACGTGCTCGCCGTGGCGCGCGACGCCGACGCGGTTCTCGTCACCTACGCCAGGCTGACCGGCGACCTGCTGCGGCAGCTGCGCAAATGCAAGGCAATCGGCCGGTTCGGGCTCGGCGTCGACAACATCGATGTCGCCGCCGCGCGCGAGCTTGGCATCACCGTGACCTACGTGCCGGATTATTGCATGCACGAGGTTTCCGACCATGCAATGGCTCTCATCCTCGCGCTTTGCCGCAAGGTCGCACAGTCCAATGCGCTGGTGCAGGCGAGGCGTTGGGAGATGGGGCCACTCGTCCCGATTCATCGGCTTGCCGGACGCGTGCTCGGACTGGTCGGCTTCGGCAACATTCCGCGCACGCTGGCGCCCAAGGCAAAGGCGTTCGGGCTGCGTGTAGTCGCCCATGATCCCTATGTGTCGCCGCAGGCGCTCGTAACCGCGCAGGTCGAGGGCATCAGCCTCGACCGGCTGCTGGAAATCTCCGACATCGTCTCGATTCACGCCCCGCTGACGCCGGCGACGCGCGGCCTGATCAATGGCGAGGTGCTGCAAAAGATGAAAAAGGGCGCGCTGCTGATCAACACCGCGCGCGGGCCACTGATCGACGAGGCGGCGCTGGTCACCGCGCTCGATTCCGGCCATCTCGGCGGCGCCGCGCTCGACGTGGTGGCGGTCGAGCCGCTGCCCAAGGATTCCAGGCTCGTCGGCCGCGACAACGTCCTGCTCACGCCGCACACCGCGTTCTATTCGGTCGAGGCGCTCAACGAGCTGCAGACCAAATGCGCGAGCGACGTGGCGCGGGTGCTGAGCGGAGAAGCGCCGGTCTATCTGGTCAAATAGACTCACTCCGCGGTCCAGCCGCCGTCGAGCACGAGGGCGGAGCCGGTCATCAGCGAGGAAGCGTCGGAGGCAAGAAAAATAATCGCGCCGGTCAGCTCATCGAGCCGGCCGAGACGTCCGAGCTTGATCTTGCCAAGCACCTCGTCACGAAACGCCTTGTTCTCGAAGAATGGCCGCGTCATCGGCGTTTCCAGGAACGTGGGCCCGAGGCTGTTGACGCGGATGTTGTGGGGCGCAAGCTCGATCGCCATCGCCTTGGTGAATCCCTCCATCGCGTGCTTCGAGGCGCAATAGACCGTGCGCCGTGCGGCGCCGACATGCCCCATCTGCGAAGAAATATTGATGATCGAGCCGGGCCGCTTGGCCTCGATCAGCCGGCGCGCCACCGCCTGCGCCACGAAGAAGGCGGCGCGCGCGTTGAGCCCCATGATCAGGTCGAAATCTTCGACCGTGACGTCGAGCAGCGGCGCCGGACGGTTGGTGCCGGCATTGTTGACCAGAATGTCGAATGATTCGGCATCTGCGATGCCTCCGCGCACCGCGTCGATATCGGTGACGTCGAGCGCCAGCGCCTGCGCCTTGTCACCGCGCGCGCGGATCGCCTGCGCCGCCGCCTCGATCTCGGCGCGCGTGCGGGCGGCGAGCGTCACATCGGCGCCGGCCTGCGCCAGCGCCGAGCCGGCCGCGAGGCCGATGCCGCGCCCGCCGCCGGTGACCAGCGCGCGCTTGCCGTCGAGACGGAACGACGGCGTGTTGGTCAGCTCGACCGCCATTGCGACGCTTCTTGCCACGTGATGCGCAACATCGAAACTTAGTCGGCCGGACCCGCGAATAGAAGCAAGTTGCCATCGGGATCCTTGACGATGAAGGTTTTGGCGCCCCAGGGCTCCTTCCTCAGCGTTTGAAAGAAGGTGACGCCCGCCGCCTGGAATTCAAGAAATAGTTGCTTGATCTCTTCGTGGGTGTCGATGCCCATGTCGGCCGACAAGAGGCTCTCTCGGTCCCTGAGAGCAGGGTCGATAACGGGATAGTCGACGCATTTGAGATTGAGCAGCGCCCTGTCACGTTTCACCTGCGCATAAAAGGGCGGCTCGCCATAGCTGAACACAATCGAGAAACCGAGCTTCTGGGTGAAGAAGTCGCACGATCGTTTGATATCGGCGACGAACAATTCCGCCGCAATCGACGAGATCACGGGCTTTGCTGCCGTGCCAGCTCCTTGGTCCGGCATGGTGCCGACTGCCGATTTCACTCCGCCGCCTGCGCGAAGCCCACGTTGCGTCCGCCATAGCGGCGCACGCGCAGATTGGCTTGCTCGGCGTGGGCATAGAAGCCCTCGAGAATGCACAGCCGTGAGCAATATTCCCCGATCTGCGCGGCCGCTTGGTCGGTGAGGACCTTCTGATAGGTGCAGGTCTTGAGGAACTTGCCGACCCACAGACCGCCGGTGTAGCGCGCCGCCTTTTTGGTCGGCAGCGTGTGGTTGGTGCCGATCACCTTGTCGCCGTAGGCGACGTTGGTGCGCGGGCCGAGAAACAGCGAGCCGTAGTTCTTCATGTTGACGAGGAAATAATCGGGGTCGCGGGTCATCACCTGCACGTGCTCGGATGCCACGCGGTCCGCCTCGCGCACCATCTCCGCCTCGTCCGCGCAGACGATGACCTCACCGAAATCCGCCCACGCCTTGCCGGCGGCGTCGGCGGTGGGCAGCAGCGCCAGCAGGCGCTCGACTTCGCGCGTGGTGTCGCGCGCGAGCTTCTCCGAATTGGTGATCAGGATCGCCGGTGAGGTCGGCCCGTGCTCGGCCTGGCCGAGCAGGTCGGTGGCGCAGATTTCCCCGTCGACGCTGTCGTCGGCGATGATCAGCGTCTCGGTCGGCCCGGCGAGCAGGTCGATGCCGACGCGGCCGAACAGCTGGCGCTTGGCTTCCGCCACGTAGGCGTTGCCGGGGCCGACCAGCATGTCCACCGCCGGGATCGTCTCGGTGCCGAGCGCCATGGCGGCGACTGCCTGCACGCCGCCCAGCACGTAGATGTCGTCGGCGCCGCCGAAATGCATCGCCGCGACGATCGCCGGATGCGGCCCGCCTTTGTGCGGCGGCGCGCAGGCGATGATGCGCTTCACCCCCGCCACACGCGCGGTCACGATCGACATGTGCGCGGACGCGACCATGGGATAGCGCCCGCCCGGCACGTAGCAGCCGATCGAATTCACCGGAATGTGCTTATGCCCGAGCACCACGCCGGGCAGCGTCTCCACCTCGAGCTCGCGCAGCGTCTCCTTTTGCTTCTGCGCGAAATTGCGCACCTGCGCCTGGGCGAATTTGATGTCGTCGAGATCGCGTTTGGCCACCTGACCGATGGCGCGCTCGATTTCCGGCGCGCTCAGCTTGAACGACGGCGGCGACCACTTGTCGAACCTTTCCGACAGCTCGCGCACCGCCGCATCGCGCCGTGCCTCGACCTCGGCGAGAATCTGTTCCACGGTCTCGCGCACCTTGGCATCGGCGGCCTTGATCGCGCTCGCGTCCATTCCGCGCTTGAGGGTTCGGGCCATGGCATGCCTCCGTCTTTGACGCGTCGTCCCGGCCAAGCGGCCGGAGGCCGCGCGAGCCGGGACCCATAACCACAGAACGCGCTAGATTGCACCGATGGTGGTCATGGGTCCCGGGTCTCCCTCCCGGCTCTCGCTTTGCTCGGCCGGGGTCAGTCGCCCGGGACGACAGCAGAGATAATCATTTAATCGCCTGCGGATTGATCGGCGAGCCGGTGCCGCCGGTGATCACGAGCGGCGGACCGCAGAAGAAGAATTCATAGACGCGGTCCGCGGCGCAGTCGTCGGCAAGCTCCTTGAGATAGAAAATTTCACCCATGCAGAGCCCCATGGCCGGGATCACCACCCAATGCCAGGGCTGGTTCACTTCTTTGGTCTCGTTCGGCCGCACTTCGACCCCCCAGGTGTCGGAGCAGATCGCTGCGATTTCCTTTTCCTGACACCAATAGCAATTCTCGAATTTCACACCGGGCGCGTCGCCGCCGGCGTAGCCGCCCCATTTCTTCTCCTTGCGGCAGCGCTCCATCTGCCCGGTGCGGATGATGACGAAGTCGCCGCGCCTGATCTCGACGTTTTGCTGCTTCGCGCATTTGTCGAGCTCGTCGTTGGCGATTGCGTCGCCGTCGTTAAGCCAGTCGACCCCGCGCAGGCGGGCGATGTCGAGCAGTACCCCGCGTCCCACCATCTTGTTCTTGGAGTGCTCGATGCCGAGCACGCTCAGTCCGCGCGCGTCGATCAGTTTGGCGTCGTAGCCGTTATAGGTCTTTTCCTCGTAGAACACGTGTCCGAGCGCATCCCAGTGCGTGGCCCCCTGCACGCACAGATTAAGCGTGTCGTCGGCGTAGCGGATCTTGTTCCAGTCCTGCCGTCCGGCGATGGCGTCGGTGCCGGTTGCCAGCATCTGGTGGATCGGGTTGAAGCGTCCGCCGAACAATCCGGTCTGCGGCCCGTTGCCGTCGAGCGGGATGCCGAGCGCGAACACCTTGCCTCTGCGGATCAGGCGGGCGGCCGCGACCACGTCCTCGGGCCGGACGTGGTTGAGCGTGCCGACCTGATCGTCCTTGCCCCAGCGCCCCCAGTTCCTGAGCTTCTGCGTGGCCTCCGCGACCGCCTGCCGGCTCACCTTGATTTCCATTGATAGTCCCCTCGTCGCTGTGAATTCCGTGCGCTGCAACCCGCGATCTGGACGCGTGTCGTTGGTTTGCTAAATCCGCCCAAGCGCCTCCAGGATTCGCTCCGGCGTAAACGGCATGGCGGTGAGCGGCTTGGCGCCGAGCGGGCGCAGGGCGTCGTTGATCGCGTTCATGACAGCGCCCGGGGCGCCGGCGGTGCCGGCCTCGCCCGCGCCCTTGGCGCCGAGCTCGGAATCGGCGGTGGGCGTGACCACGTGGCCGACTTCGATGTCAGGCATCTCGGCGGCCATCGGCACGAGATAATCCATCATGTTGGCGTTGAGCAGCTGGCCGCGCTCATCATAGAGGCACTGCTCGTAGAGCGCGCCGCCGATTCCCTGCACCACGCCGCCCCTGATCTGCTCGTCGACCAGCTGCGGGTTGATCACGGTGCCGCAGTCCTCCACGCACCAGTGCTTGAGCAAAGTGACGAAGCCCGAGCGGATGTCGACTTCCAGATAGCTCGCCTGGATGCCGTTGGTGAACGCGAACGGCCAGGCGCGCGGCACGTAATGGCGCGTTGCGATCAGCTCGGCCTGAAAGCCGGGCGGCAACGTGTCGGGACGGAAATAGGCGATGCGCGCGAGTTCGTGCAGCGGCAGCCGTTCGGCTCCGCAGTTGGCGTCGACCACGAGTCCGTCGCGGATGTCAAGGTCCTCCGGCTTCGCCTGCAGGATCGAGGCGGCGCAGGCCAGCACGTTGGCGCGCAGCGCTTTGCCGGCCTGCCACGCGGCTTCCCCGCCGATCCCGGCGGCGCGCGATGCCCAGGTGCCGCCGCCATAGGGCGTGTTGTCGGTGTCGCCGGTGATCACGCGCACGCACTCGATCGGCACGCCGAATGACGAGGCGGCGACCTGCGCAATCACTGCTTCGGCGCCCTGGCCCTGCTCGGTCACGCCGGTGTGGCAGATGATCGCCCCTTGCGCATCGAGCCGCATGGTGACGCCGTCCTGGGAGGAAATCTTCGCGCCGCCGACGCCGTAGAAGGCGGCCGAGGGATTGGTCACCTCGACGAAGCTGGCAAACCCGATGCCGCGGTGGATGCCTTGTGCGCGCAGCCGCTTCTGCTCTGCCCGCAGCCCTGCGTAATTCATCATCGCATCGAGATGCGCGAGCGCTTCGTGATGCGACAGCGCCTCGAACTTGAGCCCTGTGGGGGCGCTCGAAGGATGCGCGTCGTCGGCAATGAGATTGCGGCGGCGGATTTCCAGCGGATCCATCCCGATCTTTGCCGCGGCGAGCTCGATCAAACCTTCGGTCACCGCGGTTGCGATGGGATGGCCGACCGCACGGTACTGGCACATGACGTTCTTGTTCTGGAACACCACGCGCGCGCGCGCGCGATAATTGGGACAGGTGTAGGGGGCGCCCACCAAGTTGACGATCTGGTTCGCCTCGATACCGGACGTGCGCGGATAAACCGAGTAGGGTCCAATGCCGGTAAGGTCGTCGATCTCCCAGGCGGTGATGGTGCCGTCGTTCTTGACCCCGATCTTCGCTTTCACGCTGTGATCGCGCGCGTGAATGTCGGTGCTGAAGCTCTCCATCCGGTCGGCGACGAACTTGATGGGACGCTTGAGCAGCTTGGACAGCGCGGCGGTCGCCATCTCGTCGGCATAGGTGTGCACCTTGATGCCGAACGAGCCGCCGACGTCCTTGGTCACGACGCGGACCTGGTGCTCCTCGAGTCCGAGATGCTTGGCAAACAGGTTCTGCATCATGTGCGGCGCCTGCGTGCCCTGATAGATCGTCAGCCGCGCCTCGCCGGGATTCCAATCGGCGACGACGGCGCGCGGCTCATTGGTCACGCCGGTGTGGCGGCCGAACACGAACGTCGTCTCCACGACCGCGTCGGCCGCCTTGAGTCCTGCGTCGGCATCGCCGGCCGCGTGCACGCGCTGGAAGGCGAGGTTGTCGCCGAGGTCGGGGTGGATGACCGGTGTGCCCGGTTCGAGCGCAGTCTCGGCATCGGCGACCGCCGGCAGTTCCTGATAATTGACATTGACCAGCTCGCAGGCGTCCTCGGCTTCGGCGCGGGCGCGCGCCACGACCGCGCAGACCGCTTCGCCCTGCCAGCAGGCGCGTTCGACCGCGATCGCGTGCTGCGGCGCAGATTTAAGTCCTTTGAGATGGGTGAGAACGCCGATCCACGGCGTGATCACCTGCGCGAGCTCCGCGCCGGTCACCACGGCGATCACGCCGGGGGTTTGCTGCGCGGCCACCGTGTCGATCGACACGATGCGCGCGTGCGCGTGCGGCGAGCGCAGGAACGCCACATGCGCCATGCGCGGCAGGGTGAGGTCGCTGACGAACTGGCCGCGCCCTTGGGTGAGGCGCGCCAAATTCGGCCGCGGCACCGAACGGCCGATATAGGAGTTTGGCCGGTCGAGCGCGGAAAGCGCGGACGGCGCGTCGTCGGCAACCTTCATCTCGTGCGCCCCGTGGTCACAGAGGGCTGCGACGCTGCGGCATCGATTGCGGCGCGCGTTTGGTCGCCGCGGCGCGCCCGTGCGACGGCTTCGACCGCGTCCACGATCGCCTGGTAGCCGGTGCAGCGGCAATAATTGCCGGACAAATGCGCGCGGATCTGTTCTCGGGAGGGAACACCGCCGGCGCGCAATAACTCCTGTGCGCTGAGCAGCATGCCCGGCGTGCAAAAGCCGCATTGCAGCGCGTTGCGGCGGATGAATGCGTCCTGGAGCTCCGCGATCTCGCCGGCATCGGATACGCCTTCGATGGTTTCCACGCGGGCGCCGTCACACTGCACCGCCAGGATGAGACAGCCGCGCACGACCGCGCCGTCGATACGCACCGTGCAGGCGCCGCACACGCCGTGCTCGCAGCCAATATGAGTGCCGGTCAGTCCGACGTCCTCACGGAGAAAATCGACCAGCGTCTTGCGCGCGTCGAGGCGCCCACCGACGTGCTCGCCATTCACGACGATTGCGACCTGCTGAAAGCGCTCGCTCATCGTAGCGCGTCCATCAGCCGGGGCGTGATCGGTCGCCGCAGCGCGCGAGTATACTGACGCCCGCCGAGCCGCGGATGGGCCAACGATGCCGGCTTCATTCTCCTCCCCAGCGGCGGTTTTTCACATTGTCGCCGCTGCCGCGGGGGCGTCAATCCTTGCCCGCGTTCCGGTTCGTGAAGCGCGCGTTGCCGAGACCTGTTCCGACCGTGAACACCTCCCAATGCGCCACATCGGTCATGACCGGCGTTTTGGATCGTTCATGGACCCATTTCCGGACAAGCCCATGACAACCGGGAGCGCGGCAAAAGGTTTCAGGGCGCCGCGCGGAGCGAGGGCTGCACAACAATGCGGCACACGATGTCGACCGCCCGCCGCAGCAGCGTCATCGAGGCTTCCAAGGTGCGGAAGCCGGCGTGCGAGGTGAGCGTCACGTTTTCCATCTGTGCCAATGGATGTTCCGGCCGCAGCGGCTCGGCGTGAAACACATCGAGCCCGGCGTGGCGAATGTGGCCGCGCTTGAGCCCGTCGATGAGCGCCGCCTCATCGACTAATGCGCCGCGTGCCGTGTTGACCAGGATGAGTCCGGGCTTGGTGCGCGCAATGCGTTCGGCATCAAGGAAGCCGCGGGTTTCCTCGGTCAGCGCCAGATGCAACGAGATCACGTCGGCCTGCGCCAATAGGGCATCAAGCTCGACCACGGGCACCTCCGCGTCCGCGCGCCGGGTGCGGTTCCAGGCAATCACCTCCATGCCGATGCCGCGCGCGATGCGCGCCAGCTCGCATCCGATTCCGCCGAGCCCGATGATGCCGAGTGTTTTGCCGCCGAGCTGCTTTCCTTCCAGCGGTTCCCATTCGCCGTGCCGTACCGCCCGGTCCATGCGCGCGACCTCGCGGCAGCAGGCGAATATCAGCGCCATCGCGTGTTCCGCGACGGCGGTATCGCCGTAACCCTTGATCGTGTGCACCTCGATGCCGAGACGGTTGAGCGCCGCAACGTCCATGTAGCTCGATGCGCCCGTGCCCAGGAACACGACGTGCTTGAGATCGCGGCAGCGCGTCATGATTTCGGTCGGCAGATAGGAGTGGTCGTCGATGCAAATCTCGTAGTCCGCGAGGATGCGCGGCAGGTCGGCGGATTGAAACGGCGTGCTGTTGATCGTGATTGGCGGATCATCGGCCCGCCGCACGCGGGCAAAGATCGGGGCGAGCTGTTTGTTACAATCGATGAAGATCGATTTCATGGCCGCCCCTGCTTCCCGCTCGTTGCCGGCAATAGTATCACTCTGCACGATCAGTGCGATGGAGAACGGCAATGGCGGGAGAGTTCAAGGGCAAGATCGTCGTGATTACCGGAGGCAGCCGCGGCATCGGCCGTGGCATTGCGCTGGCATTCGCGCGCGAGGGCGCACAGACCGTGCTCGCGTCTTCGTCCGAGTCCAATCTCGCGGCGGCCGCCAAGATGGTCGCAGCGGAAGGACCCGAGCCGCTCACCGTGGCCGGCGATCTGCGCACGTTGGATGCATGCAAGCGGCTGTTTGCGCGGGTCAACGAAACCTACGGCCGCTGCGACGTGCTCATCAACAATGCGGGCGCCACGCGCGCCGGCAGCTTCCTCGATCTGCCCGATGAGACCTGGCTCGACGGCTTCGCGCTCAAATTCTTCGGCTGCGTGCGGATCACGCGCCTGTTCTGGTCGCTGTTGAAGGCGGCGCAGGGTAGCGTGGTCAACATCGTCGGCGGCGCTGCGCGCACGCCCGATTCCGAATTTCTGATCGGCGGCTCGGTCAATGCCGCAGTGGCGAATTTTTCGAAGGGGCTTTCCAAGCTCGGCAACCGCGACAATGTCAACGTGAACGTCATTCACCCCGGCAACACCGATACCGAGCGGCAGCAACAGCTGCGCGAGCAGCGCGCGGCGGCGTTGGGACGAACCGTCGAGGAGCTGCGCGCCGAAGCGCTCACCAAGAGCAACATGCGCCGCTTCGGCGCGCCGCAGGACATCGCCGCGCTCGCGCTGTTCCTGTGCTCGCGGCAGGCGCGGCACGTCCAGGGGACCGCGATAGCGGTCGACGGTGGCGCAACACCGGGAATTTTATTGACGATCACATCTCCGAATACGGGTTGCGGAGGCGCTTGCGCTGCGCCATGCAGGCTGATGTCATAGGTACGTACCCCCGGGCGGCTGGAATAAGCATGACCGCGGCGGGTTGTTCATTTGCCGGCTGCTATTCGTCGGCCGGCGCGAGTTCGGGAGGATCACCATGAATCATATGACACGGCGCGCTTTCGGCGCGGCAGGTTTTGTTTTGCTGCTCGCCACGTCGGCGAGTTATGCCCAGCAGCAGCCGCCCCCGGTGCGGGTGCGCGGCACGGTCGAAGCGATCGACGGGCCGATGCTGACAGTCAAGTCGCGGGACGGGCAGACTTTGAAAGTGAAGATGGCGGACAACGTCGCGGTGCGCGGCGTGGCCAAGGCGTCCTTTTCCGACGTCAAGCAGAATTCGTTCATCGGCGTCACCGGCATGCCGCAAGCGGACGGGAGCCAGAAGGCCGTGGAAATCCATATCTTCCCCGAGGCCCTGCGCGGGGCCGGGGAGGGGCATCGTCCGTGGGACCTGATGCCGAACAGCACCATGACCAATGCCGCGGTCGCGCAGATGGTGAAAGGGGTGCAGGGCGACGAAATCACGCTCAAATACAAGGACGGCGACAAGAAGATCGTCGTCGTTCCCGAGACGGTGGTCGTGGCGTTCGTTCCCGGCGACAAGAGCGAGCTGAAACCCGGTGCGAAGATCTTCATCGCTGCCGCCAACAAGAAGGAGGACGGCACGCTCGAAGCGGCCGCCATCAATGTCGGCCGCGACGGCATCACGCCACCGATGTGACTGGATCGGATCGGCCCCGCGCCGGACACCCCAGGAAAATCGCCGACGCGAGGCCATCCTCGCTGCGCGGCTGTGTCCGGCGATTTTTGTGGGACCCGGATAGCGGGCCTAACGTTTCTGATAGTGGAGGATACGATGATCGCATCACGCATTCTGACGGGCGCGGCGTTCGTTGCGGCGCTTGCCGCGGCTTCGGCTTGGGCGCAGCAGGCGCAGACGGTGCGCCTGCGCGGCACCATCGAGAAGGTCGACGGCAACACGCTGCATCTGAAGTTGCGTGACGGCGCCCCGGCCACGCTGACGCTCACCGGCAACCCGCTGATTGTTGCCGTGGTGAAGGCCTCGCTCGCCGATATCAAGGAAGGCTCGTTCATCGGCAGCGGGGCGATGCCGCAGGCCGACGGCACTCAGAAGGCGCTGGAGGTGCACATCTTCGCGGAATCGCAGCGCGGCACCGGCGAAGGCCATCGGCCCTGGGATGGGGCGCCGAACAGCACCATGACCAACGGCACCGTGGGCTCTGCCGTTACCAGCGTCGAGGGGCCGGTCATCTCCGTCAAATACAAGGACGGTGAGAAAAAGATCATCGTGCCGCCCGGCGTGCCGATCGTGCGCTATGAAATCGGCAATGCGAGCGAGCTGAAGCCTGGCGCGAGCTTCACCGTAATCGCGGCAACGAAGAAGCCGGACGGCACGTTCGAGGCGCCGCGCATCAATGTCGGCCGCGACGGCGTTGTGCCGCAGTAGGCGCTAGCAGCGCGCGATCTTCGTGCCGCCGCGGCGCGAGGGCGTGTGCGCCGAGCCGCGGGCCGGTACGTCGAGGTCGCTCGCCAGCAGATCCGGCAGCTCCGCGGGGGCGGCGATGCGCGGTGGATTGCGGCGCCCGCGCGCGCGGCTGTCGACGTTCTCGTCGTGCGGGCGTTTCACCGCGTCGGCGCGCGCGAGCGATGTGATCGGCGGCGCATCCTCGGTCAGCCGCGCCAGCAACGGCGTGAGGTCTTCGAGCTTCGCCGCGACCACGTGGATGACGCCGGATTCCTGCTGCAGCTCTCCGGTTATCGCGACGTAGCGCGCGCCCAGCACGATCGGGCGGAAACGCTCGAACGTCTTCGGCCAGACGATGATGTTGGCCACCGAAGTCTCGTCCTCGATGGTCATGAAGATCACGCCATGGGCCGAGCCCGGCTGCTGGCGAATGGTCACCAGGCCGGAAACGGTGACGCGCGTTCCAGAAGAGAGTGCGCGCAGTTCGGCATTGCAGATGATGTCGCGTCGGCTGAGATCGGCGCGCAGAAACGACGCGGGATGCGGACGCAGGGTGAGTTCGAGGAAGCGGTAGTCGTTGACGACCTCTTCGCCCAGCCCCATCGGCGGGAGCTGCACGTGCGGCTCGCGTTGGTGATCGGTTTTGGCATTTCTCTTACCATTGGCAAAAGTGTGGGCGGCAAACTCGGTCTGCTCCCTCCCCCACGGAACCCGGGCTTGCCCGGGTTCCGCATTATTGTGCGCAAGTCGGGCAAGCCCGACTTGCGGTGGACCCAGCGCAAGAATCACGAAGCACAATTCAACTGCCAAAGCGCATCTGTCGCGATGAAGGCTCGCATCGTCGTCACGCTGAAATCCGGCGTACTCGATCCCCAGGGCAAGGCGATCGAGGGCGCCCTCAAGTCGCTCGGCATCGCGGGCGTTGCGAGCGTGCGCCAGGGCAAGGTGTTCGACATCGAGATCGAGGGCAGCGACCGCAA
>Ga0306918_10000118_pt1 | contig 31814 bp, 29 predicted proteins | sample tim00Cox0000000H_FD_203315 | JGI IMG/M metagenome (GOLD analysis project Ga0306918, IMG submission 203315) | Lab enrichment of tropical soil microbial communities from Luquillo Experimental Forest, Puerto Rico - timezero.00C.oxic.00.000.00H (v2)... | ecosystem: Environmental > Terrestrial >... | reverse complement strand
CGGCGGGGCGGGGGGCACGCGCGGCTGCATGATCCCCAGATGGTCGATGATGAACCGCGTGTCGGGGTGGCGGTCGATCAGCTGAGCGCCGGCGTCCAGGTTGCCCCAGCAGAGGATGTTGACGGGAAAGTCGTGGCGAACGGCTGCACGCAGGATGCGGTCGAGGCCCGGATCGGTTGGCTCGCGCTTCGCTTCCTGCGTCAGGATGATGCGGACGCCCACCGTGCCCGGCGTATTCCTCCAGTCGGCGACGACATCGGCCACTGCCGGATCGTCCGGGTCGACCGGCTTGACGATGGCGAGCCGGCCGGGATGGGCCCGTTGCACCTCCACCGCATAGCTGGCGTCATAGCGGTACATGGAAAAGGCGGAGATGAAGATCGCGCCGTCGACGCCGACCTTGTCCATGGCCGCCACCATCTCGTCACCCGTGACGTGATCGGGCCAGTTCGGCACGCTGTGCCAGGGCCGCTTCGGGGTGTTCGCCTCATAGGCATGGACCTGGGAATCGATGATAGTCATGGGGAAGCCTCCTCTGAGCCAAGCGCGTTGGTATCGCAGACAGCTGCGTATTTGGAAGGGGCAGGCGTTGCCATAAAATGAGAGCGGCCGAGCACCCCCATCAGGAGAAAGCCCGGCCGCCTCACTGAAAGAAATGAGCCTGCGTTATTGAACGGCAAAGCAATAGAACAGCCCGTCGCCGCCAGTGCTGCGGAGATCGGCCTGGCTGCAGCCGCCATCCGGCCCGCGCGAAGGATGCGACGAATTCCACGATCGGGAAGCCGCATCGTCGCGCAGGCCTTTGCGGTCGATATGACCGAGCATCGCCGTGCCCTGGGTGCTGCTCGTCCAGTTCCGGCAGGTCCTGTCTTCGCCAGCCGGAAATGCCCGTCCGTCCATTTGCGATCCCGTGAGAACGTCGTGACGATTGGGCGTGTAGCCGACACCAGGGATTAAGGTTCCCCTTTCCGTCAGCGAGGTCGGCATGCCGAGCTTGTTGTTATCGCCATGCAGGTCCTCGACGTTTTGCGCAACGACCTCGGATTTGAAATTCTGCCAGGGGCCGCGTCCAATGCGATCACGAGCATTGACGGCGGGCGCGCTGCCTTCTGCCTGGCTGCTCAGATACGCCCGCCAGGTCCTGCCTCCAGCACCGGCCGCCTGCGCCAGCGTCTGACAATGACGGTCCGCCCCTTCGATCCCGCCGAGGTCTGCGCCCTTGCCGGGCCCATTGCTGGTTACGAAAAAGGTCATGTTGGGCGACTGCGGCGGCGGCTGCTGTGCCCGGGCGCTTAGGCTCAATCCAATCGAGAGAACGGCTGCCGATATAATCAGGCCATAGCGAGTCGAGGGCTTCATTAACACCTCCCATATGTGTTCGAAGGTCGAAGGATAGCAGCTTCCGGCGGTTGCCGCACACTGCAATGCCGGCGTCTGCTTCGTCGTCAGTGCAGCGAAGTGGGGACTCCTGCCGTCAGGTCGATCACCTTGTCTGCGAGCGCGAGTCGTTATGATGTTGGAGTGCTGCGATGTAAAACGCCCTCCCGGTCGACTTTTTTTATCGTGTCACCGTCACAATCCGCAGCAAGGGTCGACACCTTGATTATTGCCGTCTTGCCACAGACAGGACAGCGCCAGCGTAAGGCCAGCGGGGAAGCCGCCGTAGCGCCGCAGTCGCAATGTGCATCGGGATGCTTCATCATGTGGAACTCTCCTGTGAGCCTGCCCGCGAAATAGCGGGTGTTAGTGACGTGCGGAAGGCGGCCGACCGCATCGTCCGATCGCTCGTTTCCATTTTTTCCTGGCCGTTGCCACGCATGTTGTCAGGTTTTCCCGCGCAGCAGCGCCCGGATGTAGTGCGGCGTGAGCGGCTGGCGGTCGGCCACGACGCCGAATGGTTGCAGCGCGTCGTTCACCGCGCTCATCAGCACGCCGATGGCGCCCATCACGCCGCCTTCCGCCATGCCCTTGCTGCCGGTCGGTGTTTTTGGGGTGGAGCGGTCGAGGCCGATGACTTCGATCGGCGGGATTTCGGCGGCGGTGGCGAGCAGATAGTCCGCAAAGTTTCCCGATCGGATCTGGGCGTTCTCGTCATAGACGATCTCTTCAAGCAGCGCACCGCTTAGCCCCATGGCGACCGCACCGTGCTGCTGTCCCTTCACGATCATCGGGTTGAGCAGAGTTCCGCAATCCTCAACCACGAGATATCGCTCGAGCCGCACGCGGCCGGTCGGAGGATCGAGCAGGACTTCGCACAAGTGCGTCGCATTTGAGTAGGTCATGGCGGGCGGATCGTAGGCGCGGTGTGCTTCGAGCCCCGGCTCCATGCCGCCCGGCAGTCGCAGCGGATCGAGGTAGGCGGTGTGGGCAACGTCGGTCAAGGCGATGCCGGCATCGCTCCATGTACCCGCAAGATGCCGCTCGATGCGGCCGTTGCGCAGGCGAAGCTCGCCGGCGGTGTTGAGGCCGAGCATGGCGGCGGCGATCGCCAGCACCTTCTCGCGCACCGCCTGCGCGGTGATCAGCAGCACGCTGCCGCCGGCGGTGCCGCCGCGCGCACCGCGCGTGCCCATGCCGTAGGGCGCGGTGTCGGTATTGCCGAGCTCGATGCGCACCAGCGCGGGATCGACGCCGAGCCCGTCGGCGACCACCTGCGCGAAGACGGTCTCATAGCCGTGCCCCGATCCCATCAGCCCGACCGACGCGCGAACCGCGCCGGTCGGCTCGACCTTCACCCATCCGGCTTCGTGGCCGGAGCCGGGGATGCCGGCCGCCTTGTAGAACGCGGAGCCGTAGGTGGTCGATTCGACCACGCAGCACACGCCCAGGCCGCGGTGGATGCCGCGCGCTCGCTCGGCGCGCTGCTGGGCGCGGAACGCCTCGACGTTGAAGGCTGCCAGCGCGTGCTCGAGGGTCTCGCGCGGGGTCACCTCGTCGAGCACCTCGCCTGTCGGCATCCGGTAGGGCAGGTCGGCGGCGTGCACCATGTTGACGCGGCGCACTTCGATCGGATCGAGATCGAGCCTGCGCGCGATCGCCTCGATGGTGCCGTCCATGATCCAGCTCGTCATCGCCATCGGCGCGCGCATCGGGCCGTTGCCGCACTTGTTGGTGAGCACGACCTGCACGTCGAAGGCGTAATCGGAAATCCGGTACGGGCCGGTGAGGATCATGGCCACGACGCGGGCGAGATAATTCGCCGGATAGAAGCAATAGCCGCCGAAGTCCTCGACAATGGCGAGCTCGAGCGCGCGGATGCGGCCGTCGCGGTCGACGGCGGCGCGGGTGCGCGCGCTGTCCTCGCGCGCGTGACAGGCTGCGATCAAGTTCTCGGCGCGATCCTCGCCCCAACGCACCGGCCGCTCCAGCGCGCGCGCGAGAGCCGCGACCGTGAGCTCCTCGCGGTAGACGGGGATCTTCAGGCCGAAGGCGCCGCCGATGTCCGGGCAGATCACCGTGATCTGGGATTCGGCAAGCCGCATCCGGCGCGCGAGCTGGGTGCGGAACGGATGCGGCACCTGGTTGCCGATATGCATGGTCAGGTGCTGCCTGCCCGTGTCCCACTCCGCGCAGCAGCCGCGCGTCTCGATCGGCGCGTGCGCCTGCCGGTGCTGGTGGAAGCTCGCTTCGACCACCACGGCGGCCTGCGCGAAGCGGCGCGCCGGATCGCCGGCGCTGAACCTCTGGTGCGACACGAGGTTGCCGGGCAGGCTCTCGTCGACGCGCACCGCGTCCGACGCGAGCGCGCGCTCGACGCTCGCCACTGGCGGCAGCGGCTCGTAGACCACCTCGATGCGCGCAGCAGCGTCCTCGGCGAGGTAGCGGTCGGCCGCCACGACGCAGGCGACGGGATCGCCGACGAAGCGCACCTTGTCGATCGGCAGCGTGCTGCACTCGACCGGCAGCAGGCCCTCGATCGGCGGCGCGAGCCGCAGCGGCGTCGTCCATTGCGCAAGGTCACGTCCGGTGACGACCGCATGCACGCCGGCGAGCCGGCGCGCGTCATCGCTGTTGATCGCGACGATGCGCGCGTGCGGGTGTAGCGAGCGCAGGAAGTGGGCATGCAGCGCGCCCGGGATCGCGATGTCGTCAAGAAAGCGGCCGCGGCCGGTGAGGAAGCGGCGGTCTTCGCGCCGCAGCAGCGGCCGGCCGATGGCCGCATCCTCGCTCATGCGCGAGCATCGAGCAGGCTTGCGCCGCTCGCCTTGTCGAACAGGTGCAGCCGTTCTGCAACGAGGGCGAAGCTCACGCGCTCGCCCTGCACGTGATGGCTGGCTTTGTCGACGCGCACGAACACGTCGCAGCCCTCGACCTTGAGGCCGAGGAAGCGGTCCGAGCCGACCGGCAGCACGGAGTCGACAATGCCGGTCAGTACCGAGTTGCCGGGAACGCCGTCGTGCAGCACGTCCTCGGGGCGGATGCCGAGCATGACCGGCGCGCCGCCGACCCGCCGCAGCTTTCCTGCCGGCAGGCCGATGCGCAGGCTGCCGTGGCGAAAGACCGGCGCGCCCGCTTCGCCCTCGATCGCGCCTTCCAGATAATTGATCGGCGGGTTGCCGAGAAACGACGCAACGAACATGCTGCGCGGCCGCTCGTACACCTCGTCGGGCGTTCCGACCTGCTCGATCATTCCTTCTTTCATCACCACGATGCGGTCGGCAAGGGTGAGCGCCTCCGCCTGGTCGTGGGTGACGTAAATGAACGTGGTGCGCATCTCTTCATGCAGATGCTTGATCTGCGCCCGCGTCGAGATTCGCAAGGCGGCATCGAGATTCGAAAGCGGCTCGTCCATCAGGAATACCGCGGGCTGGCGCACCATGGCGCGGCCGAGCGCAACGCGCTGGCGCTGGCCGCCCGAGAGCTGGCTCGGCCGCCGACCGAGCAGGCCTGCAAGCTCGAGCTTGTTCGCCGCCTCCTGCACGCGGCGGTCGAGCTCGGCCGCGGCCATCCCGCGCATGCGCAGGCCGAACGCGATGTTCTCGTAGACGCTCTTGTGCGGATAGAGCGCGTAGCTCTGGAACACCATGGCGACATCGCGATGGTGCGGCGGGATGCCGTTGACCAGCGCGTCGTCGAACCACAGCTCGCCGGCGCTCAGCTCCTCGAGGCCGGCGATCATGTTGAGCGTGGTCGACTTGCCGCATCCGGATGGCCCGAGCAGCACGACAAATTCCCGGTCGCGGATGTCGAGATTGAGCGCGCGCACTGCGACAACATCGCCGTAGCGCTTGCTCACGCCATTGAGCCTGATGCGCGCCATCCGGCAGTTCAGCCTTTCACTGCGCCGGTGGTCAAGCCGGACACGATATAGCGCTCGAACGCGATAGCGAGGATCACCGGCGGGATGATTGCGATCACGCCGGCGGCGTTGATGAAGGAGAAGCTGATGGTGAAGTCCGACGTGAACGAAGCGACGATGATCGGCAGCGTCTGCGACTTCGGCGTCTGGGTGAACATCAGCGCGAGCAGGAACTCGTTCCAGCTGGCGAGGAACGCAAACAGCATGACGGCGACAATCGACGGCAGCGCGAGCGGCAGATAGACCCGGGTCAGCGTCTGGGCGCGCGAGCAGCCGTCCACCCGCGCCGCCTTGTCGAGCTCGTCCGGCAGCGACTCGAAATAGCTCACCAGGATGAATACCGAGAACGGCACCGTGACGGCGAGATAGGTGATGATCAGCGACCACAGGCTGTCGAGCAGGCCGAGGTTGCGGATCAGCAGGAAGAAGGGCACGACGAGCGCGATGTCGGGGATCACGCGGGTCGCCAGGATGGCGTAGAGCGAAGCCTGCCGGCCGCGGAACCGGATCTTCGCGATGGCATAGGCGGCCGGAACACCGACCAGCAGATTAAGCATGACCACGGCGCAGGCGACGATGAGGCTGTTGCCGAGCGCCGGCACCAGGCTGCTTGCGGTTGACGGGATGTAGCCGCCGCTGGCGGGATCGGCCGCGCGCCGGGTCTCGTAGGTGACGCTGCGCTCACCGGCAGAGAAGATCGCCGCAAAGTTGGCAAGCGTCGGCTTCTGCGCAATCCAGTGCGGCGGCCGCGAGACGATCTCGCGCTCGCTCTGGAACGAGGACGAGAGCAGCCAGGCGACCGGGGCCAGCACGTAGACGAGCAAAACCGCCGAAGCGGCCCACAGCGCGACGCTGCGGCCCCAGCGCGGGCGCAATCGCGGCGCGCGAATGCGCGGCACGCTCACGCCGCCACCCTCTGCGCCAGCGCGCGGATGACGGCGTAGGAGAGCGCGAGCGTCGCCAGCGCGAGGATGTAGCTCATGGCGGCGCCGATGCCGAACGAGAGGTTGCGGAACGTCTCGACGTAGATGCGCCACGCCACCACGCTGCTGGCATCGCCCGGCCCGCCTTCGGTGAGAATGAAGAACAGGTCGAAATGCCTGATCGCCATCATTGTCTCGTAGATGAGGACGAGGGCGAAGCTCGGTCCGAGCGCCGGCAGCGTCACGTGCAGGAAGCGTTTGACCGCATTGGCTCCGTCGACCCTGGCCGCGGCGTAAAGGTCGGCCGGAATGGTCTTGAGGCCGACCAGCAGCAGGATCGCGGCCAGCGGCACCTCCTTCCACACGAAGGCGTTGGCGATCAGCGCCAGCGTCTTGTCGGCATCGCCGAGCCAGACCATGTAGCTGCTGATGAAACCGAGCTGATAGAGGATGCCGTTGAGCGCGCCGTAGTTCGAATCGTAGATCCACTTCCACATCAGCGCGTTGGCAACGTTCGGAATGGCCCACGGGATCAGCAGCAGGGCGGTGAGCACGCGCCGGCCGGGGAATTGCTCGTTGAGGAGGAGCGCGACGAGGAGCGCCAGGATCACGATCGCCGCGACCGCGATGACCGAGAAGATCACCGTCCTCTCGACCGCGCTCCAGAACTGCCCATCCGACAGCACGGCGACGTAATTGTCGAACCAGACGAACGGCGCGCGCTGCGGACGCGTGAGCTTGAGGCTGTAGAGGCTGATATAGAACGAGTAGAGGATTGGAAAGACCGCGACCCCCATGAGCACGACGGCGAGCGGAGCGAGGAACAGATACGCGCGCCGCTCGTCGTGTGACAGTCCTGTCGTTTGTACAGCGGACGCCATCATACCTCTGCCATCGGGGCCCTTCGGGGAGGGGCATCGTACTTGGAGCAAGTGACCCCCTCACCCGGCGCCTTCGGCGCCGACCTCTCCCCGCTGGGGAGAGGTGATCGAGTCCGCTGCTGTGCAGCGAAACTCTCAGTCTTCAGAAAATGGTCTCAAACCGTGCCACAGGCACGATTGACCTCTCCCCGCTCGAACTCGGGCTTGCCCGAGTTCGACACTATAAGATGGCCCAAGTCGGATATATCCGACTTGGGCTGGGGAGAGGTCGCGAGCGAAGCGAGCGGGTGAGGGGGACCGCAGCCCCGAGCTTGCGGCGCCGCCCAGGCCCGGCATCATGACTGCTTCTTGAGCTCCGCCCATTTGGCGGCGGAGGTCGCAAGCGCCTGCTCCGGCGGGACCTTGCCGAGGAGCGCCTGCTGCCAGGCCGCGCCGTTGACGTCGTTCCATTCGCCGAACCACGGCGAGATCACGTCCTTCTTGCGGGCAAGCGCCTGCTGCTTTCCGATCAGGTCGACGTCGCCGTAGGCCTTGTAGGCCTCGCGCATCTCCGCATCGTCGAACAGCGACTTCACCCCGAACGCCGCGCCCACATCCTTGAACAGGAGCTTCTGGAACCTGTATTCGCCGTCCGCCTTGCCGCCGAACCACTCGATGAGCTTGACGGTGCTCGCGGCGCGCGTTGCGTCCGCCTGCGCCCGCGCGGTCATGCCGTAGAAGCGCATCCAGCCGACGGTGGCATGCGATCCGCCTTCGCCCTGCGGCATCAGCGCCAGCACGGCGTGCCCGGCGATCTGGCTTTGCGCCGGATCGTTGAGGGTGCGCAGGCGGTATTTGGGCAGGAGCGCAAACGCGTGCTGGCCCGCCGAGAAGGTCTTCAGGCCGGCGAGTTCCCCGGTCTCGACGCACGCGGGCGAGATGATTTTGTGCTGGTGCACGGCATCGACGAGCCAGCGCAGCGCCGCGCGTGCCCCGCCCTCCTGCATAGCCGCGTTGCGCTTGTCGTCAACGAACCCTCCGCCGTGCGAGAACACCATGGCGGAGAGGAACTCGATCAGCCAGGTCTCCTGCGCCATCGGTATCAGCAGCGGCCAGTCCGAGAGCCCCTTGGACTTGACGATTTTTGCCTGCTCGACCACTTCGGCCCAGCTCGCCGGCGGCGATGCAATGCCGGCCTTCTCCATGAGGGCGGCATTGCAGATGAAGCCCATATAGTCCGTGTAGTAGGTGAGGCCGTATTGCTTGCCCTTGTAGATCATCGACTGATTGCAGAACTCGCTGGCGTCGGCGTTGTAGGCGGTCAGCGTCCTGTACTGGTCGATGGGGGTGAGCCAGCCGGCATCTGCCCATTCCGGCAGCCAGCTGTCGGACACCCACAGCACATCGATCGGCGCATTGCCCACGAACTTGGTGATCATCGCGTCGCGGTACTGCGCCCACGGCAGGTTCGAATAGTTGACCTTGATCGCGGTTTTGGCTTCGAACGCTGCGAGGTGGCTCTTGACGGTGTCGACCGCCGCCGACCAGGTTGCGAAATTGATCGGTTCGGCAGCGGCGGCGCGCGCGAGGCCGCCAGGCTCCGCCGCACAGGCCAGGCCCGCGGCGGCGGTCGATGTGAGAAACGCGCGGCGGCTGAGATTTCCGGTCAGATTTAGGGTCATGGCGACATGGCTCCCCTGGCAGGCACAAAGTCAGGTGCAGGTGCGGTGGTGGATGGAGCTTAGCACCCAAGAGCGGCGCATTCGAGCACCGACGTGAAAGCACGGGCCTGACGGCGAGCCGGGCGCCGCGTAGCGGCGTCGCCGGTGAAAACAAATGCGGCGCGGTCCCAATCGGCCGCGCCGCATTCTTTCCTGCGGTTTACGCGACCTTCGCCTCGAGATGCGGGAACATGGCCCGCATCGCCTCGGCATCCATCTCGGTCTTGAACTTGTGCCGGTCTTTGAGCGCCACCGCCCTCTGCGCCGCCGGTCGCGCGCTGATCTCGTCCAGCAGCCGCTTCAGGTTCGGAAGCTTTCCCCAGGCGGCCTCGCCGAGTACGTTCGGGATGAGCCGCGCCCATCCCCACACATTCATGTCGGCGATCGTGTAGGTGTCGCCGAGCATGTATTTCTGCCGGGCCAGCCGCGCATCGAGAATGCCGGCATGGCGCTGCGCTTCAAAGGCATAGCGGTTGAGGGCGTAAGGGATCTTCTCCGGCGCATAAACACGGAAATGCACCGATTGACCAAAATAGGGGCCCACCCCCGAAGCGACGAAGAACATCCATGACAACAACTCTCCGCGCGCCTTGTCGGTCTTGGCAGGGAGGAACTTGCCGGTTTTCTCGGCGAGATAAAGCAGGATGGCGCTCGAATCGAACACCGTGACCTCGCCGTCCACGATTGCGGGCAGCTTCGCGTTTGGATTGATGGCCAGAAATTCCGGCCTGTGCTGCTCGCCCTTGCGGGTGTCGACCGCAATTGGGTCGTAGGGCGTGCCCGTCTCTTCCAGGAGCAGCGCGACTTTGGTGGGATTAGGTGCGCCGCTGTAATAGAATTTCAGCATTCGTCGTCTCCTTGCTTCTCGCAACAAACCGGCGATCGAGGCGGCCGGTGCTGCCCCCACGGCGTTCTAATTTCCGTTTCGAACCGTCTTGTCAATCGGCCTCCCGATGTCGCATTCAGGCGTGATGCATGAGCCCCGAGCATAAGCGCCGCATAGCTTTTCGCAGGGTGCGCGAGCACTCGAAGGCTCGGCGGTCGCGAGGAGAGGAATTGCGCCGGTACGCCCAGTGGACATACTGGGCGGCGATCGCAGCGATAATCTTCGGCGTCATCGCAGTGCTGGTGACGCTGGTAGGGCGCTAACAGGTCCTGCATCATCGCCGCCCTGCCAGCAACGCCATAATGGCGAGCCCTTGCGCAAGGGCGGCGCAGACAAACAGGCCGGGAGCGCCGGCGGGCGCCGCCGCGCCGGATGAGAGCTCGCGCAGCAGACCGAACGCGGCAGGCGCAAATGCATAGCCGGCTTGTGCAATTGCGACGATAGGCCGAGCGAAGCGAGGCCGGGTGGGGAGACCTCAAAAGCATCTATCTCGTGCGTGTGGGGGCTTCACCCCACCCGACCGCCTCACTTCGTTCGCCGGTCGACCTCCCCTTAGGGGAGGTATTAGACCGTGCTTGTCGCGGCATTTGGGCTACGTGCGATTGCCCGCCTTTCCGACTAGGGCATGGCCAAGGGGCGGGCAGTCGTCGCATGCGAGCAGGGCGGTTCCAGCCGGCTCAGGAAATGAGGCCCAGCTCGCACGCCTTGATCTGCAGGCCAAGATATTTCGAGTAGATGCGGCATTGCGCGAAGCTGCCCGCAATGAACCAAAGTCCCGGCTGCGCCGTGCGCGTGAACATGTTGCGCAATTCCAGCCCGTCGCCGAAACCCCAGATCGGGCCCAGGCGGCGCGCAACCTCTTCGCCGAACAGTTTGCCCACCTGATGCTCCTGACCCTTGTAGCCCGTCGCCAGCACGATCAGGTCGGCGTTTAGCGTCTCGCCGGTACGCATGAGCGCGCCCTGCGCCACGAAGGTGGCGATGTCGGAGAACTGCGCCAGTGCGATCTCGCCTTCGACGATCAGATCCGAGCAGCCGACATTGAAATAGTAGCCGCCGCCGCGGGTGAGATACTTGAACTGCCAGCCGCTTCCGTCCTCGCCGAAATCGAGCTTGAAGCCGCGCCGCTCGAGCCCGTCGAGCAGCTCCTTGTCCATGTTCCGCGCGGTCTCGGTCAATGCGATATGGCTCTTCCTGATCAGCGACAGCGGCATGGATGTCGTAATGAGATCGCAATCCTCGAGCGAAGGTCCCTCATCGTAGAGCGCGTACTGCAGCTGCGCGCTCGGCTCCACGTTGACGATCATGGTCGGGCTGCGTTGCACGAGCGTGACCTTTGCCCCCGCCGCGTGCAGGTCCTGCGCGATATCATGCCCGCTGTTGCCCGAGCCGATGACAAGGGCATTCTTGCCCGTCCATGCCTCGCCGTCCTCGTAGTGGCTGGAGTGCAGCACGGTACCCGCGAAATTGCTCAGGCCCGGAATATCCGGAACGCTTGCAATGCCGCTCGCTCCCGTCGCCATCACGATGTGGCGCGGGTGGATCTCCTGCTTCGTGCCGTCGGCGCGTCGCAGCACGGCGCGCCATTGTTGCGCCTTCTCGTCATAGTTGGCGGCTTCGAATTCGGTGGCGGTCCAATAGTTGAGCTCCATGCTTTCGACATAGGCCTCGAACCAGGCGGCCAGCTTGTCCTTGGGAATGTAGGTCGGCCAGCTTGGCGGAAACGGCATGTAAGGCAGATGGTTGACATGCACCTGGTTGTGCAGGACCAGCGCGTGATACCGCTTGCGCCAGTTGTCGCCGACGCGCGCTTCGCGGTCCACAATGAGGGTGTCGAGGCCCAGTTGCGTGAGGCGGGCGGCGATCGAAAGCCCGGCCTGTCCTCCGCCGACGACCAGCACGGCCGGTTCGCGATCGCGATACTGCGCGGCAGCCTTGCGAAGATCGAGCCAGTTGGGTCCGCGAAAATCGCGTGCGTAGGCCTTGCCCGGCGCTTGCAACCTTCCGAGCCGCTCCTCGTGTCCCTTGATCTCGTCAAGTGCCGTGAGCAGCGTCCACGCCTTGAAGGTGTTGGCGTCTTTGGCATCGGGCGTGAGCCGCAGGACGCCGCTGCCGCGCCCCTGCGTCGTTTCAAAGTCGAAGATGGCTTCGATCGCATCGGTGCCGGCGCGCGTCACCTTGCGGGGCGCAGCCCGCTGCCGGTCCAGCCGAAAGCCGGCCGGGCCGGCGCGGCCGGCATGCGTTGCAAGCTCCCGCACAATGGCGTCCGCACCGCCCACCGTCATGATGCGCCAGCTAAGCGCCAACACGTCCCGCCAATGGCTGTCGCGATGAAACAGCTCCTTGAGGCGGGGGCGCCCCGACCCTGCAAGCGCTGCTTCAAGCTGCGCCAGCCAGTTCTCCGCGATTGTCGCAACGGTGTCTGTTCTGGCCAGCATTGATGCGCTCCCGAGTGAGTTGGGCGGAACAGGGGGCGCAGGCTAGCATATCCGCCCGCGGTCTGCGCAGGCTCGAAGCTTCGGCCGCTGCGTCGTGCAATGAAGTTCGCTATTCCAGAAGGGAGGGTCGCGCGCTGGAGATCGCCGATGTTAGGGATTGGTCCGCCGGAACGCAAAGGTGTTACTCAAGCCGCCTTTTCACATCAGCGGCGAAATCTTCAAACCGGCGCAGGGGGGTCACTTCGACCTGAACATGTTGTCCATGTAGTTTCATAATCGGCAGATCGAGCAGAATTTGGTCGAGCGTGTCCGGACCATCCACATTGGCGATAACAATCACACGCCGCGACCCCACACATTTCCAGATGTCGACGACCACGCCTGCCTTCTTTGCGCCTAAAGCTGCTTCGGCTTCCTTCGCCCAGATAGAGAAGAAATCCTTTTGCGACATGGATGCCGGATACTCGATGCGGAAATCAGCGTGATACAACATTTAGCGTTCCTCCGTTTCTTCTGCCATGTTCGTAAAGGCTAGGCATGTCCGCCGCGGCGGACGTCTCAGCATAATTGCGGTTTGTACGATGGCGCCAGCGCCCCGATCAAAGTAAGGTTGGTCGAGAATACGCCATTGCGTGTATCGTCCCCCCGGCACCAGTTGATGGCTGTCGGGATGAAACGGCTCCTTGAGGCGGGCGCGCCCCGACCCTGCAAGCGCTGCTTCGAGCTGCGCCAGCCGGCTCTCCGCGATTGTCGCCCCTGTTCTGGCCAGCATTGACGCGCTCCCGATTGTTTGGGCGGAACAGGGGCCGCAAACTAGCGTATCCGCTCGCGGCGTGTGCCGGCTCGAAGCATTCAGCCGGGCCGTCGTGCGATGAAGTCGATCTCCACCCGCGCGCCCTTGGCCAGCCCGGTTACGCCGATGCAGGTTCGCGCCGGCCGCTTGTTCTGCGGAAAGTAGGAGGCGTAGATCTGGTTCATGGTCTCGAATTCGCGCATGTCGATGATGAAGGCCCTTGCCGCGATGACGTGCTCCAGTCCAAGTCCGATCTCCGAGAGGACAAGCTTCAGGTTCTCCATGACTCGACGCGTCTGCGCCTCGATTCCGGCAGGAAGCGGCTCGTGCTCATTGTCGGGGTTCTCCGGTATCTGGCCGGTGACGAATACCCATCCGTCAGCCTCGACCGCGTGGCTGAACGGGGCCACCGGCGCAGGCGCCGCATCAAGCATGTGATGAATAATGGCGGACATGAGCTTCTCCTGTCATTGATGATTGGAATGGGACCAACACCGGACGTTCCGGCTCGGCAGCCCAGTGCCGATCGCAGATTACGCGCAGCAACAAAACGGCCGCTCATTGATCACTGCGTCGGCGCGCGGGGCGATCCGCATTCAGCGGATTGCCGTCGGCGCCACGGTCGAGCCGGTTGCGCCTTGCAGCTTCAGCGGCTGCATGATGAACGCGAACTCGTAGGCCTGCGCCAGGGCGAGGTCCTGCAGCACGAGGTTCTCGAGCAAATGAACGCCATTGACAGTGAGCGCGATGTTGTGGACCGGCAGGCTGACCGCCTTGTCCGGATTGGGAGCGACCTCGACCGGCCAGTTGTCGCTGCCGAGCAGCATCGGATCCTGCCTGATCAGCCACTGCGCCGCGGCGACGCCGATGCCTGGGCAGCCGCTGGTGTAGAGCTTGTTGTCGACGCCCCAGTGCCTGCTCCAGCCGGTGTAGATTAGGACGGCATCCCCCGGCTGCACGCTCACGCCCTGCTTCTGCAGCGCCTGTTCCAGATCGGCGACGGTGATCTCATAGTCGATCGGCAGGATGTCGACGCCCTTGAGACCCGCGATGTCGATCAGCACGCCGCGCGTCATCAGCGTGCCGACCTTCTCCAGGCCCATCTTGGTGAAGCCGTTGCGGGTCGCGATCTCGTCCATCTTGATGCAATTGTACAGCAGCCGATCGAGTGCCTGATGGGTGAAGCCGTCGAACTGGGTCCCGACTTGGCCAATCTCTGAGATGATCAGCTCCTCGTTGCTGTAGCGCTGGTTGGCGCCGAACGGACCGGTGCTGCGCTTGGTGTGCAGGTCATACTGCCGGCCGGGGTTGAGCGGCATGTCCCGTCCCAGCACGTGGCCGAGCTCGAAGGTCTCTCCGGTCCTGATCAGGCGCGCTGCCCGCAGCACATTGGCAGGGGTCATGTGATTGCCCGAGCCGCGCTCGTCGGCGCCGCCCCATTTCGACGGACAGCGCTGATCGGGCGAGGGCGGTTGCCAGCTTTGCGCGCTGGCGTCTGCAGTGAAGGCCGAAAGGCCCAATGCTACGACGACGGCGAGACCATTCATGCGTCTCTCCCTTTTGCGTTTCGAGCAGCTTTCGAGATCGATGCGTAACGAGCATTGATCGGGGCTGGGTCGCTGGCGTGAGATGCGAAAGCCCCGTGCGCGCGAGCGCAGGTTCGCTATTCCGCCGCCACCATCTGCCCCCGGTTGGTGCCGAAACCGGCCTCGGAGCCCAAGAGGGCAGCCGCATGCTTCAAATCCTCCTGCCACAGGAGCGATTCCATGTAGATGTTGAGCGGCTGATCCTGAACGGTGAGCTCATAGACAGGCTCATCATAGGAAGCGTGATTGTGCACGCCCCAGCCGGGCGCCGACAGCATCAGATCGCCGGCCTTCCATTCATAGACCTTGCCTTCGACCGTGCTGCGACCACGCCCGTGGAAGTAATAGTTGATCGCCGCCGAGGTGTGCCGGTGCGGGCGGTCCACGATTTTCGGCGGGCGGATGGTGATGGTCGCAAAGAATGACGGGGTGCAGCCGTTGGTGCGGCCGGTCATCGGATTGTACATCATGTAGAGACGCCGGCCGATGTAGCTCTTCCCGAGCGATTCCAATTTGTCGAGGTGGGTCTTCACCTGCGCCCACGGCCAATGCAGCGCGTTCGATTCCACCGACGGCGGGTTGATCAGGATTTCGTACGGCATCAGCTGCGACCCGTTGTCGAGCGTCACGATCCCATAGGGACTTCTGCGCCTCGGATCTTCGCCTTGCGCCGCCGTGGCGCGCTGCGGCTCGCTTGCTGCGGGGGGCTTGCCGGCCAGCTCCTCGACGATGTGGATGTTGAGCATTTCAAGGATCGGAGCGTTGGAATAGGTCAGCCGGACCGCGAGGTCGGTGCCGTCGTTGCGGTGCGTATAGGTGCGAAACGAGGGCGTGTTCCAGACGTCGTACTGGCTGTAACGTACGGTCGTGCCGCCGATATTTGCAGATCCTGAACCCCTGATGCAGAAATTTACCTGCGTGGAATTGTGCCGGATCGGGGCCGTTTCCTCGCCGGGCTTGAGCACGCTCAGCACGACCCGGATGCCGGGCGCAAGCCCATTGCCCGGAGCGCTGGCGCGGGGATGAATGAAAGTCGCCTCGCGTCGCCCGTTTGCAGGGCGCGGGAGCGCGGCAAGCCGCTCGGCTTCCCGCGCGATCTGCTCTCCCGTGATGATGACGGGCTCCCAGAGGTCGAGCGCATCGGGAGCCGCGACGCCGCTGATGTCGCGAATGATGGCCTGGGTCATGCTGCAGTCTCCTGTGCCAGTGTGCCGGAAAGGCGCGGCGTCGCAAGTCCCGGGGGCGGCAACAGCTGCCCCAGTCCGGATGCTTGCGCGCGGGCGGTGATCTCGATTGCGAGCGCGACGTCGGAAATCCCCATGCCCATGGGCTTGAACAGCGAGATGTCGGTGCCGGTCGGGCGCGGCCGTCTGGCAGCGACAATATCGGAGATCAGCTCGACGCTGCTCCAATCTCCTGCCTGAGCGCCGTCGTACCACTCGATGAGCTCCGCGCTGAGCGCACGCGCTGCAGGCAGCGTATCGACCGCAACGCGGCTCGCGCGCGCAAAGAGATCCTGGGCAAACTCCCTGCGCTCCCTGGTGATGGCGCCGGCCGCGTTCACATGCGCGCCGCACGCGACCATGGAAGCGCTGATCACCGGATCGCGGGCGCGCGTGATCAGGGTGATGATCGAGGCGTCCTTTGTTGCGCGCGCGGGATCATCCGCCGCGGCGACCTCGATTGCCGGAAATGTGCTGCGCAGCTTCTCCACGAAAGCCTCGCGCTTGGTCGGCGTCGGACTGAATACACGCACGCGCCGCAGCCGGCGCACCGCTGCGATGGCAGCGACCTGGGTGAGCGCCTGCTTGCCGCTGCCGATGATGGCAAGGTCGTCCGCCCCCTCATCGCTCATCCAGCGCGTCGCGATCGCCGACATGGCAGCGGTACGCATCTGGCCGAGCGCGCGGGCCTCGATGATCGCGAGCAGTCTCGCCGTGGTGGCGTGCCACAGGAGGAGCAGAGGCGTCGATCCTCCCTCCGGGGTGTTGCCCCAGGTCTTGGTCCCGAACACGCCGGCATCTTCGAACACCGCGCCGATCGCATGCATGTTGCTGCTCGTGCCCCAGTGCGCGGCGGTTTTCTCCATATTCCTGGCGGTCCCCGCGGCCTCCTCCAGCAAGCCGCGCGTCAGCGCCTCGACCGCTTCGCCCAGATGCATCAGCTGGACGACATCCGATTCCGAAATCCAGCGGGGAGCAGGTACCGGCATGACTGCCTCTTCGAGAGCAGATTTAGCGTTCATCCGGCTCCGGCGCCAGCCGCGCACCGGCAGGCCTTCTCACATGCGAGATCATCGCGGCCGGCATGGCTGTTCCTCGACGCTATCCGGCCGACATCGCAGGCCGGGGGATTGTGTCTACCGGCGGATCGCGTTGCGAGTCACGCGCGTCCTTTTTTGCCGCCACCATTCGCAGGGCGAGCAGCGCCACCGCGCAGCATGCGCCCGGGATTGCGGCGCACACGAAGAGCCACGGCATGGGCAGCTTCATCCCGATGAGCACGCCGCCGATCACCGGCCCGAGAATCGACCCGATGCGCCCGATGCCGAGCGCCCAGCCCGCGCCCGACGAGCGCACGAACGTCGGATAGATCGTGCCGGCCAGCGCATTGAGGCCGATCTGGCCTCCGAGCAGGCACATCCCGGAGATGAACACCGTCGCCATCAGCAGATACTCCGGCATGGCGAACGCGCCGATCAGCACCACGAATGGAATCGAGAGGATGAAGGCGATCACGATGGTGATCATTCCGAGGCGATCCAGCAGCCGTCCCACGACGAGACTGCCCAGCGCGCCGCCGCCCTGGATCAACGCACCCGCAATGACCGCATGTGCCAGCGGCACGCCGTTTGCATTGAGGACCGTCGGCAGCCAGCTGGTCAGGAAATAATGACCCATCAGGCTGGTGATGAACGCGACCCACAGCAACGACGTAATGAGGGCGCGCCCCTGCATGAAGAGGTACTTGACTGGCATGCCGCGTTCGCCCCTGTGCTCGGCCAGCGTGAATCGCGTGGATGCATGGATGGCCGCGCCGGGCAGCAGCTTGCGCATGACCGCGGCGATCTCGCGATCCCTGCCGCCCATGAGCGCGAGAAAACGCACCGATTCCGGAAGCAAGAAGAACAGCACTGCGGCCAACGTCAGCGAGGAAATTCCGCCGAACAGGAACGCGCTCTGCCATCCGAAGTTCACGATCAGTGCCGCCGTCAATATCCCTCCCAGCGCTGCACCCAATGTATAACCCACAAACAGAATGCTCACGCGGAACGAGCGATGGCGCTCCGGCGCATATTCCACCGCGAGCGCTATTGCGGAAGGAATCGACGAGCCAAGTCCCAGGCCGGCGAGAAAGCGCAGCCCCAGCAGAACGTCGATGTTCGGCGCGAAGGCCGACGCGACGGTCAGTACGCCGAAAAATATGTTGCCAAGGACGATGACCTTCTTTGGGATCGCCTGCGAATACGCAGCCGCGCGCGCAAGTACGACAGCGATAGCGTCATGGGCTCGAGCCCGCAGCAGCTCGGCCTCGAATTACCGACACCACCGCGCCGGCGCCGCCAGATGAAGCCGAGCTGCGTGCCTTGGGCGAAGCCGCATTCAATCTCCCCCTCGGCGCCCCCCTGGCACACGATCAACGCGGCACGCCACACGCCCGATGTGGTGCTTGAGGCCGTCGTCGTCGCGGTTATGGAGCGCGGGCTCGAAGCGCTCGAAGAGCCCAAGAACCTCGACCGTGTCGACCGTCTCGATGAAAACCGGTAAGCGCGAGGCTCGGGATCATCAAGCGCGCCTTATGGCAACTCAGATATGAGCTTGTGAAATTCGGACTCAGGCCAGGCTCTCGCAGTGCTGGTGCGGACGTTCCCGTGTGAACCAATCGCGAGCGCGACTTTGGCAACATTGTCCTCGCTTGCGGATTCAAGGATGATGAGCAGATCGTGTTCACCGGAGGTGAGGTAGAGTTGTTTGAACTCGACTCCCAGTTTGTTCGCGAGCTGCTTTGCGGCCTGGACCCGCTTAGGAGCATCCTTGACGGCACGGACTCCCTGATCGGTCCAGTTCAGCGTCAATATGAACGTCGGCATGTGATCCTCCACTCGTTACCCGAAAGCGCCTTGCACTTGAGAGCCCGCGAGTCCAGTGAAATGTGGCTGCTCGAATGCGCAACAAAAGAAGGTACCGGTACCCGAGCGCAACGCCCGCCGATGGCACGCCCGCTGCCCGCTGTCCCGCGAAAACATTGGCATATCCCACAGTAGCCTATGCCGCTTACCCACGCGTGAAAAGAGGCGTGGGATCGGGCGCCGACCGCGAGGGGCCTTCGGAACTCAAGCAGTGGGCCGTCACGTCGGAGACGACCCCGTGCGCCGTCGATTGACCGCGCCGATTGATCGGATAGCGTATTCCCTGCGCGGGCGCGAACCCTCAATCGCTCATTTGCATCCTTATTCTGCCTGCGCGCCCATTCCTGGAGGCCATATCGCCGGCCTTGATGAATACGGGCTAATCGAAGCACCCGGAGTATCCGCCCTTGAACATCGTCGATCCAGTCCTTGCCCAGTGCCGGTATCAGCCCGATGCCCTTGCGTTGTGTGTTCCGGGCGGGCATCACACGGTGATTTCCTATGGCCAGCTCGGAAAAATGATCCACAACGCAGGCCGTTACGCTCGCCATGTTGGATTGAGTCCAGGCCAGGTCGCAGTGATTTTCACGGATGACCAGATTTTGCATGCGTCTCTGATTCTGGGGCTCGCGAAGATCGGAGTGGTGACGGTTTCGGGCCGCAATCCAGAGCTTCCAATAGAGCTGAAAATCGATGCTATTATTGCCGATTATGGCCGCATCTTTTCTCGGCAAATCCGAGTCATCCCCGCGAACTTCTCTTGGACCGCAGGCGATGGAACGCCAGTCGAAGAAGGACGCGCCGGCTCAGGTGATGAGGTTTGCCGCCTAATCTTCACATCGGGCACCACCGGGGATGCCAAGGCAGTCGCGTATACGCATCGCATGGTTACAGAGCGGATCGTGCGCTTCGACTATCTTGCCGGGAATCTATTCGCTGCTCAGCTGCGGACCTATGTGGACCTCGGTTTTGCGACTTCGCTCGGATACCTGTTCCTGATCCGCACCCTTACCCGCGGCGGAATGTTGCTGCTTTCCGCGATGTCGTATGAGAGCGCGATGAGCGCCTGCGAGCAGTATCGGGTGGAGAGTTGGGTGGGCGCTCCTGGCAGCCTACTCTCATTCCTTGACTACTACGATCAGTCCGGCGGCCGTCGCTGCGCTTTTCAGGTCATGCTGGCTGGCGGCAGCCTGTTGTCCAAGTCCCTGTCGGAGCGGGTACGGATGCGGATGTGCTCCAATCTGATCGCGGCCTACGGATCGACGGAAACCAAACCGGGCTGTTCATGCCGTTTTGGCCAGCTCCGGCAGGCGGCGGCGGTCGACCTTGCCCATCTCGTTCTTGGGAAGGGCTTGTGCCCGGATGAAGCGGCGCGGCACGAAATTGGCGGGAAGCCGCTTCTGGCAATGGACGTGGAGTTGCGGCTCGTCGACTGCCGTGGTCGAGGCAATCACCGCCCAAACCTCCTCAATGCCATAGTCGTTCACGAATCCGAACACGCCGGCCTCATTCACCCCCGAAAAAGCGGTGAGAACATCCTCGATCAGCTCGGGTTTGACCTTGTCGCCTCCGATGTTCATCACCGTCTTCTGCCTGCCGGAAATGATCAGCAGATTGTTCTTCGTGACCGAGCCGATGTCACCGGGATAAAACCAGCCGTCGCGAAATGCGCGCGCGCTTTCCTCGGGATCATCGACGTATTCGCTCACGTTGTAAGGCCCGCGAATGCGGATCAACCCTTCCTTGCCGACCGGCAGCGCCTGATGGTCCCGATCGACCGCTTGCACGACCATTCCAGGCGTGAGATAGCCCACGGCACCGGGAGTCTGGGCCGTGACGTAGGCGGGCGCAGTCGCCACCATGTTGGTTTCCGTCGACCCGTAGGCAGCAATCAGATTGGAGCACATGCGCGAGCGCACGCGCTCGGAGAGCGACTTGGACAGCAGGCTGCCTCCGGCGAGCATCGCCTGGAAATTGCAACGGCGACCCTCCGATTGCTCGTACAGCTCAACCATCGGAATGAGGCTTCCGGGCGCGCCTACCCAGCTCTCCACGCGATAGAGATCGCAGGCGTTCATCGCGGCTTCACAGCTGCCGGCAAGAACCAGCATTCCCCCGCGCATCAGCGTGCGAATGAGACACAGGTATCCGAGGGAAGTCGCAAAGCCGAGCTCGACATAAGTGCGCAATGCGCCGGCCAATAGATTGCCCGCGAGGTAGTCGAAGCGCGCTGCGCGCTCGGCCACCATGCGATGCGTATAGGCGACGGCCTTGGCGTCTCCGGTCGTTCCCGACGTGAAGATAAGGCGGCAGACCTCATCGCCGCTTGGCGTGCGCACCTCCTCGTCAAGTGGAAGCCCGTCCCCCGCCGTCCAGGAGAAATCCGCCGGGATGACCCGCGTCCTGCGCGAGAAGGTCCGGCCGAAATCGGCAATGATGACGTCGATGTTCAGCTCGGGCGGCATCTCGGGGTTGCGCCCCGAGATGCTGGCCACTCCGGCCCTGGCAAGCCCGAGGATGAGCGCTGCGTGCAGGGTCTGGTCATCCGAGAAGATGATTGCGCGAGCCCCGGGCTTCAATCCCGCAGCGCGCGCATTGCGGGCGACGTTGTGGATCATCTTGCCCAGCCGCGAATAAGTAATAAGGGTGTGATGATCGCCGGGAACGCACAGCGCCGGTGAATTCGGTTGATAGCGGCACTGGGCAAGGATCGGATCGATGATGTTCAAGCTGATCTGGCCTCGACAAAGACATGCCTCGGGAGAAGGCGCGCGCTCGCCGCGCGTAAACCTGGCCCAACCGTTTGACCATAGGATGGCGCATGTTCGGTCGCATACGGGGGCGGCAGTCTCCAATCCCTCCCCGAGGGGGAGGGTGGTCGAGCGAAGCGAGACCGGGTGGGGTTCTCAACGCCAGGCGCGTCTCCCAACGTCCCCCCACCCGACCGCCGTCGCTTTGCAGCGCAGGCAAGTTTACGCAGCCTGCGCAAGCTTGGCTGCGTGCGGTCACCCTCCCCTTCGGGGAGGGATTCCGCGTCAGTGCGTGGGAGAGATCGCCTGCCTGCGGGCGGAAGCGCACGCGAAAATCACATGTTCCGAATCTCGACCGCGCCGCCTCACAGCGTCTCGGCGAAGAAATCGCGCATCAGCATGTAGGACTTGCGGCAGAGCTTCTCGTCGTAGCGCGTCGGTCCGGCGTTGGCCGTCGGATCGCAGAACGAATGAACGGCGCCGCCGAACATCATCACCTGCCAGTCGACGTTCGCCCTGGTCATCTCCTCCTCGAAGGCATCCATCATCGGCTTGGGCGTTATCGGATCGGCGGAGCCGTGGATTGCCAGCACCCGGCCCTTGATGTTGCAGGGCGTCTCGGCCACGACCGGATTGGGATTGGTGACGTGGAACACGACGATCCCCTTGAAATCCGAACCGGCGCGCGCCTGCTCGAGCACGAAGCCGCCGCCCGCGCAATATCCGATCGCCACCTTCTTGCTCGTGTCGGCGAGACCGAGCTTGCTCGCCTGCGCCAGCAGCGTCTCGTAGGCCTTGCCGCCGCACGCGACCGTGAAGGCGAGGTCGCGCTGGACGGCGCTCATGCTGGCGGCCAATTCCTCGCGGGTCTTGGGCTTGTCACCGTAGCCTGATCCGAACATGTCGGCCATCAGCACGACGTAGTCGCTGCCGGCCACGGTGCGCGCCTGGGCGATGGTATCGGAGCACACGCCCTTCCAGTCGGGCTGCATGAAGATCATCGGTCGCGGCGCTTTCGCGCCGTCGTGCGCGACGATCATGCCCTCGAACTGCCTGCCGTTGACCTGGTACGGCACCTTCTTCCCGTACATCATGCTCTCCTTGCTTCTTGCCCTGGATGACCGGCACGTACCCCGCGGCCACGCAGCCGGGTTCGCCCGGCAACTCACCCACGGTTACGACCACGGTGACACGGGCAAGCAGCTTTGTCGTATATCGGGGAGCCTTGAACAAGTCGGCGACAGCCTCGATTTGATGGACAGGGCCTGCGTGCCAACATCAGGCTTCGTGCAAAAATGGGGGTTTGGATGACCGCAAGGGTGAACCGCCAGATCCTGCTGAAGGCTCGGCCCGAAGGCGCGCCCAGCCCGGATCATTTCGAGCTGACGCAGACGCCGGTGCCGGAGCCGGGCGAGGGCGAGGTGCTCATGCGAACCCTCTACCTCTCGCTTGACCCCTACATGCGCGGCCGCATGAGCGCGGCAAAATCATATGCCAGGCCGGCCGATCTCGGACAGCCCATGGTGGGCGGCACGGTCGGCGAGATCGTCAAGTCGCGCCGTCCGGACTTCTCGGTTGGCGACGTCGTTCTCGGCTACGGCGGCTGGCAGGAATTCGCGGTGTCGAACGGCAAAGGGCTGCGCAAGCTCGATCCTGCGCTCGCGCCGGTGTCAACGGCGCTCGGCGTGCTCGGCATGCCGGGGATGACCGCCTATGTCGGTCTTCTCGAAGTCGGCCGGCCGCAGCCCGGAGAGACCGTCGCCGTCGCGGCCGCCTCCGGCGCGGTGGGGTCCGTCGTCGGGCAGATCGCGAAGATCAAAGGGTGCCGTGCGGTCGGGATCGCCGGCGGGGCGCAGAAGTGCCGTTTCGTCACCGCCGAGCTCGGTTTCGATGCGTGCGTCGACCATCGCTCGCCCGATTTCGCCAACGAGCTGCAGGCTGCCTGCCCGAAAGGCATTGACGTCTATTTCGAGAACGTGGGCGGCGCCGTGCAGCAGACAGTGTGGCCGCTGCTCAACGATTTTGCGCGCATTCCCGTCTGCGGCCTGATCGCGCAATACAACGCCGCGGGTCCGATGCCCGGTCCCGACATGTTTTCCGTGCTGCGCAAGCGCCTCCTCCTGCGCGGGTTCATTGTCTCGGATTTTGCCTCGAAACAGGCGGATTTCCTGCGCGATGCAAGTGAGTGGATCAGGACCGGCCGCCTCAAATATCGCGAGGACATTGTCGAGGGGCTGGAAAAAGCACCCGCTTCTTTTATTGGCATGCTGCAGGGCAAGAACTTCGGCAAGACGCTGGTGAAGATCGCCGAGTGATCCAGTCAGCTGCAAAAGACAGTCATCTGCGAACACCATGTGTAATCTGGAGGCCTGCCGGGCGGCTGCGTCCGTCTGGGATATACTCGCGTCGCGCCCACAACCGGAAAGGCCGCCCATGCCGCAGCTGAGCAATCTTGCCGTTCGCGACATCGAGACCCTGGTTCACCCGTACACCCAGCTCGCCGCCTTGCGCGAAAGCGGCCCGTTGATCCTGGAGCGGGGAAAGGGGGTCTTTGTCTATGATACCGAAGGCCGCGGCTACATCGAGGGCATGGCCGGGCTGTGGTGCACTGCGCTTGGCTACGGCAACGAGGAGCTGGTCGAGGCGGCGGCCGCGCAGATGCGCAAGCTGCCGTTCGCGCACCTCTTCACCGGCAAGAGCCATGACCCGGCCATCGAGCTCGCCGAACGGCTCAAGGAGCTCTTCCCGATCCCGGCGTCCAAGGTGTTCTTCTGCTCATCGGGCTCGGAAGCGAACGACACCCAGATCAAGCTTGCCTGGTACATGAACAATGCGCTCGGGCGGCCGCGCAAGAAAAAGATCATCAGCCGGCTCAAGGCGTATCACGGGGTGACCGTCGCCGCCGCCTCGCTCACGGGGCTTGCCGCCAACCATCGCGACTTTGATCTGCCGATTGCAGGCATTCTGCATGCGTCCTGTCCGCACCATTATCGCTTCGCGCAGGAGGGAGAGAGCGAAGACGATTTCGCCCGCCGGCTTGCCGGCGAGCTCGATGCGCTGATCCTGCGCGAGGACCCGCAGACCGTCGCAGCCTTCATAGCCGAGCCGGTCATGGGCGCGGGCGGCGTCATCGTTCCGCCGAAGATCTATTTCCGCGAGATCTCGAAGGTCTGCCGGAAATACGACGTCTACATGATTTCGGACGAAGTGATCTGCGGTTTCGGCAGGCTCGGAACAATGTTTGGCTGCAGCGCGCTGGGCTTTGATCCGGACTCGATCACGGTGGCAAAGGCGCTCACCTCCGCCTATGTCCCGCTCGCCGCGGTCAGCGTCCCGCAGGCCATGTACGAGGCGATGCTGGATGAAAGCCGCAAGATCGGAGTCTTCGGTCACGGTTTCACCTATTCGGGGCATCCGGTGGCGGCCGCGGTCGCGCTCAAGGCGCTCGACATCTATGCGCGCGAGCGCATCGCTGATGCGGTCGCGCGCAAGGCGCCGCGGTTCCAGGCGCGGCTGGCCGCGCTTGGCGAGCATCCGCTCGTCGGCGAGGCGCGCGGCCTCGGGCTCGTGGGCGGGATTGAGCTTGTCGCCGACAAGCGCAGCAAGCGCTCATTCGACCCGAAGGCCGCCGTCGCTCCCGCGGTCGTGGGTTTCGCGCAGGAGGAAGGGCTGATCGTGCGCTTCCTCGCCGGCGATATTGTATCGATCTGTCCGCCGCTGATCATCACGCCGCAGGAGATCGACGAGCTGTTTGATCGTCTCGGGCGCGCGCTCGATCGCGCCGCGCAATGGGTGCGGGCGCAGCAACTCGCCTGAAGCGCATGCCTGCAAAAGCGAACGGCGCCGGACCCCCACCCGGCGCCGTCCCGGCCCCCTCGAACCTGGTCAGTAAGCCTGACCGTATGTCGTTGCAACCCGCGGATTGTACGGCGAGTCGCCCTGCGACGGCGCGAGAACCACCACGATCGCGCCCATCTTCACGCGGCCGTAGAGATCGATCACGTCCTCGTTGGTCATCCGGATGCAGCCCGACGAGACGGCCTGGCCGATATGCTCCGGCTGGTTGGTGCCGTGAATGCGGAAGAGGGTATCCTTGCCCCCGGCATACAGATAGAGGCCGCGCGCTCCCATCGGGTTGTGCGCTCCGCCTTCGACGAAATCAGGAATGTTGCCGAGGCGCCGCTTGATGTCCGCCGTCGGCGTCCAGGTTGGCCACTCTTCCTTGCGACCCACTTTCGCGATGCCGTACCAGGACAGCGCCTCTTCGCCGACCGCGACGCCGTAGCGAATGGCCTTGTTGTCCGCGAGCACATAATAGAGATAGCGCGCATCGGTATCGATCACGATCGAGCCCGGCGCCTCCTTGCGGTGATAGTCCACAATGCTCCGTTGATAGGCGAGCGGAGGCAGCACCCGCACGTAAGGCGCATTGGCCAACATCCTGCGATCGCGCGGCGAGAGATTGGCGTCGCTCGCGGGATCAACGGTCGCTTGCATGCATCCGCCGAGCAAAAGCCCGCCTAAGATGAATGCGATTCCCCTTCTCGCCATGACTACCCCTTTTTTCATAACTTTCTGGCGCGTCCCGAGTCCCGCTTCTGACCCGTGACGAGGTTCCAATTACCTAAAAGAACACGGTTGTTCTAGGGCGAGGCGCACGCCAAAACGATTGTCTGTCCAACCTGTTGCCGGAAAGCCGCAGTTTAGCCCGCCGCCGTGCGAAAGCAGGCAGATCGAGGCAAATTATGCGGACGTCAGCATTAACGGCGCCTTAAACTCCCCGGCGTCTGATCGATGCGCTGGAACCCAAATGTCACGATAGGAGACGATTTATTGCGTATTTCGGCCGCAGTCGGCAGCCATCCCGAGCGCTGCCAGTATCACCCCCACAGCCGCTCAAAGGCTTGAAAAGTTCCATGGAGTCAAAATGACCAAGAAGCCTACCGGGTCCTCCAATCAAAACGCCCGGCGTTCCGACGTAAACCTCGACAGTCGTTATGGCGCGATTGGAATATCCGCCGTGGCTGCCGCCTTGCAGTTCAAGTGCGACGCCAAGAACCCCGCCTACGCTCCGGCCGATTCCCAACCAGATGATGAGCAGCCGTCCGGCTTTGCGGCCTGAGAGACGCTTGCGCGTGCTGACCCCGCGGCGGCCAGCAGCCGCATCTCCTGAAAGTCACTGAGGGTCGCGTCCGGCGCCATACGCTGGCCATCGCACTGGCCGGTGCCTCTCACGCGTTCGCTTTCGCTCCCTCACCGGCGCGGTCCACAGGGAGAGAGGTCAATCCGCGAACTCGCAGCTGGCGTCACCTCTCCCCGGCGGGGAGAGGTGAAGAGCGGCTGTGTCAGCCTTGTCGTATAATGCTCTGAGTCTTTCGATGCGCCAGCCGCGGGCGCCACCTCTCCTATCGGCCAGAGGCCGGGCAAGGGGCCGTCCAATATGATGGCCCCGCGCCCTCGCAAAGAAAGCGCGGCGAAACGCGTGTCAATCCTCACGCAAGATGAGTATAAGGCCGCAACGGGGCTCGCGCATCGGCGCGCCTGATCGGCATTCCATGGCGCCGGTTCGCATGCCGGACGATCGACCGGGAGGGGTCATGCTGTGGGTTCATGTTCCGCGTGGCACGTCGCTCGATCGTGTTCCGGTCGCTTCGAACGAGGACGTTCCGGAGAGCTCGGTGTGGTTCGATCTGGTCAATCCGAATCTCCAGGAGGACAAGATCGTCGAGCGCAAGGTCGGCATCGCGGTTCCCACCCGCGAGGAGATGCAGGAGATCGAGGTCACCAGCCGGCTCTACGTCGAGAACGGCGCGCGCTACATGACCGCGACCTTGATGTGCCAGTCCGATAGCGATGCGCCGAAGACGACTGCGGTGACCTTCATCCTGTCCGGCCACCGGCTGATCACCGTGCGCTATGATGAGCCGCGTCCCTTCATGATCGTCGGCAACAAGCTGGCGCGGACCTGCTCGCCGGCGGTGACCGGCGAATCGGTGCTCATGGATCTGCTGGATGCCGTCATTGACCGCACCGCCGACATTCTGGAGCGGGTGGGCGCCGAGGTCGATCAGGTGTCGCACGAGATATTCGAGCCGGAGGATGCTCGCGCGGACCGCACCCGCAGCTACAACCAGATCCTGCGCGTGATCGGGCGCAAAGGCGATCTCGCCTCCAAGGTGCGCGAGAGCCTGGTGTCGCTCGGCCGCCTGCTGCTCTATCTCGCCAACGAAGCCGACAGCATGCGCTGGGCAAAGGAGTCGCGGGCGCAGTTGCGCGGGATGCAGCGTGACGTGCATTCGCTCTCGGACCACGCGGCGTATCTCTCCAACAAGATTCAGTTTCTGCTCGATGCAATGCTCGGTGTCGTCACCATCGAGCAGAACAACATCATCAAGATCTTCTCGGTGGCCGCCGTGGCGCTGATGCCGCCGACCCTGATCGCGTCCATCTACGGCATGAATTTCAAGCACATGCCGGAGCTCGACTGGTATCTTGGCTATCCGGTTGCCATTGTGCTGATGGTGCTGGCGGCGGCGCTGCCTTACTTCGTCTTCAAATGGAAGAAGTGGCTGTAAGGCGGATGTCAGATGTCAGCGGTAGGGCGGATTACGCTTCCGCTAATCCGCCCTACAAGCCTGTCCTCTGACATCTGTCAAACGTGCTGCCCGCCGTTGATATGAATCTCGGCGCCGTTGACGTAGGACGACGTGTCGGAGCACAGGACATAGATGATCTTGGCGACTTCGTCCGGGGTGCCGAGGCGATGCATCGGAATCTGATGCGCGACGATCTCCTCGGTGCCGGGCGACAGGATGGCGGTATCGATCTCGCCTGGAGCGATGGCATTGACCCGGACGCCGAGGGGCCCGAAATCGGCCGCCATCTCGCGGGTGAGCGCCGCCAGCGCGGCCTTCGAGGTTGCGTAGGCCGCTCCGGCAAACGGGTGCACACGCGAGCCCGCAATCGATGTCACGTTGACGACCGAGCCTTTCGCGGCACGCAGCTGGTCGAGCAGCCCGCGCGCAAGCATGATCGGCGCGAAGAAATTCACGCGAAATACATGGTCCCAGACGTCGATGGTGGTGCCGATCGACGAGAGGCGCTTGCCGCCATCCGCCTTGGGAGAAATCGCGGCATTGTTGACGAGCGCGTTGAGCTCGCCCGAATCCAGCCGTTGCCTGATCTCCACAATGGCGTGCTGCGTTCCCTCGGAGTCGGCGAGATCAACTTGGATGTGGTCCTCCGGTCCCATCTCCCACGGGCAATTCTCGGGAAACGCGTGTCGCGAGCAGGTGATGACGCGCCAGCCGGCAGCGGAGAAACGCTTGACCGTTGCGTGCCCGATGCCGCGGCTTGCTCCGGTGAGCAGGAGGGTGCGGCGCGGCTGGTTGGAATGCGATGTCGGCATGCGTGCGGCTCCCAACGGGTTCAACGCCGGCTCACGGGTAGAGGCGTGTCTTGCGCCAAGCCACGCCGATCGCGTCGCGGCGGAATTCGATCCGATCATGCAGGCGAAACGGCCGGTCCTGCCAGAACTCCATGATCAGCGGCAGCAGGCGATAACCAGTCCAGTTCGGCGGCCGCGGGATCGCGCCCACCAGGAATTTCGCGCCGTGCAGCGCAATGGCCTGCTCGAAGGCGCGCCGGCTCTCGAGCGCAGCCGATTGTTTGCTCGCCCATGCGCCGATCTGGGCAAGCCGCGGCCGGGTGGCGAAATAGGCATCTGCCTCTTCGTCGCTGACCCTTGCGGTCGGTCCGCGCAGCCGGACCTGCCGGTTCGAGGATTTCCAGTGGAACAGCAGGGCGCCTTGATGGGTAGCGTCCAACTCCCGCCCTTTTTGGCTCTCGACATTGGTGTAGAACACGAATCCCCGCTCATCGAATCCCTTCATCAGCACCATGCGAACATTGGGCAGGCCCTCGGCGTCGACGGTGGCGAGCGACATCGCGGTCGGATCACGCGGCTCGTTGCGGGCAGCCTCCTCGAACCAGGCGGCAAACAGGCGCAGCGGCTCGTCGGCCTCGGTGAAATCACCGGTCGTTAACCAGCTGGGGGGTTCTATGGAGGTCGATTCTGACATCGCGCGGAGCGTCCAGGTGGTCACGTTGGCGCCGAGCCGATCCCGACGGGCCGGTTATAGAGGAATGTTGTCGCGATGGCATCCGGCGTTGCGCGCTCTGCGGACCGCATCCTGCCCGCTCACGCTCGCCTTCGCGTTGGCGGGCTGCAGCTTCTCTTGATCGGCCGGGCGCGCCTTCACCGCGGTCGCAAATACCTTCGGGCAAATGCCTGCCCCCATTCCGGGCTGCGCGCGCCGTAGCGCGCAATCTGATGGAGGCCCGGCCGCGCGTCGTTGCGCACGGTGCCCGCCCTCCCCACATGAATCGCGAAAGGGTGGGGCGTAATGGCCCAAATCGAGGTGCGCAGGCCGGCTTGGAGGACTTGAAGATGCGCGACCCCTATGACGTTCTCGGGGTGTCCAAAAGCGCGAGCGCCGCCGAGATCAAGGGTGCGTTCCGCAAGCTTGCAAAGAAGCTGCACCCTGACGCCAACAAGCATGATCAGCGGGCGGCATCGCGCTTTGCGGAATTGAACGCGGCCTACGAGATTCTCGGTGAGGAGAAGAAGCGCAAGGCGTTTGACCGAGGCGAGATCGACGCCGAGGGCAAGCCGCGGTTTCAGGGGTTTGAGGGGTTCGGATCGCGCGGGCGGGGCGGCGGTTTTGGTCGCGACGGCAATTTCGAGACCTTCAGCTTTGGGGGCGGCTTCCAGCGCGGGAGCGGTCCCGGCTTCGGCGGCTTCGCCGGTTTTGAGGATATCCTCAAGGAGGCGTTTGGCGGCGGGATGGGAAATGCACGCCCGCGCTCCGGCGGCGGTTTCGGCTTTGCGCAGGAGGATCTCGCGGGGGGCGTGCAAAGCGGAGACATCGCCGCAGCGCTGACCATATCGCTGCCGGAGGCAGCGCAAGGAGTGAAGAAGCGGGTGCAGCTTCCGACCGGAAGGGAAGTCGAGGTCAAAATCCCGCCCGGGCTTGCCGACGGGCAGCAGATCAGGCTCAAGGGACAGGGCGCCGCCGGCGTCGGCGGTCGCACCGGCGATCTCCTGATCAGCGTAGCGGTCGCGCCGCACCCGTTGTTTGTCCGCGATGGCGCCGACCTGCGCCTCGATCTTCCGGTCGCGCTCTACGAGGCCGTGCTGGGGGGCAAAGTGCGCGTCCCCACCCTTGACGGAACGGTCGAGCTTGCGATCCCCGCGGGCACCAATTCCGGGCGCACCTTCCGCCTCAAGGGCAGAGGCTTCCCCGGCCGCGACGGCAAGGGTGACCTTTTAGCCACCGTACGCATTGTGCTGCCTGAGCACGGCGATGGCGAGCTCGACGAGCTGATGCGCAAATGGCGGGAGCGCCGGCCGTACCATCCCAGGAAGGGAATGGAGTGAAAACGACAAAAGGGCGGAAGCCTCCGGCCTGATGCGCGGCAAGCGCGGTCTGCTTCGCACAACGCTCCTTTGGAGGCTTCGCCTTGCTCATTGAACACGCTGCGGAGCCTGAGCTAGAGCATGTCCCGCAAAAGTGGGAACCGGTTTTGCGAAAAAGGACATGCTCAAACAAAGAGCTAGAGCAGGATGGCGATTCGAAGGCAAAGTCATCCTGCTCTAGGTCAGCTTCAGCCCTTTGACCCCTCTGTTGTTTGCCCCTTGATGGGTCAAGGGTTAGGCGCGGCTTCTCCTGCACGATTTTCCGCTGCGCTTTGCCGAGCAAATTGATCTTTGTAGAACTCAAGAATAAATAGGCGGATAGCTGATGACAGATTAGCAAATTGCCGACTTCGGTCGATCGTAGCTACGAGGTGGGACAAGGTCTCACCACGCTTTTCAGCGACTTCTCGCAAGCTCTTCCAAAACTCATCTTCGAGGCTGACACTGGTCTTCAGACGGCCAACGGCAACTGTACGCCTTTTGATCAAAGACTTCATGAACCGCCTCCCGCACGAAGCGAATTTCGACCGTGCTGCTGCCTCAGCTCTATGGCGTCTCCCGGTCAACGCCACGCGCACAGGCCAAGAAGCTGTTAAATTCCAGGGTTCCGGTCAATTCGGTAAAGTGTCCGAAATGGACAATTCCTTGGTCGGGGATGCGATTTGCGGCATCGAGGTCACGCTTGAACCAAATAGGCTAAGCACGACACTGTTTGTTTGATGTTTGTTAGTTCGCTAGCGCGCCGCAAGACTTCCCCGGTCGCGGCTTGGCCGGGGTGGCGATCGAAATTAGCTGAGGAGGAAGTTGCGCAGCAAACGTCAGATAAAAAAGCGCTGGGGAATTGACCAAATGGGAGCTTGCATGACCGGGTGAGCGATAGCTCAAAAGCCGGAGGCGACTGGTGCACTTAGTCCACGAAAAGCCCTGCCGCCGAGGCCTTCCGCCCGGCTG
>Ga0306918_10000115_pt1 | contig 32175 bp, 29 predicted proteins | sample tim00Cox0000000H_FD_203315 | JGI IMG/M metagenome (GOLD analysis project Ga0306918, IMG submission 203315) | Lab enrichment of tropical soil microbial communities from Luquillo Experimental Forest, Puerto Rico - timezero.00C.oxic.00.000.00H (v2)... | ecosystem: Environmental > Terrestrial >... | reverse complement strand
ACGGGATCGGCCCCGACCGGCTGCGCACGATCCCGCGCGGCGTCGACCTCGACATCTTCGATCCGATCCGAGTCGGGGCCGAGAGGGTGGTTGGCCTCGCTCGCCGATGGCGGCTGCCCGATGGTGCACCGGTTGTAATGCTTCCGGCACGTCTGACGCGGTGGAAGGGCGGGCTCGATTTTATCGCTGCAATCGCCGCACTGGGCCGGCACGACATCTGCTGTCTCCTGCTCGGCCCCGAGCAGCGCCGCGGATTTCGCCGCGAGCTTGAGGCGTCCATCGAGCGGAACGGGCTTGCCGGGCTCTTTCGCATTGTCGAGGAGTGCCGTGACATGCCGGCCGCGTACATGTTGGCCGATGTCGTGGTCTCTGCTTCGAGCGATCCCGAGGGGTTCGGCCGGGTCATCATCGAGGCGCAGGCCATGGGACGGCCAGTGGTCGCAACCGCTCACGGCGGCTCGCGCGAAACGATCGAGCCGGGGATCACCGGCTGGCTCGTGCCCCCGCGCGATCCGCCCGCTCTTGCTGGGGCGATCGACTGGGCGCTGTCGCTCAGCGAAGCCGAACGGTCGGGCTTTGCCCGACGTACGATTGCGCACATCGCGAGCCGATACACACGGCAGGCGATGTGCGCCCGCACAATCGAAGTCTATGAAGAGCTGCTGTTTCCGGAGGCGGACGCATTGCGCGAAGCACCGGCGGCCGCGGTCGTTGCGTGAGGCCGTCGCACGCGTCTTGACGCGCCGGGAGCGGCTGGCAATATTCAGGACATGAGCGGAAGCGGCCGGATCCTCTTCGTGACGACTACCAGCACCCGCAATGGCGGGCCGCCGGGAGGTCGCGCGCGCTGATTCGGCGCCAAAGACTGAACCCGAATGACCCCGCCCGCCAATGGACGGGGTTTTTTGCGACCAGTTCGCCCCGTCTGAATGGCCGACGACGACGGAGCACACGGCGCAATGATTGATCAACCTGGCGACAACCCACACACTCCGATCTCGCCCACGCAGGCCAACGCGTCGGGCCCGGTTGCGATGACAAAGCGCCGGCGGGGATCGCGTCGCTCGGGCTCGGCGCGGCCGGCCCACGCGCCAGGCCCTGTCGCGGTGACCTTGCCCAACGGCCGGCGCCTCCGCTTCGACGCCCCGATTACCGGCCGTGAGGTCGCTTCGACGATCGGGCCAGGGCTCGCCAGAGCGGCGATCGCTATCCGGGTCGATGGCAAGCCGTGCGATCTCGCAACGGTCATCGACCGCGACGCAGCAGTTGCGGTGATCGCCAGGGATACGCCGGATGGTCTCGAAATCCTGCGTCACGACGCGGCGCACGTCATGGCGGAGGCGGTCAAAGAGCTCTATCCGGATACCCAGGTGACGTTTGGGCCAGCAACCGAAACCGGCTTTTATTACGATTTCGCGCGCAACGAACCATTCACACCCGATGATCTCGAGAAGATCGAAGCGCGGATGCGCGAGATCGTGCGGCGCGACGAGAAGATCACGCGCGAAGTCTGGGACCGGGATGCGGCGATCGCCTTTTTTCGCGATATCGGAGAGAGCTATAAAGCCGAATACATCGGTGAGATTCCACCGGGGGAGGAGCTCAGCCTTTATCGGCAGGGTAGCTTCGTCGATCTCTGCACCGGCCCGCACCTGCCCTCGACCGGGTATCTGGGACAAGCCTTTAAGCTTATGAACGTGGCCGGCGCCTATTGGCGGGGCGACTCACGCAACGCCCAGCTGCAACGCATCTATGGAACGGCGTGGGCCAACCAGAAAGAACTCGATCAGTACCTCTTCCGCCTAGAAGAAGCCGAGCGGCGCGACCATCGCCGGCTCGGGCGCGAACTCGAGTTGTTTCACCTCCAAGAAGAGGCGGTCGGTAGCGTCTTCTGGCATCCCAAGGGGTGGACGCTGTTTCGTATCATCGAGAATTACCTGCGCAATCGGCTCCACGCCGCTGGTTACCAGGAGGTCAAAGCCCCGCAATTGCTCGACCGAAGCTTATGGGAAGCCTCCGGGCATTGGGAGAATTTCCGCGAGAGCATGTTCATCGCCGAGACTCGCGACAAGCGCGTGCTCGCGGTCAAGCCGATGAACTGCCCGGGGCATGTGCTGATCTTCCGCAACCGACTGCGGAGCTATCGCGAATTACCGCTGCGCCTGGCGGAATTCGGCAGCTGTCACCGTAATGAGCCATCCGGGGCCCTGCACGGCATCATGCGCGTGCGCGGCTTTACGCAGGACGACGCACACATCTTCTGCACCGAGGATCAGGTTACCAGCGAGTCGATCGCGATCTGCCAGTTGCTCCTGTCGGTGTACCGCGCCTTCGGCTTCGACGATGTCGAGATCAAGTTCGCTGACCGGCCGCCCCAGCGCGTTGGTAGTGATGCGGTTTGGGACCGCGCCGAAAACGATTTGAAGGCGGCTGTCGAGGCAGCAGGGCTGCCCTATACCCGCAACCCTGGAGAGGGTGCGTTCTACGGGCCGAAGCTAGAATTCCACCTGCGCGACGCATTGGACCGGCAATGGCAATGCGGCACTATACAGCTGGATTTCAACATGCCGGGGCGGCTCGGAGCCACTTATGTCGGTGAGGATGGGGGGCGCCATACGCCCGTCATGTTGCATCGCGCGATCCTCGGCTCGATGGAGCGGTTCATCGCGATCTTGATTGAGCACTATGCCGGCCGGTTCCCGCTCTGGCTTGCGCCGGTGCAGATCGTCGTCGCCACGATCACTTCGGAGGCATCTGATTATGCCAGCGAGGTTGCGCGGGTATGCGCCGCTGCCGATCTCAGGTGCGTTCTCGACACCGGCAACGAGAAGATCGGCTACAAGGTCCGCGAGCACACCCTAGCCAAGGTGCCGGTCCTATTGGTGGTCGGGCGCCTTGAGGCAGCCAATCGATCGGTCGCGCTGCGGCGGCTCGGGGGCATTGAGCAGGAAGTCCTTGCGCTTAGCGAAGCCGTTGCTAGATTGAAGGAGGAAGCGGCGGTACCGTCTTCGACTTGACCTAATAGGTATGGCTGGAGACGGGGGTCAACCCAGAAGAGGAGATTGTACATAGCTAGACCACCCTTGAACTTCATCCCTACCCGGGAGGGCCCACGCATTAACGGCGAAATCGTCGTATTGCGCGTGCGTCTTGTCGACGAGCGCGGCAATATGGTTGGAGTCGTCGGCCGTAACGAAGCGCTAGCGATGGCCTCCGATGTGGGACTCGACCTCGTCGAGATAGCGCCAAACGCCGATCCCCCGGTCTGCAAAATCCTCGACTTCGGCAAGTACAAATACGAAGAACAAAAAAAGAAGAACGAAGCGCGAAAAAAACAAAAAATTATCGAAGTTAAAGAGATAAAACTGCGCCCCAGTATCGATGACCATGATTACGATGTTAAAATGCGCAGCATGGTCAAATTTATCGAAGAAGGCGACAAAGTAAAGGTGACCATGCGGTTCCGGGGGCGTGAGCTGGCGCATCAGGAGCTCGGTATGGACGTTCTGGTGCGCGTCAAGGACGATCTCGACGAGATTGCCAAAGTCGAGCAGATGCCGCGGATGGAAGGCCGGCAAATGACAATGGTCGTGTCACCCAAGTAGTTTCCCAGGTCAAGCCGATGCGGGGACCAGGGTGCCGCCGCGTTGATCCGGTTTGGCGCTGCCCCTATCTTTCCGGGTCATGACCGCGCTCGGGCTGATTCGCAATTTCGCGATCATCGCGCATATCGATCACGGCAAGTCGACCTTGGCCGACCGGCTGATCGAAGCTTGCGGTGGATTAGCGGCGCGCGAGATGCGCGATCAGGTGCTCGACAATATGGAACTCGAGCGCGAGCGCGGCATCACGATCAAGGCGCAGACCGTGCGGCTCGTGTACCGAGCCGAGGACGGCGAAACCTATGTCCTCAATCTGATGGACACGCCCGGTCATGTCGACTTCGCCTACGAGGTCAGCCGGTCTCTCGCCGCCTGCGAGGGCTCGCTGTTGGTCGTCGATGCGAGCCAGGGGGTAGAGGCGCAGACTCTTGCCAACGTCTATCAGGCGATCGAGGCCGGTCACGAGATCATTCCGGTGTTGAACAAGATCGACCTGCCGGCAGCCGAGCCTGACCGAGTAAAGGAGCAGATCGAGGACGTGATCGGGCTCGACGCCTCGGACGCGCTGCTGATCTCTGCCAAGACGGGGCTCAATATCGACCGGGTGCTGGAAGCGCTGGTGACTCGTCTGCCGGCTCCAACGGGTGACGCAGACGCGCCCGTCAGGGCGCTGTTGGTCGACAGCTGGTACGACCCCTATCTCGGCGTCGTGATCCTGGTAAGGGTCAAAGACGGCACGTTGGTCGCGGGGCGGAAGGTCCGGCTGATGGCGACCGGTGCTGTGCACACGATCGAGCGGGTCGGTGTCTTCACTCCGAAGGGTGTGGCGGTCGAGGCGCTGGAGCCGGGCGAGATCGGGTTTATTACCGCCGGCATCAAGACCGTCGCCGATTGCCGGGTCGGCGACACGATCACCGGCGATCGCCGACCGGCGGCGGCGCCACTGCCTGGGTTCAAAGCGGTGCATCCCGTCGTCTTTTGCAGCCTGTTCCCGACCGATGCGGCCGATTTCGAGCGCCTGCGGGACAGTCTCGCCAAGCTCCGCCTCAACGATGCGAGCTTCGAATACGAGCCCGAGACTTCGGTGGCGCTCGGGTTCGGGTTCCGCTGCGGGTTTCTCGGTCTGTTGCATCTTGAGATCGTCCAGGAGCGGCTGACCCGCGAGTTCGATCTCGACCTCTTGGCGACCGCCCCCTCGGTCGTCTACCGGGTGCATTTGACGAACGGCGCGGTGCGCACCCTACACAACCCGGCCGACATGCCCGATCCGGTGCGCGTCGGCCTTGTCGAGGAGCCGTGGATCAAGGCGACGATCCTGGTCCCCGACGCCTATCTCGGCCCGATCCTGGCATTGTGCGAGCAGCGGCGCGGGGAGCAGGTCGATCTGACCTATGCCGGCAACCGCGCGATGCTGACCTATCGCCTGCCGTTGAACGAGGTCGTGTTCGATTTTTACGACCGGCTCAAATCGGTAAGCCGCGGCTATGCCAGCTTCGACTACCAGATCGACGATTATCGCGAAGGCGACCTCGTCTTGATGAACATCCTGATCAACGGCGAGCCGGTCGACGCGCTCTCCGTCATCGTCCACCGCGAGGAGGCCGAGCGGCGCGGCCGCGCCTTGTGCGAAAGGCTGAAGGACTTGATCCCGCGCCAGCTCTTCCAAGTCGCGATCCAGGCGGCGATCGGCGGCCGCATCATCGCCCGCGAAACGGTCAAGGCCCTGCGCAAAGACGTGCTCGCCAAATGCTATGGCGGTGACGTGACCCGCAAGCGCAAGCTTCTCGAAAAGCAGAAAGAAGGCAAGAAACGGATGCGCCAGTTCGGCAAGGTCGAGATCCCGCAATCGGCCTTTATCGCCGCCCTCAAGATGGGCGACGGGTAAGTAGGCACCCAGTCAGGAGCGGCGCGAGTTACGCCTCCGGAAGACTACGAGTAGCAGTGCTCCCAAGATCATCAGCACGGCAAAGGCCCAGGATAGCAGAACGCTGACGATGATCGGGTCCCACAGAAAGGGGTGGATATAGCGTTGGATGACCGCTTGGACGAGGTTCAAGCTCGACCGGTTGAGCTGGTACCACAGCTGGCCGAGCGCGATTGGCGCCCAATGCTTGGTGTCAATCCAGACCAATACATCACGCACCAGCACGGCGCCGCCGAAGAGCAAGACGATCCAGCCAATCACGCGCCCGACGATCATCGACACCTCCCGCCCCGCCATCCGCGCGTCCAGGATAGTTCTGCCCGCCCGCGGCGCAACGATGCAAAGCGCGGCCTTGACTGCGCAGGACCACTCTGCGGATAATCGCCGCGTCCAAGGGGTGCCCCTAGCAGGGGGCTGAGATGCTGCTACGGCGCGGCAACCCTTCGAACCTGATCCGGGTCGTGCCGGCGTAGGGACAGGAACACCGCGGCAAAAGCCGACCTCCTCTCCGCGGATACCCCGGGTCTTCGTGCAACCGGTGCAACGGAGATCCAAAATGCCCGATTCCGCTCCACTCGCAGCTGCAAAGCTCGCGCCCAAGGTCGAGGAGCTGCGGGTCACCACCGGGCCGTTCCCGGCTTCGCGCAAGGTCCAGGTACCGGGCCGGCTGTACTCGGAGATCTCGGTCGCGATGCGCGAGATCGACCTGGAGGCCTCGGCGGGTGGGCCGGCGGTGCGCGTCTACGACACTTCGGGCCCCTATTCCGATCCGGTGGTTGAGACAGACGTCAGCCGTGGGCTGCCGGAATTGCGCAAGCCGTGGATCGTGGCGCGCGGCGATGTCGAGTTCTACGCAGGCCGCGAGGTCAAGCCCGAGGACAATGGCTTACGCCGCAACGAGCCGAGTGCGGTCTCCTTGTTCGATCGCGGCCGCCGCCAGGTGCTCCGCGGCAAGCGGGGTGCTGCGGTGACCCAGATTGCCTATGCCAGGCGCGGCGTGATCACTCGGGAGATGGAATATGTCGCGATCCGCGAGAATCTCGGCCGCGAGAAATTACTGCGAGAGGGTGCAGTCGACGGCGACTCGTTCGGCGCTGCGATCCCCGACTATGTGACACCGGAATTCGTCCGCGACGAGATCGCCCGCGGCCGGGCGATCATCCCGAACAATGTCAACCATCCGGAAACCGAGCCGATGATCATCGGCCGGAATTTCCTGGTCAAGGTCAACGCCAATATCGGCAATTCGATCGTAACCTCCTCGGTCGCCGAGGAGGTGGAGAAGATGGTGTGGGCTACGCGCTGGGGTGCGGACACGGTTATGGACCTGTCGACCGGCCGCAACATCCACACGATTCGCGAATGGATCATCCGCAACTCGCCGGTGCCGATCGGCACGGTGCCGATCTACCAGGCGCTCGAAAAGGTCGGGGGCAAGGCCGAGGAGTTGACCTGGGAAATGTTCCGCGACACGTTGATCGAGCAAGCCGAGCAGGGCGTAGACTATTTCACGATCCATGCCGGGGTGCGTCTCGCTTACATCCCGCTGACCGCCGACCGGGTCACCGGCATCGTCTCGCGCGGCGGCTCGATCATGGCCAAGTGGTGCCTCGCCCATCACCGGGAGAGTTTTCTTTACACGCATTTCCGCGAGATCAACGAGATCATGCGAGCCTATGACGTGAGCTACTCCTTGGGTGACGGGCTCAGGCCCGGGTCGATCGCCGACGCCAACGACCGCGCCCAATTCGCCGAGCTCGAGACCTTAGGCGAACTGACCAAGCTCGCCTGGGAGGACGGCGTCCAGGTAATGATCGAGGGTCCCGGGCATGTGCCGATGCACAAGATCAAGGTCAATATGGAAAAACAGCTTGAGGAATGCGGCGAGGCGCCGTTCTACACCTTGGGGCCGCTGACCACCGATGTGGCGCCGGGGTATGACCACATCACCAGCGGGATAGGGGCGGCGATAATCGGCTGGTTCGGCACGGCGCTCCTTTGTTATGTGACGCCGAAGGAGCATCTCGGGCTCCCGGACCGCGACGACGTCAAGGTCGGTGTCATCACTTACAAGATCGCGGCGCACGCGGCCGACCTTGCCAAAGGACACCCGGCGGCCCGCGAGCGTGACGACGCGCTGTCGCGGGCGCGGTTTGAGTTCCGATGGCGCGACCAGTTCAACCTGTCGCTCGACCCCGAGACGGCTGAGAAGTTCCACGACCAGACCTTGCCAGCAGAAGGGGCAAAGCTCGCGCATTTCTGCTCGATGTGCGGTCCCAAATTCTGCTCGATGCAGATCACTCAGGAGATCCGCGACTACGCTCGGGCGGGCATGGAGGAGAAGTCGAAGGCCTTCCTCGAGCAGGGGGCCGAGATCTACACCGATGAACACGGTCGACCCAGAGCAGCGGCCGACTAGGTCGTCATTGCGAGCGCAGCGAAGCAATCCCGTCGAGATTGCCTCGTCGCCTGATGGCTCCTCGCAATGACAGTCGCGAAGGCCGCCGCTATCCGGAGCGCCCGATCGTCGGGGTTCTGGCGGTGGTCTTGCGGGGTGACCGCGTGCTCGTGGTGCGCCGCGCCAATCCGCCGATGCCGGGCCGCTGGGGTTTCCCGGGCGGGGTGCTCGAATTGGGCGAGACGGTTGCCCAAGGGGCGATGCGCGAGCTCTTCGAGGAGACCGGCGTCAAGGCGGAGGCGGCCAGTCCGCTGACCGTCATGGACACGATCGATCGCGATAGCGAAGGCCGGGTCCGCTACCACTACACGCTTGTCGCGGTCATCGGGCATTGGCGGTCGGGAGAGGGAGTTGCCGGCGATGACGCCGACGAGTTGGCTTGGCTGACCCGCGCCGAGATCATCGAGCGAGGTCTGCCGACGGCCCCGGCCCTCCTACCTCTGCTCGACCTTGCTCTACGGAGTGGATGATTGAGAGGGTTTCTGCTCGGCGTCCTGGCGACAATCGTCGCTACCGCGGTGTGCAGCTACATCGTTCTGAGCAGCGGTCTTGTTCCGGCCAACGCTGATGCCGAACCCGGGTGGCTGGAAATTTGGGCGGCGGACACGTCATTGGAAGCGACGCTTGATCGCGAGGCGCCCAAGGGTGCCAATCCCGTGGCGCTGACGGACGACAATCTGGTTGCCGGCGTTGAGCTTTATGGACGGCACTGCGCAATCTGCCACGGCACTGCGCAAGGAAGCGCGTCGGCCTCGCCGGTAGCAAAGGGCCTCTATCCGCAGCCGCCGCAACTGGCCACAGACGGAGTCGAGGACGACCCGGAAGGCTTCTCGTTTTGGAGAATAAAGCACGGCATCCGCTGGACGGGGATGCCCTCGTGGGGAAACACCCTGACCGACGAGCAGATTTGGACCATCGCGCTATTCCTGAAGCACATGAACAAGCTTCCATCCGCCGGCGAGCAAGCCTGGCAGAAGGTCCGAAATTGAGCCGACAATATAACTGTCTCATTGGCCAATTCTGCACAGCCTTTTAATTTCCCTTTAATTTAATGCGATAGATGACGCGTCTCTGACGCAGCATAAGGGATGATCCGCGCAACGTACCCAAAGCGCGGGCGCGAGGGAGACGATGGGTATCGACGATCAGACAACCGCTGCGGATTTTCTGGTGCTCGGCACCTGGGAAGCCCTCACCCTGCTCGGCGAGGCGCGTGAGCTCTGTGATGCCGACGATGTCGCCGAGCTCCTTTCCAAGGCCGAGGAGATTTTGATCTCCGTCGTCTCGGAATTGCCGGGGGCATTGCCCCGGTCTGCAGGGCGGACTATTCATGCCAACGGTGGCATATCGTTCGGCAAAGCTGCTGCCGGAGTTGAATCGACCCAGGACTCCTTCGAGTACCGATCTCGCGATCGCGGACCGCGAGACCCATAGCGATCCGTCTTGACGACAACCGCCTGCCGACCGAGATCCTGTCGATCGTCTCACGGAGCCGAAGCAGGGTCGAGGTGGACAATGCCCTATTGCCGTTGCGGCAATGAGTTCTCCGAGGCGCGGGCAAGGCTCGGCTTCGATTGCTGTCTCGAATGCGGCGGGGATGAAGCCGCCGCAGAGATAATCCGGCGGGCAAGGATGATCGTCCCGATAAGCCACAAATCCGGCTACACCTATCTGGGACCGGATCGGACGACGCAGCGTCAGCGTCTGCTCGAGGGCTCGGCGAAAACGCCCCCGATGGAAGTCGGCGCGCAGCCGATCGGACGTGCCGCCACACCTCGAGAAGATCGGCGCCGACGCTACGAGTTCGCCGGCTGGGAGTTCAAACCCGACAAGCAGGGGATTCGGCGAAAGCGCGCGATCCTTCGCGAACGGTCCTCTCGAGAGTGAACAGCCGGCTTGCACTTCACACGATACGGCTCTGCCGCTCGCTCCAATACCGATCGCGCAACAGACGCTTGTAGAGCTTCCCGGTGGGAAGCTCCGGCAATTCCTCTTCGAAGTCGACGCAGCGCGGACATTTGATGTGGGCAAGGTGCTGGCGGCAGAAGGCGATCAGCTCCTGGGCGAACTCCGCGCTGGGGCGGACGCTAGGCATCGGCTGCACCACTGCCTTGACCTCTTCGCCGAGGTCCTCATTGGGCACGCCGAACACCGCCACGTCGGCGACATCAGGATGCGTGATGAGCAGGTTCTCGCATTCCTGCGGATAGATGTTAACCCCGCCTGAGATGATCATGAAGGTCCGCCGGTCGGTCAGATAGACGTACCCGTCTGCGTCGACATATCCGACATCGCCGACGGTGCTCATCGTGCTGTCAGGCTCGAGCCGCGCTGATCTTGACCGGGTCCTTGAAATACTCGAACGGGCTCGCCGTCTTGAACCACAACGTGCCGGCTGTGCCCGTTGGCACCGGCTGCATGTCGTCGTCGAGCACATGCAACTCGCCGAGCAGGACCCGGTCGACCGTGCCGCGATGCGCCAACTATTCAGCAGTGTCGCACGCGGTCAAACCGTGGCCTTCGGTGGCGCCGTAATATTCATGGATGATCGGGCCCCACCACGCGATCATCCTCTGTTTCACCTGGACCGGACACGGGGGCCGCGCCGTGGAACGCGCTCTCCAGCGAGGAGACGTCGTAGCGGCGGCGCATCGCCTCGGGAAGCTTGAGCATGCGCGAGAACACGGTCGGCACGAACACGCTGTGCGTCACCCGATCGCGCTCGACCAGCGCCAGGAACCGCTCGGGGTCGTAATGCTCCATGATCACCGCCGTGCCGCCAGTACGAATTGCCAAAGCGACCGCCACCAAAGGTGCCGTGTGGTAGAGCGGCGCCGGCGATAGATGGATGCTGCCGTCCCGGAAACGCCAAAACTCGACCATAAATCGAATACCGGCAGCGCCTGCCTCGGCGGGTTTTCCGGCAATGACCGCAAAATGCCTTTTGGGCGGCCCGTCGTGCCGGATGAGTAGAGCATGGCGACGCCGAGGAATTCGTCCGTTATCGAAGTGCCGGGAAATCCATCCACCACCGCGTCGAGATTCGCCGCCCTGGCGCCGTCACCAGGGCCGTCGACGACAGACAGCGTTCGATCCTAGGGCACTGCACCACGGCCTGAAGCGCCACCTCGCGCTTAGCAGCGGAGGTGATCAGGATCTTGGACTCGCTGTTGTCGAGGATATAGGCCACCTCGTCCGGCGTCAGATATGAGCTAGCGCACGTGTAATAGAGACCCGCGCGCTCGCCGGCCCTGCAGCATTCGACATAGCGGGCATTGTTCTCCATTGAAGATCGAGTAGTGGTCGAGCCGGCCGAGGCCGCTCGCCCGCAGGAAATGCGCGAGCCGGTTGCTGCGCCGATCGAGCTCGGCATAGGTCACCATTTCGCGCTCTGTGCCATGATGAACGCCGGCTGCTGTGGCCGGATCTTGGCCTGCAAACCCGGATACATCGCTTCCTCCCGAGTGCCCGCCTGCGGATCTCCATCCGTCACACAGCGTATTCCGGCTTGCTCGCCATCCGACCGGAGGAGGCGAGAGGCGTGCGTGGTGCTGCGCTGGGCTGGCAGTTCGCTGGCTGTCGGCGCGTTGGATCAATACCAGCTTTGACTGCCGGCCAGGGCTCTGCGTGACCCGGTCTATTTACCGATCGGGTGCCAACTCGATCCAGGGTTGCCGAGACTGCCGCCGCCGATCACGCTGGTCCCGTTCATCTCCCAGATCGCAACCTGCCCGCTGTCGTTCTGCCACAGGATGTCGGAATGGCGGTCACCGTCGAAGTCACCGGTACCGATAGTATGCCAGCTCGGCCCCGGGTTGCCGAGGCTGCCGCCGCCGATCACGCTGGTCCCGTTCATCTCCCAGATGGCAACCTGTCCGCTGTCGTTCTGCCACAGAATGTCGAAATGGCGGTCGCCGTTGAAATCGCCGGTGGCGACCGCGTGCCAGCTCGGCCCGGGGTTGCCGAGACTGGCGCCGCCGATGATGCTGGTCCCCTTCATCTCCCAGATTGCAACTTCTCCGCTGGTGTTCTGCCACAGGATGTCGGAATAGCCGTCGCCGTTGAAATCGCCGGTGGCGATCGCGTGCCAGCTCGGCCCGGGATTGCCGAGACTGGCGCCGCCGATCACGGTGGTCCCGTTGATTTCCCAAATCGCAACTTCTCCGCTGGTGTGCTGCCATAAGATGTCGGACTTGCCGTCGCCGTTGAAATCACCGGTGGCGATGGGGTGCCAGCTCGGCCCGGGGTTGCCGAGACTGGCGCCGCCGATGATGCTGGTCCCGTTCATCTCCCAGATCGCAACTTCTCCGTCGATGTTCTGCCACAGGATGTCGGAATAGCCGTCGCCGTTGAAATCGCCGGTGGCGATCGCGTGCCAGCTCGGCCCCGGATTGCCGAGACTGCCACCGCCGATCACGGTGGTCCCCTTCATCTCCCAGATCGCAACCTGCCCGCTGGTGTTCTGCCACAGAATGTCGGAGTAGCCGTCGCCATTAAAGTCACTGGTTGCTGTATCTGTGCTCAAAGACACCACGCAGCCCGCCGGATTCACATGCGTGCCAACATTGGTGAAGGTATCGGTTGCCACGCCGCTGACCGGGGCGCTGCAGTTGTTCAATTCGTCGATGCCGATCGACGCCCGCTTGCCGAGATTGTCAAAGGTCGTGTTGGTGACGCTCAGCGAATTGACGAACGTAGGCACAAGCCCTTCCTCCCCAAACCGGATCAGCGATCCGTTTTGGTTGGCGTCGCCCTGGAAGATCTGGTCCATGCCGATTTTGCCGTGGCCGCCGTTCGGCATGTCGATCGCGAGGCTGGCTGATCCGACATTGCAGGCGGCCGGCGCGCCCTGGTTCGTGCCGACATACATCGTGCTACCGGTGACTGTCGTCGAAGCGGCGCGGCTCTTGACGTCGTGGCCGATGACTTGACCGCAGAACAGCGAGCCCGTCACCGTCAGGCTCGCCGCATCGCCGACATAGAGTGCGTGCTGGAAAACGTTGGGATCGGGGTTGCCGTTGTTGATGAACTGAGAGTTGCTGATTATCACGGTCTCGGCAAAAGTCTGCCCGCTGTCCGAGCCGGTCAGGATGCCTTCCTGGTTGCCGACAAATCGGCTGTTCTCGACGACGAGCGAGGTCGCGGTGTTGCTTTGATCGCGGATCCCCGCACCATTGCCGCCATCCGAACTTGAGATCGCAGCCCCCTGGAATGTCAGGCCGTTCACCGTCAGGCTCGAGTCGGTCCAAATAATTCCTTTCAGGTTCGGCGGGGGTACCGTTGCAAGGAGCAGCACTTGACTACCTGGGGTGGCAGCCTCGATCGTCATCGGTCGTGTAACATTAGAAAAATCGTTGGTGTATGTTCCAGGGGCGACAAGGATATCATAGGAATTGTTGGGGTTGGCATCAGTATCTGCAAATGATGTCGCAGCGTTGATACTTGCAAATTGGCCGGTAGGCCCAACCGTGAGGGTGATTACGGCGGCGCGTACGACGTTTGCCGAAAGTATCAGCCCCGTCGCCAACAACAGCTGAACCCGCGAGCGCATCTCCCCCCTGAAAGTACCGCAATAGAGTAATAAACGGCTATCCGACGTCGAACAGATTATTGAGTAAACAGCATTCGCCTTGAGGCATCAAGAATCAGACTCGTCTGGGTGTCACAAGTTCGCTGGCTCGACTTCTACTTATGTGTTTTCAATGTCCTATATGGTTAAAAACGGCCCTGTGTGTAGTTCGACGGAGCCATTATCGGCCCAGGCAGCTTCCGCCGCGGGTGGCCGCCCTTTGAGCGTTCGGCGGTCCAAAGGAAGATGCCTGACGGCTCTTAGGACGGAGAGGCGGTCCCCGCGAGGTATGGCGTTGGGTTCGAAACTGGCAACCGGGGCGGGAAGATCCACTCGAAACGAGCCAGCCCTCACCGGAAAGTCCCAGCGGACTGCTTTTGCCAGTCCCGCAACCTCGTCGGATTCGGAGCTCCTTTGTGGCAAGAATACTACGACCGCAGACGCGCAAAGTCGCGAGGAGGCGATAGCAAAATGTAAACGAGAGCGAGCTGTCGAATGGTAGAGTGACCAAACGGAGCCACCCGGTGCCGACGTTTTTGAGCAGCGCTCCAACCCGCGGCCGGTCTGAGCGTTTGTGTTTTCAGGTCGCGAAGTAGCGGCTCGGTTGCCATGACGAATTACGAAATCGCTTTAGCAGTTAGCGCGGGCTCGTTCGGCATGTTTATTGGTTTTCTTGCCGGATACGCGGCACGCGCCTACGCTTCTTATCTTCGCCGCCGATCAAGGCAGGGTCGCTGAGGCTATTGGAAAGACAGGGACGGTCGAGCGTGATAGGCGAAGGGATGCGGGGATCCGGGCCCTATAGGTGACGCGGCCCGTGGGCGATCTACTGACTTTGGCTCGGTGGATCACCGTGGATGCCGTCGGCCTCGGTCCATTCTGACCTCTGGATTGCAAGGGTCGTTGGTCGGCTTGTGCCGAGCAAGCTTTGGCGGCGCGCGCAGGCGAGCACATAGGTCGTTATCGTTCCGTGGGGATCGACTTGCAGCGCTGACGCAGTGGACAGCAGAAGTTGACCGCGCTCGCTAAACGACGAGTCAGCCCAGAACCGTATCATTCCCACCGTGAGTCAAGGGTCCCGGATTTGGGCCGGTGTCCGCCCCGCCCCGCGTGTCTGGCCTGATATCATCCGAGTATATACAATAGGATGCAGCAACCGCGCCGTTTAGAGACTGAGCTCGGGTGAGGGGCCCTCTCGGGGCGTTGTTCTCTATGGGGCGTTGTTCTCCATAAAGATCGCGTAGTGGTCGAGAAAGATGCGTAGTGGTCGAGCCGGCAGAGGCCGCTCGCCCGCAGAAAAATGCGCGAGCCGGTTGCTGCGCCGCTCGAGCTCGGCATAGGTCACCGTTTCGCTGCTTTGTGCCATCGTGAACGCCGGCTGTTGCGGTCGGATCTTGGCCTGCAAACCCGGATACATCGCGCCGTCTCCCGAGTGCCCGCCCGCGGATCTCCATCCGCTATACAGCGGGTGGCAAACAAGCAGCCCACGATTGAAACAACCATTCAGTCGGCGCGCAGGGGACCAGGAGGGATGATACCGATGGAAAAGGAGCGGCTGCTGGCACTCACCGATGGGGTGATCGCCGTCATCATCACCATTATGGTATTAGAGATGAAGGTGCCGCAGGAGGCCGGCCTCGGCGCCCTGGCTTCTGTAATACCGTTTTTCTCAGCTATGTACTGAGCTTTGTCTACGTAGCCATCTATTGGAACAACCACCACCATTTCTTTCATCTGGTCCGCCATGTGAGCGGCGGGATGTTGTGGGCCAATATCAACCTGTTGTTTTGGGTGTCGCTCGTACCCTTCGCCACCGGCTGGATGGGGCAGAATCACTTTGCTGCGGTCCCGACCGCGCTCTACGGAGTCGCCCTGCTGATGCCGGCCCTGGCGTGGCATGTGCTACAGAGGGTGATCATTCGCACCCAGGGCAGCGAGGGGGCGCTGGCGCGAGCCGTCGGCCATGACGTCAAGGGCAAGGTTTCGCCGGTGCTCTATGTTGCCGGCATTCTGCTCGCATTTGTCGATGCGCGGATAGCGTGCGCGATTTATCTGCTGGTGGCCCTGCTGTGGTTGATCCCTGACCCGCGCATCGAAAGGATGGTCCGCCGCCCTTAGTCGAGTTCGAAGATTTGCAACAAACCTCGGATCGGAGACCCGGGCATGCGGGCGTCGGAATTTGATTTCGCAGCCGGCCAAGCGACCGCATAGGTTCACTATGAGCGCCTTATGACGGCCTCGCCTCGCAAGCCGGGCGCATCGCGTGGATCGACCGCCACTCGCGCGCCGGCGTGAGCGAAGTGATAACGCTTCCCGGTAACGCTGCCAGTAATCATGACCGTCGCAAGGCTTTCAAAGACGAACGAGATTCCGGGTCGCTGGACTGGCGCAAGGCCGGATGCGGTTTCCGGGATTCGACTTGTTGCGCTCGCCTGCGGCGTCGTCCAGAACTGCTGCCTCCTGCTACCGCAACATGGCATTTTAAGTCTCCGTCTCCTCATAAGTCTCCTTCTCCTCGGAGGCCTGCAGATCTAACTGCGGGACCACCCCATCGACAGACGGAGAGGGCAGTCGCGGAGGCAAGCCGCCGGTAGCGTGCTCAAGAAAAATGGCACCCGCAGAGAGTGCCGGCCAAAGCAGTAGACGATCCATCCACCCTTGCCAGCAGAGCCAGGCGAACGGCAACGCGATCCACAAGCTCAGGCAATAGAAACAGTCCAACAGTCTGCCCCACTCACCGGAGCCCGCGTAACCACGCAATCGCGCCACAAAATCCCACGGGCCATCCTCTGCCTGCAGCAGATGGGTGACGCGCCACACCCCGAATACGCCAACCACCAGTGGGTAAAATCTAAGGTCCACCGCTCACGATGCGCTCTTTTGTTGATCAGGACAGACATTCGGGCAGATCTCGGGGCGCAATACCGTAAAAGACAGTTCGAACTCGTTGGCATGTACCCATTGCGGGTCGGTGCAACCGTTGGTCGTGCGCTTCCACGCCCGCAGATGCAGCAAATAGGCGCAGCATTGCGGGAAGTCGGCACCGGTGATCGTCACCTTGAAGTCGCCGCCGTACCAATGTGGCCGCGGCGCTCCTTGTAGGAGCGCGCTGGCATAATCCGGTCCTACTTCGAAAGTCGGATCGGGCTGAAAAGTGCCGATCCCGGTGCCGATGTAAAATACCTGCGACAGGCCGTACTCCGCCCGGAGCCAATATCCGCCCAAATGCCCGTCCTGCGCAGTCGCTGGGCAGCTGGCAGTGAAATGAATGGTCAGCGTGTCGATAGCGGAAAGCACGACGATATCGCAAGCCGAGATACAATGCTCGCTGGGGGTGCCCTCGTTGATGCAGATCTTGCGGATATAGCAATCCGGTTCGGCGATACAGGCATGGATCGGTGTGCACGGAATGCCGGGAACGATGTGCGGGGCGAGGCTCCGATTGTCGAGGCGTACATCCACCGCTTGGGGTGTCTGCTCGCCGCAGGCAGGCAATACTCGCGCACTCGACAAAATTAGATTGTCGGCCGCATCCGCTGCGTAGCCGATGAAGCGCAGTTGATAGAGGCCGTCCGGCACCAACGCTGCCTTGGCTGCGTAATCGAAAGTGTTGAACATAAACAATGTGTCGAAGCCGTCCCAGATCACCGCACCACCTAAGCGCGGTATTCCCGGGTTGAGGTCCTCGTAATGCCGGCGGGTAATAATGACTGTCTGACTGTTTTTCACGATCGGGTTGAAAGATACGGGATGCGGGGTGAGGCTAGCGTCGTACCAGCTGCGCACATAGCCCTCGAACATCGGCGCGGGGAGATCGGTCCACGCGCTGCCGTTGAACGCGTACTGCACCTTGAAATAAGCGACATCCCATCCCACCGCACCGCGGATCTGCATCGTGTCGTAGAACGGGCGGTCGAGCATTGAGGACGCGTAGGCATAACCGCGCAGGTCCGGCGGGGGAGCCCCTCCCGCCGGAGTGGTGCTGATCTGCGGCCATGGCGTGCAGCCAACCCAGGTTACGTCGAGGCATTCCGGGCATTCGGGGTCGCGGCATGACGGCAAACAGCAGGCCTGGCTATTGGCCAGCAACGTCACATTGAGGGTTGGTGGAATGTCGACGCGGAAGTCGGCATTGCTTTCGGAATAGATGGTGCGGGTCTGATCGCCGCACACCTGAGTGACCCGGAATACAATGTCGGGGCCGCAATCGTCCCAGTCGAACCAAGGCCATACGCGCAGTCTGGCGAGGTCTGGCGATCGCGGCAACACGCTGCGCAACGCTTCGGCTGACGCGGGCATGTCGATAATACCAGGCGTTGTCATGCCCCTAGCGGCATTCGGGCTCAATGCGGCATTCGCGGCGAGCTGCTGCAGGAATAGAGGATCCGGTGCCGGCTGCGTTGGCGGGAGCTGGATTCCGGCTTCTGTCAGCAGGGTCTGATGCGTCCGAAGATGTCGGGGTCCACGCTCCAATTGCGCGCCAGCCAGGGGCGCCACCCTGGGCAACACCAGCGGAAAGTGATCGTGAAGTTACCGTTGATGTCGGTGACCGCGCTGGTGATCAGCGCTCGCCAGCACCACCACAGAAAACAATCGACATCGTAGACCTCGACTCTGGCGCCCGGCACCGGAGCATCGCAGAAGCCCCAGCGCCCGGTTGCCGCATCATATTGCCACTGGTGGCAGACGGCCCGCCCGTGTATCGTGTAGGTCCGGCAGATGACCAGCCAGCGCCCGTACAACGCCGCCGACACTTGAAGCCGGCCGACGTCGATGCCGCCGCCTCCGGCGACCGAAGGCTGAGCCGTAGCCCGCAAATCGACTTCATAACGCAACGTCTCCAAGCTCTGCAGCTCCTGGTCGCCGACATTGGGTCCAACCAGCAGGACAACCGGGCAGGGCAAACGAGCGGGCGCCAGAATGGGTGGTTCGAACGCCACCTCAAACAAGATTTGCCGAGCACTGGCCGTTGGTGAGAGCGTGGCTGACGCGAGTACCGTGGTGTTGCGCACCACGGCAACACGGAGTTCAAATTTCGGATCGAATTGATCCTGCGGAATTTGACTGAGGTCCAGGATGCCAGTGATGTTTACCATTATGATTCCCATTAATTCTGGAATTCAGATCACTTAAGACGATCGGCATGGTTAAACGCGTATCGAAACAGGTCCGGCCGCCATTGGTCGGTACTGTGTTGCGAATACGACGGTTTATTTTATACAGAATGGCCTATATAACACGATAAGTACGCAATTGTCAACATATAATAATTGCGGACACAGCGAATGGCTTGGGCGGGCCAGGAGCTCGAATAACGCGACGTGGATCCGCGAGTAATGGCCGACCAAATCATCGTTTCGATGAACACGGGTTCGCATACGAGGAGTGACGCTTCGAGTTACTCGACGCGGTCGACCGCCGACCGCTCCGAGGTGATTGCGCCCGTCATTAGGACGATAAACGGCGGGCCCGCCCGGTGTAGTATCTCCCACGACAAAGCCGTCTGAGGCGACCTGGAGCCAAACCCCGCGCTCGTCGAGCAGCCTTCCGGTGTCTTCTCTGCTATCGTCTTGCCGACGCAAAGGCTCTTGCTATATAGCAGATCGTCGATAATCTTATAATTGTGAATTCAGTAAATAAACTGCCCTTTCTCAAGCGTCGGCGAGGCGTCAAAGCCTCCCTGCTAGCGCGTCGAAGCCTCCCTGCTAGGGCGTCAGAGGCACGTCCTCGAGGGGCACCCAACTTATTGATATAAATAGTCTAATTGTATAACAATCGTCGAACGACGTAATTTTCTCCCTGAGCTCTCCCACTGAATAGGGTATTTTGAGGGGTTGCGCCCTCCCCGCTTGGGCTTGCAAAAGCGCGGATCGGCGGCGGATCAGCTCGCCCGTTTCCGGCCCCTCGGCGCCGGTGCCGCCACCGGTTCGGCCGTCGCCGGTTCCTTCTTCTTGCGGCCGCCCGCCACCGGCAGCAGCAGCGGGGCCTGGCGGCGGTCGGGGGCGGGTTTGGCGCGCGCGGGCTTGCCAGCTGCCGCTTGCCTTGGCTCCGCCGTGGCCTCCTGCGCGAGGCTGCGCTTCAGGGCATCCATCAGATTGATGACCTTGGGCGGCTCGGCGATTTCGCGCGGTGCGCGCTCCAGCCCTTTGGTCTTGGCCTCGACCAGCTCGCGCAGCGCGTCCTGGTAGCGGTCGCGGAACGTCTCGGGGTCAAACTTGGCCGCCCGTCGCTCTATGATCGTCTCGGCGATCGCTACCATGTCGGGGTCGGCTTCACCTTTCGGCTTGGCGCCGAATTCGGGCGGGCGAACTTCGTCGGCCGAGCGCACGGTAGACATCACCAGTCCGCCGTCGCGCGGCTCGACCAAAACCAGCCGTTCCCGGCTCGACAATGTGACATGCCCGAGCCCGACCTTGCCCGTCTTCTCCATCGCCTCGCCGATGACCCGGAAAGTCTCGGCCGCGATGTCGCCGTCGGGATGGACGTAATAACGGGTGTCGAGATAGATCGGGTCGACCTCGTCGCGCTCGACGAAACGGTCGAGATCGATGATCTTCGACGACTCGATCTGCAAATCCTTCAGCTCGTCATCGGTGATCGTGACATAGCGCCCGCGCTCGTACTCGTATCCTTTAACGATCTGATCGCGGTCGACGGGATCGCCGGTCTTGGAGTCGACGAGCTGCTGCGCCAACCGGTTGCCGGTCTCGGCATTCAGTTGGTTGAAGCGGACGCGCTTGGCCTCGGTCGTCGCCGGAACCAGATAGACCGGGCAGGTCACCAGAGACAGGCGCAAAAACCCGTTCCAGCTTGCTCGCGGCATGTCGATCTCCTGTTCCGTCTCCTAGGGCGGGCAAAGTTTAACGAATCAATACCGCAGATCGTTCCCGGCCGCTACGGCCGCGATTAACCTCCCATTCGCCGCCGCACCGCCGCGGTGATCGACTGGCGGAGCTTGCCGATCTCCGCCCACGGGTCCGTGTCGAGGGCCTGAAGGCGCTGCGGCACGGTGGTGACAGTAAAGCCTTCGGGCCGCACCTCCTTCTCGACCTCTTCCCAGAACAACGGTGTCGACACCGGAGCCCTCGGCCGCGCCCGCGGCGAATAGGCGCCGATCGCGGTGGCGCCGCGGCTGTTGCGCAAATAGTCGATATAGATGCGGCCGCGCCGCGACCGCTTGGCCTGGTTGGCCGTGAACCTCTCGGGGAATTGCGCGACGAACTGGTCGGCGACCCATTTGGTGAAGGCCTTGACCTCGTCCCAGCCGAGCTTTGGCTGAAGTGGTACGACCACGTGCAAGCCCTTGCCGCCGGTCGTCTTGGCAAAGCTCTGGAGTCCGATCGCCAACAGAGCTTCGCGTATATCTATCGCTGCTTCGGTCACCCGCGGCCACGCCAGACCCTCATCCGGGTCGAGATCGAATGTGATCCGATCAGGGGTGTCGAGCTTTTCAGCCGTGGCACCCGAGGGATGGAGCTCGATCACGTTCATCTGGACCAGCCCGATCAGCCCGGCCAGATCGCTGACGACAGGACAGGCCACAGTCTCCCCGTCCTCGGTAATGTCGACATGGCTGATCGCCTCGGGCGCACCCTTACCGAGATGCTTCTGATAGAAGCACGGCTTGCCCTGGCCACCGGGGCAGCGCACCAGGGTCAACGGCCGATGGGCGAGATGCGGCACCACCCATTTGGCCGCCGCCTGGTAGTAGCGCGCCAGATCGAGCTTGGTCAGCGCCTCCTCGGGGTAGAGCATGCGGTCGGGGTGGGTCAGCCGCACCCTCTCGAACATCACGCTGCCGTCGCGGGCGCGAGGAGCGATTTCGGGGTCGGCGGAGCTCGGCCTCATATGTGTCGTCGAAGGCGCGTCGTTGCGCGCCATGCTCGGATCATACACGACCTCCCGCGGGCTCTTGTCCTCGCGCAACCCTTGGAACGAGGCGTGGCGCAGGATCTGATCGGCGGTCCAGCCGGCGAATTCGACCTCGGCGATGAGAGCCGGCCGCACCCAATGGACGCCCCTGCGCGTCGCCTCTTTGGGCAGGGTGACGCGAGGGGCCTCGACGACCAGAGCGTCGAGCTTTTTGCGCAGATCGGCGAGACGCTCGGCGCTAAAGCCGGTGCCGACGCGTCCTGCATACCGCAATGTTCCCGACGGATCGTAGTAACCGGCGAGGAGGGCGCCAAAACCTTCGCGCTTGCCTTCGGGGTCGGTAAAGCCGATGACAACGATCTCCTCGCGATTGCGGCATTTGACCTTGAGCCAAGCGCCGCCGCGTCCCGGGCGGTAGGGCGCGTCGCAGCGCTTGGAGACGATGCCTTCGAGGCCGAGGCTGCTCGCCTGGCGAAGAACGGCCGGACCTTGGCCCGCTTGGTGGTCGCTGTAGCGCAGCATCCCCTCAGTGTCCGGCGGGATGATGTCGGCGAGTGCCGCCTTGCGGTCTTCGAGCGTTGCACCGGTCAGATCCCAGCCGTCGCGATGGAGGAGATCGAAGGCGAAGAAATTCAAGATTCCAGTCTTGCCGCTGGCGATCGCGTCTTGCAGGCCAGAAAAATTCGTTGTCCCGTCCGAGGCGAGATGGGCGAGCTCGCCGTCGATCAGCGCGGTACCGACCGGCAGTCGCCCGAAAGCATATGCGAGTTCCGGAAATTTGCTGGTCCAGTCGAGCCCATTACGGGTGACCAGCCGGGTTTTGCCGTGGTCGATATCGGCGAATAGGCGGTAGCCGTCATATTTGATCTCGTGCAGCCATTCGGGGCCCGCCGGCGCCGCGACCGCGGGCGTGGCGAGCTGCGGCTTCGGATTGGCCGGCATCCGGCCCTTTCGGGCACCGCGGATGCGGTCGGGAGGATGTCTGGGGGTCGCCTCGCCTTTTCCGGACTCCCACACCCGGTCGCGGTCCTCGGCGATTGCTTCGAGCGAGCGGCCGGTCTCGACGCTGAGGGGATTGTCCATAACAACGGCATCGCCGCTCTGCGGCACCGCCGCTTCGTCGCGCTCCTTGACGAGCAGCCAGTTCGGTCGCCGTTCGCGGGCGGCCTTGCCGCCCATGCGCACCAGCGCCCAGTTGCCGTGCAATTTCTCACCGCGCAGCTCGAATTTGAGCATGCCCTTGGCAAAGGCCATCGCCGGATCGGGATCGGCCGGGATCCAGGTCCCGCGGTCCCATAGCAACACGGTGCCGCCGCCATATTGCCCTTCCGGGATGACCCCCTCGAAGCCGCCGTAATCGAGCGGATGGTCCTCGACCTCGACGGCGAGCCGCTTCTCGGCGGGGTCGAGGCTCGGGCCTTTTGGCACCGCCCAGCTCTTGAGCACCCCGTCGAGTTCCAGACGAAAGTCGAAATGCAGCCGGCGCGCCTTGTGCTCCTGAATGACAAAAACAAGAGGCGCCGCGGCCTTCTTGTGCGCCGGCAGCTTGCCCGCCGGCTCCGGCGTCTTCCGGAAATCGCGCTTGCGCCGGTACTCTTCGAGCGCCATGCCCCGGGCTTACTCCGCCGCCAGCGCCGCCGTCTTCGGCTCTGTGTTGAGCTCGCGCAGGCGCGGCAGGACCTCCTGGGCGAAGAGCGTAATATTAGCAACCGTGTCGGCGTGGTCGAGAAAGCCACCCTGGCCGAACATCAACAAATTGCCGAAGCCGCCGACGCTGTCGCTCAGCGCCTTGATCTGATCGTACACGTCATCCGGCGTGCCCGCGAAACAGGTGCCGCTCTCGATCAACTGATCGATTGTCGCTGTAGTCTGATCGACCGGATTGCCATGGCGATCTCGGACAAAGCCGCCGCGCCTGCCGCCCGCCTTGAGCATAGCGATATTGGCAGCGAGCGAGTTGTAGCCAGGTGGGTTGGTGAACGGCTCGGCGACAACCGGGGAGGTCCGCACATAATCGGCAGCGAGATTGGCACGCCTCCTCCCCTCCTCGCGCGTGGTACCGACGCCGACCACGGCGGCATAAGCGAAGCGGTCAGGACCGGCAGCCCAGCCCAATTCCCGCGCGCGCTGCCGGTAGGCCTCGAACATCGGTCCGGCAGCCGACAGCGACAGCAGTGTGCCGACCACATGGCCGCGCTCGGCCGCCATCCGGCCGGTCTCGACGCTCAAACCGGTCATCCATACCGGCGGGGTCGGCTGCTGCAACGGCCGCGGCCAGATATTGACGGTGCGGTAGTGAAAGAACTCGCCCTCCCAGCTGAACGGGCCGTCGGTGGTCGACAACGCCTTTAGGATCAGATCGTGCGCCTCCCAGTAGCGGCGCATCAGATTGGCCGGGTTGCTGTTGGCCGGCGCGATCTCGTAAGGCGCGCCCTTGACCAGGCCCATCTCCAACCTGCCGCCCGACAACACGTCGAGCCACGCCATCTCCTCGGCGACGCGCACCGGGTCGGGCCGATTGGCGATCGGCGTGCCGAGCGACAACAGCCGCGCGCGCTTGGTCTCGCGCGCGATAATCGCCAACGCCATCGGCACCGAAATGGTCAGGCAGGTCGAGGTGCTGTGGTGCTCGTTGACCATGATGTCGAGGCCGACCTCGTCGCACAGCGCGAATTCGTCGAGATAGCGGTTCAGCAATTGATGACCGATCTGCGGATCGTAATTGCGGTTGGGCAACACGACCCGCAGCGAACCGCGCTGCAGCCCTTCCTCCCAGGCCGGATGGTAGGCCATTTCCGAGAAATACCAGACGCGCATGGCGGCCCTCCTGTTACCGGTTGCTGTCGACAAAGGCGGCAAGCCTGTCGACAAACGCCTCGGGTTGCTCCCAATGCGGGAAGTGGCCGGCGCCGACGATCAGCTCGAGGCGGGCGTTCGGGATCGCCTGGCGCCAACTCGCGCCATAGGCCGGGGTGACGATCCGGTCTTCCGCACCCCACAGCAGCAGGGTCGGCCGGTCGATCCGGTGCAGCCAGCGCTTGAGCCGCGGGTTGTGCATGTAGGGCTTCCAGCCGTAAAGGGCGAAAGCCTCGCGGCCGCGCACGATGCCGGCGAGTTCGCTGTCGGGAAGCGCGGTGAAATCGACCTCGCCTTTGGCCGGGTCGGCCCACGTGTGCTTCAGATATTGGGCGCGGGGGAGCGCGTGCATGTCAGAGATGTCGCGCTCGTCGCGGCCCCCGAATTTGACGCCGAGCGGGTCAACCAGCACCAGCCGGGCAAAGCACGCGGTCGAACGCACCATGATCTCGGCCGCGACCCACCCGCCAAAGCAAGCGCCGACCAGCACCGCGTCGTCGAGCCCGAGCTCGGCCGCAAGGTCTAGGTAGAGATAGGCGAGGTCGTCGACCACACCCAAGCCGTCGATGAGTGGCGAGTTGCCCCAACCCGGATGCCACGGGGCAATGACCCGGTAGCGGCGAGCCAACAGGTCGAGCCATGGCCGCTCCGGTGCCAGCCCCTCGCCGCCATGCAGAAACAGCAAGGGCCGGCCCTGGCCTTGTTCGACCACCTCGAGCGACGTGGCGGCGACAGACAGCATCTTGATCATCTTGTTATCATCGCAGAGAGATCCCGGGAGTTCCAGGCGGCGCTCGCCGAAGGACCGCCGACACGGTAGGCTGGCCGCTCGATCTCCCGAGCCTCGACATGCTGCTCCGCATCCGCTCGATCACCTATCTCGCTGCGAGGATCAACGGCTACGAGCTCGTCGATCCGGACGGGCAGGATTTGCCGCCATTCTCAGCCGGGGCGCACATCTCGGTGCGGCTCGCCGAGGGGATCGGGCGGGATTTCTCTCTGTGGAACGACCCGGTAGAGCGCACGCGCTATTGCATTGCCGTGCTGCGCGAGGGGCTCACCTCCTCCCGATTGCACGAGGAGGTTCGGGTCGGCGCCCTCGTCGCGGGGTCGGTGCCGCGCAATAACTTCCCGCTCGCTGCCGGGGCCCAGCGCCACCTGTTGATCGCCGGCGGCATCGGCATCACCCCGATTATGGCGATGATCGCGGAATTGCGTCGCCGGCGCGCCGAGTTCCAGGTGCATTATTGCACGCGCTCGCCCGAAGAAACGGCCTTTCTCGACGACCTTGCGGTGCTCGCCGCACTGGGTAGCGTGCAATTCCATCACGACGGTGGCGATCCGGCCAACGGGCTCGACATCGCCGCGACGTTGCGCGAATGGTGGCCGGGCACTCACCTATACTGTTGCGGTCCGGCCGGCATGATGGCGACGGCCACAGCGGCGTCGGCTCATTGGCCGGCCGGGACCGTGCATTTCGAGTTTTTTGAAGGGCCTAACGCGGTAGTCCCGATGATGCCCGAGTAATCGGCGGTCTCGGGCCTTCAGACCTTGAGCACCTCGGCGTTCGGGGCCGCTTCCAGCTCGCAGGCGTTCACGGTCATCGCCAGCATGCTGTAGTAGCCAATGGCGCCGGTCAGCTGGATGAACCCGTCATCGCCAAAGCGCCTGCGCAGCGACCCTGCGCTCGCCTCGTTGATACGATGCTTGCGCAGGAGCTGCCGAGTGAATTCGACGATCTCGGCATCCTCCGGCGGGATGCCGCGCGAGTGGTTCTCGCGGATTGCAGTGATCGTGGTTTCCGGCACGCCGAGCCGCCGGGCACCACCGGTCTGCGCTCCCCAGACATAGACCGCCTCGAACTCGCGGGCGACTGTCATCGCGGCGAGCACCCGCACCCGCATGTCGAGCGAGCCTTCGAAGCGGACGTAAGCGCCGAGATGGGCGACCCGGCCGGCCAGCTCCGGAGAGTGGAGGAACATCGTAAACGGCCCCTGAACCGCGCCGCGGCTCTGGACGATCGAATCGAAGACAGCGCCGTGGTCGGCCGCGACTTGGTTCTTGCTCGTGATGGGGGGGAGTCTCGCCATGATGATATCCTCCGGCATCGTGACGTACGCTGAGGCAGACTGTGTCAGCGCTCTGAGACTAGCGTCGGGGAAGGAGAAAAACCATGGCTCAGACGATCATTGTGCGCGGCGCCCACGCGATCATCGACCCGCGGCTGGGCCACGCCGGCGTAATCCCGGGTGGTGCCGTCGTGATCACCGGCGGCACGGTCGTCGAGGCCGGGTCCTTCGCCGCGCTGGCCCCAAAACACCTTGGCGCCCGGATAATCGGCGACGGCACTCAGCTCTTGCTGCCTGGTCTGGTCGACGCGCACAGCCACGGACGCGGCCTTTCGCCGATCCAAAAGGGCGTGCACAACGATTTTCTCGAAAATGCCCTCTTCGATTGGGCATACATGCCGATCTTGCCGCCCGAGCTGAGCGCGTCGCTCTGCGCGCTGCGCCACCTGCGCAGCGGTTGCACCTTGCTGCATCACAACGGCTTCGACGACGACGGTGCCGAGGGCGCACGGCGCGCCCATGTCGCGATCAGGACTTATCTGTCGACTGGCATCAGACTGGCGTTCTCCCCCGGCGTCCGCGACGAGAGCAAGCTCGCAATGGGCGGCGAGGAGTTCGTCGATACGCTGCCGCCCGGTCTTAAGGAAGCGGCGCGCCCGTTCGTCTTCTTCGACAAGAAGGCGTTCGCTGACGAGTATTTCCGCCTGTTCGACGAGCTTTACGAAACCTACAACAGCGGCGATACGCGGGTGCTGCTGGCGCCGTGCTGGGCGCACGGTGCGAGCGAGGCGTTTCTGCGCCGGGTGCGCGCCAAAGCGGAAGAACGCAGCGGGGTGATGGTCCACATGCACCTGCTGCAGTCGCCGGTTCAGAAGGCCTACGGCTTGCGCCGGCACGGCAAACCGACGGTGCTCTGGCTCGACGATCTCGGCCTCGTCGAGAGCAATGTCGCCTATGGTCATGCGATCCACGTCACCGAGCCCGAGATCGAGCTGATGGGCGGCCGGCGGGTCTCCGTCACCAGCCATCCGAGCTGCAACTTCCACATGCGCAACGGCATCACGCCGGTCATGCCGCTGCGCGCCGCGGGGGTCAATGTCGCGATGGGGCTCGACGACAAGACCATCAACGACGACGAGGACGCCGTGATGGAGCTGCGGATGATGCACAAAGTGCATCGCCTGCATACTTTCGATCTTGCCGCACATCCGCTGAGCGCCTACGAGGCGCTCGAGATCGCGACCGTGAACGGTGCCCAGGCGGCGGGTTTTGGCGGCGAGGTCGGCGCGCTCCATCCGGGCATGAAGGGCGATGCGATCCTCGTCGATCTCGACCGGGTGACCCGCGATCCTTGGATCGACCCGCAGTTCGACATCGCCGAAGCCTTTGTCGAACGCGCAATGGGTGTCGACGTCGCAACCGTTGTCGTCGACGGCAGGGTCGTGGTCGAGGACCACCGGCCATTGACGATCGACGTCGATGGCCTCTATCGCGAGGTGCGCGAGTTCTGCGCCAGGGGCCTGCCCCTGGAGCAGCGGGCGCGCGCCGACCTCCTTGCCAGGATCAAGCCCTATGTCCAGACGTGGTACGGCACCTGGCATGAGACCATGCTCGACCGGCCATTCTACCGCGTTAACAGCCGGGTATAGGGCTGCACGAAGGTTCCTAACTGAATCTTTGGTCGATATAGGCATACAGCGCGCGGAGCGCGGTGGCCTCTGCACCTTCGGTGCGGCCGGGACGGCTCTGCGGGTTCCATGCCATCACGTCGAGATGCGCCCAGGGGATGTCGGGCTCGACGAATTCCTGGAGATAGAGGGCCGCAGTGACGGCACCGGCATGCGGCGATTCCGAGACGTTGTTCAGATCGGCGATCTTGCTGTCGATCATCTTGCGGTAGGGCCGCCACAGCGGCATCCGCCACATCGGGTCTTCCTCGGTCCTGGCAGCATCGAGCAAGCCTTGCGCCAATTCCTCGTTGTTGCAAAACAGCGCCGCCAATTCCGGACCGAGCGCCACCCGCGCCGCCCCGGTCAAGGTCGCCATGTCGATAAGCAAAGCCGGCTTCTCGGTCGCCGCCTCGGCCAGCGCGTCGCACAGGATCAGCCGGCCTTCGGCGTCGGTGTTGCCGATCTCGACGGTCAGTCCCTTGCGGGTGTGGACGATATCCATCGGGTGCACGGCATTGCCGGAGACGGCGTTTTCGACAAGCGGCAGCAGCACGCGCAAGCGCACCGGCAGGTTCGCGTCCACGATCGCCTGAGCGAGGCCGAGGACGATCGCCGCACCCGCCATATCCTTCTTCATCAGCCGCATGCCCGAGGCGGTCTTGAGGTCGAGCCCGCCGGTGTCGAAGCACACCCCTTTGCCGACCAATGTCACCTTGGGCGCTCCCGCCTCGCCCCAGACGATGTCGACGAGACGCGGTGGCTGCGCGGCGGCGCGGCCGACGGCATGGATCGTCGGAAAATTTTCGGTGAGGAGTTCGTCGCCGACGATCACCCGATGCTTGGCGCCTGAGGCTTTGGCGACGCGCACGGCCTCGGCCGCGAGCTCGGCCGGTCCGAGGTCGCCCGCGGGCGTGTTGGCGAGGTCGCGGGCCAGGCACACCGCGCGGGCGAGCCGCTCGACGCGGCCGCGATCGGCACCGTCGGGCCAGACGAGTGCGGTCGCCGCACCCTTCTTCGAGCGGTAGCGAGTAAAGGCATAGGTTCCGAGCGCCCAACCGAGGGCAAGCCGCGTCGGATCGGCACCATCGGGCGCGCTCTCGAGCCGGTAGCTCCCTTCCGGGAGCGCGTCCGGCAGCCCGGCCAATGCCCACATCCCGGCGCCGGGGTTGCCCTCCTCGCCGAGCCCGAGCGCCACCCGGGCGAGCCCGCCGTCGGCGGCGGGGATCAAGGCAAGCTTCCCCGAATCCGCGGAAAAGCCGATCGCAGTCAGCCAGTTGCGCTCGCGCTGCGGCGCCGCGTCGAGCCAAGCGGGGAGCCCGTCCTTGGTCAGAGCTACGACCGGGATCGCGCTAGCGGTGTCATCAATCAGCGAAAAGGCCATCTCGATACCCTTGCAGCCGGAATGCTGCGCCGCAGGATGCCGCTGCCTCGCCGGCTTGCAAAGAGCAACGTGCGTCGGCGTCCGAGCTGTTCCGCTCCCGTTGCGTAGCGGCCCAATTGTCGCCACATTAGCCTCTCCGTCACCCGACGTAAGGCGCTGCATGGCCGATTTTACGATCTACCTCGGGAACAAGAATTATTCTTCCTGGTCGCTTCGGCCCTGGCTCGTGCTGAAGCAGACGGGCGTTCCTTTCGATGAGATCGTCATCCCGCTCTACGAGGCGACGAGCAAGGCGACTATCATGAGATATTCGCCTTCGGGAACGGTCCCGGCGCTGAAACATGGCGCGCTGGTGGTGTGGGATAGTCTGGCGATCTGCGAATACCTCGCCGAATCCTTTCCGACATTCCACCTCTGGCCGCGGGATCATTATGCCCGCGCGGTCGCCCGTTCGGTCTGCGCCGAGCTGCACTCCGGGTTTCAGGCGCTGCGCGCTCATCTGCCGATGAATATACGTTCGAGCTTTCCGAACCGTTGCGTCACCCCCGAGGTCCAGGCCGAAATCAACCGCGTGATGGCGATCTGGCGCGATTGCCGCAAACGCTTCGGCCAAGGCAAAGGCGATTTCCTGTTCGGGACTTTCTGCATTGCCGACGCGACTTATGCGCCGGTCATTACGCGCTTTCGCACCTACAAAATCGACCTCGAGCGTGACGCCGACGCTTACTGCGAAACGATCATGGCGCTCCCTGCGATGCAGGAATGGATCACCGCCGCCCGGAACGAGCCGATGATTATCGATAAATACGAGTTTTGAGGGCCGGCGCCGCGGCTAATCGCGCGGCTCGAACCATAACGTGCAGCCGTAGTTGATCGTCACCTCGTCACCGGATGCTATCGGGCTCGTCGCGATCAGATCGAGAGTCTGTTGCGCAAAATTGCGGTCGACCTTGGCATTCGGGCGGCTCGCATGGTTGCACAATGTAACCAAGCCGAGCCCCAGCGCGCCGCGTCCGACACCCTCGGGATCGCCGTCCCAGTGAAAGTAGTAGTCGTGGATGATTGTCCGGTCGAGCGCCGGACAATCGGCGGCAGGGATGACCAGAACGGGTGCCGCCTCGATCAGCGTCCCGGGTGCGATCGCCGTGCGCGCGAAAACTCCGCGACCACGTGTGAGGCTGGTACGGATCTCGATGCGGTGGTTCGGTACCGGCCGCAAGCGGGCGAGCGCCGCCGCGGCGGACACGAGACGAGCAGAACTCAGACGTGCTCGCGCGGACGATCGACGGCAGCCGCAGGGGCCGCCGCGCTAGCCGCCGCAGCCGGCGGCGGCACTTGCGCCGGCGTCGTTGTCTCGGCCTCGTCCTCTTCTTTCATACCCGCCTTGAAGGCCTTGATACCCTTGGCGAAATCGCCCATCACGCGGGGCAGCTTCCCGGCGCCGAAAAGGATCAGGATAATGGCTAAGACCACGATCCAATGCATCAAGCTGAACGAACCCATAGCGGCGACCCCGGAAGGCTGACCAAACTCTATCCTAGCAGGTCTGCCCGTCACCTGCATCGGCTACTCACGAATTCGTCAAGCTCTCTGAAAGATTCAAGCCCGACAGCCATGAAGAACGATCGATGACCTATTTTCCCCCGTCCGATGATCAACTTTTCTGGGCCAGGGTGACAAGCGCCGAAGCCAAGCTCGACCTTGAGGCGTTAACCGCGGCGGTGAGGCACGCTGCCGAGCGCGAAACACGGTGGGCCCGCGATCTCTCCGTAATGGTGACCAGCGACTTCCAGGAGCGTTCGCCGTGGAACGAGACGCTTGGACCGGTTCGGTCGCGCGGCGGGCCAAACGGCCTTCTGCTACGCGGCGGCCGGATCATCGCCGAATGGGGTGATACGAATCGAGCCGACATGACTTTCAGCATAGCCAAGAGCTATCTTTCTATCCTCGCCGGTCTGGCATGGGATCGCCGATTGATCCGCGATCCGCACGAGGAGGTTCGCCGCACGGTCGAAGACGGCGGCTTCGACCCGCCGCACAACGACGCGATCACTTGGCATCACTTGCTCCAGCAGACCTCGGAGTGGGAGGGGGTGCTGTGGGAGAAGCCCGATCTCGTGGATCGAAACCGGGCCGTCGCCGGCCGGCCAAGCACCGCACCCAAGGGGACCCACCGGGATCTCGAGTCGCCAGGTAGCTTCTGGGAGTACAACGACGTCAGGGTCAACTGCTTGAGCCTCGCCCTGTTGCGGCTCTGGCGCCGTCCGCTGCCGGAGGTGTTTCGTGAGCTGGTCATGGACCCGATCGGTGCCTCGCGCGACTGGGAATGGGTCGGTTATCGCAATTCCTGGGTCGAGCTCGACGGCCGCCGCGTGCAATCCGTGTCCGGCGGCGGCCATTGGGGCGGCGGCGTTTTCATCCACGCTCGCGACCAGGCGCGGATCGGCCTGATGCTGCTCCGTGGCGGGATGTGGGGACGACACCGCATTCTTTCGGAAGCGTGGATCGAGCGGATGCTCGAACCCTGCCTGCTCAACCGGCAATACGGCTATCTCTGGTGGCTGAACACAGCGCGGGGCCTTTACCCGAGTGCCCCGTCCACCAGCTATTTTGCCCGGGGAGCCGGAGGCAATCTGACATGGGTCGAGCCTGAACACGACATCGTAGCGGTGCTGCGCTGGACCGATCCGGGCGCAATGGACGGCTTCATGAAGCTTGTGACGGCGGCGGTCGGGCGCCGACTCAGCGGCGGCGTGCAGGCTTGTAATTTGACA